>Ga0335078_10000976_pt1 | contig 43487 bp, 39 predicted proteins | sample Lox_Sample_32_FD_206711 | JGI IMG/M metagenome (GOLD analysis project Ga0335078, IMG submission 206711) | Soil microbial communities from Loxahatchee National Wildlife Refuge, Florida, United States - Lox_Sample_3.2 | ecosystem: Environmental > Terrestrial > Soil > Wetlands | place: USA...
CTGGGCCGGGACCAGGGGAGTCATCACGCTCGCGGCGATCTTCACGGTCCCGGTGCTGCGCACCGACGGCCGTCCGTTCCCGGACCGCGACCTGCTGCTGCTGTGCGCGTACATGGTCGTGCTGGTGACGCTCGTGGGCCAGGGCCTGACGTTCGGGCCGCTGCTGCGCCGCCTCGGCCTGCACGAGAACGAGGCCGAGGCCGTCGCCGTCCGCAACGACGCGCGGCTCGCGTCGCTGGCGGCCGCGGCCGAGGCCGTCGGCGACATGCAGGCCGAGGAGGGGCTGCCGGCCCCGATCGCCCGCTCGCTGCGCGAGGCGCTGCGCCAGCGCGAGGGGCGCCTCCGCGCCAGGATCAGCCTGCTGGAGGAGGCCGACGCGGATGACGGGTGGCCGCCGGAGCTGCAGATGTCGGTCCGCGCACAGCACCGGCTGATCGCCGCGCAGCGGGACGAGTTCGTGCGCTGGCGCGACAGCGGGCGGCTGTCGGACGAGAGCATGCGCCAGCTGCAGCGCGAGCTCGACCATGAGGAGCGGATGCTGCCGGGTCAGTAGCGGCGGGCCGGCGATCGCGGGAATGCCGGCGCTAATCCCGGCGCTGAAGTGATCATGGACTCACTCCCGCTGGCAGTGCTGGACTTCGTCGGCATCGAGTACGGCGAGGACGCGGCGGCGTCGGTCGCCGGCGCGGTCGGCATCGCGCAGGCGGTCGAGACGGCCGGGTACCGCCGGTACTGGGTGTCGGAGCACCACAACATGCGCACCCTCGCGTGCAGCGCGCCCGAGCTGCTGATCGCGCACATCGGCGCGTTCACGTCCCGGATCCGGGTCGGCGCGGCGGGCATCATGCTGCCCAATCACGCATCCATGAAGGTCGCCGAGACGTTCCGGACGCTGCTCGCCATGTACCCGGGCCGGATCGACCTCGCCCTGGGCCGGGCGCCGGGCACCGACCCGCTCACCGCGCACGTGCTGCGCCGCGGCGTGGTCGCCGATGCCGCCGCCGAGTTCCCCGCCCAGGTAGGGGAACTGCTGGCGTTCCTGGGCGACGGGTTTCCCGAGGGCCACCCGTACACGCCGCTGATCGCGGCGCCGCTGGTGCCCGAGCGCCCGGAGCTGTTCGTGCTCGGCTCCAGCGCTTACGGCCCGCGGTTCGCGGCGGTCAACGGGTTCAGCGCCGTGTTCGCGCATCACATGAGCCCCGACATAGCCTTCGCGGCGCTGCGCGACTACCGGCACCGGTTCGAGCCGCGCGAGCCGGGCGCGGAGCCGTACTCGGCGATGTCAGTGCTGGCCTTCGCCAGCGAGGACGAGGAATCCGTGCTGGCCTTCGAGGCGGCCTGGACGCTCACGATCCGCAACATCAGGCGCGGCATCCGGGAGCCGATCCCGCCCGAGCAGGTGCAGGAGCTGGCCCGGTCGGCCGAGTTCCGGTCCGACCGCGCCGACCGCGGCCGGATGGTGACCGGCGAGCCGGCCGCGGTCGCGCAGCGGCTGCTGGAGATGCGGGAGCAGGCGCAGGCCGACGAGATCGTCGTCGTCACGCCCAGCCTGGACCGGGCGCGCCGCTCCGCCAGCTACACGGCGCTCGCGGAGGCCTGGCGCAAGGCGGCCTGACCGTCAGCTCATCGCCGGGTTCAGCAGCTGGAACAGGATGTGGTCCTGCCAAGCGCCGCCGATGTGCAGGTAGGCAGGCGCCATCCCGATGCGCTCGAACCCGTGCCGGGCCAGCACGCGCTGCGAGCCGGCGTTGTGCAGCAGCGTCTCGGCCTGGATCCGGTGCAGCCCGAGCCGGCCGAACGCGATCCCGATGATCTCGCCCAGCGCCGCCGTGGCCAGGCCACGCCCGTTGGCGTCCCCGCTCACCCAGTAGCCGACGCTGCAGGACAGGAACGGCCCGCGGACGATGCCGTTCAGCGTGATCCGCCCCGCGATCCGGCCGGAGTCGGTGATCACGTGCGGGAGCGTGGTGCCCTGCGCGTGCCGGTCCAGTGCGTCCTCGATGGCGGCCAGCTGGCCATCGGGAGTGAAGAAGCTGTCGGTCCTGGGCGGCTCGAACGGCCGCATGAACTCCCGGTTAGCAACCGCCAGGCTGGCTAGCTCGGAGGCGTCGGCAACGGAGATAAGGCGCGTAACAGTCACGTAGCACTATTTTGCCAGAACCGGCAGGTGCCCTCGGCGCCGGCGGCGGCCTGCCTGGCCGCAGCGTCCACGGTCTGCGCCAGCAGGACGGCGATCGTCACCGGGCCCACCCCGCCGGGAACCGGGGTCAGCAGGCCCGCGACCTCGCGGGCCCCGGCGGCGACGTCGCCGACGGGACCGGGGTTGTAGCCGGCGTCCAGCACCACGGCGCCCGGCCTGAGCCAGTCGCCGCGCACGAACTCAGGCCTGCCGACGGCCGCCACCACGATGTCCGCGGTCCGCACGATGGCGGGCAGGTCGCGGGTCCGCGAGTGGCAGTAGGTCACGGTCGCGTTCCTGCCGAGCAGCAGCATCCCGGCGGGCTTGCCGAGTATCGGGCTGCGGCCGATGACCACCGCGTGCGACCCGGCCGGGTCCACGTCGTACGCGTCAAGCAGGCGGAGCAGCGCGCCGGGCGTGGCCGACGCGAAGCCCGGCGCGCCGAACGCCATCGCGGCGAACGAGTGCATGGTGACGCCGTCGACGTCCTTGGCCGGCGCGATCGCCTCGAACGCGGCCCGCTCGTCGATGTGCGGCGGGACCGGATGCTGCAGCAGGATCCCGTGCACCTGAGGATCGGCCGACAGACCCGTCAGCACGTCGACCAGTTCCGCGGTGGTGGCCTGCCCGGCCAGCCCGACATGCCGGGTCACGATGCCGGTGCTCGCGGCCCGCCGCTGCTTCATCCGCACGTACGTCACCGACGCCGGGTCCTCGCCCACGAGCACCGTCGCCAGGCACGGGCTGACGCCTGCGGCCGCGGTCAGGTCCGCGGCCCGCGCGGCGGCGTCGGCCAGGATCTTGCGCGCCAGCGCGGTGCCGTCCATGAGTGCAGCGGTCATCGGGCTCCGTTCACTGGGTTAGCCGACCGGTGACTAGACCTAGTATCTGGTCATGGCCGGACCGCTCGACGGGGTGCTCGCGGAGGCACGATACCTGTACCGCAGGAACGCCGCCCGGTTGCTGCGCATCCCGGCGCTGATCCTGACCGAATACGGCTCGGCCGGCTGAGATGCTCCGGAACTGGGCCGGGAACGTCGAGTTCAGCGCCTCGGCGGTGCACCGGCCGCGCAGCATCCCCGAGCTGCAGCGGCTCGTCGCCGGCGCGGACCGGATCCGCGCGCTCGGGACCGCGCACTCGTTCAGCACGGTCGCGGACACCGCCGGCGAGCTGGTCTCGCTCGCCGGGCTGCCGCCCCGGATCGACATCGACCAGGATCGCCGGCTGGCCACCGTCAGCGCGGGGCTGCGCTACAGCGACATCGCGCCGCGGCTCGACGCGGCCGGGCTGGCGCTGGCGAACCTGGCCTCGCTGCCGCACATCGGCGTCGCGGGCGCGGTGGCGACCGGCACGCACGGCTCCGGTGACGGCAACCCCTGCCTCGCCGCAGCGGTCCGCGCCCTCCAGCTCGTGACGGCCGAGGGCGACCTGGTGACCGTCAGCGCGCAGACCGATCCGGACCGGCTGGCGGGCCTGGTCGTCTCGCTCGGCGCCTGCGGCGTCGTCACCAGCCTCACGCTCGGCCTCGTCCCGGCCTTCACGGTCTGGCAGTGGGTGGTCGAGGACGTTCCGTCCGAGGCGATCGCGGCGGACTTCGGCGCCGTGACCGGCGCCGGCTACAGCGTCAGCGTGTTCACCGGCTGGGACGAAGCCAGGCGGGACCGGATCTGGGTCAAGCGCACCACGTCGGCCGCGCCCCCGGCTGGCTGGCTCGGCGGGCGCCCGGCGCCGGCCGGCCGGCACCCGATTGCCGGGCAGCCGGCCGGCAGCGCCACCGCACAGCGCGGCGTCCCGGGTCCGTGGCACGAGCGGCTGCCGCACTTCCGGCCCGAGTTCACCCCGAGCGCGGGCGCGGAACTGCAGTCCGAGTTCCTCATCGCGCGCGGCGACGGGCCGGCCGCGCTGGCGGCGCTGGACCGGCTGCGCGCCCGGCTCGCACCGGTCGTTCAGGTATCGGAGATCCGCACGGTGGCCGCCGACGGCCTGTGGCTGAGCCCCGCGTACCGGCGCGACAGCGCCGCCGTCCACTTCACCTGGATCCCGGACCCCGCAGCGGTCGCGCCGGTGCTGGCCAGCGTCGAGGACGCGCTGGCGCCGTTCGGGCCCCGGCCGCACTGGGGCAAGATCAGCTCGATCCCGCCCGCGGAGGTGGCACGTCGCTATCCGCGGCTGGCCGACTTCCGGCGGCTGGTCGGCGCGCCCGGTGCCGGGCCGAAGTTCCGCAATGACTACGTCGACGCCTACCTCAGCGAGACTGCGGGAGCCTGACCGAGCCGGGCTTGCGCGCGCCCGCCGACGGCGGCGGCACCACCGGGCCGATGTCGCCGTCCGGCGCCTCGTCCAGGTCGACGATCACCGGGGCATGATCGCTCGGTCCCGTGCCCTTGCGCGCGTGCCGGTCGACCCACGCCGCGCGGACCCGCTGCGCCACGGGCGCGGTCGCGAGGACCAGGTCGATGCGCATGCCCAGGTCCTGGTGGAACATGCCGGCGCGGTAGTCCCAGTAGGAGAAGACCCGCTGGTCTGGCCAGCGATCGCGGACGACGTCGTGCAGCCCGGCGGACTGCAGGCTCGCGAGCGCGGCCCGCTCCGGCTCGGTGACGTGCGTCTGCCCGACGTAAGCCGCCGGGTCGAAGACGTCCGCGTCGGTCGGGGCAATGTTCATGTCCCCGCAGACCAGCGCGGTCTCGGGGCCGGAGCGGACGAAGCGCTCGAGCGCGGCCAGCCACTCCAGCTTGTAGAAGTAGTGCTCCGAGCCCGGCGACCGGCCGTTCGGCACGTATACCGCCGTCACCCGGATGCCGTCGCAGACCGCCGATATCGCGCGCGCCTCGGGGTCGGGGAAGCCGGGCGCCCCTGGCAGGCCCTTCTGCACGTCGGTCAGGCCGGCCTTCGACAGGATCGCGACGCCGTTCCAGCGCGCCTCGCCGTGCACGGCTGCCTGATAGCCCCTGGCCTGCAGGTCGGCGCCGAGCAGTTCGGTGAACGCCTCGTCCGACAGCTTGAGTTCCTGCAGGCAGACCACGTCGGGCTGGCGCTGGTCAAGCCAGGGCAGCAGCCGTGGCACGCGCTGCTTGACCGAGTTCACGTTCCAGGTAGCCACTCGCACCGGGCCTAGAGTAGTCGCCGCCGCTGGCGCCCGGGCGGGCGCGGCGGCGGCCTGGCGGCCGAGCTCGTCCTGTTCCTGGGGTCGGCGCCAGGCCTGGCCATCGTCGGCCCCGAGCTCCCGGCGGTGATCTACGCGATCGTCGCGGCGGGCACCGCGCTGGCGACGCGCTGGCTCACGCCCGAGGCCCGACCGGCCGGCCAGGTCTGGCCCGGCCCGGGGCCGGCCCGGGCCAGACTGGGGACCAGCATCGGGTGCTGCAGCGGAGGGATACGGCACATGTCAGTCTCGGACCTGCTCGTAGACGGCTTCGGCCGGGTGCAGGAAGTAGTGCACGAGGTACTCGACGGCCTGACCGCCGACGACCTGACGTTCCAGGTTGATGACCAGGCCAACTCGATCGGCTGGCTGATCTGGCACCTCACGCGGGTGCAGGACGACCACATCGCCGGCGCCGCGGGCCTGGACCAGGTGTGGCTGGAGGGCTGGCAGCAGCGCGCGGGCCTGCCCTTCGCCGAGACCGAGATCGGATACGGTCAGGACCCGGCCGTCGTGCCGCAGGTGCGCCTGCCGACCGAGTTCCTGGCCGGCTACTACGACGCGACGCACGCCCAGACGCTCTCGTTCGTGCGCGGGCTGCGAGACGCCGACCTCGCCGCCGTCGTCGACACCCGCTGGGATCCGCCCGTCACTCTCGGTGTCCGGCTGGTCAGCGTCATCAGCGACGACCTGCAGCACGCGGGGCAGGCAGCGTACGTCCGCGGCGTGCTGCTGCGCAGGTAGCCCGTTCCCGCCGCCCCCCGTCCGACCCCTAAGATGGCAGCCTCAGCGGCGAGCGACGGGCGGTGCCAGCGTGTCCGACGAGGCAGCCAGGCCCGTCTCGCCGCTGCTGCCCGAGCGCGCTCGCCGGCCCGCCGCCATCATCGCCGGGTGCTGCGCCGTCGTGCTCGCTGCGGGCGCTGCTGTCGCGGCCGGCCGGTCACAGGGCAATGCGCTCGACGGCCGTGTCGACAGCTGGGTCATCGGCCACTTCCATACCCATCTCGACGGCATGAAGCAGATCACCGATCTCGGCAGCCCGACCCCGGTACTGGCGCTCACCGTGATCGTGGTCCTGGCCTGCCTGGTCGTCCGGCGGGTGAACGGCGCGATCCTCATGGTCGCCGCGATCCTGCTGGCCAACGTCCTCACCGAGCTGGTGCTCAAGCCGGCCGTCGGCGAGACCATCGGGCATCCCGGCGTGCTCAGCTATCCGAGCGGGCACACGACGAACGTCTTCACGCTGGTGGCGGTCGTCGCGGTGCTGCTGGCCGCCCCGCCGGACCCGCGGCTGCCCGGCTGGGCGCGGGCCGGCCTGACCGTCATCGCGGTCGCGGCCGGCGTCGTGGTGGCGGTGTCGCTGATCGGGATCCAGTACCACTACTTCACCGACACCGTCGGCGGCGCCTGCGTCGCCGCCGGCGTCGTACTGGCCCTGGCGCTGCTGCTCGACGTGCCGCGGGCGCGCGCCAGGATGGGCCGGTGGTCGTTCAGGTCCGGGAACCGGGCGTGACGCGGGTGCCTGCTGCGGCCTGTGCAGCCTCCCGGTTCAGGCAATAACGGGCAGGTCATACGGTCTGCTCGCGAGATTGACCTTAGCCGCCACGGCTAGCGTTCCGGCGGTAGAGACTGGTCGCATGTTAGCGAGAGTGTTACGGCGCATCGGGGGCCGCAGCGGGCGGGCGCCGAGGCCGGACCGGCCTGCCGTCCAGCTTCCGTCCTGGACCGGGCCTGCCCTCAGTTTCAGCCGCCAGGTCAACTGGCGGGCCGCGCGCCGCGCGCCGCGGGCCTGCTGCTGCCCGGCCAGGCCAGTGATCATCGCGGTCGTCCCGCCGTCAAAGAGCCGCCTGCGAGCGGTGGACGTGCTGCTGTGCGCGCACCATTACCGCCGCTCGCGCGCTGCGCTCGCCGCGGCAGGGGCGGCGCTGCTGCACATCAGCGGCCTGCCCGTCAGCGCGGGGGCGTGGCCGGAGATCTGGGCTGCCTAGCAGCGCGTCGTCAGCCGGCCCCCGTCGCCGCGAGCACCACCAGCAGCATCGTGAGGACGGCGAGCGTCACGTGACTGGCGATGGCCAGCACCCGGCGCGGGGCTGGCGCGGCGCGGGCCGCCGGCCCGCCGGCTGATCCCGGCAGCTCGGGCCCGGCCACCGACGTCAGCAGCACGGCCATGCCCAGGCCCGCGGCGCCGATGACCAGGCCGGTGCCGGCCCAGGCGAGGGCCGCGCCGCGCGCGATGGCGAAGGCTACCCAGACGGCGAGGCCGGCCACCGCCACCGCGGCGTGCCCGGCGGCGATGGCGGGCGGCCAGCCGGGCAGGCGCCGGCCGCGGCCGCGATGCCCGGCTAGCAGATAGCCGCCGGCGGCCACGGTCGCCAGCCAGCTCGCCAGCGCGAGCACGCTGAGTCCACGGCCGGGCGCCGCGGAGCCGGGCGACGCTGATCCCGGCGACGCTGAGCCGGCCGACGCGGAGCCCGGCACCGAGCCGGCCGAGGCGGGCGGCCGCGGGCCGGTGCCCCGGACCAGGGCGGCGAGATACCTGCCGTCGGCGGCGGCGATGCGCCGTTCGACGGCCTTGCGGTGCGGCCCGGCCGCGGCGCGGACCGCGCTGGCCACGACCTCGTTGAGCTGCGCGTGTGACAGCCCGGCGCACGCCGGCGGCACCGACCGGATCACGTCGTGCCGCTCGATCGCCCGGAGTCCGTCCTGCCAGCAGCCGCTCGCGGCCGGCGGCCCGCCGGACCGGCCGCACCCCGCGCAGGCCAGCGCCGCCGGCCCGAGCATGACGGCGGCGAGTACCGCGGTGGCCCTGGCTCGCATGACCACAATTGTGACCTGCCGGCCGCCGCGGGCACGAGGCCGCCTTGCCTGGCGGGTGAGCGCGGCGATGCGGCAGGCTGGCCTGCAAACCTCGCAGAACGGAGTGCCGTGGACTTCGCTGAGAATCCCGACCACGAGCGGATCCGGTCGGCGATCCGGTCGATCTGCGCCCGGTTCCCCGACGAGTACTGGGCGGGCCTGGATGACAGGCACGAGTTCCCGTGGGAGTTCTATGACGCGATGGCGGCCGGCGGCTGGATCGGGGTCGCGATCCCCGCCGACTACGGTGGCGGCGGCGGCGGCATCACCGAGGCGGCCACCGTGCTGACCGAGGTCGCCGCGTCCGGCGCGTGCATGAACGGCGCGAGCAGCATTCACCTGTCGATCTTCGGCATGCACCCGGTCGTGCTGCACGGGTCCGAGGACCTCAAGCGCCGCTACCTCCCGCGGGTCGCCGCCGGGGACCTGCACGTCGCGTTCGGCGTGACCGAGCCCGACGCCGGCCTGGACACCACGGCGATCACGACCAGGGCGGTGCCGGCCGGCGACGGCTACCGGGTGACCGGCCGCAAGATATGGACCTCCAAGGCACTGGAATCAGAGCGGGTGCTCCTGCTCACCCGCACGACGCCCGCCGCGGACTGCGCCCGCCGCACCGACGGCCTGACACTGCTGCTGGCCAGGCTGCGCGATCCGGCGGTCAGCATCCGGCCCATCCCCAAGACCGGCCGCAACGCCGTCGCGTCCTGCGAGGTCAGCTACGACGGCCTGTACGTGCCCGCGGCCGACCGCGTCGGGGCGGAGGGCCGCGGCTTCTACTACCTGCTCGACGGGCTGAACGCCGAGCGCGTGCTGGTCGCCGCCGAGGCACTCGGCACCGGCCGCGCCGCGCTCCGCCGGGCGGTCGCGTACGCGCGCCAGCGGTCGGTCTTCGGCCGGCCGATCGGGCAGAACCAGGGCGTCGCGTTCCCGCTCGCGCAGGCACACGCGCGGCTGGCCGCCGCCGACCTAGCGGTCCGGCACGCGGCCTGGCGCATCGACGCCGGGCTGCCGTGCGGGGAGCACGCGAACCTGGCCAAGCTGCTCGCCGCCGACGCCGGCTTCGAGGCAGCCGACGCCGCAGTGCAGGTGCACGGCGGATTCGGCTACGCCCGTGAGTATCACGTCGAGCGCTACTGGCGCGAAGCGCGGCTGATGCGGATCGCCCCGGTCCCGCAGGAGATGGTCCTCAGCTACCTGGCCGAGCACGTCCTCGGCCTGCCGCGGTCCTACTGACTGCCGGCAGTTGACACCGCGCCGGGCGAGCGCGTATCACCGCAGCTAGGACGGCGCAGCGCCGCGGGTCGCTGGCGCGGCGCGGGCGACAGGAGGTCGGTCGTGACAACACTGACGAGCGCTCCGCAGAGCGTGATCACGAGGCTGATCGGGCCGCCGCGGACGCCGGGCGATCAGGACAGGCAGACGGTGCGGCTGCTGCGGCTGGGCGTCGGTGTCATCGGCACGACGCTGCCGCTGGCGCTCATAGCCGGGAACTGGATCCTGGGCGACAAGGTGATAGTCCCGGCGTCGATGAGCGGCTCGTACTATACGAGCACCAGGAACCTGTTCGTCGGCGCGCTGTGCGCACTCGGCGTCTTCCTCATCGGCTACCGGCACACCGAGCGGCAGAACCGCTGCACCTGGTTCGCCGGGCTGTGCGCGCTGGTCGTGGCGTTCGCCCCGACCGCGCCGCCGGCCCCGAGGACCGCCCCTGCCTGGATCGGCTACCTGCACCTCAGCTCCGCGGGCGCGCTCATCTTCACCCTCGGGGTGTTCTGCTGGGTGGTGTTCACCGGCTACGCGCTCCCGGCCAGGTCGCCGTCGGCGTCGGCCGTCCAGCGGTTCCGCGCGTGGCTGGCGAGCCTGCGCAACGCGTTCAACGCCGGCCCGCTGTGCAGGCTGTACTTTGCCTGCGGCCTGCTGGTGTTCGTGTCCGGCGCGCTCGGCGTCTGCACCGGGGTCTGGCCGGCCGAATGGAGCACCGGGTGGTCGTCGCTGTACCTGTTCGAGGCGATCGCGGTCGTGGCGTTCGGAGTCGCCTGGATCACGGCCGGGCTGACCAACAACAGCCAGGACTGAGCGGCCGCGTACCGGTTCTCGCCCTCCCCTCCAAGCAGGGCGAGCAGCCGGTACGGGGCCCACGTCGGCGGGATGCCAGAGCATGCCGCGCTCTACCATCTGCCAGGGCACGAAGCGCCGCAATCTCAGCGAAGTATCTGTTTGGTACGCTGCGGGTGTCGCCGGGCGGGCAAGGCCACCCGCACTGCGGCAAATAGGGGATAAGTCACAAGTCCCTGGCCCCGAGGATGGAATGCATGGGGGACGAGCCGCCGCGCCGCACGCTCGCCGCCCGCCTGGAAGACCGCGACCGAGATCGCTTCACAGGCCGGCACGCCGAGATCGCCTTCCTGGAACGGTGCCTGGACGCCCCGGACCCGCCCGCCTGCGTGATCCATGTCTGCGGTCCCGGCGGCATCGGCAAGAGCACGCTGCTGCGCGAGATCGGCCGCCGTGCCCGCGACCGGGGCCGGATCGTGCTGGCCCTGGACGGCCGCGAGCTCGGCCCCGATCCCGAGGTGCTGGCCGCGGCCCTGCGCGGGGTCGCGGACGCCGACGGCCCGGTGATCCTGCTCGATTCCTACGAGAAGATGACGGCGCTGGACTCCTGGCTGCGCCGCGATCTGCTGCTCAGCCTGCCGGATCGCACCGTGATCGTCACGGCAGGCCGCGGCGCGCCCGATCCCGGCTGGCTCCAGGGCGGCTGGGAGTCGGTCACCGCCCGGCTGGACCTCGGCGCGCTCCCGCCCGACGAGGCCCGCAAGCTGCTCGCCGCGCACGGGGTGGCGGACAGCCGCGTCCCGGCGATCATCGAGTGGGCGGGCGGCTCACCGCTCGCGCTGGCGCTGGCCGCCGACGCCGCAGCCACCGATGCCGACTGGAGCGCGGCATACTCGCCGGACCGGCCCGACATCCTGCGCACGCTGCTGCACCGGCTCGTCGAGACCGAGCTGCAGGACATCCGCCCCTCGGCGCTCGGCATCGCCGTCGTCGCCAGGTCCACCACTCCCCGGCTGCTGGCCGCCGTGCTGCCCGGCGAGGACGCCGAGGCGGCCTACCGGCAGCTGGCCAGCCTGACCGTGACCGAGCCGCTGGGCGGCGGGATCATGGTGCACGAGCTCGTGCGCAAGGCGCTGCTTGCCGACCTGCGGCTGCGCAATCCCGAGCTCGAGCGCGACCTGCGCCGCCGGATCGCCGATCACCTCTACGAGCGCGGCACCGCGGGCGACTCGCTGGCGATCATCGACATGGCGCACCTCGTCGAGAACCCGCTGATCCGATGGGGCTTCGGCTGGGACGGAAACGTCGGCATGCGCATCGACGCGGTGCGCCAGGGTGACGCCGACAAGACAGAGGCCGGCCTGCTGCCGGGCCTGGACCGCCGGTGGTGGCAGGAATCGAAGCGGTACTTCCGCGCGGCGCCCGGCCGCGTGGCCATCGCGCGCGACGACGCGGACCAGATCTGCGGCTACATGGTGTGCGTCAGCCTGGCCACCGCGCCCGAGTTCGCCGACTCCGATCCCGTGATCGGCACCTGGCTCGCGCATGCCCGCGGCAACGCCCGCCTCGGCGACTCCGTCATCTGGCAGGCGGCGGTCGACTTCACCGGCCAGGGCAAGGTGCAGGCCATGCTCGGCATGGCCGGCGTGCTCAGGTCAGGCTCGCCGAACCCGCGGTTCGCCTACCTTCCCATCGACAGCCACGTATCGGGGGCGGTCGAGTTCGCCCGGGCAATCGGCGCGGAGCATCTGCAGGATCTGGACGTGCATCTCGAGGGGGTGGACATCCAGTGCTACCGGCTGGACTACGGCCCAGGCGGCCTGTTCGCGCTCGTGCGCGACCAGATCTACACCGAGCTCGGGCTCCCGCCGCCCCGCCAGCAGCAGTCGCCGCAGCCGCCCGCTGCCGACCTGGACATGGTGCGCGAGATCCTCAGGAACTTCCGGGTGCCGCGGGAGCTCGCGCGCAGCCCGCTTGCCCGCGGCACGACGGTAGCCGAGCGGGCGGAATCGGTCCGGCGGCTCGTGCGCACCGCCGCGGCCGAGGCGTTCGGCGACAGCGAGAACGAGAAGCTGCTGCAGAGCGTGCTGGTCGCTGGCTACCTGGAGCCCCTGCGCAGCCACGAGGAAGCAGCATCGAGGCTGCTCATGAGCCGCGCGGCCTACTTCCGCAGGCTCCGCACCGCGGTCGAGCGGCTGGCCGAGCATATCTCCGGGCCGGCGGCCGGGTAGCGCCTGCATCGACGCCTAAGCAGTTCTTGGTGGCCTCTTAACCTACGCAATGCTGAGCTACCGGTATGAGACACCGCAATCACGGTGCCGCACGCGACCTCGGCCTGCGCCGGCTATCCCGGATCACGTGGCGCACCGCACTGCTCAGCCTGCTCGGCACCTGCGGCATCGCCGCCGCGTTCGCGAGGTCCGCCGATCAGGCCGCTGCCAGCGCGGCACACACCACTCCCGCCGGCCCCGCCACGCCAGCGGCCTCGGCGCAGCCCGGCGTCAGCCAGGCGGGGCCTTCGCCGGCCGTGTCGCACCACGCCGCGAGGGCATCGCGCCCGGCCCGGGCAGCCGCCGGCGGCACCACTCCGGGCGCGAGCACCTCGACCGCGCCCGCCCCCGCGCCGACGGCAGTCAGGCCGACGATTGCGCCGCCCAGCACGGCGCCGACGCCCAGGCCGACGCCCGCGCCGACGACATCCGGCCCGTCCAGGCCAGCCGGCGCGAGCGGATGACGGCGAGCACCGACAGCCGCACCTGCCCGCCCATCCTCGCGGTACGGCCGTCTGCCCCGCAGCTGGCGGGCCGGGCCTTCACCGTGTTCGGCACGTTCGGATCGCTGTTCGTCACCAGGACTGCGGCGCTCGGCCCGGCGTACCGCCTGGTGACGGCCAGGCTGTCGGAGATTGACCTGGCGTGCTCCAGGTTCCGGCCGGACTCGGAGCTGTCCGCCGTCCACCGCGCCGCGGGCCGGGCAGTCAGCATCAGCCCGCTGCTTGTCACCGCGGTGGCTGCCGGGCTGCGGGCCGCGGCGGCGACCGACGGCGACGTGGACCCCACCTGCGGCAGCTCGCTGATCCGGCTTGGCTACGACCGCGACTTCGCGCTGGTCAGCCGCGCCGGTCAGGCTCTCGCCGCCGCTCCGGTCCCGGCCGCGGGCTGGCGGCACGTCGAACTGGACGCGGTCCGCGGCACGCTGCGGCTGCCCGCGGGCGTAAGACTGGACCTGGGTGCCACGGCCAAGGCACTCGCCGCCGACATGACCGCCGCGCTCGTCGCCGCCGAGTGCGACACCGGCGCGCTGGTCAACCTCGGCGGTGACATCGCGGTAGCAGGCCCGCCGCCGGAGAGCGGCTGGCCGGTCGGGGTCGCGGCCGGCCCGCACGACACGGTGCGGGTCGGCGGCTACGGCCCGGTGGTCGGGATCTGGGACGGCGGCATTGCCACCTCGAGCCCGCTGGTCCGCAGCTGGCAGCGCGGCTCGCAGCGGCTGCATCACATCGTCGTCCCGGCCACCGGCCGGCCGGCCAGCACCTGCTGGTCCGCCGTGACGGTGGCGGCCGCAAGCTGCGTCGACGCCAACACGGCGAGCACCGCTGCGATCATCCGCTCCGGCTCGGCTCCGGCCTGGCTGTCTGACCTGGGCCTGCCGGCCCGCCTCGTCCGGCCGGACGGCAGCGTGGTCACGACGGGAGGCTGGCCGCAGTGAGCCTCGGCGGGCCCGGCCTCTGGTATGCGACCAGGGCAGCAGGCATCGTCTCGCTGCTGCTGCTGACGGCGAGCACGACGCTCGGCGTCCTGACCGCCAGCCGGGCCAGCGGCCCGAGGTGGCCGCGGTTCCTCGTCATCGGCCTGCACCGGAACCTCGCGCTGCTGGCCATGGCCTTCCTGCTGCTGCACGTGACGACCACGGTCATCGACACCTACACCTCGATCGGCATCCAGGATGCGGTCGTGCCGTTCCTGTCCGGCTACCACCGGCTGTGGCTCGGGCTCGGCGCCATCGCGTCCGACCTGTTCGTCGCCCTGACCGTGACCAGCCTGCTGCGGCAGCGCATCCGGCCCGGGCTGTGGCGCACCGTGCACTGGGCGGGCTACCTCTGCTGGCCTGTTGCTCTCGCGCACGGGCTCGGCATCGGCACCGACGCCGGGACCACCTGGGTGTTCGACCTCACCGTCGGCTGCGGCGGGGCGGTCGTTGTCGCCGCGATCGTGCGGCTGAGCCTCGCGCTGCGGCCGGCCGGGCGGGTGCTGCGATGACGCTCGCGATCTCCGAGGCCGCCGGCGCCGGGAGGCAGGTGCTGCCTCGGTTGCTGGCGGGCGTCACCGGCGGCGGCCGGGCCGGCCTGCTCGAGCACGAGGACCTGCTCGGCCCGCTGCCGTTGCCGGCCAGCACCGCCAGCAAGCGGGCGGACCGGGCCCGCGCTGCCCGGCTCATCGACGTGGTGGAGCGCTCCGGGCTGACGGGCCGCGGCGGCGCCGGGTTCCCCACCGGGCGCAAACTCCGCTCGGTGGCGGCAGGGCGGGGCGCCGTCGTGGTCGCGAACGGGGCGGAGGGGGAGCCTGCCAGCGCCAAGGACAGGCTGCTCCTCACCAGGGCGCCGCACCTGGTGCTGGACGGCATCAGCCTCGCGGCCTACGCGGTAGGCGCGGACCGGGCGTACCTCGCCGTGCACGAGACCAGCTCCCGGCTCGCGGCCGGCCTCGAGGGGGCCGTCGCTGCCCGGCAGGCCGCGGGCATCGACCCGGTGCCGGTGACGCTGGTCGGCATTCCCGACCGCTATGTCGCGAGCGAGCAGTCGGCGATTGTGCAGGTCATCAACGGCGGTCCCGCGCTGCCGACGTTCGCGCCGCCGCGGACGCACGAGAAGGGCGTCGACGGCCGCCCCACGCTGGTGAACAACGTGGAGACGCTCGCGCACCTGGCGCTGATCGCCAGGTTCGGCGACGGCTGGTTCCGGTCCGCGGGCACGCCTGCCGCGCCCGGCACCATGCTCGTCACGATCAGCGGCGCGGTAGCACGGCCCGGCGTCTACGAGATCGAGCTCGGCACGCCGCTCGGCACCGTCCTCATGCAGGCCGGCGGCCCGACGGAACCGCTCCAGGCGATACTCACCGGCGGCTTCTTCGGTACCTGGCTGCCGGTCGAGACGGCCTGGCACCTGCCGCTGACGCTGCGCGGCGTGCGCGCGGGCGGCGGCACCCTCGGCGCCGGCATCATCGTCGCGCTGTCCGCCGCGGCCTGCGGCCTGGCCGAGACCGCCAGGGTCGTCCGCTACCTGGCGCACGAGACCGCAGGCCAGTGCGGGCCGTGCATCTTCGGACTGCCCGCACTGGCCGAGGTGCTGGCCGGCCTGGCCTACGGTGGCGGTCGCCAGCTCCCCGAGCGGATCCGCGAGCTGATCCCGCTCGTCGAGGGGCGCGGTGCGTGCAGGCATCCGGACGGGGCCACCCAGCTGGCCCGCAGCGCGCTGCGCGCGTTCGCGCCGGACGCCCGCTGGCACGCCGAGCGCGGTCCGTGCGGCGGCGTCCGCTACGGCCCGGTGCTGTCCGTGCCCGGTGACCTGGAGGCGTGGTGACCAGAAGGCTGCTCGTCAACCCGATCCTGTGCACGGGCCACGGCGTGTGCGCGGAACTCGTGCCCGAGCTGATCGAGATGGACCCGTGGGGCTATCCGCTGGTGTCGCGCGCCGAGCTCCCGGCCGAGCTCGCCGCCCACGCCAGGCGCGCGATCACGTCATGTCCGGAGCTCGCGCTGCTGATCGACGACAGACCCGGCCGCTGACAGCACCGCGCCGGCTAGTCGTCGTGGTGCCCGCCGTCGTCATCGATGACGGCTGACAGCTGATCTGCCGGCTGGCTGCCGTTGCACGTGACGGTCATCATCAGGCTCGCGCCGGTGCGCTCGAATACCAGCCGCACCCGCGCCGCCGGGCCGCGGACGACATCATCGGCCTGGTAGCCCTGGGCCGGGCTCCAGTACTGCAGGTAGGCCAGGCCCGACTCGCAGGACGCCATCGCGCTGCCGGCCCTGGAGACGAGCAGGGTGCCGCTCGGTCCGGCAGCTGGCGAGACGGTGGTCGTCCGGGCCGGCCGCCGGTCCGGCCTGGCCGCGGGCGCCGGCGACATCTCCGGCGTAGCCGCGGCGCGCTGCGAGCTGGCCAGGTCGCTCTGCACGTCTGCCGCGCTGAGCTGCTGGGTGCCGGGGCCGAGCAGGCCGTGCGCCAGCTGGCTGACGGCGAGCATGCTCCCGAAGGTGGCGGTCGCGGCGCCCAGCAGCCATCCGCCCGCACCGATAAGCAGCCGGGATCGCATGGCGGGCATCGTGGCCGGCGGCGGATTAAGCAGGGGTAAAGCAGATGACAATGCGGCCGCCGGCATTGCGACGGCACGGCATGATTAGTGCCAATTCCGGCGAACAGCCGGTGCCGGCGGCCCGCTGCGGCTACCGTCCGAGTGTGGCTCAGCTACTGCTGGTCGAGGACGACCCCGCGATCCGGCACTCGCTCGTCCGGGCGCTGTCAGAGCGAGGTCACGCGGTGGCCAGCACGACGACGGCGATGGACGCGCTCCAGCAGGTTGTCGCGGCGCCGCCCGATCTCGTGATCCTCGATCTCGGCCTGCCCGGACTCGACGGCTACGAGGCACTCCGGATGCTGCGCGCGATCAGCCGGGTGCCGGTCGTGGTCGCGACGGCCCGCGACGACGAAGGTGACATCGTCAGAGCGCTGAACGCGGGTGCCGACGACTATCTCGTCAAGCCGTTCGGCCCCGGCCAGATAGACGCCCGCATCCGGGCCGTCCTGCGGCGCGCCGGCGACGGCGGCGCGCCGCGCACCGCGCCGGTGACGGTGGGCGGCCTATGGCTTGACGCCGAGGCCCGCGAGGCGGCCCTCGACGGTGTCGCGCTCGACCTGAGCCGTCGCGAGTTCGAGCTGCTGCACTACCTGGCCAGCAGGGCCGGCCAGGTAGTGACCAAGCGCGACCTGCTCACGCACGTGTGGCGGATGCCCTACGGCGGCGCGGACAAGACCGTGGACGTCCACGTCTCCTGGCTGCGCCGCAAGCTGGGGGAGACCGCGCAGCAGCCCCGCTACCTGCACACGGTGCGCGGCGTCGGGATCAAGCTCACCGCGCCGGCGTGAGCAGGCTGGCCGTGAGGCTCGTGTCATGAGGCTGAGGCTCAACCTGCTCGTGCTGGCGGTCAGCTCCCTGATCCTGGTCTCCTTCCTGCTGCCGCTCGCGCTGCTGCTGCGGACCTTCGCCGCCGACCGGGCGGTGAGCACCGCAACCAGCAAGGCGCAGTGGCTGGCGCCGCTCGCCGCGACGCTCAGCACGCGTGACCTCACGCTGCTGGTGGCGAGGGTCAACGCCGAGAACCCGGGCGAGCCCACCTCGGTGTTCCTGCCGGGCGGCGCGATCCTCGGCGCGCGGGCCCCGGTGACGGGGGGAGTCCGGCTGGCCCGCGAGGGCAACAGCTTCAGCGAGCAGGTGCACGGCGGCGTCGAGGTCCTCGTCGCGGTGCAGGGCCTGCCTGCCGGCACGGCCGTGATCCGCACGTTCGTGCCTGGCGGCACCCTCACCCGGGGCGTGCCCGAGGCGTGGCTGACGCTCGGCCTCATCGGCCTCGGGCTGATCGGCCTCGGCCTGCTCGTCGCCAGTCACCTCGCCAGGTCGATGCTGCGGCCGCTGCGTGCCGTCGCGATGGCGGCCGAGACGCTGGGATCGGGCGACCTGTCCGCGCGAGCGCCGATCGGCGGGCCGCCGGAGATCCGGCAGGTTGGCGCTGGCCTTAACCGCCTCGCCGCGCAGATCGGGCAGTTGCTGGCACACGAGCGCGAGACTCTCGCGGACATGTCGCACCGGCTGCGCACGCCGCTCACGGCCTTGCGCATCGATGCGGAGTCGCTGCGATCCGACGGCGAACGGGTCCAGCTCATCGGCGACGTCGAGGCGCTGACCAGCACCGTCAACGAGATCATCCGGGAGGCGCGCCGGCCTGCGAGCAACGGCGGGCGGATCGCCTGTGACGCGGCCGAGGTGGTCCGCGAGCGGGCTGCCTTCTGGCGCGCGCTCGCCGAAGACCAGGACCGGCCGATGGCGGTCGACATCTCCGTCGACTGGCTGCCTGTCGGGGTGGCGGCGCAGGACCTGGCGACCTGCGTGGACGTCCTGCTCGAGAACGTCTTCTCGCACACACCTGAAGGCGTCGCGCTGGCCGTCCGGCTCACGCCGCGGGCCGGGGGTGGCGGCTGGCTGATGGTAGCGGACGACGGTCCCGGTTTCCCGCACGACGGCCCGGCGCGCCGCGGGCTCTCGGGAGCGGGCTCGACCGGCCTCGGCCTGGACATCGCGGCCAAGATCGCAGAGTCGTCAGGCGGCTCGCTTACGTTCGGGCGGTCGGTGCGCGGCGGGGCCGCCGTCACGATCGGCCTCGGGCCGACCCTGGCCCCGGCTCAGCCGCCCCGGCGGTACGACCGGGTGTGGCGGCACCGGCCGCGCCGCGCCATGCCCGCCGACGCCCGGCTCGCGTCCGAGCTGTCGGAGTGGTCGGCGATCGTCGGGCACGACGTGAACGGCACCTAGCCGGGCACGGCGACGTCTGCCGCGTCCCCGCTCGCGGCCTGGGCGGGCACCGGATGCGGCACGATCGTCAGCTCGTCGGTGTGACCCGCAGGCACCGGCTTGCCCACGATCCGGTAGACATCGGCGCCGTCGATGGTCTCGTTCTCCAGCAGCAGGCTCACGATCTGGTCAAGCTCGGCCGGGTGCGCCCGGATCAGCCCGACCGCGGTCTGCTCTGCCTCGCGCAGCAGCCGTGCCACCTCGGCGTCGATCGTAGCCTGGGTACTCTCGGCGAACGGCCGGCTGGACAGGCCAGGGCCGCCGCCGCCGAGGAACACCGAGCCGCCCTCGGGGTAACCCACCGGGCCGAGCGCCGGGGAGAGGCCGAACTCCCTGACCATCTTCGTGGCAAGGTCCGTTGCGGAGGCGAGGTCGTTCGCGGCACCGGTCGAGCCCTGGCTGAGCGCGACCAGCTCGGCCGCACGGCCGCCGAGCCGGACCGCCAGCGCCTCGGTCAGGTAGTCCTCCCCGTGCAGGTGCCGCTCGACGAGCGGCAGCTGCTGGGTCACTCCGAGCGCCTGCCCGGCGGGCAGGATCGTCACCTTGGCGACCGGGTCGGCATGCTCGGACAGCGCGGCGACCAGTGCATGACCCGCCTCGTGCACGGCGACCGCGTGCTTCTCCTCGGGCAGCAGGACGTTCGAGCCCTCCCGCCGGCCGAGCAGGATGCGGTCCCTCGCATCGTCGAAATCCGCCGCCGACAGCACCGTGCGCCCGGCGCGAACCGCGAAGATCGCCGCCTCGTTCGCCAGGTTGGCCAGGTCCGCGCCGGAGAAGCCGGGCGTGCCGCGCGCCACCACGATCAGGTCCACGTCCGGTCCCAGCTGCTTGCCCCGGCAGTGCACGGCCAGGATCGCCGCGCGCTCTGCCAGCGTCGGCAGCGGGATGATCACCTGCCGGTCGAACCTGCCCGGCCGCAGCAGCGCCGGGTCGAGCACCTCGGGGCGGTTGGTCGCGGCCAGCACCACGATGCCCTCGGTGATGTCGAACCCGTCCATCTCCGACAGCAGCTGGTTGAGCGTCTGCTCGCGCTCGTCGTTCGCGACGATCGCGCCGGTACCCGCCCGCCGCTGGCCGATCGCGTCCACTTCGTCCACGAAGATGATCGCCGGTGCCCGCTTGCGGGCCTCGGCGAACAGGTCACGCACCCTGGCGGCGCCCACGCCGACGAACATCTCCACGAAGCTGGAACCGGCGACGGACAGGAAGGGCACGCCCGCCTCGCCCGCGACCGCCCTGGCGATCAGCGTCTTGCCGGTGCCCGGCGGGCCGACCATCAGCACGCCGCGCGGGGCCATCGCCCCGGCCTGCCGGTACCGCTCCGGGCTGCGCAGGAAGTCCACGACCTCAGTGATCTCGGCCTTCACGCCCTCGTACCCGGCCACGTCGGTGAACTTCGTCTGCGGCTGCTCGGCGTCGAACACCTTGGCTCGCGACCTGCCGACACCCATGACGCCCTGCAGCGAGCTGCCCGCGGTCCGCGCCATCCGCCGGAACAGGTAGATCACGATCCCGAACGGCAGCACGACCCAGATCAGGATCAGCAGGATCGTCGACAGCAGCGAGCTGCCCGGCGCCTGGTAGGTGACGTCGACGCCGGCAGCCTGCATGGATGCCTCCAGCTGCGACCCCTGCTGGATATAGGGGATCACCGACTGGAAGGCCTTGTTGTCCGTCAGCGTGCCGGTCGCGGTCACGTTGGTGTCAGCGGACCCGGCGCTCGGAATGCTGATCGACTTCACCTTGTGCGCCGTGATGTCACGCTGCAGCGCGGTGTAGCTGAGCGTAGTGGGTGACGTGGTGTGCACGAAGCTCGGCAGCACATACAGGAGCGCGACCACGAGCGCGACCAGCCACAGCATGTGCCGCCACGCCGGGGGGCCGGGCGGCGCGGTGCTGACGGGCTTGTCTCCGGGGGGTGGCGCGAGCGGCCTCTTGCTCATAGCACATTCTTACGCAGGAAACTGAATGGCCGCTCGCCGCGCACTCCGGCTCGGCTAAGTCTCACATAAGTCGCGCCCGCCAACAGAACCTGCCAGATGGCCGTCCAGCCGGGCTATGATCCGTTTAGTTGCGGCCGGACCGGCAGGCAGCGCGGGTCCCGGACCAGGTAGGGGGAGCAGTATCAATGGGCCTACTCAACGAGGCACGCCGCGAGTTCATCGCAGCGCCCGACAGCGCCAAGGGTCAGATCGTCTTCAAGTGGCCCGACATCAACATCCGCAAGTTCGCGCGGGCGATCGTCGAGCCTGACGCGGTCGCGGTGTTCATGCACCAGGGCCAGGTCATGGGCATTCTGCTGCCCGGCCAGCACACCCTCGACGCTAAGGAGCTCCCGTTCCTCGGCATGTTCGTGGACTGGGCATCGGGCGGTAACGCGTTCCGGTCCGAGATCTTCTTCGTCGGCACCAGGGAGTTCCCCAACTTCCGCTTCGGCGGCCGGCTGGACGAGGTGCAGGACCCGCAGAGCGGCCTGATCGTCACGCTGCGCACGTTCGGCGAGTACTCGCTGCGCATCTCCGACCCCCAGAAACTGATCCTGAACCTGGTCGGCACCGTGAACGTGACAGACAACAACGCAATCACCGCCTGGGTCACCCAGCAGCTGCTGAAGGTGGCCAGGACAACCGTCACCACCCAGCTGATGTCGGGCGCGTGGCCGATCCTGGGCCTCTCGATGCACAGCCCCGAGATCGAGGCTCAGTCGCTCGAGGCGGCCAACCACGAGCTCGAGGGCTACGGGATCGTGCTGACGCGACTCGGCAACGTCGACATCAACCTGGACGACGACGACAACGCGCGGCTCAAGAAGCTGGCCGGGGACACCGCCTACAGCCGGCTGGCCGGCGGGTTCCTGCAGGCGGCCCAGGCCGAGGCGCTGCAGGGCGCCGGCCAGGGCATGGCCAAGGGCGGCGAGGGCGTCGGCCCGATGTTCATGGGCGTCGGCATGGGCATGGCAGGCAACATGATGCAGGCACCAGGTCAGGCGCCGTACGCGCCGCCGCCGGGTACCGGCTTCGCCGGCGGCGGCCAGGGTTACGCGGCCCAGGCGGCGGCCGGCGCGCCGCCGGCCGCGCCCCCGCAGGCGGTACCACCGCAGGCGCCTCCGGCAGAAGCGCCGGCGGCCGCGCCGACGATCCCGTGCAGCAACTGCCAGAGCCCGGTCACCGTGGGCGCCAAGTTCTGCGCCGAGTGCGGCACCCCCACGAGCAAGCACTGCACGAACTGCAACGCCAGCATCAGCCCGGCGGCGAAGTTCTGCGCGGAGTGCGGCACGCCCACCGCGGCGCCCCCGGCGTAGCGGCCGGCCCGGTCTTTACAGTCAGGCGGAGCGGGTAACCCCCGCTCCGCTACGATCACAGCCACCATGCCCCGCCATGTCATGCTTCGGTTCCCCGATTAGAAAGGCCTGTCCGGATGGATAGGATCGAGTGCCAGTGGTGTAAGGCCCAGAACGAACCCGAGCGGACCAGCTGCAACACGTGCGGCGCCCCGCTCGACAAGCGGAACATCGTCTCTGATTCGGGCTGGACCGAGGCTCCGCGGCTGCGGGACATGACCGAGTTCCGGTTCTCCAGCTCCACCTGCCAGATCGAGGGCGAGATCGTGCCCGTCGCGGAGCTCGCGCTCTCCCAGGGTGACTCGGTCTTCTTCGAGCATCACGTCATGCTGTGGAAAGAGCCGCACGTCCCGATGTCGGCCATGAACACCGGCGGCGGCCGCCGGATGGTGGGCGGCATGCCGCACATCATGAGCGTGGCGCACGGCCCCGGCCGGATCGCGCTGTCCAGGGACGCGACGGGCGAGGTCGTCGTGCTGCCGATCCACCCCTCGCACGAGATCGACGTGCGCGAGCACGCGTTCCTGGCGGGCACGCACTCGCTGAACTACTCGTTCGTGCGGATCAAGGGCCTCGCCAACGTCCTGCACGGCGGCAGCGGCATGTACATGGACCGGTTCATCACCCAGAACGAGCAGGGCCTGCTGCTGCTGCACGGTTACGGCAACGTCTTCCAGAAGACGCTCCAGCCAGGCGAGAAGATCCTGGTGGAGCCCGGCGGCTTCCTGTACAAGGACTCGTCGGTCCAGATGAACACCGTCAAGCAGACCTTCAAGACCGGCATGCTCGGCAGCCACAACATGTTCCTGGCCGAGATGACCGGCCCCGGCCGGGTCGGCATCCAGTCAATGTACGTGCACCACGGCACCGAGTAGGCGCGGGGATGTCGACGCCGAGCTACACCTGTCCGTGGTGCCGGATCCCGAGCGAGGGCGCGGACGCCACCTGCCCGCACTGCGGCGCACCGATCGACGTCCGGGCGAAGGTGTCCAAGTCGGGGTGGGCCGAGCAGCCGCCGATCCGGGACATGGCCAGGATCCGCTTCAACCGGTCGACCTGCCAGATCTCCGGCACATACGTGCCGGTGGCCGAGATGAAGCTGGACCAGGAGGACTCGGTCTACTTCTCCCATCATGTACTGCTGCACTGCGACACCAGCGTGCGGCTGGACATGATGAAGCTGTCCGGCGGCTTCAACCGAGTGCTGGCCGGCATGCCGCTGCGGATGATGACCGCGCAGGGTCCCGGCTTCCTCGCGATCAGCGCCGACCACCCTGGCGAGACGCTCGCGGTGCCGCTGCCCGCCAACCACGCGATCGACGTGGTCGAGCACCGGTTCCTGGTCGCGACCCGCAACGTCGCCTTCCACTGGGAGAACTCCGGGATCTGGTACACCACCCAGAGCGGGGACGAGCAGGAGTGGCACTACCCGCTGGGCCAGACGATGGACCGGTTCACCGCGCAGGGCGGACCGGGACTGCTGCTGCTGCACGCGCCGGGCAACACGTTCATCCGCGACCTGCAGCCGGGCGAGCGGATCCTGGTGCAGCCCGGCGGCCTGATCTACAAGGACCGCTCGGTCCGGATGTTCCTGCACTTCGAGTACCCGCACGGGCAGTACTGGTTCAGCTCGGCCAGGTGGCAGGCCAAGGCGGTCTGGCTGACACTCCAGGGTCCTGGCCGGGTCGCGGTGCAGTCGGTCTTCGAGCGGCCCGAGCTCGTCGGCAGCGTCCGGAGCACCTCGGGATCTACGACGCAGTACTGGTGATCTGCGACAGCTAGGCGGTGACCGTGCCGGACCCGAGCTATTCCTGTCCGTTCTGCCGGCTCGAGAGCGATGCCGCAGGGACGACCTGCCCGCACTGCGGTGCGCCGGTGGACGTCCGGGCGAAGGTCTCCATGTCCGGCTGGGTGGAGCAACCGCCCGTCCGGGACATGACCCGGCTGCACTTCAGCCACTCGACCTGCCAGATCAGCGGGTCGTACGTGCCGGTGGCGGAGCTGGCCCTGGACGGGCAGGACTCGGTCTACTTCCCCCACCACGCGCTGCTGCATGCCGAGCCCAGCGTGGACCTGGACCTGATGCGGATGCCCGACGGCTGGCGGCGAAGCCTGGCCGGACTGCCTGTATACGTCATGACCGCGCGCGGGCCTGGCCACCTCGCGCTCAGTGCGGACGAGCCCGGCGACACCGTCGCCGTGCCGCTGCTGCCCGGCCGGAGCATCGACGTGGCTGAGCACAGGTTCCTGGCGGCCACCGGGAACGTCGGCTATGAGTGGTACCGCAGCCCCGTCTGGTTCAAGACGACGCATGAGCACGAGACGATCATGCACTATCCGCTCGGCCCTTACTTCGACCGGTTCCACGCCTCCGAGACGCCCGGCCTGCTGCTCCTGCACGCCCCTGGCAGCACGTTCGTCCGCGATCTGGCCGACGGGGACGTGGTCTGCGTGAAGCCGCTGTCGCTGGTCTGGAAGGACAAGTCGGTGCAGGCCTCGCTGCACACCGAGCGGGCGCGCGACGCCCAGGGCTTCTACATGTGGGTCAAGCTGACCGGACCGGGCCGAGTGATGATCAAGTCCATCTTCGGGTACGCCGGCTGGAGCGGGTCGATCGTTGACAGCAGCACGCCGCGCACGAGGCAGGCCTGGTAGCGCTCACTCGGCGCTCGTGACCGGGTTCGCCGCCCTGCCCGCGCGACGTGGCCGGCCGGCCGACGACGGCGCGTGCTGACGCGGCCCGGCCCGCCGCCAGGACACCTCGAACAGCGCGCCGCCGAGCCCTGAGCTGCCCACCCGCCACTGCCCGGCGGTCGACTGCACGATCGAATCGGCGATCGCCAGGCCGAGGCCGGCGCTGCCGCCCTGCTCGGTCGAGCGGTGGAACCGGTCGAAGAGCCGGTCCCGGTGCCCGGCCGGGATGCCGGGCCCGCTGTCCTCGACCGTGAGGCAGACCCGGTTGCCGCGTGCGCTCACGCCGATGCGGACGACCCCGCCCGCTCCGGCGAGCCGGCACGCGTTGTCGGCCAGCACGCCGGCCAGCCGGTCGATCCACTCCGCCGGCGCGCTAATCCACGCGGGCTCGGTGCCGGGGACGTCGGCGACGACCTCGCACTCGTCCTTCCCTGCCAGGACCGCGAACCGCCGCGCGCACTCGGCGGCGATCGTACCTAGATCCAGCGGCTCGTGCCTCGGCTGCGGCGGAGCCGAGTCGAAGCGGGCGAGCCACAACATGTCCGCCACGATCCGCTGCAGCCGGAGGTTCTCGCTGCCGATCCGGGTCAGCGCCGCGGCGTACGCCGCGGCATCTCTGGGCGCGCTCAGCGCGATGCTGGTCTCAGCGCTGATGACGCTCAGCGGTGTCCGCAGCTCGTGCGACGCGTCGGCGGTGAACTCGAGCTGGCGCCGCCGGGACTGCTCGACCGGCGAGAGGGCGCGCAGCCCGATCGTCAGCGCCCCGGCGAACATGGCCAGCAGCAGCACGGGCGCGGCCAGCGCCTCGCCGTCCCGCAGCGCCGCCAGCAGGTGCTCCTGGTCCCCGAGTCCCTGGCCGGCGATGTAGCTCCCGGATGCATACAGCCGGAACGTGCCCTGCCGCAGCCGGACCGTCACCGCCTTGCCGGGAGCGGGGCTCAGCCGCGCAGGCAGCGCCGGGCCGACCGCTCCCGGCTCGGCCGCTGTCCCGGCCGACGTCACGTGCCACAGGTATACCGGAGCCGTATCGACGTCATCGTCATCCGCCGATGCCGCCAGGCCCGCCTCGCCGATGTCGGAGATCCGCTCGTGCAGCCGCGCGTCGACCTCGCCTACCAGGCGCGCGGATATGACCCTGTTCAGCACCGCGACGCAGCCCGCATAGACCAGCAGGCTGGCCGCGAGCGCTACCCGCGCGGCGTGCGCCAGGCCCGGCCGCAGCAGCCGCCGTCTCATCGCGGCACGATCCGGTAGCCGATGCCGCGGACGGTCTCGATCGCGACCGCACCGCCGGCCAGCTTGGAGCGCAGCCGGGCCAGGTGCACGTCGATGGTGTTGGATCCCATCGCGTCCGCCTCGTTGTCCCAGACCTGCACCGCGATCGAGCGGCGCGCGACGACAGCCGGCGACCTGCGCACGAGCATCTCCAGGATGCCGAACTCGGTCACCGTCAGGTCCGGGATCTGGGCGCCGACCCGGACCGTCCTGGTCGCCGGCTCGAAGACCAGGTCACCCACTACAAGCTGCGGCTGCTGTACTGCGGACGGCCGGCGCTGCAGGGCCCGCATCCGCGCCAGCAGCTCGCCGATGTCGAAGGGCTTGATCAGGTAGTCGTCGGCGCCCGCGTCCAGGCCGGTGACACGGTCGGCGGGCGCATCGCGCGCGGTGAGCATCAGCGTGGCGGTCGGCATTCTCCTGCGCCGCATCCACTGCACCAGCTCCAGGCCGGTCAAGCCCGGCATCCGCCAGTCGATCACGGCAAGCTCGTACTCATAGCTGCGCAGATACCGGCTCGCGGCCTGGCCGTCTGGCACCGCGTCCACCACATAGCCCTGCTCGCGCAGGCCACGGGCCAGCGCGTCGCGCAGCCCTGCGTCATCCTCGGCGATGAGTACGCGCACGGCGCGCCTCCTACCAGCCGCGCGGCACCGGCACCGTCGGCCGCGCTAGAGCCCTACCAGGAACAAGGTGAGCCAGGTTATCTCACAGCACGCCATGACCGGGTCACGCACGATCAGGTCCTCGACCGGCCGGTCCTCGGCCAGCCCGGTGAGGTAGTCGAAGCGCGCCAGCGCAAGGGCCAGCGGGGCGGCACTGATCAGGTGCCACGCCCGCATCCAGCTGTCCGGGTGACCCGCGGCCCAGGTCAGGTACGCGGCCAGCATTGCCGCCGCGACGGCGCGCTGGCTCAGCCGCAGCGTCCACTGGCTGTACCAGCGCATGACCGGCCGGTGGTGTGCCGCGCCGTCACCCAGCACGGCCAGCTCCGTGTAGCGCTTGCCGAGCGCCACCATCAGCGCGCCCAGGCTGCAGACCGTCAGGAACCAGCCCGAGGGCGGAACGCCCGTCGCGACCGCGCCGCCGAGCGCGCGCAGCACGAAACCGACCGCGACGAAGACTACCTCCACGCCCGGCACGTGCTTGAGCACGGACGTGTACAGCAGCGAGAACACCAGGTAGATGGCGATGACGAGGGCGAGCGCGGCCGAGCCCGCCAGGGCGCAGGCACCGAATGCCACGCCGACGGCCGCCACCGCGGCCGCCAGCGCCAGCCCGGCCGGGAGCCGGCCGGAGGCAACGGGGCGACTGCGCTTCGTCGGATGCCGCCGGTCCCGGTCAGCGTCGGCTACGTCATTGATCAGGTACACGGCCGAGGACGCCGCGGTGAAGCCAGCCGCGGCTAGCAGCGCGTAGCCGAACCCGTCGGCCCGGCCGAGGCTCGCTCCCGCCAGCGGCGCGGCGAAGACCAGCAGGTTCTTGGGCCACTGCCGCGGCCGCGCCGCCTCCAGCACGGCCAGCATCAGACTCAGCAGGCGCCGGGATACCGGTGCCTGTGGTCGCGCCGGGGCGCCGGGCGCCGGGGAGCTGATCTCCATTGCCCTGCCGGGCTCGCTCATCGCGCGTAGACCGCATTGAAGTCGCGACCCGAGTAATAGAAATACCGGTTCGGCGGCTGCTCCTGATCGGGCAGCAGGTTGACCGGCGTCGGACTGGCCGGATGGTCCTTCGGCAGGTAGTACATGAACGACATCCAGGCCGGGTTGATGTCCAGTTCCATCGCCCGGTAGGCACCGGCCCGCTGCAGCAGCTGAGCTAGCTCGTGCACGTCGAGCGCCGGCCCGTAGACGAACACGATCTGGCCGGACCTGGTCTCGCCGATGCCCGACCGCCAGACATTGTAGCCGCCGCCGAGGGTCGCGCCCCAGCTCGTGCTCACCGCGTTGTTCACGTTGGCCGGGATGTGGCCGTGATTCACGATCAGATGCAGGTTCTGCCGGACGCCCACGACGTCCCGGGTCATCCGCACGGTCTGGTCCCAGTTCCCGATCGCGATGTGACCGTCCCGGTAGTACACGACCGAGGCCTCGCCGCGGACCAGGGATCCGGCGTAGTTCCCGTGCAGGTAGAAGCCGCCACCGGAGCTGGCGATCTTGAATCCGCTGTTGAAGGTGGCGAGCAGGCCGCGACGTGTGCCCGCCGCGATGTCGGGCTGCGCGTGCCAGTTGCCGGGTCCCGGGTCCTCGGTGCCCGGCCGTAGCTCGAACATGAGCATGCTCTGGTTCATCCACGCGATGCCGCCGACGTAGGAGGTGTAGATCGGGCTGAAACGCAGGTACGTGCCGTAGATCGCGGGCTGACCGCCCACCGTCGCGAGCACGCGCCACCTGCCCTCGCCCGGCAGCGGGTGTGTGCCGGCGAGCGTGCGCAGCGGGGCCGGAGACGGCGCGGGAGCGGCCGTTGTCGTGTGCCTGGATGGTTTCACTGGTGCATCTGCGGGCCCGGTCAGCGCGAACGACGGCTTGCCGCCCGCCTTCGGCGGCTTGTAGGTAAGCTCCTCGCCCCACGTAACCACGAAGCCGAGGTCGTGATCGCGGGCCCACTCGGCCAGCCGCTCGCTGAGTGATCCGCCGCCGGGTGCAGTGAGCGCATTGCCGACCGACCAGCCGACGATGGCCACGAACACGAGCACGACGGCCAGCACCGGCAGCCGCCATCGCCGCCACCATGCCCGCAGCCGGACAAACCTGCGCCGCTTCTGGCCGGAGCCGGGTGGCGCACCCGCGCCACCCCGTACGCCGCGTTCAAGGGTGAACCGTGACACTCGCGCCCCTTCCGGAGTTCAGTACCGCGTTCTGGCCGTGTCCCGCCCGGCCTGCGGCCCGACGCTCCAGGCGACAGGTCTACCCGCGGACCATGAAGACTCCATTACGCCAGGCAGTGACCGCCGCTCATGCCCGGCTGACCTCGGAAGACATATCCGGTTGCGCGAGCGGATACCCGCTGGCGGGGTGGATACGTGCCCGCGCTTGACCAGGCCCGGGTGAGGTCTTTCCGTGCTCATGGAGCTGAACTGATCCCGGCCGTGCCCGGCGACCCGCGACGGCCTGTCAGCGTGCGCGCGCTCACCTGACCCGCGACCCACCGGTACGTGCCGGCCAGGCCGGCCGGCAGCGTGACCGACGGCTCCCAGCCAGGCACTTGCGGCATGCGCGCGCCGTCGCCGGCGCATCCGTGCACGCCGCCGGGTGCGGAAAGGTGGAAACGCCGCTTCAGCCGCACTCCCGCGATCTCCTCGATGAAATCCGCCAGCTGATTTACCGAGACGGGTTCCGCGCCGCCAAGGTTGCACGGATCCGCGAATTCGCCCTCGAGAATCAGGAGCGTGCCGCGCACGCAGTCGTCGACGTGCAGGAGGGCGCGAGTCTGGCTGCCGTCGCCCCAGATCTCGATCTCGTCGGCTCCCGCCAGTATTGCCTCGGCGACCTTGCGGCTCAGCGCGGCCGGCGCTCGCTCGCGGCCGCCCGCCCACTCGCAGTGCGGGCCGTAGACCTCGTGGTACCTGGCGATCCGGACGGTCAGCCCGTGGTCCGCCTGGTACCGGAGTGCGAGCCGCTCGCCGGCCAGGTCTGCCGGGCACGCGGCCGCCGAGGATGCCTGCAGGAAGCGGGCGACGCCGGCCTGCACGACCGCCTCAAGCAGCGTCGCGGTGACGTCCGCCGACGGAATGCCCGTTGTGGCACGCGGGCTGCGCAGTCCGGTGCCGCCGGTGCCGGCCGTCAGGTTCACGACGCACTCGCAGCCGGCCACGGCCTCCCTGGCGGCGGCACGGGCGCGAAGGTCGAACTGCGCGCACTCAGCCTCTGGTTGGACCTGTAACCACTGGTCTACCGGCTTGATGTCGGCCGCGCGGATGTCGGTGAATCCCTCGGCCGCGAGATAGCGCACCAGATGCCCGCCGACAAATCCGCCGGCGCCGGCCACGAGCACCCGCTCACTCCGGTTCAGCACCGCTACCGTCCCCGATCCCAGACCATGGTGCAGCGGCCCGTGCTGGCCGCCAAAGCACCGGCGCGCTCAGCATCGCAGCAGTCGTGCCCGGTGTCACTCGCCCAGGTGAACCGGACGCACTATCGTCCGGCTATGAGCAGACTTCCCGAGCTTTGCCGTGACCAGCTGAGCCCGGCGGCGCAGTCGGTCTGGGATGCGATAGTCGGCACGCGCGGCAGCCGGCTTGTGACGCCGGGGGGCGGCCTGGCCGGGCCGTTCAATGCCTTCGTGCACGCCCCGGACGTGGGCCGGGGGCTGGCGGACCTGGGCGCGACGCTGCGGTTCGGCACGTCGATCGACCGGCGGCTCACCGAGGTCGCGATCATCACGGTCGGAGCCCGGTGGAAGGCGGAGTTTGAATGGTGGGCACACGCGCGGATGGCCCGCGAGCACGGCGTGCCCGACGCCGTCGTGGCCGCGATCGGCCGCGGTGCAGACCCGCCGTTCGAGGCCGACGACGAGCGGGTCGTGCACGCGATCGCCGCGGCGCTCGCGCACCGCGGCCATCTCACTGAGCCGGTCTACAACGCAGGGCTGGAGCTGCTCGGCGACACCGGCATGGTCGAGCTGGTATCGCTGTGCGGCTACTACACGCTGATCTCGTTCCTGCTCAACGCCTTCGAGGTGGAGCTCCCGGCCGGCCGCCAGCCGATGTGGGCGACATCACGAGACTGACAGCTGGTGGTTATCTACATAAGTAACTAATATAAGTGAGTTATGAATGAGATCGACCCCGCAGAGCTGGCGGCCGGGCTAGAGCGGCTGGTCGGTCTGATCCGCTGGCTCAGCCCGCCGGGCCTGTCGATGACCGCCGCGGCCACCCTCGCCGCCCTCGAGCGTCTCGGGCCGGCCCGGCTCACGGCGCTCGCCGCGCGGGAGGGCGTGACGCAGCCGGCCATGACGCAGCTGATCGCGCGGCTTACCGAGCAGGGCCTGGTGACACGGGCCGCCGACCCGCACGACGGCCGCGTGGCGCGGATCGAGCTCACCCGCGCGGGACGCGGCCTGCTGGCCGGCCGGCGCGCGGTACGCGCCGAGCGGATCTCCGGCCTGCTCGCCGCCCTCAGTCCTGATGACCGCCAGGCGCTGGCGGCAGCCCTGCCGGCCGTCAACGCTCTCGCCAGCGCCCGCCGCGACGAGCACGTCGCCGACGTTCCCGCAGTAAGCACGCACTAAGCCGCGCCCCTTCGCACGGCAGGAATGGAGTAACGCCCCGATGAGCGGCACAGCACCAGCCAGCCCGTTCCGGCAGCCCAGGGCGGTGTTCGCGGTCGCGTTCGCCTGCGTCGTCTCGTTCATGGGCATCGGCCTGGTCGACCCGATCCTGCCCGCGATCTCGCACGAGCTGAAGGCCTCGCCGAGCGCGGTGACGCTGCTGTTCACCAGCTACCTGGTCGTGACCGCGCTGGCCATGCTGATCACGAACTGGGTGTCAAGCCGCCTCGGCGCCAAGCGGACGCTGATAGCGGGCCTGACGCTGATCGTGGCCTTCAGCGCGCTGGCCGGCGCGTCCGGATCCATCGGCGGGATCATCGGCTTCCGGGCCGGGTGGGGCGTAGGCAACGCCCTGTTCATCGCGACCTCGCTGGCGGTCATCGTCGCGTCCGCGTCCGGCGGATTCGCGGGCGCCATCGTGCTCTACGAGACCGCGCTCGGGCTCGGCATCGCGGTCGGGCCGCTGCTCGGCGGCGTGCTCGGCGAGGTCAGCTGGCGCGGCCCGTTCTTCGGCGTGTCCGCGCTGATGGCAATCGCGCTGATCGCCACCGTGGTACTCGTGCCGCCGATGCCGCGGCCGGCCCGCAAGACCGGGCTGACCGAGCCGCTGCGTGCGCTGCGGCACCGCGGGCTGTTCACGATGTCGCTGACCGCGCTGTGCTACAACTGGGGCTTTTTCACCGTCCTCGGCTACGCGCCGTTCCCGATGAACCTCAGCCCGATCAGGCTCGGACTCGTATTTACCGGCTGGGGCGTCCTGGTCGCCGTCTTCGCGGTCTTCGGCGCGCCGCGGCTCCAGTCGAGGTTCGGGATCGCCGCCACCATGTACGCGAACCTGGCCGCCTTCGCCGCGACGATCCTGGTGATTGCCGTCTGGACCACACACCGCGGCGTCCTGGTCCCGGCCGTGATCGCGTCGGGCATCTTCATCGGCATCAACAACACGATCACCACCCAGGCCGTCATGACGATCGCTCCGGTCGAGCGGCCCGTCGCCTCTGCCGCCTACAGCTTCGTGCGCTTCATCGGCGGCGGGCTCGCGCCCTACGCGGCCGGCCGGCTCGTGCTGGCGGCCGGCATCCACTTCCCGTTCTACCTGGCCGCGGGCGTGGTGGCGGCCGGCATCGTGATCCTGACTACCGTGCACCAGGCGCTCGGCGCCGCCGAGCGCGCCCAGGCCGCGGAGGTGCCGGCGGCCGCCGGGCCGCCCGAGACCGAGACCGCTCCGGTGGCAGGCGCGATCCTGGCGGCGGTGGCCGACTCGCCGGTCGCCGATCTGGTCACGGACGCGGCGGCCCGCATCGCTGGCCCGCACAGCCGGGTCGTGCACGTGGTGCACGTCGCCGAGCCGGCGATCGGCAGCGACACGGCCGTCGACGGTGAGGGCCTCGAGGCGGCGGGCGCCCTGATAGCGCGCCAGCTGCGGCGGCTCGGCGCGCACGACGTCGCCGCCCGGGGCCAGTTGCTGCTGCACGCCGCCGACCACGGCGCGGCCGGCCGGATGGTGGCGCAGTACGCCACCCAGATAGGCGCCAGCACGATCGTGCTCGGCGCACCCCGCCACGGCGGCCTCGCCACGCTCATGGACGCCAGCACGAGCCAGGCCCTGCTCCGAGCCGCCAGTACGCACGTGCTGATCGTCAACCCCGATGCGCCGAAGCCAGCCGGGCCGGCTGGCCGCGCCACCGCCGACCGGCAGCTCGTATCCTGACGCTGCGCCGGCGGGCGGCTCCGCGGCTGCCGCGGCCGTCAGGCCGGCGTCACCCGGCAGAGCCAGTCGAGCAGCTCGCCGATCACCTGCTCCGCGTCGGTCTCGTTGAAAACCTCGTGCCGTGCCTCCGGATAGATCCGGACGGTCACATCGGTCAGCCCGGCCGCCCGCAGCCTGTCGGTCAGCGGCGTCAGCAAGGTGAGCCCGCCGTTGACCGGATCGGCCGCACCGACCGCGATGTACACCGGCCGACGGGATGCGCGCGACCTGCGCGGGGTCGGCCAGCCGGCGAGCGCCGGGGAACATCTTCCTGGCGGACTCGGGGTCGATCCCGAACCCGCAGCGCGGGTCGGCGATGTACGCGTCCACGACGGCCGCGTCGCGTGACAGCCAGTCGAAGTCGGTACGGGCGGGCTGGCACGGAGCATTGAACATCGCGAGGTCGAGCGGCTGATCCAGGTCGAGCACGGCCTCCAGCGGATCCAGCACCGCCGTGCCGGTGAGCACGACGCCGTCAACGCTGTCGCCGCGGTCGCCCCGTGCCCCCGCTGATCCTGGGCGTACACGACGAAGCCAGCCCGGGTCAGCGCCCGGGCAAGGGGCTCGTACCGGCGCGCATGCTCGCCCATGCCGTACGTCAGCTGGACGATCGCGCGCGGCCGACCTGGCGGGTCCCAGCGATAGCCGGAGATCTGCGTGCCATCGGCCGAGGAGTAGGTGAAGGCAGTCGGGGCCATCGTGCGTATCTCCGCTCGGTACTGAAGCCGACGGCATCAGACATTAGCCCGAGTAAGCGGCAGGACCTAGCAAAGTCATCGATCCGGGAGTAGTACTCGATAGGAGGCGCGTGTCCACCCGCGCGCGGACGGTACTCCGCGCATGGCTCCGTCGTCGGGAGGTTATGCGAACATGAGGCCATTCCATCTTCGGTACCGGGCCGCCGTCGCGCTGGCCGGAACGTTAGCGCTCGGGCTCGGCGGGCTCATCACGGCCGGCCCTGCGTCTGCCGCGGCACACCCGCAGACGGCCAGCCCGGCCGCGATACCCGCGAGGACCGGGCCGATCCCGTCCGCGCTGTCGCTGCCGGCAACGCCGGGCCGGCCGAGCCTCGGGCCGAACGTGTACGTCTTCAGCCCCAGCATGCCGCTCAGCCAGATCCAGGACACCGTCAACTCGATCGCCAGCCAGCAGGTCTCCAACCAGTTCGGCACGCAGCGGTACGCGCTGCTGTTCGAGCCAGGCACCTACGGTACCGCGGCCGACCCGCTAAACTTCCAGGTCGGGTACTACACCCAGGTCGCCGGCCTGGGCGCGACGCCGGGCGACGTCGTCATCAACGGCTCGGTCGACGTGTACAACCAGTGCCTCGGGGCCGGCAACTGCATTGCCCTGGACAACTTCTGGCGGTCGCTGTCCAACCTCACGATCAACGTGAACACACCGGGCTTCGGTTGTTACAACGGCGAGTTCTGGGCGGTGTCACAGGCTGCGCCGATGCGCCGGGTCCAGGTCAACGGGCCGATGACGCTGATGGACTACTGCACAGGCCCGTCCTTTGCCAGCGGCGGGTTCATCGCCGATTCCGACATCACCGGCGGCTCCATCGTGAGCGGATCACAGCAGCAGTTCCTGGTGCGCAACACCGACATCGACGGCTGGTCCAACGGCGTCTGGAACCAGGTATTCGCCGGCGACCCTGGCGCGCCCGCCACTGCCTTCCCCAGCGCTAACCAGTACACCACGCTGGCGTCCAGTCCCGTCACCGAGGAAGAGCCCTTCCTGTACCAGGACGATGCGGGCGGCTTCAACGTGTTCGTGCCCGCCGTCCAGCACGACTCGGTCGGCCCGGCCTGGGGGAGCGGGCCGGAGGCCGGCACATCGCTGCCGATCAGCAGGTTCTTCGTCGCCACGCCCGCCACCCCGGTCGCGGTCATCGACGTGGCGCTGGCCCTCGGCAAGGACCTGATCCTGACGCCGGGTGTCTACGACCTGGCCGCGCCGATCCTGGTGACCAGGCCGGACACGGTCGTGCTCGGGCTCGGCTTCGCGACGCTCGTCCCGCAGCACGGCAACGCGGCGATGATCGTGTCCAGCGTGCCGGGGACCAAGCTGTCCGGCCTGATCATCGACGCCGGGCCGGTCAGCTCGAAGGTGCTGCTGCAGGTAGGCCTGCTGCCCGGCGGCCTCGGCAGCAGCGCGAGTGACCCGACGGTGCTGCAGGACGTGTTCATCCGCATCGGCGGTGCCGAGGCCGGCTCGGCTACCGATGCCCTGGTCGTCGACAGCTCGCACACGATCCTGGACGACATCTGGTCGTGGCGCGCCGATCACGGCAGCGGCGTGGGCTGGACCAGCAACGTCGCCGATCACGGCCTGATCGTCAACGGCAACGACGTCACCGCCTACGGCCTGTTCGTCGAGCACTACGAGAAGACGGAGGTGCTCTGGCGCGGCCAGGGCGGCACGGACATCTTCTTCCAGAACGAGATGCCCTACGACCCGCCGAGCCAGGCCGCGTGGATGCAGAACGCGACGACCGACGGCTATCCCGCCTTCGAGGTGGCGCAGAACGTGACCAGCTTCTCCGGCTACGGCATGGGCAGCTACTCGTTCTTCGATCTGGGCATCCCGATCTTCGCGGCGGAGGCATTCCAGGTGCCGGACACGGCCGGCGTGCAGATGCACGACCTGCTGACGATCTTCCTGAACGCGACAACAGGCTCGGGCGGCATCAACTCGGTCATCAACGGCACCGGCGGCTCGTCCACGGCCGCCAATCCCGACACCCCGGTCGACGTGGTGAGCTACCCGTAAAGCAGGACCCGGCTTACTAGCTCAGGACTCGGCTAGGCCGGAGGGTTAGGGCTCTGCCAGAGCCCTAGCCCTCCGGCTTGTCGCAGCACGGCAGCGTGATCGCCGACGGGTGCCGCGCGTCGGCGAAGATCTCGAACCGGCACCGCTTCCCGGCACATGCGGCGCCGAACGGCTCGGCGGTGCCGAAGCTGCGGGCGTAGCGCGGGAACGCCCCGCCGCATACCTGCAGCCGCAGCCGGTGCCCGGCCAGCATCCGGTACGCCGTGGGAAACAGCTCCACGTCCACGGTCAGGATCCCGTCCTCGCCGACCTGGACGTCGGCGGCGGGCACTGTCCGCGGATCCAGCCGCCGGACGCCGTCCACCACGTTGCGCGATACACCGCCGGTGTCGACGTCGCACAGCCGGACGAACAGGTCCGCGTGCTCAAGCTCGGTCCGCAGGTATATCCGCGCCCGGACCGGACCGATGAGGTCCTGGTCGGCCGCCAGCGGAGGCGAGGTATAGGTCAGCACGTCGGTGCGGGCCTCGACGGCCGCGTTGTTCACCTGCTTAGCCGGCGGCTGCAGCAGCGGCCCGCCAGCCGACGGCGTCGGGTCCATCGGGTCGTAGGTGAACCAGGCGGCGCTGGCCTCGCCCGGCTCGGGCTCGCGCGCGAGCCCGCCGTCGGTGCGCAGATAGTGCGGCACCAGCTGGCATTCCGGTGGCGGCCACTCGTCGAATTCCAGCCACTTCCTCGTCTGCTGCAGCGACACCCGCACCGGGCGCCCGGACGGCGCCGGCCCGCCGCGCAGGTGGTGATCGAGCCAGGCGACATCCTGCCGGGTGATCTCCCTGATCTCGGCGGGCTCGCCGTGCTGCCACGGGCCGACCGTGATCCTGGCCGGCACGCCTGCCGCCCGAATCGCCGCGAAGTCGCGGAGCTGCTCGGCCGCGAACAGGTCCCACCATCCCGTCACCATGCTGACCGGCGGCAGCCGGGTCAAATCGGCCGTGTGATGATCAACCCCGGCCCAGAAGTCGTCGCCCGGGGTGCAGTGATCGAGGAAGTCCCGCCAGAAGACGACCGGCGCGCCCGCCACGTCTACGTCCGCCGACTGCAGCGGCAGCTTGCGCAGCGCCCGCCTCATCCGGAGCATGAGCACCGGGCTGGGCACCAGGTCAGGCAGGATCCCGCGCTCCTGCGTGCCGATCTGCCCCGACCAGTTCAGCGCGTTGCGCAGTCCGGGCGCGCCGTGCTCGTAGAAGGCAGCGGTGATCTTCGCGGCGGTGACGTGCAGCGACACGCACTCCAGCGGCGGGTCCGCATACGGCGCGATCGCCCACTGGGTGTGGCCCAGGTAGCTGCCGCCGGTCATCGCGACCCGGCCGTCGCACCACGGCTGCTCCCGCAGCCACGCGACCGTCGCCACGCCGTCGGCGTGCTCGTGCACGAACGGGCGGAACAGGCCACCGGACCCGAATGTCCCGCGCGTGCTCTGCATGAAGACCTGGAAGCCCCGGCGGGCGAGCGGCGCCGCGAACACGGCTCCGGCCAGCCCCGCCCGCCCGTACGGAGACCGGATCAGCACCACCGGCATCGGGCCGTCGCCGTCGGCCGGCCGGTAGTGGTCGCCGAGCAGGACCACGCCGTCGGGCAGCGGCACCCGGACGTCCCGCCGCAGCTCGAATGGCACGGCGGGACCCGACAGGCCGACAGCGCGGTCGACGGCCCGGCCGGCAAGGCGCGACAGAGGGTTCATCCCAGTACTCTGCGGCCGGCGACGGCGCTCTCGCAAGGCCTCCCTGATGTCCGTATCGTTGGCAATGTCCGGCGGGCCGAAGGGCGGAGATTCATGGCGCCAGAGATCAATCTCATCGACCCCGATGTCTACCAGCGCAGCGGCCCGCCGCACGAGCAGTTCTCCTGGCTGCGCGCGCACGACCCGGTGCACTGGCACGCCGACGGCGGCGAGCCCGGCTGGCCGGGGTTCTGGGCGGTCACCCGGCACGAGGACATCGCGCACGTATCCCGGCACCCGGAGCTGTTCTCGTCGACCCAGCGGCTGGCGCTGTTCGGCGAGATACCGGAGGAGCAGATCGTGCTGCAGCGGCTGATGATGCTCAACATGGACCCGCCGCAGCACACTCGGCAGCGCGCGTTCGTCAACCGCGGCTTCACCCCGCGCATGATCGGCCGGCTGGAAGAGCACATCGCCGAGATCTGCCACGAGCTCCTCGACCACATCGCGGGCCAGGGCCGCGCCGACTTCGTCACGGATATCGCCGCGCCGCTCCCGCTCTGGGTCATCTGCGAGCTGGTCGGAGCTCCGGTCGAGGACCGCGGCCGGATCTTCGAGCTGTCGAATCTGCTGATCGGCGCGGCCGATCCGGAGTTTCAGGCCGACCCGGCAGCCCAGCAGAACGCGGCAGCCGAGCTGTACGTCTACGGCGCCCAGCTGGCCGAGCGCCGCCGGGAGAATCCGGCCGACGACATCGTCACCAGGCTGCTCCAGCCCGACCACAACGGTGCGGCGCTGACCAGTGACGAGTTCGACATGTTCTTCCTGCTGCTCACCGTCGCGGGGAACGAGACGACCAGGAACGCCGCGTCCGGCGGAATGCTCGCGCTGATCGAGCACCCGCAGGAATGGCAGCGGCTCGTCGCCAGCCCGGCACTGATCCCGACCGCGGCGGAAGAGATAGTGCGCTGGGTCAGCCCGGTCAACCTCTTCCGGCGCACCGCAGTACGCGATACCGAGCTCGGCGGCAGGCGGGTCACGGCAGGGGACAAGGTCGTGGTCTTCTACACCTCGGCGAACCGGGACGAGGACGTGTTCGCCGCCGCTGGGCGGTTCGACGTCGGCCGCGATCCCAATCCGCACGTCGGCTTCGGCGGCGGCGGCCCGCACTTCTGCCTCGGCCGGCATCTGGCCGCGATGGAGCTGCGCATCCTGCTGCAGGCCCTGACCGAGCGGATGCCCGACATCCGGCCCGACGGCGACGCGACCCGGCTGCGGTCCAACTTCATCAACGGCATCAAGCACATGCCGGTCCGGTTCTAGCGAGGGTCGCTGCCCGCGCTGCCTCGGCGCCACCGGGCCCGCACAGCGCGACGAGGTCGGCGGCGTCGACGTCGAGATCGACTCGCCGATCCTGGCTGCCTGACGGGGCCTGCCGGGCCGCAAGGCCCGGGTCCGCGGAATTCGCGCAGTGGCAGACCTTGTCCCGCACTTTCGTTTGCATCAAGATTGCTTATGCGCATTACGGCCGCCGGCCTCCGGTTATCCGGGAAAGGCTCCGGGCCTTGAGACCGCGGACCGTCGCTCTGATCGAGACTTCCGCTAAGCGCGTGCTGGGCGCTGCCCCCCCGAACGCAACGCTCATGAGCGTTGCACGGCTGTTCTCCTCGCGCGCCCGGGTGCTGGTCGCGTGCTGGCATCAGCTCGATATCGGCACCGATTGCGCGTGGCTTCGGCCGCCTTTCCTCGAATTCGAGGATGGCGAGTACTGCGTATGGTCACCAGCGTCAGCCGTCGAAGTCGACGCGATGTGGCATTTCCCCGTATCCGGGCAGCGCCTGACACCACTCACGGTCGAGGAGGCCGACGCCGAGACGCGGCTGCGGGCAGCAGGTATCCGGTGTGACGGAGTGCCCGGCGATACGTCAGCCCGCGCGCTAACGATCCTGGCGCAACGCGGCATCCCCACCAACGGGTCGGGGCTGCTGGGCCGGATCGGCCGCAAGGACCAGCTTGAGTACGCGCTGCGGTGGTATGAGGCGGCGACGGGCAGCAGGATTGCCCGGCCGGAGACGAAGCCGTGCACTGGCGCCGGCCTGCGCACGGCACTCGCGTCGTTCGGCGAGCGAGACTGCATCATAAAGCCCGCAAACAGCAGGGGCGGGCGCGGAATTCAGCTCATGGCGGCGGGCAGCACGCCGGGCGACGACTTCGATCCCGAGGCGCAGTACGTGGTCCAGGAGCTGATCCGCGATCCGCTTGTCCTCGATGGGTCGAAAACGGACCTGCGCTGCTACCTCCTCGTGGTTCCCCGAGACCGGGTCCGGTCGCGGCGCGTCGGCCCGGTTCTCGCCCGGGCGTCCGTCGCCCCGTACGCGCGGTTAGTTCTGGAAGCCGAGGTCACCAACACGTCGCTGCGCCGGCGGCTGGGACTCGACCCTTCGATCCAGCCGCTGGAGACTGCGCTCGCCCACGACCCGGGCTTTCACCGCACGCTCACCGGCGCCATCGAGGAGATGTGCGGGTCGCTGCTGGACTTCGCGCTCGCCTGGCGGGATGCGCACGCCGCGACCGGGCCTGCGGCGCAGGTAATGCTGTGGGGACTGGATCTCCTGGTCTCCGGGCGGCCGCCCGCGGCGGAGGTGAGTCTGCTGGAGATCAATGTCTATCCGCAACTGCACCGCAGCGACCCCGTCTGCGATGCGCTGGTCGACGAGATGCTGCTCACGGACTACCTGCCGGAGCTGCTGGCGGCGGCCGAGCCGCGGTGGCAGCCGGACCCGGTGGGTGCCGGGTGAAGGCCGTGTCCGGCACACCGCTGCCGGTGATCACCGTGCTCACCACGCGGCCCGCCCATCCGATGCTCCGCGCGCTCACCGAGGCGGCCAGCCGGCACGAAGTCCTGATCCGAGCTGGAACGCGCGTCGATACGGGGAGCTCGCTCGTCTTCGCCTGGAACTACCCGCGCCCAGCCGCCCTCGCGACGGTACGCGCATTCTGCGAGCACCGCCGAATCGGTCACGTCAATGCCGAGCCCGTCGGCAAGTGGGACCAGCTCGTCCGGCTCAGCGACGCGGACATTCCGATCCCGAACTCGCGCCGGGCGGGCACGCTGGAGGACGCGCGCGGCGCGGCCGCGCTCGTCGGGTATCCCGTGATTATCAAGCCCGACTGGGGCCTTCGATCCCAGGGTGTCGAGCTGGTGCCGGACGAAGCCGCGCTCGAGCTGGCGTGGACACGCAGGCACCGCGTCGTGCAGTCCTACCTTGCCGAGGGCGGCAGATGCACCCGCGTGCTCGTCCTGGGAAACCGCGTGGTGTCCGCGATGACGAGGGTCGCGCTGGACGGGGTGCACGCGACCTACGATCACGGCCGCCGCGGGACGCTGGAGCCGTATCGGATCTCGCCCGAGTGTGAAGCGCTAGCGGTCGCGGCGTGCGAGGCAGTGGGCGTCGAGGTCGGCGGCGTGGACATCGTCGATACGGCCGACGGCCCGTGCGTGCTCGAGGTCAACCACGTCCGCGTCGACTTCGGCGATCGCGATCTGCACGGCCCGGACGCCGTATCCTGCCTGGCGGCGTGGCTCGCAGAGCGCGCTCATGCCGGCGGGCAACACGCTGAGCTGCGTGACCGGCCGCGGCGCGTCAGGATTGTCACGAGGATTCCCGGCCACCCGAAAGTCGAGTCGATCAGGGCCGCGTGTGCCGCCCGCGGTCTCGCCGTCGACGTGGCCGCCGCGATCGACCCGACTGCGGACGCAACCTGGTTCTGGGACGTCTCACCCGCCGGCCGCCGTCGCGCGATCGCGCAAGCCGCCGCGCTGCCTGGCCTGATCGTCGACGGGAACGGCAGGAACGCCTGGGCCAATCGCGTCCGGCTCTTTCGGGCCGGAATCTCCGTGCCCCGGTCGCGCAGCGCTCGCACCGTCGAGGCCGCGCTTCGGGTGGCCGGCGAGCTCGGTTACCCGGTGACTGTGTACCTGGCGGGCTCGCGGCGGGCCCGCCAGGTGGCCGGCCCCGACGGACTGCGCGATGCCTGGCGATCCCGCCAGGCATCGCGCTGCGTAATCGAACCTGCGCACTACGCGGCGGCACCGCGGACGCGGATATGGGTCGGCGGCGACCGGGCGTTCCGGGCGATGCGGCAGTCGCGTGGACGCTGGTCCCGCGTTCCGCTCCGGCAGGCGCCCTGTGAGCTCGCCATCGCCGCGTGCCGGGTACTGAACATCGATCTCGGCATCGTCGATGTGGCCAGCGTCGACGGCGGCGACACCGTGCTGCGGGCGGTCGCGGACGGGGCCTGGATTACCGGGCTCACCGAGGCCGCTGCGCGCTCGGCGCTCACCGGCATAGCGAGTGCCCTGGGCGATCGCCTCGACAGCCCGCCGCGGCCCTTGCGGCGCAGATCAGCGTCGCCGCGGCTCACCGTGGTGGTAGCGCGGGACTATGACGCCCCCGGCAGCGGTCATCGAATCGGCAACATCCGCGCGCTGTATCGCGAGCTCGTGCTTCGCGGCCACCGGGTGGTGTCCCTCGACGGCCGCACCAACGGCGGTCTGCTCGATGATGCGGACGTCATACTCCAGGATCCGCTGCACACATTCGGGCTGGGCCGGCGCGGTGACGAGCTAGACCGGTACCTGTACGACCACGCTGCGGCCCGCTGCCATCTCCTGCGGCACATGCGAGTGGGAGCTATCGACAAGCGCGCGATGCACCTGCTGGCCGTCGAGCTCGGGATTCCGGCGCCCGCCATCTACCGGATGGCGGAGGTAACGGCGGAAGTGCTGCCCATCGTCGCCAAGCCCCGCAGTAGCTCCCTGGGCGTCGGCGTCCGCCTGATCGGAACGATGGAGGAACTCCGGGCGCTCCGGTCGCCGCGGCTGATCCTGCAGCAGTACATCGACTCCGGGACATCGCGTGCCGTCAGCCTCCGCGCCGTCACCGTGGTGGACCGCGTGGTCGCCGCGGCGGTGTTCCACAACGGGCGGTCGGTCTGCTCCAACCTGGCGCAGGGAGGAAACGCGATCCCGCTGACCGGCCCCGGCCGCGGTCTGCATCTGACGCGGACGGAGCAGGCGCTGCTGGAGCGGATCGGGATAGACCCGAGTGCGCGCGGCGTCCCGGCGGCCGTCGTCGAGATGGCTGGGGCAATCGGTCGTCATCATGCCCGCAACGGCGCGCAGATGACTGGCCAGGACTTCGTCGTGGACGAGGATGGCCGCTGGTACTTCCTCGAGGCGAACATGGGATTCGGGACGGCGGTCTTCAACGCAACCGATGGTGCGGGCTATCCGAGCAACGGCCGCGGCCTCGCGCACGCGGGCAGGGTGCTCGCAGACGCTATTGAGGCTCAATTCACTCGCGCTGGGAGAAGCCAAGCATGAATGCCGAAACGGAGATCCACGTTCGCCAGCGCGACCCGGAGCGCGTCGAGGACCTGCCCGTCATCGCGGATCTTCCAGATCTTCCGGTGGAGCCCGGCGAACCGGGCGAGCCCGGCGAGCCCGGCGAGCCCGGAGAGCCCGGAGAACCCGGAGAACCCGGAGAACCCGGAGAACCCGGAGAACCCGGAGAACCCGGAGAACCCGGAGAACCCGGAGAACCCGGCGAGCCCGAGCCCGAGCCGGAGGGAGAGGCCGAGCCCGAGCCCGAGCCGGAGGGAGAGGCCGAGCCCGAGCCGGAACCCGAGCCGGAACCCGAGCCGGAACCCGAGCCGGAAATCTCGGATGTCATCGAGATCGACGAGAACCCGCAGGCGCCAGAGGACGAGAGTCCGGGCGAGGACTGGCCCGTAGCTGGC
>Ga0335078_10000977_pt1 | contig 43467 bp, 35 predicted proteins | sample Lox_Sample_32_FD_206711 | JGI IMG/M metagenome (GOLD analysis project Ga0335078, IMG submission 206711) | Soil microbial communities from Loxahatchee National Wildlife Refuge, Florida, United States - Lox_Sample_3.2 | ecosystem: Environmental > Terrestrial > Soil > Wetlands | place: USA...
CCGGCCGTGCCATAGGCTCCGGCCATCGCGATGTCCCAAGCGGTCCGGCGCAGGGTTTCAGCCGAATCGCCCGGCGGCGCAGGCGCCCAGAGAGGGTAGTGGTCCTCGTATCCGTATTCCTCATTCGCTTGCGGAACGATGCGGCCGGTCTTTTTCTGCAACTCGCGCGATTGCAGCATCAGGGCGTGCTGCGCGCGCGACCACTCCTGCAACGACGCGAAACCGAACCAGTCCGAGCCGCGATCCTGGTGCTCGGTGTGTACGGGGTGACTGCTGGCGAGATGCCGATAAGGGTCCCAGCCTCCAACGAGCATTGTTCCCGTCTCGTGCGCCCACCTCTCGTCACGGAAGGTATCCAGATCGTCGCCCAGATCCCAGGTGATATTCGAGAACGCCGACAGGCGCGCTGCGGCGTAACGGATGTAGCGCCGTTCGTCTTCACTTCCGGAACCGGGATGAATCTTCCCGTCGGCGATGTCGAGGATCACGGAGACAATGATGTCCCGGTCTCGCGCGTAGCGCAGCATGCGTTCGTATTTCTGCCAATGGGCGACGTTGAACCTGCCGTAGTCGAAGCCGGGGTGGTCGTAGTCGTCGGCTTTGACCGCGGGCCACGGGCTCAGGAAAATGCTGAATGACTCGCTGTTCATCACCGGCTCGCCGTACAGGGTCCAGCTGCGTCCACCGAGCAGGACGCGCACCCGGTTGACCTCGAGCCGGTGCAGTCGATCGAGGCTGGCGCGAATGATGCGTTCGTCGCGCCAGCCCATCAGCCAGAACGCAGTTGTGCCGTTGAAGAAGTAGTGCTCTCCGGTTCCGGCCCATAGAAAGTGCCAGGGGTATTCGGGGTCCACCCGGATCGGCCCGCGTCGATGCCCGTCGGTTGCGCGGAAGGTGCCATTGCGGCTCTTCTCAAAACCTGCCTCTTTGTAGGTCACCGAATAGGCGTAGTCGCCCGGCGACGACGGCAAAAACCGGACCTGGAAGACGGAGCCATCCGCTGAGTCGCAAAACCCTTCGACGTTCAGTCGCTGGCGCGAGCCCAGTGGACCAAAGGACCCGGTTACCGACGCATCCACGAACGCGTTCCGCACCGTCGGCGACTCCACCCGGATGGTCACCTGCACGAAATCCCAGACTTCAATGGCGGAAGCCGATTGCGAGAACGCGATCTCTCCCGGGGCTGCCAGCGCCCCGCCGGCAGCCAGCACCAAACCTATGGCGATTTTCATTTGTCCACAATTTTAGCCCTCTGCGCCTTTGGCTGATCGAGCGCCATCCGGTGCGGGCTCCGCTCATCGCGCCAGTGCCCGATAATGGTGCGGAAAGGAGGTCAAACGATGGTCTGGATGCCGGGCATCTTCGCCTGCCGGCTTCGTTCGTGGGAAGCGTTCGAGAGGTATCTCTGCGGCCTCCTCCAGGGGTGTGTTGAACAGCATGACCGCTTCATCACGCTGCGCCGCCGCGACAGGGTCCGATATGTCCAGTTTCGTTCTCTGCGCGGCGGTGAGATGGTTGCCGAGGCGGTCAGCAACGACTATCTCACGGGCGAGGAAAGGCTGGGGCGAACGGCCATCCGGCGCCTGCGGAATCTCGGGTGGAAACGGGGCGGATCTGCCCCGCGCCGGAACTTCTCCCGCCGCTGGACCGCACCGGCTGACACGCGGGACGCCGCCCGGCTGGCAGTATCTACTCTTGGCTGGGCATATGAAGCGGCATCACCTTCCCAGCTCGAAATCACTCTGGGCTCTTTCCCCGGCACCACGGACCCTGATTCCACCGCCACCATGACACCGGAGGTGCACGGCCTGCAATTGCCTTCCGGCCTGGTGGTTGAAAACCAGTTGAGCGGCAGGGCCTACCGCATCGGAATGCCGCTGGGCGCCGGCGGCTTTGGCGCCGTATATCGGGTCTCTCAGGTGGCCGGCCCGCGAATCCCTACCGCGTGCGTGCTCAAGGTGGCTTTGCAACCGGCCGCCTGGCAGCGTGAGGCGTATTTTGGCGAGCTTCTTAAGGGCGAGCCCGCCGTGGTGCGGATGTATGAATCATTCGCGTGGATTCCGCGCGTCGACGCGAAGCCGCTCTACTGCCTGATCTCAGAGTTAATGGATGGCGGCGACGTCCAGCATTACCTCCGGACACAGCCCCAGCCCTGGAAGGAGTCGAAGGCACGGTACGAGGTGATTCGCGTTCTGCGCGCCGTGAGGCTGCTACACCAGGGAGGGGCTGTACATCGAGATCTGACGCCGCGCAACGTTTTTGTCACCGCGCAAGGCCGGCTCAAGATCGGCGACTTCGGGATCGCGCTCCACGGCCTTGCGCAAAGCGGCGTTGCCGCGGACGTATTCAATCCCGGCTTTGCACCGCCGGCCTTGCTGGCAGGCGGCGCGAAGCATTGGAGCCCCGCCGATGACGTGTTTCACCTGGGCATGCTGTTCGCCATGCTGCTTTCGGGCCGGGCTTCGTCACGGCTCACCCGGAAACAGGTCAAAAGCCTTCCGTGCAGCTCGGCGGCGAAGGCCATCATCCAACGCTCGATTGGCGAAAGGCGCAAGCGCTTTTGCGACGCCGATGAGCTGCTGGCGGCGTTCGAACACAAGATCGCCACGCCGCGTACACTCCGCGTGCCTTCGCTGCGGGGTAAGACCGTAGTCTTCACCGGCGGAATGGCAATCAAGAGGGCAAAGGCGCGCCTGCTGGTGAAACGGAATGGTGGGACGTGCCAGGATCGGGTCAGCCAGACCACCGACGTGGTCGTTGTGGGCGATCAGATCTCTCCCAGCTGGATCGCCGAGCAAAAAGGCAACAAGCTGCTGGACGTCGATCGCGAATGGGCGCGCGGTCATGCCATAGCCGTCCTTAGTGAAGCGCGCTTTCTGAAGCTTGTTCAGATCCGCTTGAAGCCGATCAGGAAGAACCAAGCGCCTCGCGCCAAATGAACTCTCGCGGAACCCGGTCCAGGCGTCGGCCCCGCGCCGCTCTTCCCACCACCTCGTGGTGTTAATCTGAATCCGGAGGATATTCATGGTCGTCGGCGTAGCCAAGGAGATAAAAGACCACGAGACTCGTGTGGGGCTCGTCCCGAGCGGCGTGCTTGCTTTGCGCGAGGCGGGCCATGAGGTGCTGGTGGAGGCGCGGGCCGGCGAGGGAAGCTCGATCTCCGACGACGAGTACGCTCGGGCTGGTGCGCGGATTGTGGAGAGCGCCGCGGAAGTGTGGGGGAAGGCCGGGCTGGTCGCGAAGGTGAAGGAACCGCAGCCGGCGGAATACGGGTACTTCCGGCCCGGGCTGGTGTTGTTCACGTACCTGCACCTGGCGCCGCTGCCCGAGCTGACCGACCACCTGCTCGCATCGAAAGTCAGCGGCGTTGCCTATGAGACCATCCGCGAGGCGGATGGCTCCCTGCCGCTGCTGACGCCGATGAGCGAAGTGGCCGGACGGATGAGCGTGCAGGTGGGCGCGCAATACCTCGAGAAGCCCAACGGCGGCCGCGGTATTCTGCTCGGCGGGGTGCCCGGAGTGGCGCCGGCCAACACGGTGATTCTGGGCGGCGGCATCGTGGGCACGAACGCCGCCAAGATGGCGCTCGGGCTGGGCGCGCACGTCACCATCATCGACCGGAACTTGAACCGGCTGCGCGATCTCGACGACATTTTCAACGGCCAGGTGGTCACGCTGGCCTCGAACGCGTTGACAATCGGAGAGAACCTCAAGAACGCGGACCTGGTGGTGGGCGCGGTACTGATTCCGGGCGCATCGGCGCCCAAGCTGGTGAAGCGCGAAATGATCGCCGGTATGAAACGCGGGGCTGTGGTGGTGGACGTGGCAATCGACCAGGGGGGGTGCCTGGAAACGGCGCATGCCACCACGCACACCGCCCCCACTTACTTCGTGGATGGCGTGCTGCACTACTGCGTTTCGAACATGCCCGCGGCGGTGCCGCACACTTCCACCTTCGCTCTCACCAATGCGACGTTTCCCTACTTGCTGGAACTGGCCAACCGCGGCCTGGAGGCCGCGTGCGAAAGACATGCCGCGCTGCGCGAGGGTGTCAACACTTACAAGGGCAACGTCACGCATCGCGGTGTCGCCAGCTCGCAAGGCCGCCAGTGGCGCGCACTGGCGGCGGTGGAGTAGGCTCGGGAGATGCCGGCAACGGAAGAATCCGCCGCGGCTCCGCGGCCGCTCACCGCATTGAGTGAGGACGAAAAGCTGTTTCAGTCCACCGTGCGCAAATTCGCGCGCGAGGAAGTCCGCCCCTACGTGGGTGAGATGGACCAGGCCGGCGTGTTCCGCAAGGAGATCCTGAGCCAGTTCTTTGCCATCGGCCTGATGGGCATTGAGATTCCGGAAGAGTACGGCGGACAGGGCGCCACATTTTTTCAAGCCATTCTGGCGGTCGAGGAGCTTTCTGCGGTGGACCCATCGGCCGGGGTGATCGTCGACGTCCAGAACACCATCTGCAACAACGCCATCCTGCGCTGGGCCAGCGCCGCGCAGAAGGCGCGTTATCTTCCGCGCCTGGCGGAAAACACCGTGGCGTCTTATGCGCTGTCCGAAGCCGGTTCCGGCTCGGACGCTTTCGCGCTGGCCACGCGCGCGGAGGACAAAGGCAGCCATTTCCTGCTGAACGGCCGGAAGCTCTGGATCACCAACGCCGCCGAAGCCGGCTTGTTCGTCCTGTTCGCGAACGCCAACCCCGCGGCGGGATACAAGGGCATCACAGCTTTCGTGGTGGAGCGCGATTTCCCGGGTTTCCAGGTGGGCAAGAAGGAAGACAAGCTGGGCCTGCGCGCTTCGTCCACGTGTGAACTCGTGCTCGACGACTGCCGCGTCCCGCGCGAGAGCGTGCTGGGAGAAATCGGCCAGGGATATAAGATCGCGATCGAGACCCTGAACGAAGGCCGCATCGCCATTGGCGCACAGTTGATCGGCCTGGCGCGCGGCGCGCTCGAGCACGCCACGGCATACGCGAAACAGCGCAAGCAGTTTGGCAAGTCGATCGCGGAGTTTCAGGGCGTGCAGTTTGAACTGGCCCGCATCGCTACCGAGATCGAAGCCGCGCGCCTGCTGGTGTATAACGCCGCACGTTTGCGCGACGCCGGAATGCCGTTCTTGACGCAGGCCGCAATGGCCAAATACTTCAGTTCTGAGGTGGCCGAGCGAGCTGCCTCCAAGGCCGTCGAAATACATGGCGGAGTGGGGGTTACCAGGGACTATCCGGTCGAGAAGCTCTATCGCGATGCGAAGATCGGCCGCATCTATGAGGGCACCAGCAACATCCAGTTGCTCACCATCGCCAAGAAACTCTTGGGCAGTTGATTCCGTCTTGCAGTATATTGAGGAAAATGCGAGCGCTCATTCTGACCTCCGCGCTGGCGGCGCTGAGTGTGCCTGTCTGGGCCTTCCCGGACGACAGTGTCAATGCCGATGAGATCATCCACAAGTTCGCCGCCAAGGAGACCGAATTCGCCGAGGCGCGCGGCGAGTATACCTATCGCCAGAGCCTGAAGATGGAAGAGCTCGATCCCGGTGGCAACCCAACCGGCGGGAAGTGGGAAGAGGTGGACGACATCATCTTCACACCCGAAGGGAAACGCATCGAGAAAGTGGTGTATGCCCCGGTAATTTCGTTGAAGAACATCGTGCTGACGCCGGAAGATGTGCAGGACTTGCGCGAGGTGCAGCCCTTCGTCCTCACCACCGAAGCGCTGCCGGAATACGAGATCAATTATCTGGGCCGCGAGAAGGTGGACGAAATCGGCTGTTTTGTGTTCTCCGTCAAGCCCAGGAAGATGCTGCCTCATAAACGATACTTCGAGGGGCAGGTTTGGGTGGACGATCGCGACCTGCAGATCGTCAAGAGCTACGGCAAAGGCGTGGGCATCGCGAAGGGCCAGGAGTTTCCGAAATTCGAAACGTACCGCGAGCAAATCGACGGCAAGTACTGGTTTCCGACCTACACCCATGCCGACGATACCCTGCATTTCAAAGACATGAATCAGCGCATCCGCATGGTAGTCAAGTATCAGGATTACAAGCGCTTCGTGGGCAGGTCCACGATCAAATACGGCGAAACCGTGGACAAACCTGCGCCGCCTGCGACGAAGAAATAGGCGCCGGAAACCGGCCGCTGCCGTTCGTGATCTGCCAGTGCCTTGCGCAGCGCTTTTTCCGCGGCGCGCGTCCCTGTCTTCCGCTGCAGGGCGGCCGCAATGCGCTAAGGTACACTGGAAATATTCCTAGGCGGATTCTGTTGAAGCGATTTGTCTTTCCAACGCTGCTGGCCCTTACCATCGGGGCACGCGCAGAACAGCCCGCACCGGGGCAGCTGGACGCCAGCCAGACGCTGTTTACCGTCATGGCGGCCCTCAACGCCGCCGGGTTCGACGCCGGGCTGGACGCACCTCATGGGCACCGGTTGCGCAAGGAGGTGCGCGAGGAACTGGCGAGCCGCCCGATCCCTTCGCTCGCGGCCATCAAGCAATTTGTCGCCGCACACCGGCAGCCGGACGCGACCGCCGAACTGAGCCAGTACATCTCGCTGGCGCTGGTGGTCGGGGACCCTCCCAATTTCGCAATCCGCAAGCGCGACGTGGAAATCCCCCCGGATGCGATGCGCGTGCGCGATTTTGCCAAGCTGCTTCCGGCATTCTACCGGGAGGCCGGCATCGCCGGCCTGTGGCAGCGCGCACAACCCGAGATCGACGAGTACATCGCGCGATACCACAGCGCGGTTCTGCAGGCCGTGCTTCAAGCGAACGCTTATCTGCGGCAGCAGACCTCCGGGGTTCCGGGACGGCATTTTCAAATCTTCATTGAGCTGCTGGCACCGCCGGGCCAGGTGCAATATCGGAGCTACGGGTTTGAAGACACGGTGGTGGTGACGCCTTCCGCGGAACCGCGCATCTTCGAGATCCGCCACGCCTACCTGCGGTACCTGCTCGATCCGATGGCGACCGCGAACCAGCAGATTCTCGAGCGGAAGCAATTCCTGGCGCGCCACGCGCAGCGCGCCAGCCGGCTGGACGATTATTACCGGGACAACTTTCTGGCGCTGACCACGGAATCGCTCACCAAGGCGGTCGAGGCGCGCCTGGATCACGACCCCACCGCCGTCCAACGCGCCCTTTACCAGGGATTCATCCTGGCGCCGTTCTTTTCCGAGATGCTGCCGATCTACGAGAAGCAGGAACAGTCGATGATGGTCTATTATCCCGAGCTGGTGGGAGCCATCGATTTGAAGACGGAAGATGTGCGGCTGGCGCGCGTGGATTTCAAATCCGGGCCGGCGGCGCCCGAAGTGAAATCGGCCGCGGCAGCGCAAGCCGAGGCGGCTGCGCCCGCAGTGCCGCTCACGGGGGCGGCCAAAACGCTGGACGATGCCGAGCAGCTTTACCTGGCGCGCGACCTGAATGCTGCGAAGCAAAAGTACCTCGAGGTGTTGGAGCAGACCGAAGACCGGGCGCTGCATGCCGATGCCTATTATGGACTGGCCCGGATCGCGGTGCTGACCAGGGACCCGGAGACGGCCGAACGTCTGTTCCAGAACGCGCTAAGTCTCAACCCGCGGCCGGCCACCAGGTCATGGGTGCTGGTATATCTGGGAAAGCTGGCGCTCGCGGCCGAAGAGCCCGGAGAGGCAACACAATACTTCCTCGGCGCGCTGCGGGTGCCCGGCATCTCAGACAAGGCGCGCAAGGAAGCAGAAACCGGTCTGCAGACAAGTTCCAAGCAATAAAATCGAAGGAGCGATTGGATGAAACGAACGTTATGGATCGGCGTGCTGGCGATGGCCGCAGGTGTTTCCGGGCTGATGGCACAGATTAAGCCGAAATCGGCCGCTGAGGCCGATGCCGTGCGGGCGCTGGGCACCGCGCAATCGGAGGGCCCGGATGCGGTCATCAAAGCGGCCGAAGGCCTGATCGACAAATTCGCCGATACCGAATATAAAGAGATCGCGCTGCTCATGGAGGCTTCCGCCTACCAGCAGAAAGGCGACTATGCCGCGGCTGAGGTCACCGATGAGCGGGTTCTCGAGGCAAATCCCAAGAACGCGCAAGCGTCGATGCAGTTGGGCGAACTGATCGTCCAGCACGTGGGTGAAAACGACCTCGACAAGGATGAAAAGCTTGCCAAAGCGGAAAAGGCCTTCAACCAGGGGCTGGCGAATCTGGATACCAAGCCGAACGCCGCGATGAGCGATGAGCAATGGACCCAGGCCAAGAAGGTGATGCGGTCCGAGCTCGAAAACGATCTGGGCCTGGTGGCGTTGTCGCGCAAGAACTACGACGTGGCGATTACCCAGTTCAAGCTGGCGCTCGAGGGCGAGGACGAGCCGGCCTACCAGGTGCGGCTGGCCTCTGCGTACCAAAAGGCCGGCAAAAACGACGAAGCTCTGGCGATTTGTGATAAGCTGCTGGCCAATCCGCAGCTTCATCCCGCGATTAAGCAGGTGGCCCAGGGAGTGAAATCCGCGGCAACACGGGCCAAGGCCGCCGGCGGGAAGTAGCCGGGTAGCAATGCGCGCGCACCTGGAAAGGCTGGAATCGAGCATCAACCACCGGTTCTCCGATCCGGCGCTGCTGGGGCGCGCGCTGACCCACAGCTCTGCGGCAAACGAGCGCATCGGCGCCGGTTCCACGCTCAGCGACAACGAACAGCTCGAGTTCCTCGGCGACTCGATCCTCGGCTTCCTGATCGCCGAGGCGCTGGTGCTGCGCCAGCCCAACTCGCGCGAGGGCGAACTGTCGCGCCTCAAAGCCCACCTGGTGAGCGCCGCCCACCTGCACGGCGTGGCCCGCCGGCTCGACCTCGGCAGTTATCTCGAACTCGGACGCAGCGAAGAGATGAGCGGCGGCCGCAGCAAGAAGACGCTGCTGGTGGACGGGCTGGAAGCGCTCATTGCAGCGGTTTATCTGGATGGCGGCATCGAGCCGGCACGATCGTTTGTGGCCGCACACGTTCTGGACGCACCCTTCAGCGGCGATGAAGAGGCGGGCACGGACATCCAACCGGCGATTGCCAACTTCAAGAGCGCCCTGCAGGAGTTGGCACAGTCGCGCAAGCTACCGCAGCCGCGCTACGCCATCGTGCGCGAGCGCGGGCCGGAGCACTCCAAGACGTTTACCGTCGAAGTCCGCGTGGGCAAGGACTGGAACGGCCAGGCCGAAGGCCGCACCAAGAAAGTCGCTGCGCAACGGGCGGCGCGCGGCCTCTTCGAACGGCTGTTGGAAACCAACGGAGAAGCCGAGGCGCAAAGCCACGGCTGAGCGAGCAAGTTTCGCCCATTGGGTTCCGGTGCCCTGACCGCGAGGAGCCGTTTATGGGCTGCTTGGTTGGCTGCGGGACGATTATCAATCGTCACTCGGATGCCCGCGCGCACCGCAACCCATCCAACATTACGCTGCGCGGGGAATCCAAGCTAAGATTGGTTTCTGGAAGGTTGCCCACTTGATCAATAACGGCGAATACGTCAAGGACATACTGGCGCGGGAGCCTGGTACGAAAGTCGCAGCGCGGGGCTGGGTGAAGACGCGGCGCGACGGAAAGGGCGTTCATTTCGTGCAACTGCAGGACGGATCGTCGGCGATTGACTTGCAAGTGGTGATTCTCGCCGGGTTGCTGCCGGAAGCGGAGTTGGCTGCGGTCACCACCGGATCGTCTCTGCGCGTGGAAGGCCAGGTGGTGGCGTCGCCGGGTCCCGGCCAGCCGGTCGAACTGCGCGCCGAGGCCGTCGAAGTGTATTCTTCGGCTGACCCCGCCACGTACCCGTTGCAGAAAAAAGGTCACACCATGGAATTTCTGCGCGAGATCGCCCACCTGCGCTCGCGCAGCAATACGTTCAGCGCAGTATTCCGGGTGCGTAATGAGCTCTGCTACGCGATTCACCGCTTCTTCCAGGACAATGGCTTCGTATACGTCCAGACGCCGCTGGTGACCACCCTGGATTGCGAGGGAGCGGGCGCCATGTTCCAGGTGACCACGCTCGATCTGGGCGCCACCCCCAAGACGCCCGAGGGCCAGCCCGACTTCAGCCGGGACTTTTTCGCCAAGCCGGCGTACCTGACGGTCAGCGGACAGCTTGAGGCCGAGATGTTCGCGCACGCGTTCGCCAACGTGTACACTTTCGGGCCGACTTTTCGCGCGGAAAACTCGAATACGCCGCGCCACCTGGCCGAGTTTTGGATGATCGAGCCCGAGATGGCCTTCGCGGATCTCGACGACAACCGGCGCCTGGCCGAGCGGTTCCTCAAGACCGTGCTGGCCGAAGTGATGGACCGCTGCCGTGCCGATCTCGAGTTCTTCAACAAACGCATCGACAACACGCTGCTGCAGACTCTATCCAACGTGGTGGATAACGAGTTCGTCCATCTGCCCTATGCGGAAGCAGTGCGCATTCTGGAAGACGCCACGGCCAAGGGCAAGACGTGGGAGTTTCCCGTCGCCTGGGGTACCGATCTGCAGAGCGAGCACGAGCGCCACCTGACGGAAGAAGTGTTTCGCAAACCGGTGGTGGTGACCGATTATCCCATCGGAATCAAAGCCTTCTACATGCGCCTCAACGACGATGGCCGCACGGTGGCAGCGATGGACGTGCTGGTGCCGCGGATCGGCGAAATCATCGGAGGCAGCCAGCGCGAGGAGCGCCTGGACGTGTTACGCCAGCGCATCGCCGGCCACGGGCTGAAGGAAGAAGACTACGCCTGGTATCTCGACCTGCGGCGGTTCGGCTCGGTGCCGCACTCCGGGTTTGGACTGGGTCTGGAGCGGATGATGATGTACCTCACCGGCATGAAGAATATCCGCGACGTGATTCCGTGTCCGCGCACGCCGGGCTCGGCGGCATTTTAACGATAGGGCAACAGCAGATATCGCCACGGGCACGGCCGGCGGGTTCCGTGTGATCTCAAGGCCTTCCCAGCACGGGGTTGGCATCCTCCGGCTCGACGGCCGGTTGGCGGCAGACCGCGTCAATGGCGGAGAAGAGGGCGGAGGGCCTGATCGGTTTGGACACGTATCCGTCCATTCCGGAGTCCAGACAGCGCTCCTGGTCGCCTTTCATCGCGTGCGCCGTCATGGCGATGACCGGAGTGTGCCGCCCGGTCCTGGCTTCGCGGGAGCGCAGTTCTCTGGTGGCTTCGAAACCGTCCATTTCCGGCATCTGCACATCCATGAGCACCAGGTCGAACCGGTCGATCTCGAGCCGATCGAGAGCCTCGCGCCCATTGGTAACCACGGCCACGGTATGCCCATGGCGCTCCAGCAGCTTTATCGCGACGATCTGGTTAACCGGGTTGTCTTCGGCGAGCAGAATGCGCAGTTGGCGGGAGGACGCAGCCTCACCCTGCGAGTCCTTTGCGGCCGTTGAGGCGGCGGCGCGCGCGACCGACCGATCGGCCGGCTCGAGTGCGCTTCGCACTGCGTTGCGCAATTCGGCTCTGCGCACCGGTTTGGTCAAGCAGGCCTCAACCCCCTCCTGGCGGCAGCGCTTCACCTGGTCTCTTTGTCCGGACGAAGTCAACATCATGACAACCGGCCGCGCCAGGTCGGCAGATTCGCGGATTTTGCGGGTGAGGGCGAAACCATCCATGCCGGGCATGTGAACATCGGTGATCACCAGGCGAAAGGGTTCGCTGGCGCGTACGGCGCGCTCGAACTGCGCGAGTGCCGCCGGCCCATCCGCCGCCATGCTGACGAGCATACCCCAGCCCGCCAGAGTCTCCGCGAGTATCCGCCGATTCGTGGCATTATCGTCGACCACCAGCACCGGGACGCCCGCGAGCGAATCGCCCGCGGGCGCCGCGAGCGGCGTCTCGGCTGCGCTCCTGACGCGACTGGTGAAGTGAAAAGTGCTGCCCTTGTCGGGTATACTCTCCACCCAGATTTTGCCGCCCATAATGGCGACCAGACGGGAAGAGATCGTCAGCCCTAAACCACTTCCGCCGTATTTGCGCGCCATGGACGTATCCGCCTGGGAGAACGCTTCGAAGATCTGCGGTTGTTTGTCGACCGGAATTCCGATCCCGGTGTCGCTGACGATGAAATGGAGCATCACGCCGCCGCTGGCCGCCGGACCGTCGTTCATGATCCGCAGGCTGACCTCCCCTTGCTCAGTGAACTTCAGCGCGTTGCCCAGCAGATTGGTGACCACCTGGCGGAGCCGGGTGGCGTCGCTATGGATGAACGCCGGCACACCAGGGCACACCTCGCAGGTCAGCTCGACGCCTTTTTCCGAAGCCCTCAACCCGAAGGCCTTCACTGTCTCTTCCGCCCAACTTTCCACGGCGAAATCGGTGGCATCCAGCTCCAGACGGCCCGCTTCAATCTTGGAGAAGTCGAGGATGTCGTTGATGATGGTCAACAGGGCGTCTGCCGAGCTGCGGGCAATATCCAGGCACTCGGTCTGTTCGGGCGGAAGCTCGGCATCCAAAGCCAGATCGATCATGCCGATGACGCCGTTCATGGGAGTGCGGATTTCATGGCTCATGTTGGCCAGGAACTCGCCCTTGGCATGGCTGGCGGCCTCGGCCTTTTCCTTGAGCGCGGCAGTCTCTTCCAACTGGCCGCGAATGACCTTGGTCTGTTTCTTGACGCGGCCGCGCAGCACCACTACCCAGCCCAACACCGCGAGAGTGACCGCCAGCACCAGTGCAAGCACGATCAGGGCGTGGCCCGCGGTCCACCAGGAAGGAGCCTGCAACACCTCGACATCGCGCGGCGACCGCAGCAGGATGCGAAACGAGGCGGGCCTCACCTCACCTTCGCCCATCGCCATCTGCTGCGCATCCAGCTGCACCGAACAGATTCCGGTGATGCGGACCTTGCTGCCCTCGCTCCATCGCGGAGCCGCGCCGCCGGTCAGGGTATTCGCGAGAACCGCGGCGAACATCGTGTTGCCCGACAGGATGGCCAGCGTCGGCTCGAGTGCCGCGCGATCCTGGCCGATCAGACGGCCTTCTACTGCAACCAGCGCGGAATCGTGATCTCCCCGCAGGGCCTGTGCGGGGTTGACAGGCGCGGGGAGAATCGGAGCACCGCCTCCTACCCTACGGAAAATGGCATCCGTCATGGTCGGCGTGAAACCGCCGCCGCCCGGGAAACCGGCCACATCAACTACGTCGCCGATGGCCAGCGGAGTGGTCTGATCTGTCTTGGCGCAGAGCCCCTGGGTGGCGTCCTGGATGCAAAGCGACCGGCCGGGCCACTGCAGGGTCACCTGTCCACGCACGTGAACGCGGTGGCGGAATGTGATGTTCGGATCGTATTGCAGAAGGCTGTTATTGGTATGGAGCGGCAAGGCGAAAGGATCGACCGGCGCAGGCTCCTCGATTTGCACCTGGGCCATGGACGGGAAGAACAGGTGCGCTCCGGCCAGTTGGCGGTAGGCATTGAAAAATGGGGCGACGTTGGCGCGGATCTTGAGTTTGGCGTCAACCAAGCGGCCGAAACCGGCACCCGCCGCCTTCGGCGTGGTGGCGCTCACCTTGCCGTCGCTGAGAATGAGCTCCAGGGTTGTGTTGTGCTCCGTCTCGCGCACCGCATGCACAACCCCTTCGACTTCCACCCACTGCCCGTCCTCCTGCCCGGTCAGCATCTGCCCCAGGCTCGCGCGCGGAACGTTTTCAGGAAGAGGCGATTCTCCGATCACCTGGATCTGCACATGATCGACAACCGGGGCGAAGTCTCCTGCATCGGTCACGCCCCTGATTTCGACGAGCGATCCGGCGTGAATTGGTAACAGGGGGAGCGCAGGAACCCTGACGAAGATTCCGCCCGACTTGTCGTTGACGAATAGTGCCCCGTGCCTCGGATCGATCAGAGGATCGTAGTAGGTGACGACAGCCTGCAGGAGCACCGGATAGCCGCGCGCGCCTTCGGCAGCGGTCATATTATGGGCCACCCGCGCCAGAGTCAGCAAAGGCAGCCCGTTCGAGCCCGATGGAGCTGACTGGGATTGGGCCATAAAGGCAGAGAGCACCAGCAGGGCGGCTGCGAAAAGCCTCCTCAGCGGGAGCGATTGCAGACGGGACACCGGCGTTCGAAGGCAGTCAGTGCAAAGCTCTCTCAGTCGATGTGCCTCCAAGTCAATATCGGCCGATCTCCGGCAAAACTGCACACTTCATGCGGGCTCAGCCCAGCGAGCATCATCTTCCATCTCAGACCCTTCCAAAGCGAGGGCGCAAGACTCCACTGGATAGCGGCTACCGCGTTGACTAAAGTTTCGGATTCAGCGTGACGCCGAAGGTGCCGGGCTTTGGCTGACGTGGAAGGCCATCTTCTCGCGAATTTCATCAAAAAGCTCTTTAACCCGGCTGAGCCGGGCCGCGACCGGCACTGGCTGTTGAAGGTCTGACGCCTTCTCGAGCTCCCGGCAGGCGTCGGCGAGTGCATCGGCGCCCATCTGTCCCGCGCTGCCTTTAATGGTGTGCGCTTGATTCCGGATGTTCGACAAATTGCAAACCGCCAGGTCCGCAAACATCTGCTCAATGCGATCGCTGGTGTCCGCGCCGAAAGCATCGATCAGGGTGGCGATCATCTCATCATCGCCGCCGGCCGCTTCCAGAAGCAGTTCTGGCGGTGACCAATCCTTCTCGATCGCGGCGCTGCCATTCATCGTCCGGCCCTTCGACTGTGAGAGGATCATAAAACTCTCCTCCTGATTGCAGAGTTACCCATAGGAAACCTTCGATCTAAAGTGTCAGTCGGGGAGATGCCGGATGACAATATTGACTTTAGTGGGTCGCTCGACGCTACCTGCGAACACGGGCCCACAAATGGGGGTGCTGGCGACCCGCTGCAGGTTACCCACCCGCGGTGGGATCGGGGAGCGCCTGCGCTGCCAAATGTTAGCGCCGCGTTCCATGTCCGTTGCCAGCATTGACTTAGAGCCGGTCGAGGCGGAGTCTGTAGAAGTGTCGGGATGCGCGGTTCTGCGCCGTCAGAATCGGCGGTCTCGAGTGGGTAACTGCACGTCCGGAAGAATCACAGCAGCGCATGAGCGACTCCTGAAGACGCCGCGTCCTCAGCAGGAGTCAGCTTCGCAAGATCCCATGCCGCGACGGCTCAAACCCGTGCTTGCCGGCTGGGCCGCGATCGCCATGCTTGCAGCCAGTGCTTGTCTGGGCCATCACACCGGTGTTCCGCTGAAGAGCATTGCGCAGGTCGCCGCTTTGCCTTATAAGATCGCGGACCACCGCGTGCCGGTGCACCTGGAGGGCTGGGTGACGCTCTCCGATCCCACCACCAATCTGGTGTTCATGGAGGACGGCACCGGCGCAGCCCGCGTGAATCTGCCTTTCATGAATATCGACCTCAGACCGGGGAACCTGGTGGAGGTGATCGGCGAAGTGAGCGAGGGAGGCTCCGCGCCTACCATCGCGGCCAGCGAAGTGACGCGGCTGGAGGGTGCGCATGAACTGCACGCAGTCCCCATTCCGGTCGCGGATCTGACTGCCGGGCGAACCGGTTTTCGCTATATCGCCGTGCAAGGAGTTTTTCGCACCCGGTACTCGGATCGCGCGGGCGACGGCGTGATCCGTATCGGTTCCGGGGCAACGGTGTTCGAAGCCTACCTCGCGGCGATCGACGTGCCGAATCTGAACGGCAGAATCGGCGCCCGCATCCGGGTGCGCGCCGTGGCCAACGTAAGCCGCGACATTTACGGCCACGTGTCTCAGGTTCAGGTGTCGATCCCCCAAAGCACCGACATTGACTTCCTGACGCCGGCCCCACGGGACATTCCCGTTCAGACCATCCGTGGGTTGGCTGCATCGCTGGGGAATTCACTGGCGGAGCGCAGGATTCACCTTCAAGGGACGATCGTGTCCGACAGCGTGCGCGAAGAGTTGCGGCTGACCGATGGAACGGGCTCGATTCATATCCGTCCGGCGCCTACAGCGACGCTGCCCATAGGAGAAGCAGCCGACGTGCTCGGCTTCGCCGAACTCGATGGGGGCGAACTCAAGATCACCGATGCCAGGCTGGCGCGGGTGAATCCGCAATCTCATCCAGCCGATAAAGACCGGATCATCACTTCCGTAGCGGAAGTTCACGCCCTCACGCCCGAAGATGCCGCCGGTGCGATCCCGGTACACGTACGGGCCACGGTCACCTACATCAATCCCGAAACCAACACGTTCTTTGTCCAGGATGAGACTGGTCCGTCTTATGTAAACGCTTCACGGATTATCCGCCATCTGCAGGTGCAGGCGGGCGACCTGGTGGATCTGACCGGTGTTACTGCGCCTGGCCAGTTCGCCCCGATCATCTCGGCGGTATCGGCGGAGCGGGTCGCCTCGTCGTCCACGCCGGCGCCGGCCCCGGTCGCCTTCGACGATCTGTTTTCGGGAAAGATGGACAGCGCCTGGGTGCAGGCCGATGGTGTCGTCCAAAGCATTGAAAATGGCCGATCGACGATGGAGGACAGAGTCGCGCTGCAGTGGGGAGACCACCGGTTTTCTCTCATCGTTCATAACCCAAAAGCGCGTTCCTTACCGCCGCCCGATAGCCGGGTCCACGTTCAGGGCGTTTGCGCGTCGTTGTTCAACGCCAGACGCCAGATCTTCGGGATCCAGATCTACGTTCCCGGGCCCGAATTCATGCATCTGCTGGAGCTCGGCCCGGATCCGGACTCACTGTCTCCGCGTCCGATCGATGAGCTGCTCCGTTTTTCATTCGCCGATTCGCCAGGTCATCGCACGCGCGTTCGCGGCGTGGTTACCCTGACCAGCCCGACCGGCCCGTCTTATGTGGAAGACGCCGGGGCTGGCGTCGAGATCGTCAATCACGGGCGTATGAATCTGCGTCCCGGCGATGTGGTCGATGTTCTCGGCTTCGGACACCCCGGCTCGTTCAGCCCGGAAATGCGGGATGCCCATTTCTCGCTCGTCGAACGCGGCCCAGCGCCCGTTCCGAGGTCCATCACGGTGGACGAAGCGCTGCAAGGCAACTACGATTTCAAACTGGTGAGCATCGATGCGGCCGTGGTAGACCAGCTCAGAACCTCGAGCCAGAACGCACTGGTTCTCCAGGCCAGCGGCAGGTTGTTCAACGCCACCCTGGACCGCGGGCGGGTCCCTCCGCTGGATCAGGGCAGCATCGTGCGGGTGACCGGTGTCTGCTCGATTGCCGCGGAAGGCAATCTTGCCTACCGCATTCCAAAATCGTTCAGCCTGCTGCTGCGCAGCGCCGGCGACATCAGGGTGGTCCGGTCCGCGCCCTGGTGGACTCCCGGACGCCTGTTGACGGTTCTCGGCTCCGTAGTGGCTCTGCTGCTCGTGGTGCTGTCCTGGGTGGTGGTGCTGCGGCGGCGGGTGGGATTGCAGACCGCGATGATCCGCAAGAAGCTGCAACAGGAGGAACTCCTCAAGCACGCCGCGGAACAGGCCAGCCAGGCCAAGAGCGAGTTTATGGCCAACATCAGCCATGAGATCCGCACGCCTTTGAACGGCATTCTGGGGTTTGCGGGATTGATCGCGCGGAGCGAGCTTACCGAGTCGCAGCGGGAGCACAATGAAGCCCTGCGCGCGTCGGCCGAGAATCTGCTGGTAGTGATTAACGCGATTCTGGACTTCTCGCGGGTGGAAGCGGGACGGCTGGAGCTGGAATCCCTGGACTTTTCGGTTCGTAAGTGCGTCGAAACCGCGCTCGGATCCGTACAGGCGTTGGCCGCCGAGAAGGGTCTCGCGACTTCAATCGAGATCGGCAGCGAGGTTCCCGAGTGGGTGTGCGGCGATCCTCTCCGGCTGCGTCAGGTTCTGCTCAATCTTTTAGGCAATGCCGTCAAGTTCACCGCGGCCGGCGGCATTACGGTGCGCGTAACCCGGGTTCCGCAGCCATCGCCTGCCGCGGCTGATTCCGATGGAGGTTCGACGGCTGGGCAGCTTCAGTTTGCCGTTTCCGACACCGGCATTGGCATCCCGGTCGCACAGCGGGAATTGATCTTCCAGCCTTTCCGCCAGGCGGACGGGTCGGTCACGCGCCGTTTTGGAGGCACTGGCCTCGGCTTGGCCATTTCCCAGAAGCTGGTCAAGCTGATGGGCGGACGACTGTGGCTGGAAAGCGCCGAGGACCAGGGCAGCACATTCTTCTTCACCGTGCACCTTCCGCCGGGCGAGGCGGCGGCCGGAGGCGCCGAATCGGGAGGTGCCGCCAGCGGCCAATCAGCCGGGGAGCAAGTCCCGAGCCAGTCCCTCTCCATCCTGGTGGCAGAAGACAACGTGGTCAACCAGCGTCTGATGCGGGCGCTGCTCGAGAAGCGCACCCACCACGTCACCCTGGCCGAGAACGGAGCGGCCGCGCTGGCGGCCTGGCGGAAGCACCGCTTCGACTGCATTCTGATGGATATTCAGATGCCGGAAATGGACGGATACGAAGCCACGCGGAGGATCCGGGCCGAGGAAGCCGAGAGCGGAGCGCACATCCCAATCATCGCGTTGACGGCCTATGCGATGAAGGGAGACCGCGAAAAGTGCCTCCAGGCCGGGTTAGACGCTTACGTCTCGAAGCCGATTCAACTGGCGGCCCTGGAAACTGAGCTCGCCAGGGTCCCCAACCGCGCGAATATGAGCACTGTCTGAGCGCTGTTGCGCCCAAGCGGCTCGCCGATTCGCGCGCGAACGCAAGCCATGTATTGTTGCGACGCCGGCCTCGCCGCTGGGTAGCGGGCTCGGGCGCGAAGAACCGTGAAGAACGAAACGCGCACCCTGGGCGGCGCGCTCCCGGGCCGTTTTCCCTCGATATACTGAAGCTTGCCACCTCAAAAGCAGGTTCGATACCGCGATGCCGGTGTCAATATCGACGAAGGCAGCCGGGCGGTGGCTGCCATCAAGAAGTTGGCGCGCGGGACATTCACTCGCGGGGTGCTCACAGAAATCGGCGGCTTCGGCGCCTGCTACCAGGTCAGCGGGTTTCGCAAGCCGGTCCTGGTGAGCTCCGCCGACGGCGTGGGAACCAAGCTGAAAGTGGCTTTCCTCACGGGACGCCACGACACCGTCGGCGAGGATTTGGTCAATCACTGCGTCAACGACATTGCCGTGCAGGGCGCCCTGCCGCTGTTTTTCCTGGACTACTTCGCGGTCGGCAAGCTGGACGCGGATGTGGCGGCGGCAGTGGTCTCAGGTCTGGCGCGCGGCTGCCGCCGCAACGGGTGCGCTCTGATTGGCGGCGAAACGGCCGAAATGCCAGGCATGTACGCTCCCTCGGAGTACGATCTGGCCGGGTTCATTGTCGGCGCGGCAGAACGCTCCCAGCTGCTGACCAGCGAGACCATTCGCGCGGGAGACGCACTGCTCGCGCTGCCTTCCACCGGACTGCACACCAACGGCTATTCGTTGGCCCGCAAGCTGCTGTTCGAAACTGCCGGGCTGAGCGCGGGAGCGACGCTTCCGGAGACCGGCGGCACGGTGGCGGACGCGCTGCTGGCCGTCCACCGCAGCTACCTGAAGCCTATCCGCGCGTTGATCGAAGCCCGCCTGCTGCGCGGCGCGGCGCACATCACCGGCGGCGGCATTACCGACAACACGCCGCGCATGCTGCCGAACGGGCTGGCCATCGAGATTGACACGCGCGCGTGGCGAATTCCGCCGCTGTTTGAGCTGCTGCGCCGGATCGGCAATATTCCGGAGGACGATTTCCGGCGCACCTTCAACCTGGGGGCCGGCATGATTCTCGCCGTTCCGGCGCGCGCCGCAACCCGCGCTGAGGCGCTGCTCAGCCGGCTGGGAGAGGCGCCGTTTCGCATCGGAGCCGTCACCCCGCGCAAGCGGGGCAGGCCCCGCGTGGAGTACCGATGAAACGCCTGGGTATCCTGCTTTCCGGGCGGGGCTCGAACTTCGAGGCCATCGCGGACAACGTGGCAGCCGGTTCCATCGACGCGGAAATCTCCATCGTGATCGGCAACCGGGCGGAAGCGCGCGGCCTGGAGGCGGCGCGGCGGCGCGGGCTGAACGCCGTGTGCATCCCTTCCAAGGGGCTCGACCGCGAGGTTTACGACCGCCTGCTAGTCGCGGAGCTGAACAGAAATGTGGTGGATCTGGTGTGTCTGGCCGGTTTCATGCGTCTGCTCAGCGCGTGCTTCATTCGCGAATTCCCCAGCCGGATTCTCAATATTCACCCCTCGTTGCTGCCTGCCTTTCCGGGCCTGGATGCGCAGCACCAGGCGCTCGCGCACGGGGTCAAAATCACCGGCTGCACCGTCCACTTTGTTGACGAGGAGCTCGATGCAGGCCCCATTCTCATTCAGGCCGCCGTACCGGTCCTCAATGACGATACCGTCGAGACCCTTTCGGCGCGTATTCTGCGCGAGGAACACCGCATTTATTCGGAAGCCATCCGCCTGGTGCTGGCTGGTGTCTATCGTATCGAAGGACGCCGTATCGTTTTCTGTTGAAGGAACTCGGAGAGCTTCATCGGGGGCCCCGGGCCTGTCTCCATCTGCTTTTCTACCGCCCGCTGATACTGGCGCAGCGTTTCCATGCGCCGCCGTGGCTCTAGAACGCAGTTCTCGAAGTCCATCAGAATCTCGACTTCCCATGGCTGAAACGCATTGCGCGCAATCTCGCCGCGCAACAGCCCCGCCATCAGCTTGCGAAACCGGTTTAGCATGATTTCGAGTTGAATCAGGTCGTCCGCTACCATGCAGGTATGTGATCGTCGGATTGCGGAAAGAACATTAGTTGTTGAGGTTCAAGGCGCCGATGCACAGGGATCTCCGCCGCCAACCCGCCTCCGCAGCGCGGCGCGCGACCCACGATACAATGCGATTTCATGCGGCAGCGATCGCGCCTCCGGAACTGGGTGGAATACATTCTTGCCTTGGCGGTTTTGCAATCGCTCCAGTGGACACCGGCTGCGACGGCCTTTGCGCTCGGCCGCTTGTACACGCGGATTCTGGATCGCGCCATTCCGCGCCTGCGCCGTGTGGCTGAGCGCAACCTGGCAATGGCGTTGCCCGAGATGGGTGAAGCCGAGCGCAGCGCGACCATCGACGGGGTGTTCCGCTCCATCGCCCGGCTACTCGTCACCTTTGCCAGGTTTCCCTCGATCGGGAAGCAGAATCTGGATCGCTGGATCCGCATCGAAGGCGACGAGCACGTCACTGCCGCGCTTCGCAAAGGGCGCGGCGTGCTGTTCGCCACGGCACATCTGGGAAATTGGGAGTTGAGCGCATTCGCACACGGGTTGGCCTCGGAGCCGATGGGCGTGCTGGCGCGCCCGCTCGATAATCCGCTGATCGACCGTCTGGTAGAGCGCCGCCGCGGCCTCTCCGGCAATCGGGTGATTTACAAGAAGGACTTCGCGCGGTCGATTCTGAAAGCGCTCGCCGCCAATGACAAGGTAGGCATCCTGATCGACCAGAACGCGTCGCTCGATACCGGTGTGTTCGTCAACTTCTTCGGCATCCCGGCCTGCGCCGGCACCGGCTTTGCCAAAATCGCGGCCCACAGCGGCGCGCCGGTGATTCAAGCCTACGCGCTGTGGTCCGAAAACGAGGGCCGCTGCGTGCTGCGGTTCCATCCGCCGGTGTGGATCACGGGCGACGTCAAGCGCGATACCGAGACCCTGCAGGCCGGCGTCGAGGCCGCCATCCGCGCCCACCCCGACCAATGGCTGTGGATCCACCGCCGCTGGAAGACCCGTCCGCCCGGCGAGCCCTCACTTTACGAGGATTAGTGCCAGGGGCTGAGACCGGCCGCACGGGCGGAGCCGGCCGGAGGGCCTTGCTGCGCGCGGCGTGCTCAATGTGCCGACTATAATCGTACAGGTGCCCGCGTACGCTTACGTAATTCTCGCGGCGGGGTGGCTCGTTTGGTTTCTGCCGTTCCCGATAACGAGATGGAACTTCAAAGCTGCCGAAAAGACAGACCGGCGGGCCCGTTGGGGCTTGCTGCTGGAACTGGCTGCCTACACGGTATTGTGGCAGGGCGATTTTTGGAGGCGGCCTCCGAACCTCTGGCGGACCGCGCTATCTGTGGTGTTCCTGATTCTCGCAGCGCTTTTGTCCTGGACCGCTACGCGCGCCCTGGGCAAGCACTTGCGTTTTGACGCCGCCCTGAGCCCCGATCACCAACTGGTGCGCTCCGGCCCGTACCGGAAGCTGCGCCACCCCATCTACACGTCGATGCTGTGCATGCTGCTGGGCACCGGTCTTATGATCACGCGCCCGCTGTTGCTGCTGCTGGCGATCCTTTTGTTCGTGTGCGGCACCGAGATCCGCGTGCGCATTGAAGACGCGCTGCTGCTCTCGCGCTTCGGCGGCGAATTCCGCGACTACCAGCGAAGCGTCTCCGCTTATGTTCCGTTGGTGCGATAGGTGAAGAGCAGGTGGCAGCGGTCCACAACAGCCTGTGAGACCGCGCCGATGAAGTGCCCGGCCGGCTAGGCGCTACACTAGGCATTTCATGAAGCATGTAGCCATTGTAGGAACCGGCCTGATCGGCGCATCGTTCGGCCTGGCGCTGCGGGAGGCGGGATTCGGCGGGCCGATCGTGGGCGTCAGCTCGCCGCGCGCCATCGCGGATGCGGCCGGCAGGGGCGCGATCGACCGCGGCGCCCCGCTCGCCGAGGCGCTTGCGCAGGCCGACCTGGTCTTCCTCTCGCAAGCGATCGGACGGATTCTCGATACCATCCGCCATCTCGACCCGCTATTACAGCCGGGTGCGCTGGTCACCGACGCCGGCAGCACCAAGTGCGAGATCGTCGACCTCGCGCGCCAGGCCATCACCCGCGGCCAGTTTCTCGGCGGCCATCCGATGGCCGGTAAGGAAACGCGCGGCGCGGCCGCAGCCGATGCCGGCCTGTTTCGCGGCCGCACCTGGGTGCTCACGCCCGACGATCCCGCCGAGCTCGAAACCCCCGCTGCGGCCGGGTTCACCGCCTGGCTGCGCCGCATCGGAGCGCACCTGGTCACGCTCGATTGCGACGAGCATGACCGCCTGGCGGCGTTCACCTCGCACGTGCCGCAGCTTGCCTCTACCGCGCTCGGCGCGACGCTGGCGGAGCGCCTGCACCCCGGTGCGAAGCTCGAAGTCGCTGGACCGGGCCTGCTCGATATGACTCGCCTGGCGCTCAGTTCCTACGATCTGTGGCGCGACATCCTGGCCACCAACACCGAGCACATCGAGCGCGCTCTGGGTTTCTATATCCAGAAGCTCGAGCACTTGCGCGAAAACCTGCGCACCCGCCAGGCGCAGGAGGAGTTCGCGCGCGGCGCCGAGGTCGCAGCCAGACTGCGACGGGAGCGGCAGGCCTAGGCTCGTCGAGGATCGCCGGCCGCATCAAGAAACGCGGAGGCGGTCTTCCCGCCGGTCAGCTTCCGGCGCGCGGAACGATCCAGGGCAGCAGGTACGCCTCCAGCAGGACGACCAAGCCCACCAGGCTCGCCAGGGCCAGGCTGTGCCAGAAGACGTAGCGCAAAATCGTCCCTTCTCCGCCCTGCTGCCCCGTGGCGACGCCGGCGACCACGATGCTCTGCGCGTCGATCATCTTGCCCATCACACCGCCGGCGCTGTTGGCCGCTGTCGCCAGCACGGGGCTCAGCCCGAGTTGGCGCGCCGTCACCTGTTGCAATCCGCCGAACAGCACGTTGGAGGATGTGTCGCTTCCCGTCAGCGCAACTCCAATCCAGCCCAGCATGGGAGAGAAGAAGGGAAACAGCACGCCGGTGGTGGCGAACGCCAGGCCCATGGTAGCGTCCAGGCCGGCGAAGCGGGTGGTGTACCCGAGCGCCATCATGGCAGAGATGGTGAGCAGCGACAACCGCACGCGCCGCAGGGTCCCCAGGAAGATCTTCGCCAGCTCCCGTGGGGAGAACCCCAGCAGCAGCCCGCTCAGCATGCCCGTGAGCAGCAAGCTGGTGCCCGTGGCGGACAGCCAGTTAAAGGCAAACACCGCCGGCTCGGCCGCGGGCTTGGGAACGGCGGGGATGGTGCGGATCACCGCCTTGTCGAGCAGCGGAACCCTGTAGTTGGCCACCGAGATGCCATGCAGGAAATTGGCATGGCCTTTGGCGCCGCCGTTGAGGAATTCCTTAACCGCGGGCGTGCCCCAAAGGAACACCAGCACCGAGAGCAGAATCCAGGGCAGCCATGCTTTCAACGTGCGCAAGCTGCCATAGACAGGCCGCGCTGCGGCTTCGGCCGCACGGGAGGTTGCCGTTTCGTGGGCGAACGACCAAGTGCTCTTCGGCTGCCAGAACTCCAGCAGGACCAACATCGCCACCATGGAGATCAGCGAGCTGCCGATACCCGCCAGCCACGGGCCGTGCAGGTTTGAGATCAACCCCTGCGCGATGCCGAAGCTTGCCCCCGCGGTGAGGCACGCGGGCCAAACCTCGCGCATTGCGCGGAAGCCGCACATCGTCCAGATGAGCCAGAAGGGCACCAGCAGGCTGAAGACCGGCAGGATGCGTCCGACCATGGCACTCAGGGTTCCGAGCGGCAGCCCGGTCACTCCCGCCAGCGCAATCAAAGGTGTTCCCAGCGCGCCATACGCCACTGGAGCCGTGTTGCCGATCAGCGCCAGCCCCGCCGCCTCCAGCGGCCGGAAGCCCAGGCCAATGAGCATCGCGGCTGAAATCGCTACCGGCGTGCCGAAACCTGCCGCGCCCTCAATGAAGGCTCCGAAGCTGAAGGCAATCAGCAGCGCCTGCACGCGGCGGTCGCCGGCGATTGAGGCAATGCTGTGCTTGATGACTTCGAAATCGCCCGACTTCACGGTCACGTCATAAACGAAGATTGCGCTCAGCACGATCCAGCCGACCGGGAAAAGTCCATAAGCCGCCCCGTCGAGCGCCGCCAGCAAAGCCAGCCGATGCGGCATGCCGAACACCAGAATCGCGATCGCCAGCGAAGTCGCGAGACCGGCCAACGCCGCCCAGTGCGCTCTCGCGCGGGCGAGCGCGAGCAACCCCAGCAACACGACCACCGGCGAGGCCGCCAGCATAGCCGAGAGATACAAACTGCCTCCTGCCGGCGCGTAGGTCTGGGTCCAGGTGACCATGGGAAGCCGAACGCTCTTAGGGTGTTCGACGATTCTAACAGGTAAACAGAGGGGGGCTCAGCTCTCGACCGGGACTCCGCGGATGTCAGGCGCTGCCGCGCGCTGCGCGAAGGGTTTGTCGAAGAGCGGTCCGTTGCTTGCTCACTTCACGGGTTCCTGTCCGAATCAGGCCGCAAAGACCAGACCCCCTACTCCCCGTAACTGATCTCCCCCTGCCTTGCCGAATAAGCGGTGTAGACCAGCAGCAGCAGCGACACGGCCAACAGGCCGGGGATAGCCAGCCAGAAAGGTGTCGGGTCAGTTTCAACAACGATCAGGTTGAGCGGCGGCGGCAGCGGGACTTCTACCGGGCACAGGTTTCGCAGGTAGAAAATCACGCTGATTTTCTTGAGCAGCGACGGCAGGAACGGGTTGAGAGTCTCCCACACATACACCACGGCGGCCGGAATCAAGGGATTGCGAAAGAGCAGGCCGCACATCAGGAAGACGGCGCCATACCCCACCGAGGCCAGCGCGGCAGTGAGCGTATACCAGCCAAGTTGGCTGAGGCCCGGGCCGTGCCAGATGTAGTTCGAATAGGCGGGCCCGAAATGGCGGCCGATCAAGAGGAACGAAGCCGCGGCGCTGCCCGCGAACAGCACCACCGCCATGGCCAGCCCGGCGAGGTATTTGCCGGCCACCAGCATCTCGCGGCGCAGCGGCGTGAGGTAGTAATAGTGCAGCGTTTTCTCGAGCATCTCGCCGCGGAAGAGGCTGGAGAAGATGCCCATGCAGCCGAAGAAAATGGCGCCGCGCAGATAGAAAAACTGGAACATGGCGGCATAGCCGATGCTGTCATCGCCCAGGCTGTGGCCGGATGAAGAACGTCCCATTTCAAACAGCCAGTGCAGGGCGGTTATCGCGACGGGTCCGAGCGCCAGGCAATAGATCCACCAGCCGCGTTTGGAGAAAAACGTCTTCCGCCATTCCAGCCGCAAGACCGCGCCGAGCTGCCGCGTCCACAGGGCGTTCATACCGCGCCTCCCTCGCCGATGAGGTACTGGTAGACCGAATTCACGTCGTCATCGGCCGGCGCCACGGATTCCACCTCCAGGCCGGTATCGAGAATCACCCGGTTCAGGAGCAGGTAGAATGCGTCGGCGTCCTTGGTGCGCAGCAGCAGGTTGCGGCCATCGGCCTGAATCTTCGCTTCCACCACGTGGTTCTGCGCGAACAGGCGCGAGGCCAGCTCGGCCGGGCGGTCGCAGCGCACCAGAATCTGCATCGGCTGCTCGCGCACTTCGCTGCGGACGCCCTGAATCTGTCCTTCCGCCACCACGTAGCCGTGGCTCAGGAGAATCACCTGATCGGAAATGGAATCCACTTCATGCAGGATGTGGCTGGAGACGATGACGTGCCGGCCGGCCGCGCCCCACTCGCGAAACAGAGCGATGGTTTCGGCGCGCGCCATCGGGTCCAGCCCGTTGAGCGGCTCATCGAGCACCAGCACGCGCGGATCATGGGCGATGGCCTGGGCCAGCTTGACGCGCTGCCGCATGCCTTTGCTGTAGGCGGCCACGAGCCGGCCCGCCGCGGGCATCATGCTTACTTTTTCCAGCGCCGCCACGGCACGCAGGCGCGCCTCCTCCGGGCTCATTCCGTACAGCAACAGGTAGGAATAGATGAACTGGAAGCCGGTCAGTCCCTTGGGGAAGGCGTCGAACTGGGTGCAGTAACCGAGCAACCGGCCGATCTGTTGTGGCTGATCGGGCGGCACGCCGAGCACGCGAATCTCTCCTCGCGTGGCGCGCAGCAGACCGGTCATGAGGTTCATCAGCGTGGTTTTGCCGGAGCCGTTCGGCCCCACCAGGCTGGTGATACCGGACGGAATGTTCAGGGTGACGTCATTGATGCCCAGCACTTCGCCGTAGAAACGCGAAACGCCAGTGAAGGTGATGTGGCTGCTGCTCACCGCACAACCTCCGCACCGCGAATCTTGCGCGACAGCATGTAAAAACAAACCAGGGCCATCGCCGCGAGCGCAGCCCAGCTTGCCCACAGCGGCAGAGTCTCGCCGCGCGGAGCGCGGAAGAAGATCGCTCCGTTGGTGATGGGATGATCGCCCTCGAATAACCACACCCACACCGAACCCACCAGGTACCCGATATTGAACAGGTGGCCCCAGTTGGTGCGCTCCACGCCGTTAATCACCGCGCCGAACGTGGACGCCACGAAGAAGACGCCGAACATCAGCCCGCCGGCCGCCGCTCTCCACTTCACCCACGCGGAGAGCGCAAGGGCCAGCAGCGCCAGCAGCAGAATCCATACCCAGGAGCCGAAGAAAAGGCCGCTCGCAATCCGCGCGTGGGCCACCGCCCAGCTCCAGCCTTCCAGGTAGCTCTCCAGCCCGAACAACAGCAGCCCCGGCACCCAGGTCATGAGCGAGAGCAGGATCAGCAACACCGACATCCTGCTGACGACGTATTCCGCGCGAGAGAACGGCCGCGCCAGGTAGAGCGAAAGGGCGTTGTTGATCAGGTCGGGCGACACCTGGCTCGGCCCCACGAACGCGGCCAGGAACAAAGCCATCATGCTTTGCCAGCCGAGCAGCGACAGGAAGAAGACGACGTTGATCGAGATCAGGTGCTCGGCTCCCTGCGCATTGATCAGGCTGAGCGCGCTGGCATTGTGCTGGATATAGATGATGACGGCGCAAACCAGCGGGTAGAGAAAGCTGGCAAAGAAGAAAATGGAAAGAAACCGCCGGCGGTGAAGGTCTTCGAAGGCATAGCGGGGAATCACCAGCAGGCGGGCCCAGCGCTTGGTCAGCAGACCCTCATACGGCCGGTAGGTCTTCTTATAGACGGCCATCGGCGGCCTCCATGGCTTTGAGGAAAATGTCTTCGAGAGAGTCGCGCCGGTGATTCAGGCGCCGGATCTGCACCTCTTGCGCGGCCGCGATCTCGTACAGGCGGCGCACTTCGAGCCCCACCGGCATCACCACTTTGAGCCGGCCCTGCGCCCCCGGCGCAGTTTCACAGCCCAGGCCGCGAATGGCATCGATGAAGTTCCCGTTCGTTCCGCCGCGCGTTTCCATCTCGAGAAAACGAACGTTGGCGCGCCGCTCTTCCTCCAAATTGCAAAACGCGGCAATCGCGCCGTCCTTGAGAATCAGCACTTCGTCGCAGCACTCTTCCACGTCGCGCAGCAGGTGGGAAGAAACGATCAGGTGCAGATCGCCGCGATCACGAATCTCCTGGATCAACTGAATCATGCGCAGGCGCGCGGGCGGGTCGAGGCCGTTGGTCGGCTCGTCGAGAAAGAGCAGTTTGGGGCCGTGCGCGATGGCCTGGGCCAGCTTGGCCGCCTGCTTCATGCCGAGCGAGTAAGTGCCCAGCGTGCGATAGCGGACTTCGCCCAGCCCCACATAAAAGAACGCCTCGTGGGCGCGCTCCAGCGCTTCGGCCTTGGGCAGGCCGGCAAGTTCCGCCATCAGCCGCACAAAACGCACGCCGCTCATGGCCGCGATGAATGAATCGTTTTCCGGCATGTAGCCGATCAGACTGCGAACCGCGCGCGGCTCGCGGCGGATGTCGCGTCCGAGAATGCGGGCGGTCCCCGCCGAAGGCTCATGGAAGCCGAGCAGCGTGTTCAGCAGCGTGGATTTCCCCGCGCCGTTCGGCCCCAGCAGACCGATCGAGCGGCCGGTCATTGCTGTCTTCAGCCGCTTCAGAATGACCCGATCCCCAAAACGAACTTCGAGGCCATCGAGTTCGATGACAGGGGCCACCATTTCAGCCATCACTTCTCTTTATACGCCCGCTGATGTACGCCTGTTCCGAAGAGTTGTCCAATCGGGAAGGATGTCCCAGCCCAACCGGCAGGGTTCCCAGTGATAAGAGCCTCCAGGGTGGCTCCCAAGACATCGCTCGCGCTGGCCACCGTGATCCGGTCCTTCTCGCCATAGGCAGCAATCAGAGTTGGCTTGAGATTGCTCAGCCGCTCGGCTGCATCGGGCTGACCGGGGTGCTTTCCCGCCATGCCGCTCAACAGCCCGGCAAACGGCGCCAGGGAAGTGCCCAGGTTCTGGTAGAGCACCGCCGAAAAATTGGCGTAATGGTCGCGTGGCGTGAGCGCCATGAATCTCTCCGACCGCGTAATCGACGTTCCGGCCGCCTTCAGATCCAAAGCCCGCTTGACCAGTATCCGGCTTGGCGAGGCGATCATGTAGCCGTTCGCAAACGTGTAGTGCGCTTCCGCCAGCGGCCCCAGTGCGGGCGCGTTAATGGTGTAATACGTCCGGCCGTCCACGGTCTCCTGCGCCATGCGGATTTGTCCCATCGATTTGGCCGGCTGGCGATTGGCCTCCGCCACCAGGCGCGCAAAAACCGATTGCAACCGCGCCGGATCATACACTTCCACCACCAGCTTCCATGAAGGCACCGGCAACAGCGGGCCGTCCACCGACAAGGCAAATTCGCCCCCCAGGCTGTGCGTGAGGTCGGCTTCCAATGCGCCGTGCGCGCCGAGATCGGCGGGCGTGGTCTTCAGCACGCCGGTGAGCTGACTGGCGATGGCGGCGGGGTCGCGCACCACGAAGGCCGCCAGCGTGCTTGCATCCGGCGAAACGTAATCGAGCGAGCCCATCGGCGCCGGATCGGCCAGCCACGGGGCGATCGCCGAGTGAGCGGGATCGAAGCTCAACGAGGCGCGCGCTTCCATCTGGTGGTTGACCTCTTTTTCCTCGGCGATGAAATAGCGCATCCCGGCCGCGTGTTCCCCCTGGGTCAGCCGCGTGAGATCGGCGCACACCAGCAGACCTGCGCCTTCGTGATACGCCGCAGCGATGGGCGCATAGAATGGCGTGCCTTGAAATCCTCCGGATGGCGAATCGAAGACCGGAACCAGGCTTTCCACCGCCGCCCGATCGGGACCGAAGGCCACCAGCCCGTGGCGCACTTCCACCGTCAGCGGAGAACCCTGCTGCTTGAGAAACTCGGCGAACCCGTCGCGCTTCAACTCCGAGACGAGTACGGGAGCCTGCGGCTTGCCATCCGCCCCGGCCACCACGACCACCGCGATTTCGCTGCCCAGGTAACTGCTGGCGGCGCGCAGCTTTTCGATCACCGGCTGCACCTTGGCCCCGCGCTCGTTCCAGAACTGGGCGAGCTCCGGACTATCGGCGATCTTGCGGTTCAGCACCGCCTCCGCCTGGCTCAGATAGTCGCCCAGGTTGGGAATGCTCGCGTAGAGCATCGTCGACTCCGGCAAGCGGTCCACCAGATCGCTCTGATAGCGCAGTTCCGGCAGATGAATCTGTTCCAGGCTGGCTCGCAAGTCCGCCAGCAGCTTGTAATAACGATCGCGGTTGCGGCTCCAGGCGATGTCTTCCGTGACCGGCTCGGGGTCCATCTCGGTTCCTGTCACAGCCTGGTCGCCGCGATGCAGCACCTTCTCGCCGCCCCCCTGCTCGACGTCTACTTCGCCCTGCACCACGGAAACACGCGAACCCTTGACGCCGGCGCTGACGCCGAAGATGGTCCCGGTCACCGCCACGCGGCAGTCGCCGGTATCCACAAACAAGTGGCCCTTGCGGCGCTTGGCCGCTTCCACCATCACGCTGCCGCGGCCCAGCCGGACCGTCAGGTCGTTCGCCGAAGCTCTGGTGAAGAGGCTCGACCGTTCGCGCAATTCCACTTGCGATCCGTCGCCGAGGCGCAGCAGAGCGCCGGAATCCTTGGCGGTGCGAATCTCCACGCCCTCCGGCAATTCCTGTCCGGCCATCAGAGGACGAAGCGCGCCGCCGGCGGTCACTTCATAGAGCGCTCCATTGACTGCCTCCACGCGAGTCCGTCCACTCAAGGCGCCGGATCGTTCGTACACGGTCCAAACGGCCGCTCCGGCCGCGATCACCACCACCGCCGCCGCCGCCCATCGCATGGCGTAAAAGCGCGGGCCGGCATTCCGCGCCGCGCGCGGAGCGGGCATGGTCACCACTTTTCCTTCGTAGACGTGCCGGCAGGCGACGCAGGCATGCAGGTGATCTTCCACCAGCATGGCGCGCGCTTGCGGCAGGCGCCCCGCGCGATAATCAGCGAGCATCGCTCGAAAGTCTTCGCAGCCGCGGATGGGTTCCGCGCTGAATGAGCCGGCGGCTTCCACCAGCCGCGCCCACACGCGGCTTCGAGCGGCCTCGACCACCGCCGGGTCCACCGCCTCGTCGCGGATTTCCGACAATGCCTTTTCCAGAACCGGGTCCTGGAAGCTGTTTTCCGGTGTCATGCTTCGCCTCCCTGGTAAACGCGGAATTCCTTCTCGAGCCGGTCACGAGTACGCGAAATCGTCACCGCGACACTGCCCGGGGTGGTGTTCAACAACCGCGCAATTTCGGGATTGTCTTTTCCTTCAAAAAATCTCAGTGCAAACATCTGCGCGATGCGCGGGTTCAGGCGCGCCAGCGCTTCCCGCAGCCAATCGCGAATCTCACTCGAGGCCTGCAGGCGGTCGGGCCGGCGATGTGCGCTCTCCGCCAGCACCGGTTCCAACTCGTCTAGGGGAATATTCCGGATGCCCTGACGCGACCGTACTATATCCAACGCCGCATTCACTGCTGCGCGCCGCAGGAAGCTGGGCATGTTCTCGACCGTATCCGCGGCGGCGTCGCGTTTCAGCAACCGTAAAAAAACCGTCTGCAGCGCATCTTCGGCGTCACTCGCATTGCCGGTGACCCGATACGCCGCACGAAAAACCGCGGCGTGACTTTCCTGAAAAATCCTCTCCAACTCGCCGAGTGGGAGACGTGCGGGTTCCGGTGGAGCAGCCATTAACGTATTCATCCTAACAGGCTCTCTGCTTAAAGGGACGCGCGACTATGTCCCGATTTAGCACGGGCCCCTCCACGAAACGGACCCCGGCAGTCCCAGACACCACCTGGAGTGTGTGCCGTCGCGCAATTATCATTGGCGTCCTGTGATCGCAGTCACTCGGATAATCCTGAGGGAGGATGGGATCAATCGGTCACCGCAAAGGCGGGTAGCGTACCACTCTGGGGAGCTGCGAAAAAAACCCCGCGCCGGGGAAGACGCGGGGTTAGGTCTACTACATTCTGTCTCGGAGGATGACAGAGTAATGAAAGCTTAACACTGCTCCTGGCCTAAATCAACGTGATTTCGAAGAAAAACTGCGTTTGGGCTCTTGTTAACATCTTCCGCCTGAGCCTCATGGAAGCCGTCGATAAGGTCGCGTGGCCGGAGCCCGCAGTCCCGCCGCGCAATATCGGATGCGGCGGTGCGAAACCCGACCGGAGCTCACGCCGTGGCGGCGGCAGCCATGCCTTTTAAGGCGGCCGCCTCGTCATCGTAAGTAACGAATACCGTGTAAAGCTTGGTGATGGCCAGCAGATCCTTGACCTTGCCCTGCGCGTGCAGCAGCCTGATGTCGCCGCCGATATTGGTTATCGTGGCATACGACCCGACGATCTCACCGAGGCCGGCGCTATCAAGGTAAGTCACATCCCGTAGATTGAGCAGGACGTTCCTCTGGCCCGCGGCAACCAGATTCTTGATCGTATCGCGCACGACACCGGAGCCGTCCCCCAAAACGATCCTTCCGGCCAGATCCACGATGGACACGTTGCCGGTCTTTCGAACAGTCGCCTTTGCGCTCATGCTGCCTCCAGCCGACTATTGTACACGCCATCACGCTTCGAGGGGCAACGGCGTGGGAGCACGGGTGCGCGAGGCCAAAGTGAACTCACGCGCGGTCTCCGAGAAGCCCACAGCCCGGCCGTGCCTGGCGCGCCAGGCTTCCCGTTTCCGCCGGAGAATGCTGCACAAATACCGTGAGGCGGCCGGCGCCAAGGTCGCTTCTGGCCACCCGGTCCGCGGCTGCCCCGGTGATCTCACACAGCCACTTACCCGGGTAGGGACCTCCATCGGATGGCGAGTGCGCCAGCGCTACTCGACCGTGACGCTCTTGGCCAGGTTGCGCGGCTGATCCACGTCGCAGCCGCGCCGCACGGCGATGTGGTACGCCAACAGTTGCAGCGGCACGATTTCCAAAATCGGGCTGAGCAGCGCCAGGGATGGCGGAATCTCGATGATGTGGTCGGCCATCTTGCGGACGTGTTCGTCGCCCTGCGTCACCAAAGCCACCACCACGCCCTCGCGCGCTTTGACCTCCTGAATGTTGGAGACCGTCTTCTCATACAAGAGGCGGCTCTCCTCACTCGAGGCATCGCGCGTGGCCAGCACCACCACCGGCAGATTCTCATCGATCAGCGCATTGGGGCCGTGTTTCATTTCGCCGGCCGGGTAGCCCTCGGCGTGAATGTAGGAAATCTCCTTCAGCTTCAGCGCGCCTTCCAGCGCGATCGGATAATGCTGGCCGCGGCCGAGGAAAAGGAAATCGGTGGCGCGATGCAATTCCCTCCCCAACATTTCGTAGACCGCATCGTGGTCCAACACGGTCTCAAGCTTTCCGGGAATCCGCAAGGCCTCCTGCATCAGGCAGCGCGACGAGCTTTCATCCAGGCGCCCGTTGGACTGTCCCAGGTACATCGCGAGGATGAACAGCGCGCTCAACTGGCAGGTAAAGGCTTTGGTGGAGGCCACGCCGATTTCCGGCCCCGCGTGCGTGTAGATGCAGCCGGCGGCTTCGCGCGTGATCATCGAGCCCACGACATTGCAGATGGCGAGCGTCTTCGAGCCGCGCTGCTTGGCTTCGCGCTGTGCGGCCAGCGTGTCGGCCGTTTCGCCTGATTGCGAAATCACCACGGTGAGCGTGTCATCGAGCACAATTGGATCGCGATAGCGGAATTCGCTGCCGTAATCGACTTCTACCGGAATCCGCGCCAGCTTTTCGATCATGAACTTGCCGGCCAGTCCCGCGTGCCAACTCGTGCCGCAGGCGATGATCTTGACCTGCCGGAAGTGGGCGAAATCCGCCGCCTGAATGTCCATCTCATCCAGAAAAATGCGTCCGGTCTCCTGCCCGATCCGGCCCAGCATGGTGTCGCGCACCGCCCGCGGCTGCTCGAAGATTTCTTTGAGCATGAAATGCTTGTAGCCGCCCTTTTCGGCCATGATGGGGTCCCAGAGCACGTGCGTGACCTGCCGGTTCACCGGCCGGCCCTGGAGATCGCTCAACCGCACACCGGCGGGCGTCAGGACCGCCATGTCACCATCGGCCAGGAAAAACATGTCGCGAGTGTGGCTGAGGATGGCGGGAACATCGGATGCCACAAAGTATTCGTTGTCGCCGATGCCGATAACCACGGGCGGGCCGTTGCGCGCGGCGACAATCTTCTCCGGGTCGTCGCTCGAGATCACCGCCAGCGCGAATACGCCGGCCAGTTCGGCCACGGCCGCCCGGACCGCTTCCTCCAGGTTGCCCTTAAAATACTTCTCCACCTGGTGGGCGATGATCTCGGTGTCCGTTTCGGTCCGGAACTGGTGCCCTTCCGCTTCGAGCTGGCGCTTGAGCATCAGGTAGTTTTCCACGATGCCATTGTGCACCACCACCAGATTGCCCTTGCAATCGCTGTGGGGGTGGGCGTTTTCTTCGGTAGGGCGCCCATGCGTCGCCCAGCGCGTGTGGCCGATTCCGAATGAGCCATCCACCGGGCTGAGCCGGATCACATCTTCCAGGTTGCGCAGCTTGCCTTTGGCGCGGCGCACCGCCAGGTTATGATCCTCGCCGTATACGGCCAGCCCCGCCGAATCATAGCCGCGGTATTCCAGGCGCTTCAGCCCCTCGAGAATAATCGGCACCGCCTTGCGATGCCCGACATATCCGACAATTCCGCACATAAAACCATTATAGGAAAGCCGCGGAGCGCGCCTGGCGGCATACGGGCGCGGATAAGGCGGGATGAGCGCCTTTCGCCTTTCGTGGGTTGTCCTCGCGATAGCACGTAATCCGGCGGACGAAATACCTTCGAGATGCGAGCAGGGTTGCCTGCGCCAACATCGCACCTGGCGCATAATTAAAACATGGCCGAGGGATTGCGTTTTGCTTGCCAGCCGGGATGCGTCGCCTGCTGTACGCAGCAGGGCTTTGTCTATCTCACGCAAGCGGACGCCCGGCGCATCGCGGAATACCTGGGGCTGAGCACGTCGGCATTCGAAAAACGATACTGCTACCGCACGCGCCGCCAGCTTCGTTTCCGGGTCCCGCGTGCGTCGCAATGTCATTTTCTGCGTGACCACGGGTGTTCGATTCACGCTGTCAAGCCGACCCAGTGCCGCGTCTTTCCTTTCTGGCCGGAAACGGTAGAGAGCCGCCCGGAGTGGCGCAAGACGTCTGGCTATTGCCCTGGCATCGGCCAGGGCCCGCTGATCCAGATTGAATCCGCGCGCGAACTGGCGCAAGAGATGCGCGAAGCTTATCCCTGGATGTACGCGTAGGAGCATTCGCCCAATGGCCGCCGCCGTCGGGCACGCCGCTGCCGGCGTCGCCGGCGCGCCGGGCTACTTCCCTTCCGCTGCCGCGATTCTGGCCTGCGCCAGAGCTACGGCATTCAACGCCGCTGAAGAGGTTTCGCCGGTGAAGGAATTCCGCAGCTCTTTCTGCGCGCGCTCCAGCTCCGCGCGCGCCTTGGCCAAATCGATATCTTCGGCGCGCTCGGCAGCGTCCGCCAGCACTCGCACCTGGCCGGGCAGCACTTCCAGTTGCCCGCCTTGCACAGCAAGATACCGTCGCGCGCCGCCGGCTGCGTAACTCAGCGCGCCGCAGCCGAGCAGGCTGAGCAGCGGGGCGTGGCCGGGTAGAATGCCCAGGTATCCATCCAAACCGGGGACCCGCAAGTCGGTGACCTGCTCGCTCACCATCCGGCGCTCGGGCGTAGCCAACTCGAGTTCGATGGTTTCCGCCATCTCAGGCCTTCTTCAGTTCTTCGCCGCGCGCCAGCACTTCTTCGATGGGCCCTTGCATGAAGAACGCCTGTTCGGGCAGGTCGTCGTGCTTGCCTTCGGCGATTTCACGGAAGCCTTTCACGGTGTCTTCCAGCTTCACGTATTTGCCCTTGAAGCCGGTGAACTGCTCGGCGACATGGAAGGGCTGAGAGAGGAAGCGCTGGATCTTGCGGGCGCGGGCGACGGTGAGCTTGTCTTCGTCGGAAAGCTCGTCGATGCCCAGGATGGCGATGATGTCCTGCAGGTCTTTGTAGCGCTGCAGAATGCCTTTCACCATCTGCGCGCACGCGTAGTGGTCATTGCCGATGATGTTCGGGTCCAGAATGCGCGAGGTGGATGCCAGCGGATCCACCGCCGGATAAATGCCCAGCGCGGCGATATCCCGCGACAGGTTGGTCGTGGCGTCCAAGTGCGCGAAGGCAGTGGCCGGAGCTGGGTCGGTGTAGTCGTCGGCGGGAACGTAGATGGCCTGCACCGAGGTGATGGAGCCCTTCTTGGTCGACGTGATCCGCTCCTGCAGTTCGCCCATCTCGGTGGCGAGGTTGGGCTGGTAGCCCACGGCGGAAGGCATGCGGCCCAGCAGCGCCGAAACCTCCGAGCCCGCCTGGGTGAACCGGAAAATGTTGTCGATGAAGAGCAGCACATCCTGCCCTTCCTGGTCGCGGAAATATTCGGCCACGGTGAGACCGGTCAGGCCGACGCGCAAGCGCGCGCCCGGCGGCTCGGTCATCTGGCCGTAGATCATGGCGCATTTCGACTTCTGGTAATCCTTCGGATCGATCACGCCGGATTCCTGCATTTCCAGCCACAGGTCGTTGCCTTCCCTGGTCCGCTCTCCCACTCCGGCAAATACCGAAACGCCGCCGTGCTTCATGGCGATGTTGTTGATCAGCTCCATGATGATGACGGTCTTGCCCACGCCGGCGCCGCCGAACAGGCCGATCTTGCCGCCGCGTAAATACGGCTCGAGCAGGTCGATCACCTTGATCCCGGTTTCGAACATCTCGAGACGCGTCGACTGGTCTTCAAACGCCGGCGACGGCCGATGGATGGGGAAATGCGTCTTGGCGTTCACCGGGCCCATTTCGTCCACCGGCTGGCCGATCACGTTGAGCACACGCCCCAGCGTTTCCGGGCCCACCGGCACTTCCACCGGGCAGCCGAGGCTGAGAGCCCGCATACCGCGCACCAGGCCTTCGGTGGGCTGCAAGGCCACCGTTCGCACGCGGCCTTCGCCGATGTGCTGTTGCACTTCGCAGATGATATCGATGGGCTGCGGCACATCGAATCCTTCGCTGGTGATGCGAATGGCGGTGTAGATGATGGGAATGTGCCCTTCGGGGAACTCGCAGTCCACCGCCGGCCCGGCCACTTGGACCACCTTTCCGATCATGGTTGCTTCGCTTGCCATAGTTTCCCTTTACGATGCGCTCGCGGCGCCGCTGACCACTTCGATGATTTCCTTGGTGATGCTGGCCTGGCGCACGCGGTTCATAAACAGCGTTAACTTGTCGATCATTTCGGCCGCGTTCGAAGTGGCCGCCTCCATGGCGGTCATGCGCGCGGCGTGCTCGGCGGCTGCGGACTCCAGCAGCGCGTGAAAGAATTCCATTTCCACATAGCGCGGCAGCAAAACGTCCAGCATGCGCGCGGGCGCCTGCTCGAAAATATAATCCACGGTCCCGGCGCCGGCAGGCGACGCGGCCGGCAACTCCACCGGCAGCACCCGCGACACGGTCAGCTTCTGCGCCACCACGCTCTTGAACTCGTTGTAGATGACGTAGACCCCATCGATTTCCGCGCGGCGGTACAGGTCCATCGCCTTGCGGGCAATCGCGGCCGTATCGGCGTATGTGGGCCGGTTCGCCAGGCCGATGGAATCGCCGGCAATAGCGGCGCCGCGTTTGCGGAAGAAGTCGCGGCCCTTGCGGCCAATCAGCTCCAGCTTGACCGTGATGCCGGGCTTCTCCACCATGAAACGATGCGCGCCCTTGATAATGTTCGTGTTGAACGCGCCGGCCAAACCCTTGTCCCCGCTGATCACCACCAGCAGGATGGTTTTCTCTTCGCGCCGGGCCAGGAGCTCGTTCTCGCCCGCCTGCTCGTCCAGCGCCGCCGCCGCGGCGACGTTCGCCAGCACGCTCCGCAGCATGCCACCGTACGGGCGGGATTGAATCACGCGGTCCTGCGCGCGGCGCAGCTTTGCCGCCGAGACCATCTTCATGGCCTTGGTGATCTGCTGCGTGTTGCGGACGGAGCGAATGCGCCGCCGGATGTCGATCAGGCTAGGCATGCGCAGGTTCCGCGGTTTTCTGATCGGCCACGAACCGCGCCTTGAATTCCTCGACAGCGGCCTTGAGCTTACCGCGCAACTCTTCATCCAGCGCCTTCTTGGTGCGGATTTCCGCCCACAATGCGCTGTGCGCGTTGTCGACAAAACGGTAAAGCTCGTCCTCGAACTGGCGGCATTGCTCCACGAGGAGATCGTCCAGGTAGCCTTGCGTGCCGGCAAAAATAATTACGATCTGCTTCTCCACCGGCAGCGGCTGGTACTGATTCTGCTTGAGAATCTCCACCAGGTGCTTGCCGCGGTTGAGCTGCGCGAGCGACGCTTTGTCGAGATCGCTGCCGAACTGGGCGAACGCCGCCAGGTCCCGGTACTGCGCCAGGTCGAGCCGCATACTGCCGGCGATCTGCTTCATCGCCTTGATTTGCGCGTTGCCGCCCACGCGGCTCACCGAGATGCCCACGTTGATGGCCGGACGCACATTCGAGTTGAACAGGTCCGCCTCGAGGAAGATCTGGCCGTCGGTGATGGAAATGACGTTGGTGGGAATGTAGGCGGAAACGTCGCCGGCCTGAGTTTCGATAAACGGCAAAGCGGTCAGCGACCCGCCGCCGTGCGCGGCGTTCAGCTTGGCAGCGCGCTCCAGCAGGCGGCTGTGCAGGTAGAAAACGTCGCCGGGATACGCCTCGCGTCCCGGCGGCCGGCGCAGCAGCAGCGAGATTTCGCGATACGCGGCGGCGTGCTTCGAGAGATCGTCGTAGACGCACAACGCGTGCCGGCCGCCGTCGCGAAAGAATTCGCCCATCGCGCAGCCGGAGAAGGGAGCGATGTACTGCATCGGCGCGGGATCCGATGCCGTGGCAGCCAGCACAATGGTGTAGGCCATGGCGCCCGCATCTTCGAGCGTCTTCACTACCTGCGCCACGGTGGAGCGCTTCTGGCCGATCGCGACATAGATGCAGATCATGTCGCCGCCCTTTTGATTGATGATGGTGTCGAGCGCGATGGCGGTCTTGCCGGTCTGCCGGTCGCCGATGATCAGCTCGCGCTGGCCGCGGCCGATCGGGATCATGGCGTCAATCGCCTTGAGGCCGGTTTGCATCGGCTCCTTCACCGGCTGCCGCGCCACCACGCCCGGCGCCAATCGCTCCACCGGGTTGAACTGGGTGGTTTGGATGGGCCCCTTGCCATCGATAGGCTGGCCGAGCGCATCCACCACGCGCCCGATCAGCGCCTCGCCGACCGGCACCGACATGATGCGCCGCGTGCGCCGCACCTCGTCGCCTTCCTTGATCTCCGTGTAGTCGCCCAGCAGCACCGAGCCCACCTGGTCCTCTTCCAGGTTCATGGCGATGCCCGCCACATCGTGCGGGAACTCGATCAGCTCGCCGGCCATCACCTTTTCGAGGCCGTGAATTCGGGCGATGCCGTCACCCACCGAAATCACCGAGCCGACCTCGGAGACGTCGATCGCCTTTTCGTAGTGCTCAATCTCCTGGCGGAGAATGGTGGTAATCTCGTCCGCTCGAATCTGCGCCATATTCTCTTCCGTTACGATGAACTTTCCGCGCCAAGCCGCCGTTCCAGCGCTTGCAACTGGCCGCGCACCGAGCCGTCATAGACCGTCGAGCCGATCCGCGCCACCACGCCGCCGATGAGCCCGGGATCTACCCCAAACCTGGCCCGGAGGCGTTTTTGGCTGGCTTTCTCCAGCGCACCGATGAGCGCCGCGCGCCGCTCTGGGGTTAATTCACGCGCCGAAGCCACTTGGGCGCTGGCGAATCCCAGCCGCTCATCCAGAATCTGCTCGAACGCGTTGACCACGTCGCTGAATGCCGCGATGCGGCGGTGATCGATCAACACAAACAGAAAGTTTCTTGCGATCCGCGACAGCCCCAGAACATCCGCCACCCGGCTAACCACCGCTCGCTTGCGGTTCGGCGGCACTGCCGGCGTGATCAGGGCATTGCGCAGGTCCGGGGAAGCGAGCGCGCTTTCAAAGGAGCGCAGCTCCTCCACAGCGTTCTGCGGAGCCAGCGCGGAGCCGGCGGCGGTGACCACGTCGGCAAGGGCGTTGGCGTATCGCGTCGCGGCGGCGGAAGCAGGCATAGCGGCTCAGTTTCTCCCGGCGGGCGGATGAACCCCGCGCACGAAGTCTCCCAGCAACCGGTTCTCCGCATCGGCATTCATCCCGGCGCGGACTTTCTGCTCCGCCAGTTCTACCGCCAGCCGCGCGGCGTAGCGCCGCAACTCCAGGCGCGCGGCTTTCTGCGCCGCCCAGATTTCCTGTTCGCCGTTAGCGCCGGTCCTGCCGATTTCCGCCGCGGTCTGCTGGGCGTAGCGTTCGGCTTCCGCGGCCGATTCCTTCTGCGATTCGGCGCGTAGCGCCGCGATCTCCGCGTCCAGGCGGGTCAGGCGCCGGTCCACTTCGGCGGCGCGGGCTTCGGCTTGCTCGATGGCGCGTTCCGAATCCGCCAGGTCCTTGCGGATCGCAGCCGCGCGCGCCGCATAATAAGGTCCGGCATGCTTGCGGATCAGGTAGCCGAGGCCGGCGGCCAGAAGCGCGAAGTTCGCCCACTCCCAGATTTTGAGACGGGCCTCCCGCGCTTCCGCGGCGTCTTTCTTTTCGGTCGCGGCCGCGCGCGCTGCGCCCGGCAGACCGGCCAGCATGGCGGCGAAACAGCCTGCCAACAATAGACGCTTCATGCCGCGTTCCCGCGCAGGATGGATTCTGCGATCTGGCCGGCCAGCGCGTCGCTGCCGGCGGCCAGTTCCCGCTTGAGAATCTCGGCGTCTTCGGCGAGTTGCCGCTGCGCTTGGCGAACCGATTGTTCGACGCGCTGCCGCGCTGCCAGCAGCTCAGCAGCCTGGCGCTCGGCAAGCTGGCGATGCGCTTGTTCCTGCGCCTGGTAGACCTCGCCGCGCGCCGCCCGCAAGGCAGCTTCATATTCCGCCGTCTTTGCCGCCGCTCGCTCGAGCGCTTCCGCCGCCCGCCGGCGCGCGCCTTCGGTCGCATCGTAGCGCTGCTGCAGCACCTTCTCGAGAGGCTTGAAGAACATATGTCGCAGATAAAAGGTCAGCGCCACTACCAGCAGAAACGTAGGTATCGCCTTTAGCAGCAATTGCCCTAAGGCGTGCAGCATGGTGTCCATGGAAAATCGGAGAGAGGCCCCGTTAATTAACGCTCAGCGTAACATCCGGCGGAAAGGGCAGTCAACAGCCTGGTGGGGCACGTTTTAGCTTGCCCGTGTCGCCTACAAACCCACCTTCTTTTCAAGCGTTTGGAAGCGCACGTCAGAGCCGGACGGGTGAGCTGCCCACCTTACCGCAAGTCAGCATCGGCGGCGTAACCGCGACCGTATCGTTCGCCGGCCTCATCAGCCCTGGCCTGTACCAGATCAACGTGGTGGTGCCCACCAATGCCGCTGGTGGCGACAACCAGGTGATCGCCACGTACGACAGCGCCACCTCTCCCACCGGAGCCATGATTTCCGTCTCACAGTAAGAGCCCGCGCGCCGCCGCGAGTCTGAATGGGGAATGCCGGGGGGATTGGGCGATGGAATGGAGTCGCTCGCCGGCCTTGATAGTGCACGCGGCGCTGTGCGCGTCAGCTAGGAATTCTTCTTTTTCCGAAACAGGAAAATGAGGCCGGCGAAACCAACCCCGGTAACCACCAGCTCGCCAGCCATCGCTGGCTCAGGCATCGGAATTACAAGGTGGCAAAACGCCGGAACAGCCGCCCACAAACCGACAACGCACGCGACACTCAGGATCCTCATGAAGCAAGCCTACCTGGACCTCGGGGCGCTTTCAAATCTAAATAGTACTTTGATGTCCTAAATTGGTACTGAATGCGCAAATCCGGCCGGGATCAAGGGGACACTGACCGGTAATCCCCCTACGCTGCGAGGTCGACGCCTGATCATCTCAGAGAAATGGGACTCGGGCGCGCGGTTCGCTCCGCCGGTGTTACTTCTCCAAGAGTGCCCGGGCAATTTGCTCCTCGCCCCATTGGAACGGCGCGTCACCGGAAAGCTCCAGGAATAGCCGGTAGTTTGTTCGGGCCGCTTCCGCGTGGCCTTGCCATTCGGCCAGCCGGCCGCGCAGAAAGAACACGCGCGGAAAGGAGCACGACGCGAACACGCTGATACCGCCCGCCTGCGGAATCGGATTCAGCGCGAGTAGCGGCGCGGCGCTCGCGGCCTGTCCGGTCTCCATATAGGCCCACGCCAGCAGCACCGGAACCTCCGCATTCGTAGGGGCTGCATTTTCGTAAGCGCGCCGCAGCGCCGGTACGGCTGCCCCAAATTGCCTCTCCAATAAGGCGGCTTGCCCGAGAAGAAAGTCACGCACCTCGGCTTGTTCCGGCCGTGGCGCCAGTCTCTCCGCGCGCGCCCTCCACTCTGGCGCGCTGGCGGGTGTCTGGGTGAGGAACGCGGCCAAAGCGGCGGCTTGCACCGTTCCCACGGCTGCCCTGGCCTGTGTCTGCGCCGCGCTGCGGTCGCCCATGTAGAGGTCCCAGATCGCCAGTTGCGCATGCGCCTCCGCTGCCAGGCCTTGTGCCGGGCCGGTTGCCTGGCGTCGCGCGATGGCTTCCATCTCGCGGAGGCCCTGCCGGCGCCGGCCGCTCAGGAACCGCCATTGTGCGCGGAAGAGATCCGCCGCCGGGTCCCGGTCCGCAAAGCGCGCCTGCAGGTACTTTTCCGACCAGCCGTCGGCGCCAGTGACGTCCCCGGTCATCAGCCGGGCCATCGCCGCTTTCAGCCAGTCTGCGCCGTTGAGAAAGTGCGGATCTATTTTCGCCGCCTCCACGTAGAAACCCTCGGCCTCCCGCAGGCGGCCGATCAGTAGTTGCACGTCGCCCAGGGAATCGAGCGCGTTGGGATCGGAGGGCCGCAGCGAGCGGTAGCGGCGCAACTCTACCAGCGCTTCGTCCGCGTGCCCGGCGAAGACCGCCGCGTATGCTCCCTCGTTAAGGGCGGTAGTGCGCGTGGGTTCCAGATCCGCCGCTTTGCGGAAGGCCACGCGGGCCGCGGCATAATCGTGCCGGGCAAACGCAAAGCTGCCGAGTTCCATCCAGCCTTCCGGATCCGCGGGTTCGGCTGCCGCCACCGCGGCCAGCGCCTCCTCATGCGCGGCCGCCTGATTTTCGATCGTGGTTACATCCAGGCGCAGCCGGGCTTGCTCGCCGGCCGGCATTCCCGCCGCCCGCGCCATTGCCTTGTTCAGGCAATCCAGCGCTCCCGTGCGATCGCCGCGTTCCAGCATGAGACCCGCCAGCAGCC
>Ga0335078_10000978_pt1 | contig 43413 bp, 27 predicted proteins | sample Lox_Sample_32_FD_206711 | JGI IMG/M metagenome (GOLD analysis project Ga0335078, IMG submission 206711) | Soil microbial communities from Loxahatchee National Wildlife Refuge, Florida, United States - Lox_Sample_3.2 | ecosystem: Environmental > Terrestrial > Soil > Wetlands | place: USA...
TTTATCCCGTGGAATGGACGATCGCTCACCTGAAGGTATCGGACGAAGTCAAGAAGAACAACATTTCGACCGGCTACTACGAATCGGGCCACATGGTCTATATCGACCAGGCCGCGGCCGCCAAATATCACGCCGACCTGGCGAAGTTCGTGCAAGGGGCGGTACCGAAATAGCGCGCCGCCTGGCCACGATTTTACGCCGTTTCCCCGGCTGACTACTCAGACCTGCTTCTGAAGTTGCCGGTAAGTGCTTTCCTCCAGATCCGCGATCTGCCGGAAGGTGTTGGCTGCAGTCTGGATTTTGCCGGGTAGATCATTAGCAGTTGCCGCGTCCCGGAAGAGCAGAGCGATCTCCGTGAAGCGGCGAGAAGAGTCGCGGAAGTTCGCGGCGGCCTCCGCCAGCGCCGGTTTCTTTGCGATGGCCGCCGCTTCATCGAGAAAGCGCGCGTACATCGAGCGGAAGCAGCCTCCGCCCGTACCGCCAATTTCGATGAAGATGTAGAGGTTGAAGAGATTCATGCGCAGTTCGTGGTCGTTGAACAACGACGGCCACTTGAGCAGTTGGCTGGCGGTGTGGCGCATTCCGCTGACGCCGAAGTTCTTGATGGGTGGATTGAGGTGCGCGTCGACCGTCTGCGCGATGGATTGGGCGATCGGCTTGGCGCCGGGCGCGCGGAAACCGGAGAAGTCGAATTCCAGCCAGAGATTCCTGGGCGGAAACGGTTTGAAGGTCGAGTTGCGTGCTTTGCGCAGTTGCTCCAGGGTGATCGGCGCGTAGAAGCCTTTCTTGATGCCGCCGGCTTTCTGCTCGATGTCCGAGCCGAGGACAGTTTGGTGGCCGTCGTATCCGCACGCGACGAAGGCGTGTCCGCCGAAGTGGTAATCGGCGGGCAGATCGAACCAGGGCAGAAAGCCCATATCCGCGCCGAGGAACACGGGTTGTCGTTTCACCAGCGAACCGAGCAGCGCTTCTTCGGCTTTCTTGGCGCTGGAGGTCCGGTTCTCGGCGATGCGGACGCCGGTGCGCCGTGCCAGGTCCTGGTAGAAGTCCTTCACGTTGCCGCGGCCGCCGATGAAGATCATCGTTTGTCCGCCCATCTTCATTTGCCAGTAAATGAAGCCCATGCCCGCGCCGAGGCCGAGCAGCATATCCTCTGAAAGCGGGCGGCCTGCGTGGTGAAAGATCTTGGCGAGTGAACTGGTGACGCAATGGCTTCCATCGAGAGCGGGGCACTGCGGGAAAGGCTCAACGGCGGCGCCTGGTGTGATGGTTTGCATCATGACAAAACTCCTGACCAGCGAATTTCGCATCGGCCGTCACTCGACGGCAGCAGCCGATTATCGAATGCCGCTTCCATCCTGAAGCGGATTTCCATTCTCGGTTCTCGCGGACAATTCAGTGTACCGCCCGGCTCTTTCGCGATCCAGAGTTACGGGGCTTCAGCTCTGAAGATCTTAATCTGTACATCCGCGGCGCACACTACACCTTGGCCGTTTCCATGACCGCAGGCGGCCGCAGCCCCTTCACCAGGATCTCGACGCTGATGGCGAGCTCGAACAGGGCGACCGGCAGCTCGTACCAGTTCACGGAAACGATGGCGCCGAAACCGGGAAACAACAGGTAGGCGAAGCCGCAGATCGCCATGAATAGCGATGACAGAACGCCCCATGCGGCCAGCCCGCGAGGCACATAGCGGGACTTGAACCACAAGCAGGCGAAAACGATGGTTCCCAGCCCGTAGAATCCCAAGCCCACATAGTAAGCGTCCTGGGCCGAGGCGAGACGCATGACGGCGAGAGCCGGCAAGTTCGCGGGGCCGCCCGCTGCGCGCAACGCGCCGAACAGATCGAGTACGTGGACAAACCACATCAGGCCATACACCAGCCGGCAGAGCGTCGCGAACAAAGCCAGGCCCTGATTGACCGGCCTGAGGACCACGTAGAGCGCCGCCAGCAGCACCACGACACCCACGCCGTGAGCCAGCGCGGCGGTCAGGTACAGGCGAAAGGTCTGTTCGTGCGCGGCGAGGTTGCGGGCAGTCGCCGCGGCATCGTTCAACGCGATAAGCGGAAGATAGAAACGATAGAATGCGACGGCCACGGCGAAGAACGTCAGCGGGTAAACGACCGCGACGACCCGGGCGGCATTCCGTTGTGACCGGTCAACGATCCTGGATTGGCTTTCCATTTCGGAGCTTCCCGTCACGGTTCAGTATAATTGGATGCTTCTGTCGCCGGTAGGTTCGAGGAGAGGCCGGCGGGCACGGCTGGACCGATAAGTCGCAGCGAATTCACTGACCGGCGACGAAGATCTGGAAGCCTGGGCTTTGCACAGAGGAAAGCAGGTTCAGTGTGATCGGGTTGTTTGGAGCCCACGAGGGCGCGTAGGCCGCAACCCGGAAGCTGATCTGGCTGACCCCGGCGACCATGAACTGCGCCGGTCCCGCGTACGTCACTTCGAAATTGATGTAGGAAGGGGTGGTGGGACAAGGCACAGGGCCCGCCCCCGGGTGGCAAGGTTCGAAAGGCGGTATCAGCGACTGAACTTGAACCGGCAGAATTTCGTTGGCCGGCAGTGGAAGACCCACCAGCGTTCCATCGGCCTGTTCGGGCGTGATCGGACCCAGACCATTCGCCCACACCGCAACGATGGATCCAACAGGCGCGGGATTGCTCTCCGAGTTGACGGTTCCGTCCTGGTTCACCGCCGTCGCGTGAACGCCATCCACAGTGAACACCGCCGGTGAAAGCTGCGTCACGGGCCAGGTCACGCAGCTAGCAGGAAGGTCGCCGGAGGAAACACAGATCTGAGTGTCCCGCCCCGGCGTCAGAGACGAGGGAGCGACAGCATTGATTTGAGAGTACTGCACCCAGAGCAGCGGCGCGGGACTTCCATCGAAGGTCACCGTAACGCCCCCGGCCTGGGTTGGATAGGGGCTCTCCAGCGAAGCTTGAAGCTGGATGCCCTGCTGGGGTCCGAGCCCGTTGCCAAACAATGCTACGAGTTCGCCAGGCGCTATCGGCCCAGTGCCCAGGCTCGCCGCGTTGGTCACACAGGACAGCGGAAAAGTCCGCGCATTGGGGTTGTAGGAGAGATGCCACAGGAAAAGAAAGCTCGCGGAGGAGAATCCTGAAGGGAAAGGTCCGGTCCGGCTGGGTGAGAAAGTCGTGTCGGCGCCGGCCAGGACGAAGACGGTCGAATTGGGGCCGGCGGCGATGAACGGGGCTCCGCCTGCGGCACCAGGGATGTAGGTGGCTTGCAGGAGAGCGCCATCCGGCGCAAAAACACCGAGCACGCCGGTCAAAGCCGCTCCGCATGTTGCGATGCTGTTCATAACCGGATTCATGTTGGACGAAAATCCCGAGATGTACGCGTTTCCGGCCGCGTCCACCGCAAACCCGGGGAAGTAGTTCGCGTACGCTCCAGGTATGGTCTGCGAAAGCGTTTCGGCGCCTGTGGAATCGAAGCGCAATAATACCGCCTGGTTGTTTCCGTCGCTGGCGTACACCACGGCGTTGCCGGCTGCATCGACGGCAACCGATACCGAAGATGAGGAAGGCGTGGTCGAGTAGTACCCGGCCGAGCCGTCCGGCGCCAGGCGCGCGAGAAAGCCGCTTCCAGCAACAAACGCCGCACCGGACCCGTCAACGGCAATTGAACTCACCATACCCGAAACCTGGGCGGTGTATTCGACTGCCGTTCCGTCAGCGTTCAATCGAACCACACCTGACATTTGGGTGTTCAGATCATGCGTGCCGGCAATATATGCGCGGCCTTGGGAGTCGACGGCAAGCACCGCGGGAGGTCCCGGCGTGAGAAAGGCGCCAATCGACGCCTGCCAGGCGAGGCCAGTCCCATCGGCATTCAGCTTGCCGACAAGAATGGATGCATCGCTGTAGCTCGAGGTTGGTATCAGGTATACGCCGCCGTTCGGATCCACTGCCATGGGCGACCGTAATCCCCCCGGGGATTCGACCGTGAATCCGACGTTGTGCTGCCATAAAACTGTCTTTCCGTCCGCCGACAGCTTGGTCACACAAGGGTAGGGTGAATAGGTCGTGGTTTGCGTGCATGCCGAGAGGATGTAGAGCGCCCCGGAACCATCGGTCGCAATTTGCGTGATGTAGGGAGGGAGCCACTCGCTGTAGTCCGCCCCCAGCAGGAAGCCCGACGACGCGGCTACCGCACCGGTCGCGCTCAATAGCGCAAGACAGAGTAGGGCCTTTGCCCGCATGACCCCATCCAGGCACTGTGAATGCCAGGAGACCCGCTTTGAAATCAGTACATTCCCGGAATCAATGTGTCACTCTGCCACAGCCGGGTTCAGCCGGCCCACAATCACAAGGCGCGCCCCGGGGTGTTGCACCGCCGCGCTTCCGCGTTCCAGCCGATGTAGCGGTCGCGGCGGCCCGGATGACGCGGCACCGAACTCCACGCCAGGCAGGCGATGGGGTTTCAGGTGCCCGGACCATGAGCTACTCGTACCGCAGCGCCTTCACCGGATCCTGGCGCGAGCCTCTTCCGGCAGGCCAGAGCGCGGCCCCGATGGCGACCAGCGCCAGGAGCACGCAGGCCGAAATGGCGGCCACCGGGTCCTGCGCCGGCACGCCGAAGACGATGCTCTTCAGAAAACGCGCGCCAAGAAGGGCGGGCGGTATGCCGATCACGATGCCGAGCGCGGCGAGCATGAGCGCCTGGCGGACAAAAAGCCACGTGACCGCCCCCGGGCGCGCGCCCAAAGCCAGCCGGACGCCGATCTCCCGGGTGCGACCGGCGACCGAATAGGCGATCAATCCATAGAGGCCGATGCCGACCAGCGCCGCCGCGAGGCAGGCGAGAAACGTGGAGAGGAACGCCATCATCCGCTCGCGGGAGATGGTGGCGTCGCGCTTCTCGACGAGCGTGGCTGCGATCGCCGGCAGTTTGGGATCGAGCGAGCGCAAGAGGCCGCGGAGCAGGCGAATCGTCGCAGCGGGACTGGCGATCGTGCGGGCTTCGAGCGTCAGCGGATAGAGCGGCTTCTGCTCGAGCGGCACATAAATGATAATCTGCGGATCTTCGCGCATCGCCTGGTAGCGCGTGGTCTTCGCCACGCCGACAATTTCCGCGTCCGGCAAGCCTTTACCCACGATTCGGATGTGGCGGCCGACGACGCGTTCGCCGGGCCAGTAGTATTTCACGAACTGGTCGTTGACGATTACTACCAGGGGAGACCCGGGGCGATCGTCCTCCGTAAAATCGCGGCCCGCGAGCAGGGGCGTTCCCAGGGTACGGAAGTAACCAGGAGTGACGATATTGTAATTATTGTTCGGCTCGTCGTCCCGCGCCGTATGTCCGGGCACACGGACCATGGCGGCGAACATGTTCCCCGAAAACACGCCGATTTCCGACAGCGCGGCCGAAGTCACACCCGGCAGCCTCTGCGTCTGCTGAAGCAGGCGCGCGTAGAAATCCGCCGTTGCCGCCGTGGAATAGCCGTTCTTTCCCGGGTCGACATTCAGCGTGACAACCCGCTCGGGATCGAGACCGATATCGGTGGTTTGCAATTGCCGCAAGCTGCGAGTCAGGACACCGGCGCCGAACAGCAGCACCATCCCCAGCGCGAGTTGCACCACGATCAGCACCTGGCGCAGGCGTCCGGCCGCGCGGCCGAGACCCGGCCGGGCATTCAATCCCGCGCTCACGTCCAGGCGCCGGGTTGCCTGCCATGCGGGCAGGAGGCCAAACCCGAAGACGGTGATCAATGAGAGCGCCGCGGTGAAAGCGAGCACCAGGGGATCGAGACCCACGAGGAAGGAGGCATTGGAATTGGGCGCCTCCAGAAAACTCGTCATCAGCTTCATGAGTACGGCCGAGACCGCCAGGCTGGCGGCGCAGCCCGCCGCGCCCACCAGCGCGCATTCCATGAGAAATTGCCGCATCAGGCGTCCGCGGGTGGCGCCGAGCGAGAGCCGGATCGCCATTTCGTGCGCGCGGCCCGAGGCTCGCGCCAGCAGCAGCCCGGCCAGATTGGCGCAGGCGATCAACAGAAGCAGCCCCACCGCGGCCAGACAGATCAATACCGGCGATCCGAGCCGTTTGCGGCCGTCCCCAACACCTTGCGGGACTGGTTCCAGCGATCCGGTCCAACCGGGCTTGATGCGGCGCATCAGCGCGTCGTACACCGCGGCAGCGTGCGCGATTGTAACTCCAGGTTTGAGGCGGCCCAACGCGGCAAACCAGGAATATCCCCGGTCGTCGCGCTTCATGCCGAGGAACGGCTCCTGCATCGACATCGGCAGAAAGATATCCGATCGTTCGTTTAGCGAGATGCCGCCGAACCCGCGCTGCAGCACGCCGACGATTTGAAACGGATGCGCATCGAGCTGAACGGTCCGGCCGATTGCCGAGGGATCCGCGCCGAAACGGTCGTTCCAGAACCGCCAGGAGATCGCGCAAACCGGATGCGCGCCCTCGGTTCCGTCGTCTTCCGGCGTCAGCGTCCGGCCCAGAATCGCGCGGACGCCGAGGGTCGGGAAATAATGGCCGCTCACGATCGAGCCCCAAACCTCCGCCGGCGTGTCACCAGCCGCGAAATGGAATTTCATCGGAGCGCCGCCAAGCATTCCCGCGAAGACGCGGTTGTCCTGTTCAATCTCGCGAAAATCGGGATAGCCAAAGCTCTGGAATGGCCCCCGCCCGCGGATTCTGTAGTTCAACTGCACCACTTCGTCCGGCCGATCGACCGGCAGTTGTTTGAGCAGAATCGCATTTACGAACGAAAACGCCGCGGTGTTGGCGCCGATGCCGAGCGCCAGGATGAGGATGGCGACGGCGGCGAAGCCCCTGCTTTTGGCGAGCACCCGCCAGGCATAGGCGAGGTCGCGGCCGAGATCTTCGATGAGCGCGACTCCGCGCGCGTCGCGGCATTCCTCCTGAATTTGGCCGGGACCGCCGAAATCCAGGCGGAAACGGCGGGCCGCCTCATGGGCGCTGAGACCCGACGCCAGCGACTTCCGAAGCTGCTGCTCGGCATGGAAGCGCAGCTCCTCTTGCAGTTCGCGATCCATGGCGCGCTTGCGAAACAGGGCGCGCAGGCGGTAGCGCAAATCGTTGCCCATTGGAAACCGCTCCTATGCCATGTCCAGCACCTGGCCGATGGCCGCGGCCAGCTTGCGCCACGATTGCTCTTCGGTTTCCAGTTGTTTGCGGCCGGTGCGCGTCAGCTCGTAATACTTGGCGTTGCGGTTGTTCTCCGTGGGCTTCCAGTGAGCCGAAATCCAGCCGCGGCGCTCCAAGCGGTGCAGGGCCGGATATAGCGAACCCTGCTGCACCTGCACCACGTCGCTCGAGACCTGCTGGATTCGCTCCGAAATGCCCCAGCCATGCTGCGGCTCGAGCGCCAGGATTTTGAGGATCAGCAGATCCAGCGTGCCTTGCGGAAGATCGATCCGTTCGCGTGCCATGTTGCCCCTCTTCTTCTACAGGAAGAGGATACAGCACTTTCTGTCGAAGTACAAGGGGACGGGACGGATGGACGCTGAGAGCGACACGGCTAGTGGAATCTTCTCTTGTACAACAGATTCACACTGACGATGCCGTTTTGATCGCGCAGCGCCGTGGCCGACCAGCGGGGATTCAACGCCCATTCCGCCTGGATCAGCGTGGAATTCGGATTGTCCAGCGCCGTGGTGTAGGTGAACGTGATCTGGTTGCTCACCTTCTGCTGCAGCGTCACCTGCGCGGTGGGAAGCGTGGACGTCCCCGTGAATGCCGGGTCGATTTTCAATTGCGTGATGCCGAATACGCGCTGCAAACGGTTGGCGACCGGGTTGGCGATGGCCTGACCGACCACCGCGCTTTCCCCCCGCTGCTCCAGCGTCTGCTGTGGCACCGCAGGCTGATCGGCCAGCAGGACCGGATCGGATGTGGGAGTGCTGCCGGCGGCCAGCAGGCCGATGATCTCCTGGAATTGCAGCGGCGGATCGGAAGTGTAGGAGAGCTTCATGTTGTCGATCGGGCCGGTTACGTTCAACGTGACATCCACGCCCTGCGACTGAGTTTCCAGGCTCAGATTCAGGATGGGATCGATGCGGGCCGGGTTAAAAAACGAAATCGATCCGGAATTGACCGTGTAAGTAGACCCGAAAAAGAGCAGTTGCCCTTGTGTAAGATCGATGCGGCCGAGAATGGACGGCTGTGAGGCAGTCCCACGGACGCGCAGGTTGGCATCGGTCTGCAGATTCTCCGCCAGCGACGACTGAACGCGCATGGCGGGCGAGGTAATTACGTGGACGTCCAGTTTCATGTGATCGAGCAGCGGACTGGGTGTCGCCGAAGATTCCACCGTGGGCTCGGAACGAGTCAGTATCGAGCCGATGTCGCTTTGCGGAGAATAGTTGAGCTGTTGGATGGTGATCGTTCCCGTCGTCGTGCTGTTCTGCAACGTGCCGGCGCCGTGGATGTCGGCGTTCACGACGAGGCTCACGCCCTCCTGCGGGCGCACGCGAATGTTGGCGGCATTGGCTCGCAACGCAAAACGGAAGATGTCGCCAAAGGTCGCAAAGCCGCTCATGGTGACCTTGCCGCCGCCCGATTCGCCGGTCAGGTTCTGGATGGTGGCGCGATTCCCCCGCAGCAGCACGACGCCGTTGGCGTTCGAAAGTCCATTCGAAATTCCGGCGTAGTTCACGTTCGCGTTGTGCAGTTCCAACTGCCCCATGACTTGCGGATCGGAGAGGGTTCCCCGCGCCGTGGCGTGGAACGCGATATTGCCCGACGACGTGAGATCGGGACTGAACTCCTGCAACAGCGCCAGGTCGATGCCGGCATTGGCGGTTCCGTTGATGGCGCCGGTCTGAATACCGAGAGTCCCCGATGCCTGTATGTCGGTTTTCGGCCCGCTGAAATGGAAGCTGGTCAATCGAAGCATGCCCTGATCGAGCGCCGCCACTACCGGCTCCTGGTTCTGGATGGTGATGGGATGGGCGGCACGCCCGAATTGTTGCCGCGCCTCGGTTTGAAGCTGCAGATGATCGATTTCCACGGACCCATGCGCCTGCGCGATCTGTAGAATGGGTCCATTGATGGATGCTTTCCCATCGCCGGAGATCTCGTAAGGCGTCGAGCCTGCCGGCGCAGCGCCCGTGAGCGCCTGGATGCGCGTCCACTTGACATTGCGGAACGTGATTTGCGCGTCGAGCGGGTAATTGCCGCTCAATTCTCCGTTTCCGCTGCCCTGAATTTCGGCGCCCGCGAGGTCGGAATTCAGGCGGAAGGCCACTTTGCCGGACGCGGTGCGCGCCGTCAGGCTCAGGCTGCCCAATTTCTGACCGGCCGCCGCCACGTTGGAGGCATTGACGCTGCCGTTGAGGCTGGTCAACAGAATTCGGTTCGCGCCGCCAAGCGTGGCGGCTCCATCCGCGGACACCTCGACGGCGCCCTCGAGTCCCGGCCGGATCTTTTGAATGTTACGCGACCGTCCCAGGTCGAGATGGCCGTCCGATAGCCGAAACTGCAGCGTTCCGGAATCAAAACTCCCGGCCGGATGGTCGAACTGCGCCGCCAGCGTGACATGCGACGGGCCCGAAGCCGCCTCAAGCCCCGATAACTCGACCCGGCTGCCGGTATACGTGATGTTTCCTTGCAGCCGGTCGATGGTTTCCCCTTCCACCAGGCCGTTCGACAGGCTAAAACTCGCATCGCCCTCCGGCGACGCCGGCGCATTCCGCAAATGCACCGTCGCGGCCAATTTGCCTTTCACCGGAATATCAGGCCGGCCGGCCGCGGCCAGGGCACTCTCGACCGGCAAGCCGTCGATCTGCGCGTCGGCATTGGTGGGATATCCGCGAACAAGCTGGGTTGTGGAATGGATGCGGACCGACGATCCGGCGAAATTGGAATTCGCATCGATGGTCGCCGCCTGTCCGCTGGTGCGGGCGGTGGCCTGTAAGTCGCCGTAATTCTGCCCCTGGAAATGGACCGCGCCAGCCGCAACATCCGCCTGAATGCCGGTCAACTGAAACTGCCCGCCGAGATCGCCGGTAACATCGGCGTTGATGTGGATCTGCCCCGATGTGCCCGGATTCCGATTCTGCACCGTTCGCAGGCGCGCCAGGTCGACCTGGTTGGTCTGCAGATGCGCGTGGATGCGGCCGGTGGAGAAACTGCCCTGAGGATGCTGGAACTCTCCCGTCAGATCGGCGCGGCCGCTTCCCGAAACAAGCGAAGCCGATTGCAGCGTCACGGTCTGTCCAGCCAGATTCGCCCGCGCGTCCGCGCTGTCGAAGGGCTCGCCGTGGATGGCGCCATTCACGATGTGTACCGTAACCGAGCCGCCGGGATTTCCCAGCGTGCCGTTCACATGCGCGTCGGCCATCAACCCTCCCGAGAAGTCCTGGTTCGGCTGTCCGGCCAGCACCATCAGATCCGCCAGGTCGGCGTTGCGAATCGTCACATCGGCGGAGAGGGGATCGCCAGGTTCCGGCTTCCAATCCTCCATGCCGACGGTCCCGGAAAACGAAGCCAGCATCGTTCCCCGCGCCAGCACCCCGTCCGACACCGCCGCGCCGCCGGGCGAGGCATCCACGTTGGCGCCGAAAGAATCGAACTGCCGGCCTTGCACGGCGAATCGATTCGCGGCGAGCTGTCCGCTGAGGTGCGGGACGGCCAGCGTGCCGGTAATGACGCCGATGAAACTGGCCTGTCCGCCGGCGAATCGCACGGCAGGCGCGGATGGCGAGGGAAGCGCCGCCATGAGGTCGCTCACATCGTGTGTGACCAGGAAGATGTGGAGGCCCTGGCGAATCGAACCGGCGAGATTCAGACGGCTATGAGGCAGCGCCAGGTAGGAATCGCGGATGCGCACGTCGTTGCCCGAGCCGCTGTAATCGGCCTGAAGCCTGCCATGGACCGGAATTCCGCGCATACCGGGCGAGATGGAAAGGTCGGCGCTGGCGTCCACGCTGCGCAATCCCGGCGTCTTCAGATCCCCGCTAGCCTGCACCGGGCCGGAGATCGCGCCGCTGTATGGCAGCGGGCGGCCGGCGAGCCGGGCCAGAGCTCCGACATCGAAATGGTGCAGGGTACCGGCTATGCGGTAACTCGCGAAGTTCCGCAGCGTCGCGCCGCCCGAGAAATCGCCGCCAAAACCGTCCGCGCGCAGATTACTGAGATCGATGGCGGCGGGCGTCGCGAGCACATCGGTGGCGAGCGCGAGGTTGCGCAGATCGAGCGTGCCCTGCCGCAGCCCGAGCCCCTGGGTGTAAACATGGCCGCTGACGCGATACTGATTCCGCGGATCGAGCGCCGCCTCGCCGCTGAGAATCAGCTCGCCTTCCGGCCGCGCGGTGGAGCGGGCGATGCGCGCCAGTTCCGCCAGCGCCACGCGCCCGCTGAAGCGGAAGGGGCTGCCGCCGGCCGGATCTCGCAGGGTTCCGCTGCCTTCGATCGCCGAGTGTCCTACCGCGACGTGAAAGGCGGAGAGCTGAATCAGGCTGCCGGTCACCGACCCCGTCGCGGCCAGATCGATGGTGTCGTTGCGCGAGGTGTCGAGCGGCAGGCCGAGCGTGTGGCGCAGATCGGCGAGCGTGATGCGCCCGAAAACGGTCCCGGAAAACCGCGGCTGCCGCAGGTTTTCCATGGCCGCGCGGATGTGGATGGCGGATGCCTCGGTGCGGACCACCGCGTCATCGATCCGCACCGCGTCGCGCTCCAGCACCACCGGCACGGTAATGCTGTACGCAACCGGCGTCGGGCCGCCCGCTGTTACGTAGACCGGCTGCAACGACAACCGGCCTTCGTAATCGCGCTTCACCTGGTGAAACCAGAGCTGGGCATGGAGGTTGTTCACGTTCAGATCGAGGGGCTGCGGGCGGGACTCGTAGTCGAGCGTTCCGTTGCGGATCTGGAAATGGCCCACCGCCAGATCGACGATGGTCTCGAGCGGCGTATTCTTCGAAGGAGTCGTGCTGCGCGGCGTGGGAAGATTGGTGCTGCCATCCGGCAGGACCATGATGTTGATCGCCGGCTCCCCGATTTCCAGGTTGGAAACGCCAATGATTCCCGCCGGTCCGAACAGGCGCAAATCGGCGTCGACGGATGCGACCCTTACAAACGGCGCGGCGCCCGCCGGCTCCCGGCCATGGATCACCAGGCCGCCGATGTGCGCGTGCAGATGGGACGCATCGAACCGGAAGGAGCCGATTTCGGTGGCGCCTCCGGTCCCCTCGGCGATCGCGGCCACGATCTTCCCGCGCACATAGTTCTGGAACCTCGCGTTATGAAGCACGATGAAGGCGGCGACGACTACAAGCACGGCGAGTGCCGCCGCTCCGATGGCTACATTCCGTAGAATTCTTCCCGTCCGGCTCATTTGAATGCATCCTGGTGGTATTCGATTTTGGTGCGTTTATGCGCGTCGGCCAGCCACGATTCGAAATCGCGATTGACCGCTTCGCCCTCGAGCTGGCTGCGAATCTTCGGCTCCAGCGCCTGAAAGCCGCTGTCCCGCGGATATTTCCCGCGGAGCTCGGCGAGGTGCTGGTCATAGTAGGCGCGCACGTCGTCATCGGAGACGTAGACGCCCGGTTGAAACCGCTGCTGGATGAATTTCAGCACCGTGAGCTGCCATAGAAGCTGCCGGCGCAGCTCATCTTCGGTGAGGCCGTAGCGCTGGAGCGCGGCGGCGAGGCGCGCTTCCACATCGCCGAAACGATCGCGCTGAATCTGGCGCAAGAGTGCCTCCGCGTCCGAATCCCGGGCACGCGCGTAACCACCCGACGTAATATCCGCGCGGATGATTTCCTGGTCCACGAGGCGGCCGGCTGCCTGTCGCCGCGCCGCCGGCGAGAGGTTCAGCGGCTCCTGGTTGAGAAAATCGGTCAGACGCAGATCGCGTTCGATATCGCTCGTTTTGATGACGTGGGCGCCCACCACCACCGCGATGCGGTCGATTATGACGGCCGGCACCGGGAGCGCGCTCAAAAACAGCAGGACGGCGGCCAGGCGCATATCAGAACGTCTGCCCGATGGAAAAGAAGAACTGCAGGTGCGACAACGTCTGCCGGGTGCTCTGGCAGTACGACGGCAGCGCCGAGGGCGGCAGGTTTGGATTGCACTGCAGCAATTGCACGGGCGTGCCGCCGAACCCGTTGAACGATGGCGGGTTCAGGCTATAGGCCAGGTCCAGGCGCAACGGGCCGACGGGAGTCTTATAGCGGATTCCGATGCCGGGAGCCTGGTTGGCATAGTCGAAGTCCTGCAAGTTGCGCTGCGAATATCGAAAGGAGATGTCGCGCAGCGAGGTGTAGATGTTGCCCATGTCATGGAAAATCACGCCCTGGATATTCTGGCCGATCAGGGGAAAGCGCAGCTCGACATTGTTAAAGACCAGGGCATTGCCGCCCAGAGGAAATCCCGTCGGCTGCGAGGCCGGGCCGCCCGGAACCAGCGGCGCGCCGATATCGCGGGGACCGGCCTCGTTGTACCCGAACCCCCGAATGGAATCCGCGCCGCCGCCGAAGAACCGCTCCGCCAGCGGGACGGATTGCTGCGGGTCGAGGCCGGCCGGCACATGGAACGGCTCGATCACGCCGAAGCGCGTCTGGCGGGCCAGGATCACCTTGCCCCAGAGATGATAGTAGGTCGCGTTGCGCAGCAGCACACGCGCGAAGCTTCGCTGCGAACCGAAGAAACCGCCGGCGATTCCGGCATCGATGGTGTTGTACATCCCGTGCGTGGGGTTGGCGGGATTGTCGCGCCGGTCTTGATCGATATTGACGGAAAGCATTCCGATGCGCACCGGCTGCAGGAATTGCGGCACCAGCAGGACCGGAATGATCACGCTGCCCACGCTCACGCGCCGGTAGGCGAACTTCAGGAGTCCGGTCAGGGTCTTCGAGAAGCGGTCGGAAATCTGCACGGATCCTTCTTCGCGCCGGGAGGCGAAAGTCCGGATATCCAGCTCGTTGTCATAGATGATGGCATAGGTGACATCGAGCCCGTGGATGTTATGAATCCTCGGCTGCAGGTAACTCAGCGAAGCGCGCTTCTCGATACTGGAGTATGCCGTCTTCAGAGTCAAGGTATGTCCCAGCCCGAGAAAATCGATGCGGCTGATATCGAGCGACCCTTGCGGGCTGAAGCCGGTGGTGCCGCCGGGCGCGGCCAGCGTAGTGGTGCTGGGCGTGCCGAAATCGGCCACCTGCGCGCCGACGCCGATCGTGACCCGGTAGCGGTCCGCTTCATCGAAGGTGTACAGCAGGTACTTATGGTCCGTGTCGCCATCCGGATTCTGGACCGCCGTTTCCACGCGCGCGAAGACGCCCAGATCGTAGAGCCTTTGCTGCGCGTCCAGTTGGGCCGTCGGGGACAGCGGATCGCCGGCATGAATTCCCAGAGTGCGGTCGACCAGCGAGCGCCGCGTATGCTCCAGGCCGGTAATCACCACCTGGCGCACGTACTGCCGGTCGCCTTCCGTGATGGTGTACGTGACATCCACGTGATGGGGCGCGGCGGCGGGCGACCAGGCGGCTTCGAAATTGGCGTCGGGATATCCGTGGGAGTTGTAGTAGGCCAGCACATAGTTGCGGTCGGAGGCCAGGTTTGCTTCGGCGAAGGGTTGCCCCGCCATCGACATCAGCCGCCGGGTGACGCGCTCGCGGTTGGCTTCGCTGACACCTTTCACGTCCAGGTGATCGACCGCCCATTGGGCGCCTTCGTCTATGTGGATCACCACCGCGACCTGGCCGCTCTTGCCGTGGTAGTCGCGATCCGCCGAGGTGGTGACCTTGACGTCGTGGAATCCGTTGGTCTGATACAACTCGGTGATGGTCTGTTCGTCCTTGCGGCGGAATGCCTCGCTGTAGCGGCCATGCGGCAGGTTCAGCGCGGATGGCTGCAAGAACAGCCGCTCGCGGATGACGGACGCGGGGAAGTAGCTGTTCCCCCGGATCTCGACTCGCACCAGCTTGTAGCGGCGCCCGCGCGCGATGGTGTATTCGATCTTCTCCACATCGCCTTCGGGAGGAAGTTGCTTGAATTCCACGCCGGCATCGTAGTAGCCCTTGCTCTGGAAGTAGTCCTGCAGATTGCGCTGCCCCTCCACCAGCAGGTCGTTGTAAACGGCGTTTTCCTCGTACACCGGCACGTAGCGCTTCAGGGTGCCCTTCGAAACCTTGCTCTCGAGAGCGGTGATCTCGACCTTGGGGCCGGGAGTGATCTCGAGTGTCGGCGTCACCTTGTTCTTTTGGTTGTCATAATCCAGATTGCTGATCCGGGCGGTGGCGGTGAGGCGCTGCTGCTTTTGATATTTCTCCAGGATTCCCCGGACGCCGCCGCTGGTGCGGCCTTCGGTGACCTGGCGCCACAGGTGAATGAGCGGCACGCGCCAGCCCGTCGCATGAACAATCGTCCCCTCGGGAAGCAGCGTATTTCCCTGAATCACGGGGTATGCGTAATGCGCCCGTTTATGTTCCTTGATCTGAAATGTCAGAGTAACCTGCTGCAGCTCGTCGTCCGTCTTGATTTGCGAAGTTACCTCCGAGTGATACATGCCGTTGGATGTGAGTAACTGCTGAATGGTCTGCACGGCCGCGGCCACGTCCTGGTCGTGAAACGGGGCTCCCAGCGAGAGCTGAAGGGCCGATTGCAATTCCGGCCGGTTTGGCGGCGCGGATAGCCTTCCCTGAATTACCACATCGCCGATAAACGAGGCAAGCTGGACCTCGAAGCGCAGAACCACGCCGCTCGCGGAAGGCTCCGCATCGGCCGCGATATCGGTGAACCGGCCGGTGGCAAAGAGGCCGTCGATGGCCGCCGCTACGTCCGACGCGCGCAGCGCATCGCCCTTTTTCATGGGCAGCGCTTTCGCGAGGTCGGCCGGATCGAGAGGCTGGCGCGGCGAAAACTGAATATCGGCGATCGGCTCGCCGTCGAACGGATTGCCTTGGGCGCCGGCCGCTCGAACCAGAATCAACGCGATCAGCAACCCCCATGGACGAAGCATCCATCGGCGCGCCGCATCTCGGTTTCCATACAAACCCGCCGGACGGGCGGCAAGCGTGCGATAGATCACGAATGACGGCCCGATGGAGCGCGCCTGGCGATGGCGCCGGCGGTCGTGGACGCGCTCCGCCGATTTGGCCGGTACTTCGAATAGGAACCGTGCCGCAGGGCGTACGCGTGCGTGAATTCTGCACCGAACAGAAAAATTTGCGCCGAATAATATGCCCAGGTCAGAAACAGGATGAGCGACCCCGCCGCGGCATACGGCGAACCGATGGATGCGTTCGCCAAATATATGCCAATGACTGCCCTGCCGGCATTGAACAGCACCGAAGTAACTACGGCTCCGATCCAGACATCTCCCCAGGCGACCTCGATATCGGGGATCGTCCGGAAGATCAGCGCGAAGATGATCGTCATGACGATGAGCGACAGGCAGATCGTCCACATTTCGGTTACGTAGGCGTGCGCGGGCAGGGCTCGCAGAATGAAGCGCGCCGGGGTGGCCAGCAGCGCGCTCAACAGAAACGCCACCGAGAGCAGAACGCCCGTTGCCAGGATCAGCAGGAACGCGAAGGCCCTGGCGCGGATCAGGCTGAGCAACCCGGAGCCATAGGACGGCGCGACTCCCCAGACGGTATCGAGCGAGTCCCGCAATTCCAGAAAGACTCCGGATGCTCCGAGGATCAGCACCAGGATGCCGATGCTTCCGGCCACGATGCCGGTCGAGACCTTGGCGTGCTCCAAAACCGATCGCACGATGCTGGCGCCGGCGTCGCCCACAAACACCTGCACCTGCCACAACAGTCCGCTTTGGATGATGGTCCGCTTGAAAAACAGGCCGGTAATGCTCACCATCAGCACCAGCAGCGGCGCGAACGACAACATGCCGTAGTAAGCCAGGGCCGCGCCCAACCGCGGCGCATCGATCGCGTTCCAGTTTTGCCAGCTTTCGGCCAGCAGCCGTCTCAGGCTGAACCCGCGAGCCGACGGCCGGCCGTCAGCGGTTGCATCCGGCGGGGGTATGGAGACGTACATCACAGGCTTGCCGGCCGCATTCATGGATTCAATCAGCGGCGCGAGCAGCGGATTGCTGGGGCCGCTGCGGCGGCGCGCCGCCGGCATCGCGAGGGCGGAGTATCGGTCCGCGGCGCCGGGGTCGGCGGCGCCCTGATCGATTACGTCCACCTCGAATCCGAGCGCCTCCAGCGAGCGCACAGCCTGCTCGATGGCCGCCGGCGGAATGCCTTCCAGTGCTACCAATGCCAGCCGCGAACCGCCGCAAGCCATCGGAAGCCTGTTGTGCAATGCGATTGCCGACTGCTATCGGTGAGTTGCAGTACCTAAAGTCGAACCGGGTTGCCCGCAATCAAAATCGGGCCTTGCTCAGTTCTCCGTCGGCGTCTTGTCGACATGATTGATCACTATGACTTCGAGCGGCATCTTGCGCCGTTCGAGTTTCAAACCCAGCTTGGCGAGCGAGACGCGCAGCGAATCGTCGGACGCGCTCTCGATCTGCTTCAGGATCTCGGGAGTCAGCACCGCGCCGGCAATGCGCGCCGAGCGGTACTTCATCGCCTGAAATTCCTCGGGGTTGACCTGCAGAGTGAAGTCGAAGACGCCCTTGGTTCCGGTCGCGTCGATCACGGGAAGATCCTCAAACCGCGACAGCATGTCCGCCAGGTTGGCCATCGTCAGCTTGTGCGCCTGCATGTCGGCCGCGCCGACCGTGAAAAACGCGCCTTTGCCGAGGTCCACGGTCGTGCCATTCGGGCCCGCTGTCGAAGTAATGCTCACATTGGACGGATCGATATCGGCGGGCGATTCCACCATCTTCAGTCCGCCTTTATCGATCACCAGGGCATAAACCGGGAAATCCCTGGTCTCGCGATGCTGCTTGAAGCCGAACCGGTCGGCCAGCAGCGATTGAATCATCTCCCCGATCTGGTCGCGCGTCGCCGCGGATGCCAGCTTGGCCGAAATATCGAAGCGCTCGGTGGCGATGAAATCGGGCCCTTCGATCTGGTAATCCTTCACGTTGTAACCGGCCCGAATCAAGTCGCGAATCGAAAGAAAGGTAAGATGAGCCTGCGCGCCATCGATGTGAACCCCGGCGGTCAGTTGTCCCGGCTGTTGCGGCGCCGCCGGCTTTATGGAGGCTACTTCGAACTTCAGCGGCGGGTTCTGCGTCCACGCCGCCGCCGCCAGAAAAGCTAAGATAGGCCACGGCCTCATCATAAAAATGCGGCAGCGGCTTGCGCGGCCGTGAAAAACCAACCCGTTTCAATTCGCGGAAGGAACTTTGTTTGCCTTCTCCACGATCACGACCTCGAGAGGCGCCCGCCGCCGCTCCAGCTTCAGCCCGACCGTTTCCAGCGCCGCTCCCAGCGAATCGCCGTTGCTCATTTCCACCATCCGCTGTACCTGCGGCGGCAGCGAGACGCCGGCGCTGATTGCCGCGCGGATGAGCATACCCTGGTAGTCCTCGGGCGAGAGCTGCAGAACGAAGTCATAATACCCGGGCTGCTCCGTCATATCCAGAACGGTCTCGGGCTCATAGCGCGACAGCGAATCGGCGATCTGGCCCATGGTGAGATGTTTGGCCTCGAATTTTCCGTTGGAGAACGTGTAATACGCGCCCCTTCCGAAGCTGACCGATACTCCCGCGGGGCCGCCGCTGGCGGCGATATTGGTGCTCGCCGGCGCCGTCCCATCGCCTTCCTCCGGCGCCGACTGTTTGACTTTCAATCCGCTTTTAGCCACCACCAGCGCCAGCACCGGAAACTCCTTGGTGGTTCGATGCGATACGATCTGGAACCGCTCCGTGAGCAGATTCAACAACATTTCCGGAACCTGGTCCCGCCGCGCGCCCTCCGGCAGCTTGGCGGAGACGTCATATCTTTCCGAAACAATCCAATCGGGACCTTCGATCTGATCGGTCCGCATGCGGTTCGCAATCCGCAGCAGGTCCCGCAACGCCAGGCTGGTGAATCGCACCTGGGCGCCGTCAATGTGCATTCCGATATCCACCGTATTCCCGGCAGTGATCGGCTCAGCCGGTTTCACGGAGGCGACTTCAAATTCGGGCCGCGGCGCCGGTGGCGATTGCGGCCATGCTATAGATGATACGGACGTTACGACAATCAAACACAGAAGTGCTCGCATACCCTATACATACAATCGTACACCCGAAAAAGTTTCATCTATTCGAATGGCGCGGGGCTGGGTGTGGGGGGAACAGAAATTTCTTTCCGCGGCTGGAAAGCACTGCCTCTTTTGGTACCATGACAGCATTGCCGCCCTCTGGGTGAGGGCCTAAGGAGGGATGGAATGGCTTCCACGACTGCGGCTTCGTCGTTCGACGAGTCGAAATTGAACGCGTTTCTGGGGCAGGTAGTGGCGGACATGGGCGCCGCCATGCATGCTTCGCTCATTTTGATCGGAGACAAACTCGGTCTTTACAAGGCCATGGCCGGATCGGGGCCGCTTTCGCCCGCGGACCTGGCGGCCAAGACCGGCACTACCGAGCGCTATGTTCGCGAGTGGCTCAATGCCAACGCCGCCAGTGGCTACGTGACCTACGATGCGGAATCGAAAAGCTACCAGCTTCCGCCGGAACAGGCGTTCGCCATCACCAGGATGGATATCCCGGGCGCTTTTCAGATCATTTCCGCGTGTTTCAAGGACGAACCCAAGATCACGCAGGCATTCCGCACCGGCGAAGGCGTCGGCTGGCACGAACATGACGCCAACCTCTTCTTCGGCACGGAGCGGTTTTTCCGTCCCAACTACGAAGCCCACCTGCTGGGCGAGTGGATTCCGGCGCTGGAAGGCGTGGAACAGAAATTGAAGAATGGCGCCGCGGTGGCCGATGTCGGCTGCGGCCACGGCGCATCAACCATTCTGATGGCCCGGGCCTTCCCGAAGTCGCGGTTTTACGGCTTCGATTATCACAGCGGATCGATCGAGTATGCGCGCCACGTCGCCGGACGCGACGGGCTGCTGGACCAGATTACCTTCGAGGTTGCCAGCGCCAAAAGCTATCCCGCCAACGGCGGTTACGACCTGGTGGCATTCTTCGACTGCCTGCACGATATGGGCGATCCCGCCGGTGCCGCGCGGCACGTGCTCAGCAGCCTGAAGCCCGACGGGACCTGGATGATCGTCGAGCCGTTCGCCAACGACCGCGCGGAAGAAAACCACAATCCCATCGGCCGCATCTACTATTCGGCCTCGACCATGCTTTGTACGCCGGCTTCCCTGGCGCAGGAGGTCGGGGCGGCGCTCGGTGCGCAGGCCGGCGAGGAGCGGATTCGCAGCGTGGTCGCCGCGGGCGGATTCACGCGCTTCCGGCGCGCCGCCCAGACGCCGTTCAACATCGTCTACGAAGCCCGGCCATAGTCCGCGGCGGGGGCTTTTCCGGGCAGCCGCGCGGGCACTTGGTCGATTGCCCGTGTGCGATAATCCTCGAATGCACGCAGCATCCCGTACCATGCTCCTGGCATTCGCGACCCTGTTCGTTGCGGCCGGCATCACCTACGCACAAGGCTGTGGAATGTCCGGGGCCGGCGCGCAACAGGCGCGAGCCGGCAATTTCGATGACGCCCTGGCGGCCTTCCAGAAGGACATCGCCGCCAATCCCGATGCTCCCGCGCCCAATTGCGGAGCCGGTATCGTACTCGACCTGATGGGACGCTCCGCCGAAGCAAAGAAGTACTTCGAAAAGGCCATCCAGGCGGCTTCGACGCCGCAAGCCAGAGCCAACGCGGAGCGGTCCATGGCGCTTTCCTACGCATTCGAGGGCGATTGCGCCAACACCGTCAAATACGAACAGATGGTGCTGGAGTACTTCGTCAGCGTGAACGATTTCTACAACCAGGGCGAGATCGCCGATGAAGCGGCGCGCGTATGCATCGACGCCGGCAAGCTGGATGAAGCCGAGAAATGGTACAAAACCGGCCACGACCTCGGCCTGAAGCAACCCGACATCACGCCCGACCGCAAGGACCTCTGGGCATTCCGCCTGGAACACGCCCTCGGACGCCTGGCCGCCCGGCGCGGCAATGAAGCCGAAGCCGCCAAACACGTCGGCGCCGCCAAAGCCATTCTCGATAACGACGCCGCGCTGGCTGCGCAGCAGGCGCCGTTCTTCCCCTACCTGAGCGGCTACGTCGACTACTACCTGGGCAACTACAAGGGCGCGCTCGAAGAGCTGCAGAAAGCCAATCAGAACGACCCGTACATTCAATGTCTCATCGGAATGACGTACGAAAAACTGGGGGACAAGGCGCAGGCCATGGAAGCGTATTCGAAGGCTGCCAGGACGACGGCGCACAATCCGCCGGCCGCCTTCGCGCGTCCGTTCGCCCGCAAGAAGCTGGGCTGATCGCGACGCGGTAGGGAGCCGGCGCAAACCACGCCGGGCCGGCGCTGCCGTCCGCAGTTTGTCTATTGCTGCCAATCGATCGCGGCGCGCCGATCTCTTGTGAGCCCTGAGATCGAGAAGTTCTGTCCCGGTTTCCCCGCCTTTCACGCATTTAGTGGCAGGAGACTTCTTCGGGGAAACGCGCCATGTCACGAATCATTACCTTTGGGGTTCCGCCCGGTCCGGACATAGGAGCCGTGCAGGCCCTTTTGAACAAACACAACCCAACGCGGCTGCCGCGATCGGTCGAAGACAAGAGGTACGGCGTGTTCAGCATGGCCCGCGTGATGGAGTTCCAACACCGGAGCGGGCTCGAGCCGGACGGGGCGGTCGGACCGTTGACGAAGACGAAACTCGCGGGGGGCTTGGCCAAGACGCCGGCCGATCCCGCCGGGAAGTGCATCGTGGTGGACCTGATCTTCCGAAACCGCGCCCATGCCTTCCAGGACGGGAGAACGATGTTGAGAGACATCCCCTGTCACGGCGGCTCGACGGAAGATCCCAGCACGCGCGGGGTGTTCTTCGTCGACAAGACCAGGCGCTTCCGCCATCACACCAGCTCCGAGTTCCCGGAACCGCCCGACAACATGCAGTTCTCGCTATTCTTCAACAAAGGGCAGGCGATTCACCTGGGACCCGCGGATGAGCCCTCCCATGGCTGCATCCATGTGGATATGCCTGGCGCCCAGCAGTTGTTTCACTTTGCGGGCTCGGATGATGTGATGGTCATTATCGTGAAGCGCCACTAGAACTAGGGTCGGTATGGCACTCGGACGAATGCGGTGGCTGGCTTTGGCGCTGTCAGTGTGCGCGAGCCTCCGTGCTTCCGACGCGACCCGGCGCGCCGCGCAAATCTATCCTCCGGACGCTTCGCAGCACAAGATCCCGTTGACCGGGTGCGCCAGCGGCGCGACTACCGTCCTGCGCTGCGGCGGTCTTTCCCGCTCCAAGCGGCACAAAGGCAACAGCGGAGAGGCTCATTTCGTTCTGGAGAGCAAATCCAGCGGAGCAGTGCTGTGGAAGGATGAATATGTAGGCGAGGGGATCTGTTTAGGCTACAACCCCGGCCTTGGCATCTACGTGATCGGAAGCCGCCGGCAACAGGGAATCGGTGTGCGGCTCACCGATGTCCGCTATGTTCTGGAAAAGGAGCGCGCCAGCCGCGCCTCGGCATTCGACAAACAGGAACTCGAGGCGTTTGCGGCCGTAGCCAGCCCGGGCCTACGGTATATCGCTTTAATCGCCATCTCCGGCAACGACATCGCCTTGTTCGTCCTGGACGTGAAGGACGATCGCATAACCAGGACCGGCAAAGCTCCGCTGCCGCCTCCCTTGGACGCCGGGGAGCGCGCCTACGTGAAAGCTCATCCCGAGGCGCTCGACGAAAGCAAGTGGGATTGGATGGCCTCTTTCCGGGATGGTTACATGCGGATGGACCCGGGAATTATCGAGTTCGAAGACGAGAGCCTGCTGCGGATCCGCTATGGCGCCGATACACCCTACGCGAGATCGCCGCAGCGGGAGACGGTGAGCGTGACGCTCCCGCCGAGCTGATCGCATTGCGAAGAGCGGGGCTGCTTCCTGCTAATCTGTTCTATTACCCAATGAACACGCGGGAACCTGCCGGTGCCGTTTAAGAAAATTCTCATCGCCAACCGCGGCGAAATCGCCGTGCGCGTCATCAGCGCTTGCAAGGAATTGGGCATTCAAACGGTGGCGGTCTATTCCGAAGCCGACCGCTACAGTTCCCACGTCCGCTTTGCCGACCAGGCCATTTGCATCGGGCCGGCGAAAAGCGCGCGCAGCTACCTGGACATTCCGTCCATCATCAGCGCCGCTGAAATCACCAACGTGGACGCCATCCATCCCGGCTATGGATTTCTGAGTGAAAACGCCGGATTCGCCGAGGTATGCGAGACTTCCGGAATCAAGTTCATCGGTCCGCGCCCGGAAGTCATCCAGATGATGGGGATCAAGGAGCGGGCCCGCGCTTTCATGAGCGAGCAGGGTGTTCCGATCCTGCCCGGATCGCCGGGCGTGCTCTCCAACCCCGAAGAAGCGTTGGAGCTGGCGGGCAGAATCGGGTATCCGGTGATTCTGAAAGCCTCGGCCGGCGGCGGCGGACGCGGCATGCGCGTGGTGCAGCGCCCCGAGGATCTGCCGTTCCTGTTCTCGCAGGCGCAGAACGAAGCCGGGGCCGCTTTCAGCTCGGCCGACGTGTATCTCGAGAAATTCATCGGCGCGCCGCGGCACATCGAATTCCAGGTCCTGGCCGACGAGCACGGGAATGTCGAGATTCTGGGAGAGCGCGATTGCTCCATACAACGGCGGCATCAGAAGCTGCTCGAAGAATCGCCGTCGCCCGCCATGACACCCGAAATCCGCCGGGAGATCTCGGCCGTTTTGCGCAAGGCCATCTCCGCCGCCGGTTACACCAATGCCGGCACGGTGGAATTTCTGATGGATGAAGACGGCAAGATTTATTTCATCGAAGTGAACGCGCGCGTGCAGGTGGAGCACCCGGTCACGGAGTTCGTCACCGGGATCGATATCGTCAAAAGCCAGATCCGCATCGCCGAGGGCGGGCGGCTGGACGACATCCTGGGCGGGCCGGTGACACTTCGCGGGCACGCCATCGAATGCCGCATCAACGCGGAGAATCCGGATACCTTCGTGCCGTCCCCCGGCCGGATCACCGGATTCCATCTGCCCGGCGGCATCGGTGTGCGCGTGGACACGTGGGCGTACACCGATTGCGTGATTCCACCATATTACGATTCGCTGGTGGCCAAGCTGATCGCTTACGGACGCGACCGCGCCGAGGCCATCCGCCGGATGCATCGGGCCCTCGAGATGTTTATCGTCGAGGGGATCCACACGTCCATTCCGATGCACCAGCGCATCCTCGCCGATCCCGATTTCCAGGCAGGACGCTTCGATACCAATTTCATCAAGCGGTTCACGCCGGCCGTTAAAGGGTCGTCCGCGTAAGATGCGGCCGCGCTGCTGGCTGCCGGCACTGGCTGCGGCCGCGCTGGGTCTCACCTGGCAGCTCCTCACCATCCACTTCAATTACGGCGGCAATCTGACGGCGCTGTTCTGCACGGGCAGCGAAATGCCGGCGCCGCCCGCGCTCGAACGGGAGCACATCTACCTCTTCCCCTCGAGCCGCGGTTATGACGGGCAGGCATACCACTACATCGCGCACGACCCGCTTTACCGGAACGGAATCGGCAGGTACGTCGACGCGCCGACCACGCGCTATCGCCGTATCCTGCTTCCCGGGCTCGCCTACCTGCTGGCGTGGGGACATCAGGATTGGATCGACCGCTCGTATCTGGCCTGCAACCTCGTCTTTCTTTTCCTGGGGACCTGGTGGCTGGCCCGGCTGCTGGAGCTTCGCCGCGTCAATACCTGGCTCGCCATGCTCTACCTGCTGGTTCCGGCGACCCTGATCGCGCTCGATCGCCTGACGGTGGACATGGCCCTCACTTCGCTGGTTCTGGGGTTCGTCTACTACGCGGCCAGGCCCGACCGGCTGCGGTTGTGGCTGGTGCTGGCCCTGGCCGCGCTGTGCCGCGATACCGGCGTCGTTCTCGCCGTCGCTTGGGCAATTCCGCTGCTGGCTCAAAGAAAATTCCGCGAGGCGCTGGGGTGGTCCGCTGCTTTGCTCCCAGCCGCGGCGTGGGACGTTTTTGTAAGCCTCCACATGCCCGCGGGCTCCGGTCTGAGCCTGGCGAAGGTCATGCCCTTCGGCGGCTGGATCGAGCCCTTTCTCCACCCGGCGGTCTATCCTTTCGCGCTGCCGGTAAGGATCGCGGTGCATGCCTTGGATTGGCTGCAACTGGCGGGATTCCTGCTGGCATTTCTGCTGGGGCTGCGCCGCTGGCGCGAAGCGCGATCGAATGCGCTGGCCGCGGCGTGCGTCCTGTGGGCCGCGATGGGTATTCTTCTGCCGCCCTTCTGGGAAGCCGATGTTTACGTCTCGCGCCTGTTCTCTCCGCTGCTGCTATTGGAGTTTCTGGATGGCCGGCGCCTGCCGATGGCCATGGTGGTTCCGCGGGCGGGCGCCCAACTGGCGCCGCAGGTTCTGGGAGTGCTCCGCGGACTGATTTCGCTGTGAGCCTGGCTGGCTGAAGCTGCTCAGTTCAGTTCGATCTCGCTGAAGCTGAGCGGCCGGTCGAGCACCATCTCGACGGTCGAGCCTTTCGGCAGCACGGCGTCGGGCCCGTGCGAGGTCATGATCGCGATCAGCCCGGCGGCGGCGCCGGCGCCGGCGCCAATCCCCATGCCGGTGATGGCGTGGCCGGATGCCGCCCCGGCAATGCCGCCGATTCCGGCCCCCACTCCGGCAGTCTCGCCGACGGTTCGCGCTTCGCCGGTCTTGTCGGTATCGGCGGTGACTTTGCCCTCGGCGCGATCCACCTTCACGTCCAGGTTACCGTCCGCGCCTCCCATGCGCCCGCTGAATTTCCGCGTCACACCGTTGGGCAGCGTGAGGGAATCGAAGCGCACATACAGCTCGGCCGATCCCTTGGCATGGCTCGGCCGCTTCACCTGGGTCACGGTGCCGGTGACGTAGCTCCCGATGGGAATGACGATGCGTCCATTCACCAGCACGGGAAACGCGGTCTGCAGATACACGGTATCGCCCGCTTGCGAGTGCTTCGTGCTCACGCTGTTCAGCAGATTCAGGGGAATGTGCGTGCCGGTATCCACGGTATACGTGAGCGGCTTGGGAGTATCGGCTTTGGCAGGCGGCGCGGCGGGCGTTTGCGCGGCGAGTACGCCCGCGAACAGACTCAGGATGATGAGACGCGGCATCGGTTCACCCATAACCATTGTATTCAACGCGTCAGAGGCCTGAAAAGTTTCCGGAACCGGCCGTCCGGCGCGGCCGTTCTCCTTGCCGGCGACCGTGTGAACGTCGACGAATCCCCTCCAGCCCTGCCCTGCCGGGCCGGCGACTGGTACACGAAGTGCACTTTCCTGTTGCGGAGGCCAAAAATGGAAAAATCGACCAAGTGCGCTCATCCCGCCTGTAACTGCAAGGCCGCTGAAGGACGGAAATATTGCAGCCCCCAGTGCGAAAGGTCCGGCAAGTCGAGCGTCACCACCTGCGGATGCGGACATCCGGAGTGCGCGGGAGTGGCGGGCGCGGGAACTGCGCCCGCACGCGCTCACTAAACAGCAGGCCCGACTATTCCCTGCCGTGCAGGTGGCACATCGCCACCGGTTCGGTTCCGGCGATGAAAACTTCCGGATGCGTATCGGGGCAATTCGGCGTCGCCAGTTCACCGCTATCGCCGCAGATCTGGACGGAGACGATTCCCGGGGGCACGTTGAACTCGTGCGCCGCGTTGTAAGGTGGGAACTGGGCGGCCTTCATCATGAAATGCGTCCAAACCGGCAGAGCCGACCGCGCCCCTTCGAGATTCAGGTCGCGGCCGTCGTCGAAGCCCACCCAGACGACGCACAGCAGCCCGGAAGTGAATCCGGCGAACCATCCATCGTGCGACGTTCCGGTCTTGCCGGCCGCCGGCAGATAGAACCCGCGGGCGCGCACCGCGGCGCCGGTTCCCCGATTGATCACGTCCTGCATCAGATTGGTCATGATGTAGGCGACCCGCGGATCCAGCACTTTCCGTGAATCCACCTGGCGCCGATAGAGCACCGATCCATCCGCCGATTTCACCATGGAAATGGTCGCGGGGCCGACATAGACGCCCTGATTGGCGAACATCGTGTAGGCCGCGGCGATCTCGAGCGGCGTGGTTTCGTAGGACCCCAGCGCCACCGAGGGAGTGGGTTTGATATTGCCGTTCAAGCCCGCCCGCCGCGCCATTGCCACCACCCGCCGGTAGCCGACCTGCTGCGCCAGGCTCACGGTAGGCACGTTGAGAGACCGCACCAGCGCCGTCCGCAGCGGCACCTCGCCTTCATACTCGCCGTCGAAATCCTTCGGCTGGTACGCATTTCCGTCGAAGTAGAAGGTGGTCGACTCCTCGTCGCTCAGCAGGCTCGCCGGCGTAAACGTCTGTGAGCCTCCTTCCACCCCGGTGTCGATGGCGGCGGCGTATACGAACGGCTTGAACACCGATCCCGGCTGCCGCATCGCCAGCGCGTGATCCACCTGGTTGGCGCCGTAATTCCGCCCGCCGACCAGGGCCTTTATCTCGCCCGTATGTGGATCGAGAGCGACCAGCGCCACCTGCGGTTCGCCCGCCGGGATTTTCTCGCGCGCGGCGCGCGGCCGGAGCTGCCGGTCGACTTCTTCCATACCGCTCCGGACGGCGGCTTCCGCGGCGCTCTGCAGATTCGGATCGAGCGTGGTAATCACGGAACGGGCATTTTTGGCGGCATCGCCCAGCGCCGACTGAAGGTCGTCGTTCATCATGGCGATGAAGTAGGAGTTCGCGGAATCGTCCGCCAGCGGAGGCGCGATTCTCGGCGGCTCCGCGGCCGCGGCCCGATACGCGCTCTCGCTCAACTCGCCGTTGCGCCGCATCAGCGCCAGCACCAGGTTGCGGCGGCTGCGCGCACGGTCGGGATAGCGGAATGGATTGTAGTAGCTCGGCCGCCGCACCAGCCCGGCCAGGAGCGCGGCTTCGGCGGTATCGATTTGCGAAAGCTCCTTGCCGAAAAAGGCGTGCGCTCCTTCCCCGAAACCGTTGATGCTGAAGGTCCCGGTTCGCCCCAGGTAAACCTCGTTGGCGTAGTCTTCGAAGATCTGCTGTTTCGTGAGCTTGTGCTCGAGGTGGAAGGTGATCAGCACTTCTTCGAACTTTCGCCTCCAGCTCTTGCCGGGATCGAGCCAGAGCGATCGCGACAACTGCATGGTGAGCGTGCTCGCGCCCTCCTGTTTGCGGCGGTCGCGCAAGTCCACCCAGGCCGCCTTCGCCACGCGCGGATAATCGAAGCCGCGGTGGCGGAAGAACCGCTTGTCCTCGACCGATGTCACCGCGCGCACCAGCACCGGCGGGATATCGGCGAAGCGTACCAGGCGCCGCTTCTCCCTGGCGCCGGCCAGGTTGGTGATCAACTGCGGCGGGAGCTGATACTGCTGCTGAGACCCGCCCCGCGAGACAATCCGCGACACCTTGCCGGCGGCAAACTGCACATCGACCGTGGCGCCGTCATCGCCGGCGGATATGCGCACCTCCTGCGGGCCCGGCTGAAACCACCCGTCGGGATTGCGGCGCGACCGCGTATAGCCGCTTCGCTCCAGCTTCTGCCCGAGTTCGCCGGCCGTCAGAGGCTCGCCTACCGCCAACATTTCCGGAGCGGACAGAATGTCCGTCGAGGTGGAGAACGGACCCAGCGCCAGATTGACGTCGATCGTACGCGCCAGCCGGACATACTCGATGGCGAAGAACAGGAGGAAGAGGAGCACCAGCCCGCAGGCCATCCATAATGCCGGAGGAGCCTGCCGGCCTCGAAGCAGCCATCCGTACGGGTTCTTCACCGGCTCGTCTTCCGCGACGTCCACCGAACAGCTCTCGACTGCCTCTTCGCTCTGAATCATGTTCCACTCCGGGTGGTACCTGCGGCACAGAATGGGGCACGCGACGGTCCAGCCTGCGAGTCCTCACATTCGAGTGCGGAATTTGCCGGCTGCGCCGGCCATCAACGCCGGCCGGCCGATGCCGCATCCTCGGAGTACGCCACAATTTCCAGCTTGGGGTCGGTTCCGAGCGTGTCGTTCTTTCCCAGCGCCAGGGTCTTGATGCGCGTGTCGTCCACTCTGAACTTGCCCACCAGGTAATCACGGACCACCATGGCGCGCGCCTCGGAGAGGGTGCGATCCTTGTCCGTATCGCCGCGCGCTCCTTCCGAATCGACCACTACCGCCAGCCCGAACCGGTGGGTCTCGAGATATTTGCCGGCGCGGTCGAGAGCTTTCTTGTCCCGCAGTTCGGCCGACTTGTCGAACATCTTGGAGTCGTCGAAAAGATACCGGGCCGCGGGCTGCGTGGAGGGCAGGCGGGCGATGCGGTATTTCGCCAGCTCGCTGGCGTCTTCATACCCCCGGTCTTTAAAAAAGCCGCGCAGCAGGAAATTGTGTTTCAGAGCCTCCATATCCTCCTGGAAGGCGGTTACCCCGGAATTCACGTGCTGGTACAGTTTCGGGCTATTGATGAGCGCGCCGACGGTTCCCTGCCCCCGGTTGATCTTCGAGGTGACATCGTCCAGATTGCTGGTCGTGGATTTCACGTTCTGCAGAGCTTCGTTGGTGGACTGGAGAACTTCGTTGGCCTGTTTCACCACGTCCTCTATGTCCACCGGCGGCAGGCTGGGAATGGTGTCGCCGCTGCGTATCGGCGCGGCGCCGGAGACCCCGAACGAGACTTCGACGTATTTGTCGCCCAGCAATCCTTCGGAATTGATCGACGCGGTGGATCCGCGGTTCACCAGGTTGTGCGTGGATTGCTCCATCTGCATCATGACCGTGATTTTTCCCTGCGGATTAGCCGGCAGCACGATGCCGCTGACGTTTCCCACGTGAATCCCGCCCACGCGCACGTCGGCGCCCGTTTGCAGCCCGGAGACGTTGGGGAATTCGGCTTTGATCAGGTACTTGGAGCCGAAGCGCAAATCTTTGCTGCCGATGAGAAAAATTCCGGCCGCCAGGATGGCCAGGGTGGCAATCAGAAAAAGGCCGACTCGAAAATACCGCGACATATACTCTCCCAGCTCGCGACCGGGTGTTCAGGAGCTGCCCGCAAGGAATTCGGAGACGAATGCGTCGCCGCTCTTGCGCAGTTCCTCCCATTCGCCGTCCGCGACGATTTTTCCTTCGTTCAGCAGCAGAAAGCGGTCGGCGAACAGCCTGGCGCCGGCGACGTCGTGCGTCACCACCACCGCCGCAATCTTGCGATCCCGCCGCAGCCGCGCGATCAGTTCGCAGATCCCCGTCGAGGTGATGGGATCGAGCCCGGCCGTGGGCTCGTCCAGCAGCAGAAGCCGCGGATCGAGGGCCAGGGCCCGCGCCAGGCCCACGCGCTTCTGCATTCCTCCCGAAATCTGCGACGGGAGCTTGTCTAAATCCGATTGCAAACCAACATCGGCAAGCAGTTTTCGCGCCCGCTCGCGCAGGTCCTTGGCGGCAAGCCGGGCGTGGCGCGCCAGCGGAAACGCGACATTGTCTTCCAGGGTCATGGAGTCATACAGGGCCGAGCTCTGAAACAGGAACCCGATCTTCTTGCGCACTTCGTTCAGTTGCGCCGCTTTGAGCTTCTCGACGTCCTGGTCGAAAATGCGGATTTCGCCGCTGTCCGGCCGCTGCAGCCCGATCAGCAGTTTCAACAGAACGCTTTTGCCGGTGCCGCTCTTGCCGAGGATCGCCAGGGTCCCGTTGGCGGCCACCGAAAGGTCGATGCCGTCCAGCACCTGCTGATCTCCAAACGCTTTCCGCAACTTCTTCACCACTACCGGCTCTTGGCTCTCCGCCGGCTGTTCCCGCGCCTCCGCGCTCATGTCATCCTCATGGAAACAGCACCGAGATCAGGCGCACCAGCACTACATCCGCCACTACGATCAGCAGCGACGCCACCACCACGGATCGCGTCGCGGACCGGCCGACTCCCTCCGTCCCGCCCTTGGTGTTCATGCCGAAAAAACACGCCACCACACCGATAATCAGGCCGAAGATCGCCGTCTTGAACGTCGGCGGCAGGAAATCGTCAAACCCCACTTCCTGCATTCCGGTGTGAAGAAAATAGCTCAGGGAGATCGGACCCTGCAGCGTGACGGCGACCCAGCCCAGGAGAATGCCGCAAAAATCGGCCGCCAGGGTGAGCAGCGGCAGCATCAGGATGCACGCCGCTACCCGCGTCGCCACCAGAAACTTGTAGGGATCGACGGCGGAAACTTCCATGGCATCGATTTGCTCGGTTACCTTCATCGACCCCAATTCCGCCCCGATTCCCGCGCCGACGCGGCCGCTGGCCATCAGCCCCGCAATGATCGGTCCGGTCTCGCGAATCAGCGAAAAGATGATCACCGTGGGCATCATCGATTTCGCCCCGAAGCGCGTCAGGCTGTCGCGCGTTTGCAGCGACATCACCACCCCCGTCGCCGCTCCAGCCAGGGCGATCAGCGGCAGAGACTTGGCGCCGATGTCATCCATCTGGCGCAGCAGTTCGCGGAATTCGAAGGGCGGAGTGACGGCGGCGCGCACAACCCTCCAGATGAAGATGCCCAGCTCTCCGAACCACTCGACAAACCCGATCAAAACGCGGCCTACGGCGTTGGCCGCCGTTTCCAGCCCGCGCACCGGGCCGAGCCGATCAAACTCGCGGGCATTCGCTTCCGCACCGGGCACACCGGGAACACATGCGGTTCGATTGCCAAACCAGGCAAATCGCGCAAAATCAGCGCCGGGGCCGCGGACGCTCGAGTCCAAAAGGAATTTCTTGCATGCCGGACGGGATCGAAACCGGGGCAGGACGATTGTGCCGTTACGCCCTACTTCAGCTTCAGCACCGCCGATTTGTAGATGAGTTCGAGCGTTTTGATGGCGGCCGGCCTGCCGGTGTACGCGAAGTACAGGAATCCGCTCACCGCCCGATTCCGGATTCCCTCGGGCAGCGCGGCTTCGACCACCAGTTCCTCGGGGCGCATCGGCGCCGGATGGTCGATACCCGAGGGATCGTCTTGCGGCACGCGCGGCAGCGGCGGCCCTTGCGGCCGCGGATCGTTCGGCACACGCGACGGCGGCGGGGCGCCATAGATCAGCGTGTGGTCGCCCAATCCGCCGGCCATCTCGAGGTGCGGCTCGGTGCGCCAATCCGGGTGGGACAGCGACATGGCCACCATCTCCGCGGGCTGCGGCAGCAAAACCTGCTTGCGGCCGTTGATGCGCAGGATGAAGTCGGCATATCGTACTTCGAGGCTCTGATCCTTGGGTGGGAACAGCGCCGCTTCCACCACCAGGTAATCCTTCGCCAGGTATGTGAGATCGCCGCGCGAGAAGCTGTGCACCATGTACTCGGCGCCGATGCCTGTGGTTCCGTCCACGGCGTGCACCGGATACTCGGCCGGGGAAATCCTGGGAGCCGTCCCTCGTTGGGCGAAGGCGGCCGCGGCCAGCGCCAACACCCAGAATGGTCTCACGACGTCAATAATAGCCGATCCGGATGCCCGTGTCCGGCTGTCGCGGATCGGCCTTCGACTAATGCGGCCGGTAGGCCACCAGTTCGAATCGCGGCACGGTGCTGTTCACGATCTGCGCACGCAGCAGGACCTCGAAATGCGGAATCGGGCTGCCCGCCTTCAGGTTCAGCCTTTTGCGCAGTTGCAGAATCGAGTCCTCGGATGCGATAAAGCGGCCGCCGGCTTCGGTGGAAATCACGTCGCTGCCGGTGATCAGAAGGGTGTTCCCGTTGCGTCTCGGGTTCTGCAGAAATGTGACGCGGCAATAGCCGGTACGGCGCCACTGTGCGACGTAAGCCGGCTCCTCGCCGGGCAACGGGGTGCGGTTCACGAACTGGAAGCGCGGCGGGGATTCCTCATACTCCGCGCGGAACGCCGTCTGGTCTTCGAACAACCCCACCCACGGATTGGCGCGCCAACTGCCCAGGAGAATGGTATTGTCCGAGGAAACCAGCGGCGAGGACAGATCGCGGGCGCTGATGATATTCAGCGGCAGGTGCAGCTCGGAGGACAACACGCCGAAATCGCGGGCCACCTGGACGTCGGAAATCGCGGTGGTCACGCGGTCGACAAACGCGCGCGCCAGTTCGCGGCGGACCGGGTCCTGGATCCTGCTGTCCGCCAGCCGGTCCCATTCGCGGGCTTCGTACTCGGAGAGCTGTACCGGACCGCCCATCAGAATCTCGAACTCCATCAGGGTCACATCGGACATCGCCAGGTTGGTGGGTTGGCCGTTGCCGAACAGTTGTTTCCAGAATGCCTCCACGCTGGGACGCGAGGTGAGCCGCGCGGGATGGCTGTTATACCCGGTCGCCCAGCCCAGGACCGCGGCCGCCGCGACCGCCGCCAATACCGCCGGCACGAGCCGCCTTCCGCGGATGGGCGCAGCGGCCGGCGGCGGCTCCTCGACGATTTCGGTATGGCCGTTGCGCGGCTCGCGAAGCCGGAAGACGGGCAGATAGGTCCCTTTCGGGATTTCGATGAGCAGAGATTCGTCGCGGCCCTCCGCGGCGAAGTACTCCTGAAGCTTCTTGCGAAGATGGGAAATCAGTACCCGGACCAAAGTATCGTGGCTGGTGTCGTAATCGCGCGGCCGGCCCAGGACGTCGATTCCAATTTCCTGCTCGCGGAGAACGCAGTTCGGGTCCCGAATCGCCCGGTCTCCCAAATACAGAAGCAGTTCACGAAGACGCTTCGATTTTTGGAATTGCGGGCTGTTGGCGACCCTGTCCAACAATTCGCGTGTCTGGGCTTGCGATGTGAGTGTGCCACCCATCTTGCGTCCACGAAGATTGGAACCGGGATTATACCACCCGGCCCACCGCTTCATATCCGGCTGACTTAAAACGAGTTAAAAACAGCCTTTCACCTTTTTTAACGAGAATTCACCGCGAAACCGCTTTGCCTGGTCCGCTGATTGGGAGTACCCTATAACTACTCAGTTTCAAGCGGGCCCGCAGCGGCGTTGCCGGTGCGCGTGTACTGTTGAAATGGCGATTTCAGGGTCAGAAACACGGGAGTGAACATGCTACGTTTTCGCTTGTTTTGCATCCTTTCGATCGTAACGGCCACGATAGCCGCGGTAGCCTGGGCGCAGGCCGTAAACGCGACATTACTCGGCACGGTAACCGACGCCAGCGGCGCGGTAGTGCCCAACGCCAAGGTCAACGTCACCGAGACGCAGACCGGCGTCAGCCACAACGAGCAGACCAATGACAAGGGCTACTACACGGTGCCGAATCTGCCGCCCGGGCTCTACGCGGTGTCGGTGGAAGCCAGCGGATTCAAAAAAGAGACGCGCAGAGATATCAATGTACTGGTAGATACCACTATCCGCGTCGATATCCAGCTGCAGCCGGGCAGCGTTTCCGAGCAGGTCGAGGTCACCGGCGCGCCTCCGCTGCTGCAGACCGATAGTGCCACCACCAGCGAAAAGGTGGACAACACGGTGCTGGTCAACGTGCCGCTGATCAGCTCCAACCGCAATTTTCAAAGCCTGTTGAATCTCGCGCCTGGAGTGGCGCCGGTCACGGAACAGCACTCGCAGTTCTTCAACGCGGGCAGCTCGCTGCAGACCGAGGTCAACGGCCAGGCGCGCATGGGCAACAACACCATGATCGAAGGCACCGATGACAACGAGCGCACCGGCCTTCTGCAGATCTATATCCCGCCGATTGAGGCCATTCAAACAGTGGATGTTTCGCTGACCAATCACGACGCGGAGATGGGACGCGCCACCGGAGCGGTGGTCAACGTGGTCCTGAAGTCCGGCACCAATCAATGGCATGGCGGGGCCTACGAGTTCCTGCAAAACAGCGATTTCAACGCGCGGTCGTTCTTCAACCCGGGGGTCGGCCACCTGGCGTACAACTATGTGGGCGGCAACATCGGCGGACCTATCAAGAAGAACAAGATGTTCGTCTTCGGCGACTACCTCCGGGTAATGGACCACGAAGCCAACACCAATAACGTCGAGATTCCTCCCGGCCCGTGGCGGACGGGAGATTTGAGCGCCGGTTTGGGTTTGTCCAGTCCGATCGTGGTTTACGATCCGGCGACTGGCAATCCCTTGGACGGCACGGGCCGCACGCCGTTCCCGGGGAATATCATTCCCACCAGCCGAATCAACGCGGTTTCGGCGAAGATTCTCTCGATGCTTCCGGGGACCAACGAATCCTTCAATATCTCGGCGCTCGGCAACGATTATTTCGCGCTGCTGCCATACACCAAGACCACCGATTCTTTTGACGAGAAGCTCGACTACAACCTGTCGGAGAAGGATCGCATCAGCGAGCGCTTCAGTTTCTCGCGGCCGGTGGTGTTCCAGGCGCCGCTGTTCGGCATGGCGGGCGGCGATGGGCCGGGCACCGCATTTATGGGAACCGGCCTGCAGGATACGTACAGCACGGGGTTGAACTACGATCGCATCATTTCACCCACCCTGGTTACGGAAGTGCGGCTGGGAGTCTCTTATTATCACAACGCAGCCGTGCCCTCCGACTACGGTTCCAACGACTCGACGAACCTGGGAATTCCGGGAGTGAACATCAGCCAGTTCACCAGCGGATTCGTCGGCATCCAGATCAACGACGGCTTCTCCAACCCGGTGGTCGGCTATTCGGCCAGCCTGCCGTGGGTGCGGTCGGAAGTCAATGTCGACCTGGTCAACACCTGGACGAAGACCGCCGGCAACCATACCTTCAAGTGGGGCGTCGATTTGAAGCGGCTCCGCGACAACCTGCTGCAGGACCAGACCTACAGTCCGCGCGGGATTTACTATTTCGGCAACCAACAGACGGACGCCTGTGTTCCCATCGGAGCATTGAACGCCAGCGGGCTGGCGAATAGTTGCAATCCGCAGACCAAGCTCGGTATCGAGAACGACATGGCGGCTTTCCTGCTCGATACGCCGTACCAGCTCGGCCGCGATGTCAACACGTATTTTCCGGCTTTGCGGGCTTGGGAATTCTTCGGTTTCGGCGGCGATAAATGGCAGGTAACTCCGAAACTGACCTTGGATCTCGGCCTGCGGTGGGAATTCTATCCGCCGGCGACCCCGGCGTTCCCGGGCGGCTTCTCGAACTACGACCCAACCACCAATAACCTGGTGCTGGCAGGCATCGGCAGCAATCCGTCGAATCTCGGGATGAAGACACGCTACAACTACTTCGCCCCCCGCATCGGCGTGGCATATCGGCTTGACGAGAAGACCGTGATCCGCGGCGGATTTGGCACCAGTTACACGCCGTTCGAAGACAATACCTACGCGTATAACTACCCGGTGCGCGCCAATAACTTCTATACCAATGTCGGCGACGGTTACGCCACCACGCTGCTGCCAAACGGCCAGGCGGCGACGTTCCAGCAGGGCTTCCCACTGCCGGTGCCGGTGACCATTCCTTCCAACGGCATCATTCCGGCCACCGGATCGCAATTGCTCAGCCAGAGCGAATTCACCATCAATCTGAATTTCAAGAATCCATACGTCGAAAGCTGGAACATGGCGGTGCAACGTCAATTGCCGGGCCATTGGACGCTGGATTTGGCTTATGTCGGTTTGCACGGAGTCGATACCGGAGCGCAATGGAATCTGAACGCTCCCACCAGTGTGCTGGGACAAGGCAGTGCCAGTCAGCCGCTCAATATCCTCTATGGAAAGACGGCGGGCGACACGCTTTACTGGGACGGTTTCTCTTCCAGCTATAACGCGCTGCAGGTGAAAGTCGACCGGCGCTTCAGCGACCTGAACATCCTCACCTCTTTCACCTGGGGCAAAGGCATGGATTTCCAGACCGGCGACGACGGCGCTCTGGAATGGCAGATCGGCGCCAGCCGCGACTACGCGCGCACGGATTGGGACCGCACCTTGACATATGTCCAAAGCTACGTCTACCAGTTGCCGTTCGGCTTCAACAAGCGCATGCTGAACCACGGACCAGCCGCGTGGGTGTTGGGCAACTGGCAGCTCTCCGGCGTCTTGTCGCTGATGACCGGCACGCCGTTCTACGTGACGGCCAGCGGAAGCAGCTTGAATACACCCGGGTCGGGACAGACGGCGGACCAGGTGGCGCCGGTACAGATCCTGCACGGGATCAACGTCGGCAATCAGTGGTTCAGCACCTCCAGCTTTGCGCAGCCCACCGGCGTGCGGTTCGGAACCGTGGGCCGCAACGATCTGAGCGGTCCCGGACTGTTCCAACTGAATCTCTCGTTGTCCAAGCAGCTGCGATTCAGCGAGCGGGTGAATGCGGAATTTCGGTGCGAGACCTTCAACTTCACCAATACGCCGGAATTCAGCAATCCGCAAAACTCAATTACCAGCTCGACGTTCGGTTATGTGAACGGCACGCTCGGCAGCGGTACCGGCGTCAACGGCACCGGCGGCGGCAGAGCGGTGCAGCTCGGCCTGAAGGTGAGCTTCTAACCGCTGGCGGGAATCGAACGACGATCGACAGGCGGCGACAGGCGGCGAAAGGCGGCCGCCTGTCCCACGGTTGACGAGTGGGTGGATGGGCGCGAGCCGGCAACGGCGCGCGGGTGTTGCGGCTGATTTTCGAAGCCGCGGCGTAACCCTCCCGTCGCGCGGCTGAAACATTCCGCACGCGGAATCTTTATGGCGCCGTCACCGCGGCGTAACCGCGCGCAGGCAATCTGGAGGCATGCAAGCTACCTCGCGGCGCGTGCCGCTTTCGCTGGCGCCGATCTTCCCGGCTCCGTGGCGCAAGTGGACCGAACCCATCGAGCCGGCGCTGCACCGGATCCTGATTCCCCACCCGCTGCTTCACGCATTTGAGACCGTTCGACGGACGGGCGGCGCGTCGGAATTTGCCCGCAATCTTCTGGAGTCGCTCGACATTCGCTTCTCGGTCGACGAGCGCGACCTGGCGCGCATCCCGGCGGAAGGGCCGGCGGTGGCGGTCGCCAACCATCCGTTCGGCTTTGTCGAAGGTTTGGTGCTGGCTGTGCTTTTGGAGCGCATGCGCCCCGATTGGAAGCTGCTGGCGAACTCCATATTGGGCGGCATCCCGGAACTGCGCGGCAATCTGATCCTGGTAAATCCATTCGGCTCGGTGGAGGCGCAGCGCCAGAACGTCGCTCCCTTGCGCGAGGCATGCGCGTTCCTCTCCAGGGGCGGATTGCTGGCTGTTTTTCCGGGCGGCGAAGTGGCGTCGTTGAACTGGAAAGAGCATGCCATCACAGACCCGGCCTGGAAAACCGCGGCGGCTCGCTTAGCCATCCGCCAACGGTGTCCGGTGCTGCCCCTGTTCTTCACCGGCGCCAACAGCGTCTCGTTTCAACTGGCGGGCACGATTCTTCCGGTGCTGAGGACGCTGTCGCTGGCGCGCGAATTCTACAAGTTGAGCGGCACCACCGTCCACCTGCGGATCGGGAATGCCATTCCGGCGGGCGTCCTCGCCGGCTGCCGGAACGGCGCCGCGGCTACGGAATACATGCGCGCGAAGACGTTCTTTCTGGCCAACCGGTCCGCGTCCACGCCGCCGCCAGGCGGTCCGCAGAGACCGCCGGCGCCGGGCGTTGCTCCAACCAGCCCCGGCCGGCTGCTTTCGGAGGAAGTCGCCGGCCTGGGCCCGGAGTGCCGGTTGTGCGGCAATCACGAATTCGCGGTCTACCAGGCCCCGGCGGCCGCGATTCCGCGCGTGCTCGAAGAAATTGGGCGCTGCCGGGAGCAAGCGTTCCGAGAAGCCGGCGAGGGCACCGGCAAGGACTGCGACCTGGATCGCTTCGACGCCTACTATCAGCACCTGTTCCTGTGGAGCGCCGCCGATTCCCGCCTGGCTGGGGCATACCGGCTCGCGGTCACAAGCGATGTCCTGCCGCGTTACGGAATCGCCGGGTTGTACACCGGCACGTTGTTCCGTTTCGATCCGCGGTTCTTCGAGAGAATCGGACCGGCGGTGGAATTGGGCAGGTCCTTCGTGATGCCGGAATACCGGAAGAACTATGCTTCGCTGCTGCTGCTTTGGAAGGGCATCACGCGATCCATCCAGCGGCGGCCGGAAGCGCCGGTATTGTTCGGGGCGGTCAGCATCAGCAACCGGTACCAGGCGGCGTCGCGCGGGTTGCTGGTGCGATTTCTTTCCGCGCGGGCTCCTCACGAACTGGCGCACCTGGTCGAGCCGCGCAGACCGTTCCGCCATCCCGCCATTCGGGACGGGCGCACGACGCGCCTGGCGTCGGTGGCCGCCGACATCGAGGACATCTCGCGCTCCATCTCCGATGTCGAGGAAGATTCGAAGGAAGTCCCGGTGCTGCTGCGGCAGTATCTGAAGGCGGGAGGCCGGCTGCTGGGGTTCAACCTGGATCCGAATTTCTCGGACGTTCTGGATGCCTTGCTGATCGCGGACGTGCGGCGCGCCCCGGCGGCCTTGCTGGAGCGCTGCATGGGCCGCGGCGAAGCCAGGGCTTTTATCGAGCGGCGGGCGCGCTAAACGCGTGTCACTCCGAGGGTGGGCCGACACGCTGTCGGGCGTCTCTCACGAAAAATCAACAACTTACTTGAGAAAGGCCGACAACGTGTCGGAAATCAAAGCCGGTTGGACGCTCTTCGCCCGATGCGCTAGAAGCTGAATTTCGCCGTCACCACCATGATGCGTCCGGAAACCAGCGACGCGCCCTGAAACGAGCCATAAGGGCTCGTGGTTGGGGCGACGTTGCTGCTGGTGGTGCCCATGGTGGAACCGGAGGTCACCGAAGCGTTGGGGTTAGAGAAATTCGGATGGTTCAGGGTGTTGTAGGCTTGGGCTCCGAATTCGAAGGTGTACCTCTCCTTGATGAAGAACTTCTTGGAGAGCTGCGTATCGATATCGAAATAGCCCGGCCCGCGGAAGGTGTTCGGTCCGGTCTGGCCGAAATCGGTCTGGATCGGGGTGTTCACGCCCGATGTGGAGTTGTAGGTTTCGAACTCACTCGGTGTGTAGCAGGGCGGAGTCGCGGTGCCGACCACCGCGGTGCAGGTCCGCTGAATCGTGCTGGGAGTGATCACGGTTGGCAACGGAGCGGTGCCCAATCCGCCGGCAGAGTTGATCTGAGCCGAGATTTTGCTGTCGGAGCCCGAGAACGGGAATCCGCCGTAGACGTAGAACTTCATCCCGAAAGTCCATCCGCCGAGGGCCCCGCGCAGGATCCGGTTGGCGAACTTGTGCGGCTCGGTCCAGATCACGTCGCTGACGAAGGTGTTGCGCGAGTCGAAGCTGGCGTTGCCATAGCCGAGGTTCAGATTGTACGGATTGTAGACCGTGCCATCCTGCAGCGCGTGCGACCAGGTCCAGCCGAACTGGCCCTGGAATCCGTACTTCATGGAGTGGCGGATCTGCACGGTCATGGCGTCGTAGTTGGAGTAGCCCGAGAGCAGCACCTGGCTGACACCCAGGAAGCGCGGATCGGGCGCCGTGGTCGGCAGCGGAGTGGCCCCGCCGAAATTCAAGCCGTAATACTTGTTGACGCCGCCCGAAATCGAAGCGCAGCTCGAAACTTCGCACAGGAACGCGTTCGCCCAGCTATTGCTCAGGGTCTGGTCATAGCCATGATTGCCGACATAGGAGACGGCCAGAACGTCGTGTGCGTCCAGAGTGCGTTCGACGTCGACGCTCCATTCGGTGACCTTGGGAGCTTTGAACTGGTTGGGGTACGAGGTGTAACCGGGCGCGGAGAAGGCGATTTTCCCCAGAGCGCTTTGAATCGCGGTGAGGTTGGCGCCATTGGCGAATCCGGTGATAAACGTGTTATAGGCCGCGTAGGCGGCGTATGCCGCGCTGTTGGGATCGGTGGGCAGACCCACTTCACCGAAATGGACGCTCGGCGAGAACTTGCCGGGGGCCTGGTTGAAGAAGGTGGACGCGGAACTGCCCGAGAACAAATCCGCGAACCCGCCGATTCCGCCGCGGACAACAGTCTTGTTATCGAGTTTCCAGGCAAAACCGAAGCGCGGCTCCCAGATGACCGATTCCAGGCTGGCGTACTCGTTGTGCAGGTTGCTGGAAATGGTCTGGTTGTAAGGAACGTTGGCGCCGCCTACATAACCGGCTAAGCCGAATTCGGTATTCATCCGGTTGAAGCAATTGTCCAGGCAAGACGGGTTGCCGTCGTGCTCCAGGCGCATGCCCAGGGTCAGGGTCAAATTGTTGCGGACCTTCCACTCATCCTGTGCGTAGGCTCCCGTCGAGCTCATGCGAATATGGGCCGCAAAGATGGAGGGGAAGCTCTGGCTGAAGGAATCGCCAAAGTTGGTGGCGTTTACCTGGCCGGTAGTGAAATCGGTCAAATCGCTGAAGCTGTACGAGCCTTTATACGCGCTGCTGGCGATGGAGGTGTCGGTAATCTTATCGAAGCGCCAGTTGACTCCGGCTTTAACGGTGTGTTTGCCGTGTATCCAGGTAATGTCATCCACCAACTGCGCCTGGCCCACGTTGCGGCCGTTGGGGAAGCTCGCGCCGACGCTGGTCCAGCCGGCGTCACCCACGCTGATGCTTTCCGGCATCAAAGCGGTGGTTTTCTGGAAGTCCGCCACCCCGAAAATGGCGGTGTACCAGGAGCCGGATCCGACGAAATTATTCACCAGGGTGGGCGAAATGATGAAATTGTACGTCAACTGTCCCTGGTCGGAGGGCTGGTTGCTCTGGGAGTTGAAAACCGGGCTGATGAAGCTGGGGCCGGTGGCTTGAATGCCCCAATCGTAGTTGTAGCGGGCGCTGATCTTCTGCCGGTCGCTGATGTTCCAGTCGCCGCGAATCGTGACCAGGCTCTCTTTGTTGAGTTCGGTGGCATTCTCGCCGAAAGCGTAGGTGCACGGCACGGTGGTGCCAAAGACGCCGCCGCCCGGAGCCTGGATGCCCGCGTTCCAGAATGTGGCGTTGCCGCATCCCAGATGGCCCAGCGAATCCTGCAGCGGGCCGTTGCCATTGGTCACCGGCACGGCGTTCTTCGCCCCGGAGGCGCCGTTCCAGAGCGCGAACGCGTCGTTATACAGCGGCAAAGCCGCGGCATCGACGTGGGCCAGCGTATATTGCTGCATCTGCGGAGACGGAATCTTCACGGTGCCGGAGGTCGGCAGAGCATATTGCAAACTCTCGTAATTGAACAGGAAGAACAGCTTGTTCTTCTTGATGGGCCCGGCGAAGTAGCCGCCGAAGTTGTGGGAATCGCTGCGCGGCTCCTGCAAGCCTTGGCGGTTATTGGACCACGAATTGGCGTTGAGAATCTTGTCGTTGTAATTGTGGAACAGATTCCCGTGGAAACTATTGGTTCCCGTGCGGGTGACGTAGTTCACCTGCGCGCCGGCCATGCGGCCAAAATCGGCGCTATAGGCGTTGAGGACCACGGACGCTTCCGCCACCTCGTTGGAGCCGAGCAGGTTGTTGCTCGCGCCCGAGTTGTTGATGTTGAGGTACGGATCCATGTCGTCGGCGCCATTCAAAGTGAACAGGTTCGAGGCGTTCGGAATGCCGTTGGTCGCGAAGGTGTCGCTGCTCTTTCCCTGAATGATGCCTGGCACGGTGTAGGCGATGGTGGTGATATCCCCGCCGCCCGCCGGCAACTGGATCATCTGTGTGGTGGTAAAGCCGCTGGCCTGGTTGGCATTCTCGGTTTGCAGAATGGTGGCTTGCGCCTGCACCTCGATCACTTCCTGCGCGCTCTGGACGGCGAGCATCAGGTTGACGGAAGTCTCCTGGCCGGCCAGCAGCGTCAGTTTCTCCGTCTTGGATTTCAGGCCTGGGGCCTCTCCCGTGACCTGATACTCACCCGGCTGCAAGAGCGAAAACCGGTACTGTCCGCTCGGGTTGGTCAACACCGAGTGGGTTTCGTTGGTATCGACATACTTTGCCGTGATCTTGGCGTTGGGAATTACCGCTCCGGTGGCATCCGTAACCGTGCCCACGATGTCGCTGGTGGTCATGGTTTGCGCGGACGCGGAAGGCGTCAGGATCGAAAACGTGATGCAAAAGCAGGCAGAAATCGCCCAGAAACGCCCATGGCGTTGAGTACCCCTCATGCGTATCCTCCTCTGAGAACCTCTTAACTCCAGAAATTGCGAATGTCCGAAAAGGCCTATTGGGTAGAGTGTACACCGGAACGCACGGATTATTAACAAGGTCCGGCGATATTTCTTCAGATCTTGCAGCCGTTGAAAGGCCCGTGAAATACCAGTATCTGTAGGCCAAATACGGCGATTGGAAGAATCCGCCGGCACGACTTCTTTCGGCTTATATATGAAGAACCGCTAGATCTCCGATACCACCGCATCATTCCGCCGCCGGCGCCAGAACCTCGCGGACCCTCCTTGCCAGCGAAGCCGGAGTGAATGGCTTTTGAAGGTATTCCACATCGGCATC
>Ga0335078_10000980_pt1 | contig 43384 bp, 40 predicted proteins | sample Lox_Sample_32_FD_206711 | JGI IMG/M metagenome (GOLD analysis project Ga0335078, IMG submission 206711) | Soil microbial communities from Loxahatchee National Wildlife Refuge, Florida, United States - Lox_Sample_3.2 | ecosystem: Environmental > Terrestrial > Soil > Wetlands | place: USA...
GCGGCGACCTTGGGCTGCTTGCAAATCTCGATCAGGGAATATTGCTTGCGGACAGCGCGATACTCGGGCATGTAGCGTCCGGCCTGGCGCATGAACCATACCGGCGTGCGATCCACGGGTCGGGCGTGGCAGGCCTTCACGAAGCGGGATTCAGGCGCAGACATGGAGCTTTAAATCTAGCATGCCCTTTCGAGTGTGCGGGCACCAAGAGAGATAACGCCGGGTGCGGGGGGAGTGAGCCTATGATTTCAGTAATCCGTCCGAGGAGGTGCTGGCATGGCGGCAAGCCAGGTGGTTCTATATTTCGAGAGGCAGGAGGACGCCCTGCTGTTTGCGCTGGCGGCCAGTTCCGCGATGTCGGCGGAGGGCCCGACCCGGGCGAAAGAGGCGGGGGTCAAGATTGCGAACGAAATTTGTAAAGCCAGCCGGATCACCACCGAGGGCGTGTTGAATACGGGCAGCGTGGAAGACGATGACCGGCGCAAACAGCTTCGGCACAGGGTCGCGTAGTCCGCTCTAGTCCGACCAGGGTTGGGGACGGCGGTCCCAGCGATGCTGCCGCAGCTTTCCTAAGAGTGCTGCGTCCAGCGGGCCAGCGTTGCTGACAGCAAGGTCTTCCCGCACGTGATTGGGCCGCCTCATGCCCACGATCGTCGTGCTCACAACTGGATTCGAGAGGATAAAGCGCAATGCCATCTCTGGCAAAGTCATGCCTTCCGGCAGAATTTCTTTCAGCTTTTCGACTCGTGTGACAGTGTTCGTGAGATTCTCCGGCCCGAAATAGAGTGCCCGCCAGTCATTTTTTGGAAATCTGGTTTGCGCGGTCAGTTCGCCCGCGAGGCTGCCTTCATCGAGCGGAACCCGCGCGATGACACCGATGTTCAGCTCACGGCACACTGGAAATAGCTTGTCTTCCGGGGACTGATCGAAGATGTTGTAAATCACCTGCACCGCGTCCACCAGGCCGGTGCGAAGGACGCGAATACCGTTCTCCGGTTCCCAGCGATTGAGGCTTAGGCCGAAGGAGCGAATCAACCCGTCCGTCTTTAGTTTTTCGACTGTCTTGCGAAAGTCAGGGTCGTCCGTCCAACTGTCATCCCAGACGTGGAATTGCAGCAGATCGATGGAATCAGTACCGAGTTTCTCGCGGATCATGCGGGCGTACTTAAATACGTGATCGGCGGGAAAGACGTCGTGGTACTTGTCTTTGGGCGAGGCCGGCCATTTGTCGTTCAGGGGCGGAATTTTCGATGCGGCGTACGGGCGCCTGCCGGGGTTGCGGGCGAGAATCTGTCCGAGCAGAGCATCGCTGTGGCCGTTGCCGTAGGACCAAGCGGTATCGAAAAAGTTGCAGCCGAGATCGACCGATAACTGCATTGCCGTGAGCGATTGGGCATCGTCGGAGCCGGTCCAATCGCCCATGCCCCAGAGTCCGTGGGCAATTTCGCTGACTTCGAAGTTAGTGCGGCCTAGAGGGCGGTAGTTCATGACTTGGTCGCCGGGGAACTCGTGTTCGCATCTGGACGCATCTACAGGCAGCCCTCGAGCCAGCGAAAGATGGTCACTTCTTTCAGGTGGTCAGAATCGGAAAGTATACCCGTCGGGTCGGTGGCATCGAATTTGAACATGACGTAAACGTTATACTCGCTGCAATACCAGGGAGCATCCTCCCTCCCGATCTTAGTTAGGTCAGACCTCGTTAGGTCAGACCTCCCGCTCCGCCCTCCCATCTGAATGACGGGCACGCCTTTGGCTCGCAGGTAGTTTTCCACATCCTTACGGCGTGTACCAGGTTTCAAATCATCAGAGTATGAACGTAGCGCCGACTGGTAGGCCGCCTCTCGGACAGCCGACTGATAGGCAGTTTTCCGGGCATGTCTAACCCAGGCATAGCGCGCAATACCCGCGCAGAACGCGGCGACTACAAGCAAGCCCGACAGGTAACGCCATCGCCTCATCTAGTTCTTAATGATACGCAGCCCGATTGACAGACTTGCCGCACAGTTCTTAACATAGAAGTTCACTCCGAAGCTCCCAAGGACGGGTCGTTTCGCGATGTGTGAGTTGCGCATCTTACCTTCTACAAGCAAATCCTATGATCTCAGTCAAACAGCTTACCAAGAAGTACGCGCGTAACCTTGCGGTCGACCACATTTCTTTTGAGGTCCAGAAAGGCCAGATTGTGGGCTTTTTGGGACCAAACGGCGCGGGCAAGACGACCACCATGCGCATGCTGACCTGCTTTTTGCCACCCACGTCGGGAGGCGCGACCGTCGCCGGATTCGACGTGCTGGAGCAGCCGCTCGAAGTCAAGAAGCGCATTGGATATCTCCCGGAAACTCCGCCGCTGTACCCTGAAATGGAGACTGACGAATACCTGACGTTTGTGGGCAAGCTGAAGGGCCTGTCCGGCGAAGAACTCAAGAAGCGAGTCGATTACGTTTGCCAGCGCTGTGCGGTTGCGGATGTGAAGAACAAGTTATTGGGGCGGCTCTCCAAAGGATATCGCCAGCGCGTGGGCTTGGCGCAGGCCATCATTCACAATCCAGATGTGCTGGTGCTCGACGAGCCTACGGCCGGCCTCGACCCCAAGCAGATTAACGAGACTCGCGACCTGATCAAGGGCCTGGCGGGCGATCACACTATCATTCTGAGCACCCACATTCTGCCGGAAGTAGAGCAGACCTGCGAGCAGGTCATCATTATTAACAAGGGCAAGCTGGTAGCGACCGATTCGGTGGCCAACCTGCAAAACCGGGCGCGGGGAGCGGAATCTTTGCTGGTGGAAGTTGGGTCTCGCGACGGCGCGTTGGAATCGTCGATCGTGGTGAAGCGGCTGCAACAGATTCCCGGGGTCAGCCGCGCCCAACTCAAGACCAGCCATGGCAATCGCAATGTTTACGAAGTGGAAGGCCAGAAAGGCTTCGCGCGCGGCGAACTGGCGCGCGCGGTGGTACAGGCAGGGTGGGACTTGAACGAGTTGCGGCCGGCGGCGGTGAGTCTAGAGGAAATATTCCTGCAACTCACAGGAGCGGAAGAGCCGGTGGAAGCCGCGAGCAAGGGGGCAGCGTAAATGCGAAATATCTGGATCATCTGGCGTAAAGAACTGCGCAGCTACTTTGTTTCGCCGATCGCGTATCTGCTGTTGACGATGTTTGCGCTGATTTTCGGGTTCTTTTTCTGGAACGCGCTGGGCTACTTCGTCATGATGGGCATGGAATCGCAAATGCGCGGACAGCCGATGCCGATGAACCTGAATGAAGAGGTCATACGACCGCTGCTGTCGAACGTCAGCGTGATTGGATTGTTTTTCATTCCCATGATCACCATGCGCCTGTTCGCTGAGGAGAAGCGCAGCGGGACGATCGAATTGCTGGTAACTTCGCCGATACGTGACCTCGAGATCATCATCGGCAAGTGGGCGGCAGCGCTGACCCTGTACGCCTGCATGCTGCTGTTTACCGCGCTGAACTTTGCATTTCTGTTCAAGTACGGCAATCCCGACTGGAAGCCCTTGGCCATCGGCTATCTCGGCCTGCTGCTGCAGGCCGGCGGATTGCTGGCGATTGGGACATTTATTTCCACCCTGACCAAGAACCAGATTATTGCCGGCGCGGCAACGTTCGGAGTTTGCCTGTTGCTATGGGTGCTGGAATGGGTCAGTGGATATGAAACCGCGGTCTGGGCGCAGGTTTTGGCGTACATGTCGGTGATCACCCATTTTGAGTCATTCGCCAAAGGCGTGCTTGACGTGAAAGATGCGATCTTTTATTTGACCGTGATTTTTCTGGGATTGTTCTTTACCGCGCGCTCCATGGAATCTCTGCGCTGGAGGTCGTAAGTGAACACAGAACTGCTCAAAGCCAGACAGACCCGGTACGTGGCTTACGCCACGGTGTATGTGCTGGTAGTGCTGACGGCGGTGGTGATTGCGAATTTTCTCGCCAACCGGCATGACAAGTCGTACGACGCGACTGCAAACAAACGATACAGCCTGTCGGAGCAGACGGCCAAGATCGTGAAGGGGTTGAAACAGGACGCGACGATTACCTATTTCGACCAGTCGACGCGGTTCCCGCGCGCCAAGGACCTACTGGGCGAGTATTCGACTCTATCGCCAAAGATTCATGTGGACTATGTGGACCCGGACAAGAAGCCGCAGGAAACGCGGGAGGCCGGAGTCACGAACTATGGAACCGCGATTGTGCAGGTTGGCGCCAACAAGGAAGAGGCTAAAAGCTTCACTGAAGAGGGCATCACGGGGGCGATCATCCGCACGCTGAAGCACACCACCCGCACGGTCTGCTTTGTGACCGGCAGCGGCGAGCACCAGATCGACGACTCCGACCGCAACGGCTATTCGCACTTCAAGGACCTGCTGGGCAAAGACAACTATGTTGCCAAATCGATCGACCTGCTGCAGAAAGCTGAGGTGTCGAGCGACTGCACCGTGCTGGTGGTCGGCGGTCCGACTCGCGATTACCAGCAGCCGGAAGTCGATGCAATCAAGAAGTATGTAGAGGACGGCGGGCGAGCATTCTTCATGCTGGACCCACCGCTGAAGATTGGCCGCTCGATGACGGCCGACAATGACGCGCTGACCGGCCTGCTGCAGAGTTGGGGAGTGACGGCGGAGAAGGACCTCATTCTTGATCTGAATCCCATCGGGCAGTTGCTGGGCGTGGGGCCGCAGGTGGCATTAGTGAGGAATTACGATTCGCATGTAATTGTCGAGGGCATGAAGGGCACGGCCACGGGGTTTCCGCTTTCGCGGTCTCTGGACATCAAGAACGGGGACAAAACTTCGGTGCAGAAGTTGTTTGATTCTTCCGACACCAGTCTGGCGACGAGCAATCTGAGTTCTCCAGCGGTTGATCCCAAAGATCCCAAAAACAAAAAAGGCCCGTTGACGATTGCCGCGGCCGCGACCTACAACACCGGGAAGCAGGACACGCAGGGGAGGGTGGTGGTGGTGGGAAGTTCGTCCTGGGCGGCGAATTCGTTTATCAACTTTAACGGCAACAGCGATCTGGCGTTGAACGCGGTTGACTGGTTGTCGTCCGATGAAGACTTAATTTCGATCCGTCCCAAGGAACAGGAAGACCGCCGGGTTACCATGACCCGCTCGCAAAGGAACCTGGTAACCATCACCAGCCAGTTCCTGTTGCCGCTGCTGGTGGTCGTGGTGGGCGTTTCGGTGTGGTGGAAGAGAAGATAGCGAGATGAAACTGCGTGGGCTGATGATTGCAATCGTGGTGCTGGCGGGGTTGACGGGAGCACTCTACTGGTCGAATCGTCAGAAACCAACGGAGACGGCGTCGGCTGATGCTCCGCCGAAGATTCTTACCCTGAAAGAAGACGACATCTCGAAGATCGGTCTCAAGAAAAAGGGCGCAGACGAGTTGGTGTTGGCAAGAGACGGCTCGGGGAAATGGCAGATCACGGCCCCGAAACCGCTGAGCGTTGAGCAGAGCACGGTCTCCCCCATGCTCTCAAGCCTGTCGACGCTAACCTCGGAGCGGCTGGTGGAAGAGAAAGCCAGCGATTTCGGACAGTATGGTTTGAGCGATCCCTCGCTCACCGCGACCATCACGGAAAAGAGCGGTAAGACGCACGAGTTGCTGCTGGGCGATCAAACGCCGGCCGGAAATGCAGTTTATGCGAAGCTAGGGAACGATCCACGAGTATTTATCGTCGCCAGCTACAACAAGAGCAGCATCGACAAGAGCGCGAATGATCTCCGCGACAAGCGGCTGCTGACCGTGGACGCGGACAAGATCAGCAAAGTGGAATTGATTACCAAGAAAGAGGACATCGAGTTCGGCCGCAACAAGGATGCCTGGCAGATTGTGAAACCCAAGCCGTTGCGCGCGGACGGCGGCCAGGTGGAACAATTGGTACGCACTTTGACGGACGCGCGAATGGATTTAAGCGGCACCGACCAGGATCCCAAGAAAATAGCGATGGCCTTTGCCGCAGCTACGCCAGTCGGCACGGCTAAAGTAACGGCCGAATCCGGAACGCAAGAGCTTCAAGTCCGCAAGAACAAGGACAACTACTACGCCAAGTCGAGCGTAGTGGAAGGTCTGTACAAAGTTTCGAGCAGCGTCGGCAAGGGATTGGACAAAGGCCTGGAGGATTTTCGTAATAAGAAGCTGTTCGATTTCGGATTCAGCGACCCCAACAAAATCGAGATCCAGGACGAGGCAAAAAGCTATTTCCTCACCAAAGCCGGGGACGAATGGTGGAACGGCAGTGGCAAGAAGCTGGATGCCAGCGGCGCGCAGTCGGTAGTGGACAAGCTGCGCGACCTTTCGGCCACCAAGTTTGTGGAGTCCGGATTCAACCCGCCGACGATTGAGCTGACGGTGACGTCCAACGATGGCAAGCGAGTCGAGAAAGTGCAGATCGCAAAAAATGACGCCGGATACGTCGCCAGACGGGAAGGCGATTCGTCGCTTTATGAGCTGGACACCCAGACGGTCAAAGACTTGGAGAAGGCGGCCGAAGACATGAAAGTGGCGGTTGCGCAGCCGAGCAAGTGAGCTAGCTGGCGCCCGCCTGCTTCGACTCGTCTTGCGCCTGCGCTTCCAGATACTTTTGCAGTTCTTCGCGGTCTTCGGGCAGCATTCTTTCGAACCTGATCCCGTTTCCCACCTGCGGGTCACAGGTGACGACTGTCGCCGCCACCAGCAAAGTATTCTCCAGCTGTAGCCTCAGATCCAGGGTTGTCCCGACGGGAAAGGGGAACATGGTCTCGACGTAGCAACCGCCCAGGCTCAGGTCGGCGGTAGCGCCGCGGATGGGGCCGGTGCCTCCCTCGACCTCGATTTCGATGGGGATGCGGATCTTTAGCCGGGAAGATTCACGACGATTCTGGGAGCCGTCATTCACGCGTTATCCCCGTTTCGAAACCTCGCAGGTTCGTAGAACGCTCCATGTTAGTGCAGCCCAGGGACACGAGCAAGGGCTGATCACTAATTGGGCAAGATGCGCCGGAATTCACGGGCGCAATTTCATGGAAGGAGCCGGAGTGTAACATAAAGACGAACGGCTAATTCTGATTGGACGAAACTCCATGTCAAATCTCAGCACCAAAAAAGGCGTGATCGGAATACTGACCGGGGGTGGGGACGTACCCGGCTTGAACCCAGCAATCCGTGCGGTAACCATCAGGGCGGTCCGAGAGGGATACCAGGTAATCGGCCTGCGCCGTGGATGGGCAGGACTGGTCGACATGGTGCGCGAAAAGCATTATGACAACAGCGACAACTTCCAAATCCTGACGGAGGAAATCGTTAACCGGGCAGGCCGCACCGGCGGGACCTTCCTACACAGTTCACGTACGAACCCCGGTAAGGTGAAGAAGTCGGCGGTTCCTGCCCATCTGAAGGAAACGTATGCGGCTGAGAAAAACGACCTGACCCCAGAAGTGCTGAAGAATCTCGATTGGCTGGGCATCGACTTCTTGATCCCGATTGGGGGTGACGACACGCTCAGCTATGGGGTGCGGCTGGTCGAGGAAAATGTGCGCGTAGTCGCCATTCCCAAGACCATGGACAACGATGTTCCGGGAACCGATTACTGCATCGGGTTCAGCACTTGTATTACCCGTACGATCCAGATGACCAATAGCCTGCGGACCTCGGCTGGCTCGCACGAGCGCTTCCTGGTGATCGAGGTATTCGGACGCTATGCCGGGTTCACCGCAATGCTGCCAACCATGGCGGGGGCGGCCAACCGCTGTGTCATCCCGGAGCATAAATTCGACATTGAGCAGCTCACGGAGTTGCTGGTAGCCGATCGCCGCAAGAATCCGAGCCGGTATTCGGTGGTGCTGGTCTCCGAAGGAGCCATGTTCAAAGGCGGAGAAATGGTGTTCGAAAATCACACCACGGATGCCTTCGGACATAAGAAACTGGGCGGAATCGGTGATCTGGTTTCTGACAAACTGCAGGAGCTTTCGCCCAAGTACAACGCCGGCGCAACCGTGGACGTTCTCAACCAGAAGCTGGGCTACCTGGTCCGGTGCGGCGATCCGGATGCCATTGACTCGGTCGTACCCATGGCGTATGGCAATCTCGCTCTCGACTTGATCCTCCGCAAGGTCCACGGACGGCTGGTGGTGCTGAAGAATGGCCGTTACGACAACATGGACATCGACGTAGTCACAGCGTCCAAGAAGATAGTGAATGTGAAAGAGCACTACAACACCGAACGCTTGCGGCCATACTACAAGAGTTTCGAGATGAAACCGCTGTTTTTCATGACCAGCGAAACGGGCTAGCCGGGGCCGGGCCGGCATGACCCTTGCGTCAGGCGAACCTGCGAGGGTGCATGGTAAACTAACGAAAACCAGCGCCGGAGAGGTGGCAGAGCGGCCGAATGCGGCGGTTTGCTAAACCGTTGTACGGGCTAACACCTGTACCGAGGGTTCGAATCCCTCCCTCTCCGCCAGTGGTCCCACGTGCGGTTTTAGTGTAGCGGCTTGCCCGTGACTTCTTCTGACGATTCCAGTCCAAGGTGAATATGCGCAAACACTGGTTGTGTCTGTCGTTGCTTTTGGCTGTGGCTGTGTCGCAGGCAAGCGCTCAAATGCCATCCGCGCAGCAGTCTTCTGCACCGGCCTTGCCCTACAGCCCTAGTCTCGACCTTTCCTCAATGGACAAGTCGGTCGACCCATGCGTGGATCTCTACCATTATTCCTGCGGCGGTTGGCAGAAGAAAAACCCCATCCCGCCCGACCAGACTTCGTGGTCGGTCTACGGCAAGCTCTATCAGGACAACCTGACCTTCCTCCGCGGCATGCTGGAACAGGCGGCTGAGCCGAATGAGCAACGCAATGCCGTGACCCAGAAGATTGGCGACTTCTACGCCGCCTGCATGGACGAAGGTGCGGTGGAAAAGCGGGGGGTCTCGGCAATTCAGCCGGAACTCGATGCCATTGGGCAGGTCAAGTCGGCGAAAGAACTCGCACCGCTGGTGGCGAGGCTGCAAGTGAACTACTTCCGCTATTCCTACACTAGTTCCATGCTTTTTTCGGCCGGCTCAACGCAAGATCCGGATGACTCCGAGCAAGTGATCGCCGACGTCGATCAGGGCGGCCTGGGCATGCCGGATCGCGACTACTACACCAAGGATGACGCCAAAACGAAGGAAACACGTGCGCACTACGTTCAGCACGTGCAGAGGGTTTTCGAGCTGATTGGCGACAGCCCGGCTGCCGCTGAGAAGAATGCTGAGATCGTCATGCGCCTGGAAACCGCCCTGGCCAAGGCTTCGCTCACTCGTGTGGAACGCCGCGATCCGCACAAGTTGGTGCACAAGATGAAGGTCGCCGAGCTCGTCCAGCTGGCGCCTAACTTCGACTGGGTTACCTACTACCACGAGGCACAGTATCCGGAGTTTCCTATTCTCAACGTGGACGCTCCCGAGTTCATCAAGGAGCTCAACACGCTCCTGTCTGCGGAGCCGATCGACAGTTGGAAAACCTATCTGCGCTTCCACGTGGCCGACACGTCTTCGCCATATCTGTCCTCAAAGTTTGTCGACGAAAACTTCGAGTTCTACCGCAAGTACCTTCGTGGCGCGAAAGAGCAGCAGCCGCGCTGGAAACGCTGCGTGCAGTATGTCAACTATGGTCTGGGAGAGGCGCTGGGTCAGGTTTATGTGGCCAAAGTTTTTTCCCCCGTCCTCAAGCAGAGCACGCTTGATATGGTGCGGGGCATCGAGGACGCGATGGGACAGCGTATCCGGGCGCTCGACTGGATGAGCCCGGAAACCAAGCAGCAGGCGCTGATCAAGCTGGCAGGCATCCGCAACAAAATCGGCTACCCCGACAAGTGGCGCGACTACAGCTCAGTGAAGATCGTTCGCGACGATTTCGCCGGCAACGTCGAGCGCGCGCATCAATTCGAGGGTCGCCGCGACATCAACAAGGTCGGCAAACCCGTCGATCACGGCGAATGGGACATTACCGCACCCACGGTGGACGCTTACTTCAATCCGCAGATGAATGACATCAACTTCCCCGCGGGCGTGCTGCAGCCGCCGCTCTATGATCCGAAAATGGATGACGCTCCCAACTATGGCGATACCGGCGGCACCATTGGCCATGAACTGACCCACGGTTTTGACGATGAAGGCAGCCAGTTCGACGCCAGAGGAAATCTGAAGGATTGGTGGACCAAAGACGACCGCGAGAAATTCGACGCGCGCACCAAGTGCGTCGACGATCAATATTCAGGATATGTTTCAGTGGAAGATGTTCACGTCAACGGCAAGCTGACGCTGGGCGAAAACGTCGCCGATCTGGGCGGCGAGATCCTCGCTTACATGGCCTGGAAGGATGCCACCAAGGACAAGAACCTCCAGCCCATCGACGGCCTGACACCCGAGCAGCGCTTCTTCATTGGATTCGCGCAGTGGGATTGTGCCAATGAACGTCCCGAGGACATGCGGGTGCGCGCCATGACCGATCCACACTCGCCCGCGCGCTATCGCATTAACGGAGTCGTGGTGAACATGCCCGAGTTCGCGCAGGCATTCTCCTGCAGGTCGGGCCAGCCCATGGTGAAACCCGCAGCTAGTGTGTGCAAAGTTTGGTAGCGGGTGGGCTAGGACAACTTGGCTTCTGCGAAGGTTTTCAGCATTTGGCGCAAGCGGACAACATCGCTGCGTTCTTCTTTGCCATCAGGAACAAACTCGACTCCGTAGCGGTATCCATCGCGATTGCGTACTTCACTGCGGACGCGAATGGGATCGCCTGAGTACGGTGGAGTGAACTCCACTTCGATCTCATCGCCAATTCCGAGTTCTACGCCTGCCGATAGACACATGCCGCCTTCGCTCATTTCTGTGCCACGCCCATCACGGATCAGCGTCTTGTCCGCCCTGTGGACGACGGCCCGGACGGGGACATCGATTTTGTAGCGCGGCCAGCGACGCTCTTGCGCGTAAGCGGGCAAACCCGGGGCGTCAGCGACGGTGGCAGACATGACGGCACATTAGCAGTTTTTAACCGGTGTTGAACGTGACGGAAGTCCAGCGCCGTAAGTTGTACTCGCGAGTGTGGCTGCCTCTGCCTTGTTCCTGGACAGTGCCATTTGGCACAGACTTGGCGGATCCTTGTGGCCGGGAGTAAGCACTTCCGTAATACGTGCGCCGGGCGGCGGCCACGGGCGTTACGTTGCAGAGAGATTTGATGTCCGTGCCCAATGAAGAGAACGCCACATCTGGATTGTGACAAGCAAATACCAAGCACCTATGGCAGGGCCAAGGTCCACCAAGCCCGCACTCGCAGGCGGTGCGGGAAATGTGTAGAGATTCAGTACCAGCAAACCTACGGCAATAGCCAGTCCGGAAAACGCAAACACTTTACCGAAGCGGGGATGTCGCAACATGGCGAGTGCGAAACAAAGGGTTCCCAAACCAATGTAAGCATCCCAGGCCACATCCAGGCCGAGCCATATCGCTCTCACCTGGGCCGACACTTTCTCACTGCCGACGGAATACCCGACCGCCATTTGCACCAGGGCCATGGCGGAAAACAGCGCGCCAGCCAACGCATTAAGTAGTGCCCCCAAGGCGCTGGAGACCCGCGGCGTGTCCCAGTCGAGCAGTCGCCGCAGGCCGAAGCTCGCCACGGCTAGAGCAGGACCGAAACAAGCTGCGAGCGTCGTGGTTGCTAGTTTTGGAAGCGGTACAAAGACAAGGAGCGGGTACGCCAGGCAGGTGAAAAATCCCGCAACGATGCCGAGTTGAACGGCCTTAAGACCCGAGTGTGCCGCTGATTCGCCGATGGAATCCGCCATATCTTTCCACCCGTACCGAGTGGCGATTTCCAAGGCGTAGCCTAACTCATTTCTTGCGCGCCTTAATCTTCGCCCATCGGGCCCTCTGCGCAGCGGCTATTCTTTTCCGCCCCGCTGCCGATATAGTTCGCTTCTTGCGGGTCGAGGTCGGCTTGGACTTGCCCTGCTGCATGTAGACCTTCCCGAAGGCAGTCAGGGCGGCAGTTACGCGGCGCAGTTCACCCTCAAGGCGCATCCGTTCCTTCTGGAGTTGGCCGACGACTGTCTGCATCAGTGAGTTGGGCATAGGTAATGTTATCACTCGCCACTTGGGCACCAGGGCCGGGCCTGTCAAGAGACGGCGTGTTCTTTAGACCGCAATGGGTTGCTCTGCGAAGACCTTTGGCTCAACCTCGACAGTGCAGCTAAGTGAGCGCGTCACCAGACACAGCTTCTCTGCCTTTTCCAGCAAGCGATGGGCGCGTTCGCGCTCCGCCTCTGCATAGACGATGACCACCGGTTTCAAGTTGACCTTAGTGAAACGGAAACCGCCGCTGTCTTTCTCGAGCACGCCATCGACGGCAACTTCGATTCCCTGGAACTCCAATTTCGACGCGGTGGCTACGGCCCGGAATGTGGCCACAAAACAACTGGATATGGCTGCCAGCAAGAAGTGTTCCGGCGTCCAGAAGCCGCGTTCGCCGCCGAACTCGGGCGGGGCGGAGAAATTGATCAGGCGGGGCGCGCCGTGCTCCAGTTCGACAAACCCGCGATCAAGCAGATGCCACTGCGCACTTGCGTGGTAGGTGTATTTGGTTTCCATGTTCGCCTCCCCTCTTATCAGGTTAGCCATCTACGAGAGCCCAGGCTGTGAGAGGCGTCACATGATCCAGTGACGCGCGCTAACCCTCCAGTTTGAATCGGGTTGCGGCGAGGGCATAAAGCGGCCTCCACACCAGGCGGTTAATGGTTACCACCAAAACAGCCATTACCACGGTGGCGGCCAGGAGCAGATGAAAATTGCCGCTGTCGGTCGCGTAACTGATGATCGCGCCTAGCCCAGTCGTCGAAAAGGTTTGGCCGCGAAAGTGGAAGTATTCAGCCACGATGCTGGCATTCCAGGCCCCACCCGAGGCAGTCACGAAGCCAGTGATCAAGTAGGGAAATATTGCGGGGAGAAAGAGTCTTCGCCAGCGCTCGGCCCCGCTCAACTGGTAGGCACCGCAGACCTCTTTCAAGTCTGAGGGTATGGCGGTTGCGCCGGCAACCACATTGAACAAGACGTACCACTGGGTGCCCAGGAGCAGCAGTACGATCGAGCCGATTCCGAGACCACCGCCGACGCGAATCAGCACCAGAAGGATGATGGGGAACAATGCGGTCGCCGGAACCGACGCAGCAATCTGCACAAGCGGCTGGGCGATGGCCGACAGCCGGGGCCGCAAGCCGATGGCTACCCCGACAGGAACTGTCCACAGAGCTGCCAGTAGCAAAACCACTTCTACCCTCAAGAATGTGGCTCCCGCTCCCCAAACAACATGCAGCCATTCCGCGAACGACATCACCGCCAGCATGGAAAACACTCTTGCCACGGCGTACCCGATTGCGGCCAGTCCTACAACCGCCACCGCGCGTAGAGTCCAGGCCCGTGCCCCACTCCTGGCTTCGGTTTGCGGACGTGGCGAGTGTTCTTTCGCAAAGTGCAGATCCAGCTTTTCGCGAATCGGCAGAACCACGAAGCTCGCCACGAACGGAAGAATTTTTGAACGGCGCAGCAGATTCAACATGGGCGAACGAGGTACGTGGGCTGCACCAACCTGTTCGACCTTGAACTTTTCGGCCCAGGCGATCACTGGGCGCCAAAGCATTTGGTCGATGAGAATGATGACGCCGATCATGGTCATCAAACCCCAGAAGATGGCCCGCGTGTCTCCCGCATTGGCGGCAGTCTGAAGATAGGAGCCGAGGCCGGGTAAGCGGAAATCCCGATTCCCGAGGACAAACATCTCGCAAGCCATCAAGAAGAACCACCCGCCGGCTACCGACATCATCGAATTCCAAATGAGCCCGAAGGCGGCTTGCGGCAGCTCAAGCTGCCAAAAGCGCTGCCACCAACTCAAACGGTATGCTTGCGCCGCTTCGCGCATTTCGGTGGGGATACTCTTCAGTGATGAATAGAAACTGAACGTCATGTTCCATACCTGGCCGGTGAAGATCAACAGGACCGATCCCAGCTCTGCTCCTAGTTGTCTGCCGGGAAAAAGGGCTGCCATCGAGATCATCACGCCGGGAAGAAAACTAAGGACAGGGATGGATTGCAAGGTGTCAAGGAGCGGAATCATGAAGCGCTCAGCTCTGCGGTTGTAGGCAGCGACGTATCCGTAGACCAGCGTAAAGATGAAACTGAATACGTATGCTACGGCAATCCGTAACACTGAGAACAAGGCATATTTCGGCAACGCGGCAAGATGAAGACTGATCTCCGCCTGAGAATTGACCGGGCCGGACCAATAACGGGCGAAGGCAAGGACGCTGTAAAACAGACCGATTGCGCCCAGCACGATCGGCAACTCTCTAGCCAGAGAGGTAACGCCCGCCGGCACGATCCCCCATCCTGCCAACCGGGAAGAGGTGCTGTGAATTGACTGCCGCATCGGCATCAATGGAGAGGGACCGCCTGGTTCGAGTTGGCGGCGCCGGAGACCTCATTCAGCAGCAACCTATCCGTTTCCGAGTCGTAGGTGAAAATCTCAGCATATCGTCCCCAATTCAAGGCGGTCTCGATCTGGCGTTGAACGTCGTCGTGGGAAAGATGCTCGTCCAGAACATCGCGGAAAAATTCCAGGGGCACCTCTCGATCCGACTTCCGCTCAAGAGCATTCCGAATCTGTTGAATCAGCGTGACGTGACTCAGGATGGCTGCGCGGAAGAGTTTCTTTCGGGTTGCGATATCTGCTTCGGCAAATTCCTTGCCCGCCGGAGTAATCTGCACGTCGCCTCGCGTCGAATCTGCGAAGCGCAGCATGACCGCCCCGTCCACAATGGGAAAGAGGTCGTCCACTTCCATCAGCAACTCTTCGGCGAGGTGGTACATGTCTTCCTCACCCCCGCGATCGTTCAGGAACTCAAGCAGTCCAGCCATCCCGCCTGCCGTGGCATGGGGCAACACCTGGAATGCAGGCTTGCGCAGCGCGGGCAACTCGGTGACAGGGCTGCACTCCAGTTCGGGTTGTGTCATTACTTTGTAGATGTAATCCACGTATACGAGAAACTCAGCGGACTTCCGGTCTCGCGGCTGGGGCAGTGAAATGCGGAAATCAGCGCGGATCTTTGCGGGGTGGGTTCCCAGTACAACGATTCGATCCGCCAGCAGAACCGCTTCTTCAATATTGTGGGTGACCAGAAAGACGCTTTTGGTGGGGATCTGATCTTTGCTCCACAATTCCATCAGCTCACCGCGGAGGTTTTCCGCCGTAAGCACATCCAACGCGGAGAAAGGCTCGTCCATGAAAAGCACCTCAGGTTTTACCGCGAGAGCCCGCGCAAATCCGACGCGCTGCTTCATGCCTCCGGAAAGTTCCTTGGGATAGGCGTTTTCAAAACCTTTGAGCCCCACCATGGCAAGCGCTTCCAATGCCTGGCTATGCCGGGCTGGGTGCTCGAGCCCGCGCGCCACCAGCGGAACCTCAACGTTCTCCAGCACTGTTAGCCACGGGAACAGCGCAAAACTCTGGAAGACAATGCCGATGTTTGGGGTGCAGCAGTCCAGTGCCTGACCGTGCACGAGTACGGTGCCACTGGAGGGCGCCGTCAACCCCGACAGAATTCTCAGCAAAGTCGATTTTCCTGATCCCGAAGGTCCCAGGAGGGCAAAAATGGCATCGGACTCGACCGATAGATCCATGGGCGCGATGATCTGGATCTCCCTCCCATCCGGTTGCTGAAAGTTCTTCTCGATCTGACATGCCTTGATGATCGGTTCCTGCGGCTGTGGAAGCTGCTGTTCCGGCACCCCCACGGCTTCTGGTTCATGCCAGGCCGTGGTCTCAGCGGCTGCACTCGATAGTTCGTCCATGAGCCGCTGCCAAGCTTCTTCCGGAAGTTCGTCTAAGAAGCGCACCCGGTCATGGGGCTTGATTTTGTCAACCAAGGCCCGCATTTCTCCCACCGGCAGCGAGTGCAGCAGAACGTACTGGTGATAGTAGGGAAAGTGAGCGACGAGGGCGGCGGCAAGATCCAAGGGTAAGTGGCGGAACAGGGATTGTTGCTCTTCAAACGGAAGCTCACCCAATGCCTCAGCCGCCTCGACCGCATCACGGGTCTGCAGCAGGGCCACAGCCTCATTCCAACGGATCTGCGAAACTGCGTTCCGAAGCCTCTCAGTGATTGGTGAAGTCATTAAGATTCCAAGATCGTGTCGGAAGTGATAACCCTCCGACCGCACCGCAATGTGGAGTTGCCCCGCGTTATATCCTACAGCGAACATCCTTTGGAAATCCGCAGTCCTTGGAAGTCCTGGGCTCGGTGATATCAGCGGTTGGACCGGCTACGGTTGGAATGGACCAGAGTAAGAACGTCGGCCGGTGGCGAAGCCGGGGGTGGTGATACCCGCACTAGACGGCGAACGGGAGGTCAGATTGAGATTATTGGAGGGTGGAAGCGACGAAGTTAAGCGCCCGGTTGGCGTTCAACCCTATCGCCTTCGCGATTAAAAGGAGAGCCAAGAACATCCCCAGCATAACAGCGTATTCGGCCAGCGCCTGGCCTTGTTCAGAGCGGAAGAGTTTTCCACTGCAGCCGTTAATATGTAGTTTCTTCACTGAATTCACTACCGACCACATCTGGAATGCCGTCCTGGGGGGACAGAGGGGAAAACCAAGCACTCCCAGCCGCGTCAAGCATCCAACGTAATCAAGCCGAGCGACTAACGGTAATATGGTGTTCGAACTGAGGTGCTACTGTCTATGGCACAAAAGTGGGGGAATCCCACTTGGTAACGTTTTCCGGCTAGGGCGGGGCGGCCACGGGATTTGGTGTAACCTGCCTGCGGTTGCTGCATCCCATGCTTACGAGCGGGTTTCTTGGAGGGGTGTATCTAGATGATTCTACATACTGATAGCCGCAGATTCCGAGCCATGAACCGGCGAGAGTTGTTAAAACTGACGCCCTTGGTTGGACTGGGCGCGTTTGCGATTCCCAAGCTGCAAACGCGCTTGCTTGAGGCCGGGCTTGGGTTCAGCGACTGGGCGTCAGCGAGGCTGTTCCGTGGAGATCATCTGGCGCCGACGTTCGCGGATTCGGAAGTTACGCCCTTCGAAAAGTTCCCCATCAATGACTATGACGTGGATGATCCGCAGGTGGACTTTGACCGTTGGACCCTTACGGTAAGCGGAGTGGTACAGAAGCCGGGAGAATACACACTGGCCAAGATCAGCCAATTGCCCAAGATCACGCAGAACACCAAGCATGTTTGCGTGGAGGGGTGGGATGTGATCGGTCGTTTCGCCGGGGCGCGGCTCTCCGACTTCTTAAGGATGATTGGCGCCGACACGACGGCGCGCTTTGTTTATGTGGAGTGCGCGGACGATTACTATGAGTCACTCGATATGGCGACGGCGATGCATCCGCAGTCGCTGCTTTGCTACGAGATGTACGGCCAGCCGCTGACGAGGGAACATGGGGCTCCGCTGCGGCTGACGCTGCCGACGAAGATCGGATATAAACAGGCGAAGTATTTGACCGATCTCAAGGTCACCAACGTGTTGGAGCGGGTGGGATACTGGGAAGATCAGGGATATTCGAGCTTCTATGGGCTGTAGGGCACGGTGAGGGGAACATGTCGACGCAAGTCATTGCAGTTGAGGATGGCAAGACCGGCGAAGTAACCGAAGCGGCCTATGAGCACGCGCTCATTGTGCGGCTTTGTCACTGGCTGAATGCGGTGGCGCTGTTTGTAATGGTGGGCAGCGGTTTGCAAATCTTCCGGGCATTCCCCAGCTTCGGGGCAAAGATTCCACAGAAGGACTTGCTGAATTGGCCCAAGGCGTTTGCGCTGGGCGGCTGGTTGGGAGGCGCGCTGCAGTGGCACCTGACCTTTATGTGGATCTACCTCGGCACCGGGCTGGTGTATGTGGGATACCAGGCCTTCAGCGGGAACTACAAACAGGTTTTGTTCGTGCGCCGCGATCTGCCCGGCGTGTGGCCGATGGTGCGGCACTACTTCTTTTTCGGGCCTAAACCGCGGCTAGAGGAAACCTACAACCCGCTACAAAAACACGCCTACACAACGGTGATCGGGCTGGGTGCGTTGTCGGTGGTCACGGGGGTAGCAGTGTGGAAGCCGGTGCAGTTTTCCTGGCTGGCGTGGATCATGGGGGGATTTCACTGGGCGCGAGTTTGGCACTTCGCGATTATGTGGGCCATTCTGGGGTTTGTGTTTGGGCATCTGGTGATGGTGGTGCTGCACGGCTGGAACAATTTTGTCTCTATGTTGACGGGGTGGAAGAAGGATCCGGGATACAGGGTGGAGCAGGTGCGGTGAATCTCAGTCGCGGTGAGGGGAATGCCGGAAACGACAGCTTCGCTGGAAAATCCCAGCGTACGACTCAATGAAGAAACGTTGATCCGGCGGATCCGGGAGGGCGAGCGCGAGCTGTTTTATGAACTCATCCGCCCCTATGAAAGACGGGTGTACGCTGCGGCGCTGGCCATCTTGCGGAATGAAGCCGAGGCCGAGGATGTGGCACAGGAGGCTGTGCTCAAAGCCTTCAAGCACATCGGGCAATTTCGGGCCGAAGCGCGCTTCAGTACGTGGCTGATCCAGATTGCCGTCAACGAGGCGCGTATGCGGAGAAGGAAGCAGCAGGCGGTGGTGATGGAGCCAATGGTGGACCAGCGAGACGAGGAGGGGTACCACACACCGCGCGATTTTGCCGACTGGAGGGAGATTCCTTCGGAAACGCTGGAGCGGGCCGAGGTCCGGCAAAAACTCGCGGAAGCATTAAATTCGCTGGGACAGAAATATCGCGAGGTTTTCATTCTGCGTGACATGCAGCAACTGAGCATCGAAGACACTGCTAAAGCTCTGGGCATCTCTGTGCCCTCGGTGAAAACACGCTTGCTGCGGGCGAGGTTGATGCTGCGCGATCTGCTGGCACCGGGGCTGGGCGGCAGTTGGAACAAGACGCTGTCGTTCGAGAAGGGGAACAAGCCATGGTAATGCAGTGCGCGGAGGCGTGGCGCGAGGTGTCGAATTATCTCGACGGCGAGGTCGATCCTCAAATGCGCGCAGCCCTGGAAGAGCACTTTCGGAGCTGCAAACACTGTACGGCGATCGTGGACGGCGCGAGAAATGTGATCCAACTCTATGGCGACGAGCGCATGCTGGAAGTGCCGCTGGGATTCAGCCAGCGATTGCACCGCAGGCTGCAAGAAGGTATGCCCCGTCGCCGGGGCAATGCCTTCGGATGGATGATGGCCCTGGGGTTCGCGGTTTTGATGCTGCTGAGCTTCGAGGTGGGGAACCCTTCGAGGCTCACTGCGCCCGACTTGCGATCGGACATGGCTCGATCGGGATCTCACATTCCCGCTGACCTGGTGGTGGTCGCGGTCAGCGATGGCAAGCTATTTCATGTGCCGGGCTGCCGCTTCATCCATGACAAGGACAAACTGCAGACGATGACCGCCGGCCAGGCTTTGCGCGAGGGCTACGCACCTTGCGTGCGCTGCCTGAGAAAGTATTTGAGTGCGGGCAAGAAGGCCGGGCCAGAGGCGATTCAAACCGCCCGAGTGGAGCAGGAGGACCCGGAATAAGAAAGTATCGGGGTAGCGTGGACGGGCCGTCGCTACCCCGCAAAGGCGGATCGTGGACGGGCCTCGACTATTGCTTGGGAGCGCTGTCGTCTTTCTTCATTGTGTCTTTCTTCATCGTGTCTTTCTTCATGCTGTCTTTTTTCATGCTGTCCTTCTTCATGCCGGTGCTCTTTACCTTGGCGCTCTTCTTGCTGCTCTTGCTGGTGCTGGCGGTCTTGGTGGTGTCTTGCTTCATGGTGTCTTGTTTCGCGTCAGAACCAGTTTGGGCGAACGCGGCAAGGGAAACTGCCAGGAAACACATGACCATTAGTCTGGCAATCAGCTTCTTCATACTTCCTCCTAATATCGGATTGAAATTGAACTGCGCCCACACTACTGCGGCTGCGCATGGGATTTACCGATGGCTCAGAAGTTACAACGGACCCGGAAAAACTTCAACCACTTCGGCTCGATCTAGTAATGTGTCGTTGCCAAATTGGTACCCCCCCGTCGATGTGTGTTCTCTGCCCACCCGGTCGTACATGTCTGAGCGTCATCTACTTCCCGCAGTTTCCTCCCACTAGACTGCAACTTACAGGTGTGAGCAGCCCCCAAAGGCTCCGAAAGCCCGCACTCCCCGGTGGACTGAGAGCGTTCCCCTGTATTCCCATAGCACCCAAAGCGAGTGTGCCAGCATTTTGGCCGGCGATGGCGGCATAGTAAGTTGACGAACCTAATCAAGAAGAGATTGCCGAGTTGGGCAGTTGCAGCAAGTTTGTTGCTGACGGCCCTCCACGCCTCAAATTTGCCTTCCCCGCCACTGTCGTGTCCCGACCACGCCCGTTATGTGTTCGAAAAGGTGGGAGAAGATCTCGGGCTAGGCACGATCACGCCGGTGTACCTGTTCCAAGACCACCAGGGCTTCATCTGGATTGCAAGCATGAGCGGCCTGCTCCGCTATGACGGGGCGCGGGCCGTGAAATTCGGCACCGAGCAGGGAATCTCCAGGGCCATCGTTGAGGAAATCACCCAAGGCGCAGACGGCCGGATTTGGGTGGTTAGCCGGGACGGGCTGGCGGTCGAAAGCGGTGCGCGATTTGTTTCGGTCGCGCTGCCGCCCGCGATTCATTCGCTCGCTACTTACCAACCCATGATCGTAAAGCCGGAGGGTATCTACCTGGCGACTGATAGTGGGCTGTGGATATTCACCGCTGCCGCGGCCTCTTCCCTGAAGGCGAAACAACAGCTCTTTCCGAAGCAGGAAGTCGGACTGGTGGAGGAGGGAAATGACGGCAAAGTCTGGTTCACATTAGGCAATCGCGTGGGCTGGTTGGACCACGCCAGCCGCCCCTATTTTCTGCCCACACAAAGGGAAATTCCCAACGAGCCGATGATTGCGCTCTTGCAAGACGGGAAACAGCGGCTCTGGTTGCGAACCTCCCGGCACTTGCTCCGGCTCGACCCCGGAAGCGAGCAGTTTGTTTCCGACGCCCCCAACCTACCTCCGGCGAATGACGTGGGTGTACCCGCGATTGACGGGCATGGGCGGCTCATGATTCCCACCATCTCCGGTTTGTTTCTGCACCGTGAAGACCACTGGGATGTGATTGACGAGCGAAGGGGTACGGCCGCCAATGCGATGTTTTCGGCGATACAGGATCGCGAAGGAACCTACTGGCTGGGGTTGGGAGGCAACGGAATCCAGCGCTGGCAGGGCGAAGGACGCTGGTCGGGCTGGACCGATGCGGAAGGGTTGCCGGACAACGTGGTGTGGGCGGAGCTGCGTGACCACCAGCAACGGCTATGGGTCGGGACCAACGACGGCGTGGCGATGTGGGATGCCGAGCAACATCGCTTTCGCGTGTGGAAGCAGAAGGATGGTTTGAACGGCTCGATGGCCCGGACACTGGCGGTGGCTGCCGACGGTTCGATCTGGGTTCTGTGTCATCCGGGTGGTTTTACGCGGTTCGATCCCCGCAGTTTGCAACCGATGAGGGTGACAACGCCGTGGCGGGATATCACCTGGATCGGTCCCGGATCGGGCGGGCGACTTTGGGTTTCCGGCCCACACTTCCTGCAGGTGCTACGCAGTTCCACATCTCCTTTCGTGTTTACGGACGCGGGCGCACCTCACGAAATCTTGGATGGAATCAGCAGCTTTGCAACCAGCCCCGAGGGCGTGGTCTGGACCAGTGGTCACAATGGCCTGGGACGGTACGACGGCAAGTCATGGTCGCGCTACACGCGAAGGGATGGACTGTTGTCCGATTTTCTAACCGAAGTTGTGCCTGTGGATGGGAACGAGGTCTGGGTCCGCTATGGGGACGCGCCCGGTGTGACACGCTTTCGACTCAAGGACCAGAAAGCGGAAGTCCTGCACATCCGCCAAGAAGATGGCCTACAGACGAATGAGGTTTTCATGCTGGGCCGAGACCGGGCAGGCAGGATCTGGGCCGGGGGCGCACAGGGATTGACACGGATCGTAATGGGTCGCTGCACGCGGCGTTATCACCACGACGATGGCCTGCTCTGGGACGATCAAAGCGAAGGCGGATTTTATGCCGAGCAGGATGGAACAATTCTGTTTGGCACCAGCGGTGGCCTGGCACGTTTCGATCCCCATGCGGAAAAGGCCTTCCCCCCGGCGGCGTTCAACGTTGTGATCACCTCCGCGCAACTGGGGGGACAAGAACACCTGGGCGATGGCAACCCCGAGGCCAGTCACAAGCAGAACACGCTGCGAGCGCAGTTTTCCGTCCTGTCGTATCGGAATCCCACAGCGCTACGCTGCCGGTCCCGGCTGGCAGGCTTGGAGAGCGAATTCACCGAAACGCTCGCCCGGGAAGTTCGCTATGCATCGCTGGCTCCGGGAGATTACACCCTGGAGATTTCCTGTGAAACCGACACCGGCATCAAGAGCCAGCCAGCGAGCTTTCCTTTTCGCGTGCTGCCGGCATGGTGGCAGAGCTGGTGGGCACGCTCTCTGGGAATCGCATTCTTCGTTCTCATTTTGTATGGCACCCTTCGTTTCCGCACATATTCGCTGGAGAAGGACCGCCAACGCCTGGAGCAAGCCGTAGCCGAGCGCAGCGCAGAACTCGAGCGGCTGAATCAGGAACTGCGCGAGGCGTCGCTCACCGACCCTCTGACCGGAACCCGCAACCGCCGGTTCTTCCAAGTCACGATCGAAGGGGATGCCCGGCAGGCGATTCGGTCCTATCTCACGGACAAGACCCGCGGCGGGGGGCGCAATCGTGATCTGATCTTTTACATCATCGACGCGGACCTCTTTAAGGAAGTGAATGATGCTTACGGGCACGCGGCGGGAGACGAATTGCTGAGCGAGATGACACGCCGAATTCAGTCGGCTATTCGCATGTCCGATGTACTGGTGCGCTGGGGCGGCGAAGAGTTTCTGGTGGTGTCACGCTACACTGAGCGGAGTGAGGCTACGACCCTGGCGTCGCGTATTCTTCAAATGGTGGGCAACGAACCTTTCCAGTTGCAGCACGCCGGCATATCCCTACGGAGAACTTGCTCCATTGGATGGGCTGCTTTCCCCTGGTTTTGTGCCGCACCGGACGCGGTGAGCTACGAGGCGGTGGTTGAACTCGCGGACCAGGCTCTCTATGCCGCCAAACAGGCAGGCCGGAATCGTGCGGTGGGCATGCTGCCGCGGGATGCCGATCTCGGCGACAGCCGGCAGAAATTCTCGGCCGAACAGGTGCGAGCCACTCAAATCACGACGCCGGGGCCCGAAGAGGGACGAACTGCAAAGGCGGGAGCTTAAACCGGCTCACAAACGCTGGACAATTTTCTGCAGCTCACGCGCAATCTCCTGAGGATCGGCTACTGATGGGAGTTGAATGGGCAACCCCAGCTTGATACGGACTTGCCCGGGCCAGGCAAACCTTCGTCCCGCCTGTTTGATCTCAAACAATCCGTCAATCCGCACGGGAATTATAGGGATACCGAGGTTGTTTGCCAGCAGACCGACACCGGCGCGAAAGCTCCGCAAATTGCCGTCAAGGGTGTGATGGCCCTCGGGAAATACCAGGATGCTGTAGCCGTGGTCGACGCATTCTCCCGCATAGGCAAAGCTCTCGCGGAAGCCTGCCTCGCGGGGGAGCGGAAACAGATTGAGCAAGGACACACCCAGGACCCATTTCAGACGATCATAGGCGCGGGCCACGAGATTACGATCTGCGGGCGGAGTGCGCAGGATCTCCAGAGCCTCGCCCCCAGTGGCCACAGCCAGCTTGTGGCGGAGACGGGCGGGCAACGCAGACAGCACGAAGCCGGGATCAACGTCGCCGATGTGATTGCAGATCACCAAGACCGGCCCGCCGACTCCGCGCAGGTTTTCCAGGCCATCAATGTGCGGCCATCCCAACAAAAACACAGCGGGACGAAGCAGCAGGTAGTGCACCAGGAGGCGCATCCAGGTCACCGGCCAGCGCAGTACCCAGCGTGGGTAGTGAAACTGCGCGCGGGGAACGATCTCGCCTTGCAGCATGCGGTGCAAGTCGCCGACGGTTTTCAGCGTCGCAAAGCGAGCCTCGTTGAGATCGGCCTGAAAGCGGTCTTCGAGGGCGCTGAGCAACTCCACGCGATCCAACGAGCTGAGGTTCAAGTCGGATTCGAGATCCGCATCGGCCGAAAGATCCACAGGAGTACGGCCGGTGACGTGGCGGATGAGCTCCGCCAATGAGTTGGAAGGCGCGTTCTGACTGGATCGTTGAGCTTGGATCGCTCGTTGAACCAGATTTCTGCGAGGCTTCTGCGTGGACGTACGGGGGAAGTCGTCTTCGGGCCAAACGAACCATGTGCGCATGCGCTGATACTCCGCTAGAAATTGGTTGGCGCTCGCCACCACGGCTTCGGGCCGGTTCTCCCCTGGCCTTAGAATCAGCACTGCGCAGGGCTCTGCATTGCCGTCGCGGGGCAATGAGACGACCAGGGCGTCCTTGACCCCGGGTTGCTGCCGGAGCGCGGCTTCGAGGTCTTCGGGATAGATATTCATGCCCGCAGGCGTGACGATGACTTCTTTCTTTCTGCCCTTGAAATAGAGATTGCCGGCGGCGTCGAGTTCGCCGATGTCGCCGGTGCGGTACCAGCCCCGTGCATCGCTTACGGGGTGCAGTGCATGGTCGTCCCAGTAGCCGGCGGCGACTCCGCCGCCGCGCACCAGGATTTCGCCGTCTTCGGCGAGCTTGACTTCGCGCCCATTCAGCACTTTGCCTATGGATCCTTTTCCCAGCCGGAACGGGTGATTGACGCTGATGATCGACGTGGTTTCGGTCAGGCCGTAGCCTTGAACCACGGCGTAGCCCAGGCGGTCCCAAAATTCCTCGGTGGAGCGGTCAAGGGCTGCGCCGCCGGAAATGAAGGCCCAGAATTTCCAGCCAAACTGGTAACGGATGCGGCGAAAAATCCACCATCGGCGCAGGAAGTGTTTGCCTTGGGCGGTGCGGAATTTCGCCTGAAATTGCTCGAGACGCTGGTCGCCGGAGAGATCGCGCTCGATTTTCTCTTTCAGGGATTGCAACACGCGAGGCACGGTCACCAGGACGGAAACGTGTTCGCGGCGGATGGTACGAATTACGTCTGAGGGCTTGAGCGTCTCTTGAAAGACCACGGCGCCGCCCAGGAGTGGAGGAAGAAACATCCCCAGGAATTGTCCGAAAACGTGGCTCAGGGGCAACAGATTCAGAAAGCGAACGGGATGAACCCAAGGTTCGTACTTAAGGTACCTGCGAATCTCGGTTTCAAGCGGCGCAAGATTGGCCAGCACGTTGCCGTGAGAAATCACGACGCCTTTGGGTTCGGCGGTGGTACCGGAGGTGAAGACGATTTCCAGCATGTCCGGAGAAGCGAGTTCGGCGGATGGGTACGGAGCAGACGATCGTGGGGCGAGCATTTCAGACAAGTCTTCCAGGAGAAGAGTTGGGATCGCCTGCTGTTCCTGGCGCCGCGAAGCAACCAGGAGCTTGCCGTCGACCTGCTGATGGACGCGGTCGAAGAAATCCAGCGTTGCGATGTCATCGAGGGGAACGACAACCACGCCGCGCAGCACGCATCCCCAGAAAACGGCGACCCATTCCGCGGAGTTTGGTCCCCAAAGGAAAAGGCGGTCCCCCTTGCCGATGCCGCGCGCTTCCAGTTCGCGGGCGAAGCGGAAGGCGGTGACCGCGAGCTGTTGGTACGACCAGCGCTCGGTGCGGTATCCGCGAGGTTGGACGTAGGCAGTCTCCTGCGCTTGGCCGAGAAAGTGGGACAAGTAGTCGGTCAGCGCGCGGAGGTGCATGCCACAAAGGGTAGCGCATTTGGCGAGATGCGGTGAGCCAGCGGCGGAGCCCTCTCCCGCAAAGAGCGAGAGAAATGGGCCACTCTGAGTTCTTTGCGACCTAGCAGGCAGGTGAGGACACCTGCGCCTAAGTGGTCTGTGATTGGGCCAACCAACATCCCGGAAATACAGGGGATTACGAGGGGGGTAACCGGGTAACCCGCGGCTCGCGCATGGCTGAAAAGGCATGGGCTGGGTTGGCCTTCGGGCATCTGAGCGCAGCCGGTGGCGGCTGCTAGACTGCCGCCCATGTCCCTCCTCAGCGAAGAATCCCGGGAAACCGAGACGGTTCAGGCGTTAGTGCAGTTACTGCGAACGCGGTCCTACGAAGAGATTCGACAGCGGATGTACGACAATCCTCCGGGGAGCGCGTGGTGGTCGGCGTGCAAGACGGAGCTGGATATCCGCAATGGCGAGCAGATGGCGGCAGCGCTCTCGGCAACGTCACGGGTGCTGGAGCGGCTGCGGGCCTCGACCGAGCATTTCGAGCAGTTGGCGGACACGCTCTACCACACCACCAGCGAAATCGCGGGGCAAATGCGCAGTGCGAGGGATGCTTCGCGACGGCTGGAGATTGCGGTTTATGTGGCGATTGGGATTACGCTGGTGCAGTTGTTTAATCTGGTGTTTGAGGTGTCCAGAAGGCGGTAGGTTCGTGCGAACCTGACGAAACTTCAGCTGTGCAAGTCTTCCGCCCTTCCCGCTTTCCTCTATACAATTACTTAGAAGTTGAATCGGGGATTTTGCCGGCGATGAAATGAGGGCTATGGCGCTTTCATTGCGAAGTCTCTTTTCCCGTGTGTGCGTTCCTGGATTATTGTTCAGCCTCACGGCCATAGCGCAGGTACCCGGGCCGCAGCCACCACGATGTACTCCCGAGATGGTCGACATCAACCTGCTGACTGAAGGCGTATCTGCGCCTGAATCACGGGTGCACTTGCTGGTTGTCGAAATACAGAATCGCAGTCAGGCAAGATGCCTTCTGGACAGGTTCGCAGTCAAGTTCCCCCCTGAGGACGCCGACCAAGTCGGGGACGAGTCGATGTCCGATCCCAGCCCGTCGGCGTCAGCGTTCCGGCAGAAGTCTTATCAACTCGCGGCGGGCGAGGTGGCTCATTTTCTACTCGCGTGGTCCCCAGTACCGTTGAATCTAAGTGGCATCGTCATGAATGATTGTGCGACGCGCGATGCCATGACGCTCAACTGGGGCATGCCCGGCGAAACAAAACGAGTGCTGGAAGTCAGGCATTTGTGGATTCAGGTTTGCGGTCAACTCTACCGCTCTTCGTACCGAGCGGGACCTTACGTCTCCGGCGAACCTATTGCAGCGGAATGGATGGAACACGACCGGGTTAAGTCCTCTGATTTCGTGGCGCCGATTGCTTCAGTTGCTCGGGCAACGGCTGCGAGCCCTGGTCCGGTCGTAGCATTACGAGCTTTTTATGATGTGCAGTACCTGAAGGGCAGTTTTGAATCAGGTTATAGCGGCTACTTCGAACTATTTTTGAGGGTGGCTTCTCCCGCCAACGCCGCTTGTCCCTTTTCAAGTTTGCGCAAGCGCGAGGCGGACGGGCAAACGGTTATTTACTTGAATCATTGCCAAGACCGCGACATGCGGGCGGTCTCTCCGACGAGAGAAACGAGACTGATCCTTGCGACACTGGGAATGCTGCCGGAGAGAGTGGGCACGGTCGAGTACAGTGTCTCAAGCGAAGTGATGCACGATGGCAGCGTGGTTTTGGCACGATCACAATTCGACGTTTCCGTCCGAGACCCAAAACAGCCGATGCTGCCGGCCATTGACACGAGCATGCAGGGTTGCCAGGCATCTCAACTGAAGGTGTCCGCTCCGGAGGAACTAGGCGACCATTGGAAACAGCCGAGGATCCATCCTCCCGCCGGCCAAGAATGGCATGACGGAAAAGTCTTCGAAGTAACGAATGTCTCGAACCAAAGCTGCCTGCTGGGCGGCGTGCCGGAACTTAAGTTTCTGGAACCTCCAGAGGTCAAGAGCGGCGGGTTGACGATACCCGTTTGCCGCAACTGCGGTACTCCGTTGTTCAACCCGCGTGATAGCCAGTGGATTGACTTGAAACCGAATGACTCCGCGCATTTTATGGTCGCTCGAACTATGTTTGATGCCGATCACTGGTTCGCATGCACGGTCATTGGAGGACTGGATATGACCTTGCCCGGCGACCCACAGTCGATGCGATTGCCATTCGATGCTGGCAGCTGCGACGTGGGCGTAAGCGCGTGGCGCGCGGGCAGGTACGACGGCGATCCGATGAATCTTCAATATGATCGGGAAGAGAAAGCTCGCGAGGACAAACGGGTCGCGGCGGCTAAGCCGGTGCCGGAAGAATGTGCTAAGAGCGTATCAGCGGACACGGGCAGCCCGGTGATGTTTCCGTCGCGCGGTCCGCTCACTTTGGGAGTATCGACGAAGACAACCCATTACGGAGAACCGATTCCGGTTCTCCTGTGGCTGAGCAATCCCACCGACACAGCCCAGCCCGTTTGGTCGTGCGGGGGTATTATCGACGACTTCTGGTACTCCGGTATGGATGTCTTCGACTCCGCCGGGCATCGAGTGCTTAGCCGCGACGAAGAAAAACAAAGAAAGAGTGGCACCCTGCCGACACAACGCGTGCAGGTTTGTGGGAGTACGGTTGAAACTTACATACCGGCTCACGCCTGCACACACAGTACGTTCTCGAGCCAAGCGTCCTATGTCTCTCACGATCTCCACAAATATTACGAGCTTCCACCGGGGCGATATTTCATTGTCCCGGCAGAAAGAACGAAAGACGGTGAGCCTGTGCGCAGGACCGTGATCGACCCGACGGGAGGGCTGGCTATCGTAGTTCTGGAACAGTGAGTTGGAGGAGCACTTGCCTTTGATGGGGAACGGCCGTCGGCTAGCGCTTATATGATCTTTTCGATGGCGGCGCGGAGGTCGTCATACGACATCACGCCGGGGTGGTAGAGCGCGACTTTGCCCTTGCGGTCGATCAGGACCAGGGTCGGCGTGGTGCTGGCGCCGTAGCGGTCGAAATTGGCTTTGCTGACCGGGACAGGGACGGTTTGTAGCCCTGGGTAAAACTGTTGCCAGACTTTTTCCGCATAGGCCAGTTCTTCTCTTGGTTTCGCATCTTCGCCGCGGGCGGTATATCCGTAAAGCTGGGTGGGAGCGAGCACGCTTAGCCCTCGGGAAGCAAATTCAGAGCTCAATTGGGTAATGATGGGGCCTTCGTGTTTGCAATCGATGCACCAGTGCGCCCAGAAAAACAGAAGCACGGGAGAGCCTTTCAGAGCGAGAGGCGACTTGGGTGCGGAGCCAAGATATTCGCCGAGGCGCAGCGGCGGAGCAGGCTGACCCGCGAGGCCGAGCAAATTCAGATTCTTTTGCAGACGGGCGCGCAGGGAAGTGTTGCCGTAAACGGTCAGGTTATGCCGTAGCAGAGCGACGGCCTGTGGCTGCTGGCCGCGGGCAGTGAGCACCTGGGCTTGGACTTCGATGGCGGCGCCGAGAGCAAGCGGCAAGTGCGGCTCGGCGTCCAGAGCGCGATGCTTGAGTTGCTCGTGGGCGAGGGTTTCGGTCTGTTTGGCGTAGGTTGCGGCCTGGTCGAACTGGTTGGCGGAAAGTGAGGCGCGGGCGATCCAGGAGAGCGCCTCCAGGTAATCGGGGTCGATGCCGTGGGAAGTGCGGTAGTTTTCGAGCTCGGTAGTGGCAGCGGTAAAGTTGCCCTGCGAGAGGGCAAGGCGAACATCGGTGGTGAGGTCGGCGAAAGAGGGCGAACAGAGAAGCAGCAGGATGGCAACGCGGCGAACGATCATTTGTGTATGGACGCTCCCAGGAGACCTAAAGTTTCGCTGATTTTGTGAGAATATGTGCCCTCGCGGTAAAGGAGAGGACGCTGCAAGCCATTGCAGGCCAGGCACTTATGATGAGATTACCTAAATAATGATAGCAATCTTGAGAGCCGGTAGGGTAGAATGTACTTGCGTTTGAGCTTGTACGGCACTATGCAGTTTCCAGTACTTCCCGCTAACCGGCGTGACCTGCCTGCAGAAGTCCAGCGAGTGATTCAGCGCACAATCTAACAGAAAAAGGAACAAAGCAACACCATGGAAACAGGAACAGTAAAGTGGTTTAACGACGCCAAGGGTTATGGTTTTATCAGCCGCCAGAATGGCGAGGACGTGTTCGTGCACTTCTCGGCAATCCAGGCCAACGGATTCCGCAGCCTGCAGGAAGGCCAGCAAGTGCAGTTCGATGTAGTCAAGGGCCCCAAGGGGTGGCAAGCCGAGAACGTAAAGCCGGCGTAAACCACAAAATCAAATTCGCAGAGAGGGCGGCTCCGAGGAGCCGCCCTTTATGTTTGTCGTACAATGCACGGCGACGGAGGACACCATGGCTTTGCAGGTGGGAGATCTGGCACCTGATTTTGAGCTGCCCGCGGTGGAGGATGGGCGGCAAGTCAAGATCCGGTTGAGTGATTTTCGCGGGAAAAAGCATGTGGTAGTAACATTTCACCCGCTGGACTGGACTCCGACTTGAGGGGAGCAGGTGCCGGCGTTGAACTCCGATCGGGAGAAGTTCGCCGCACTCGATGCCCAGGTCCTGGACATAAGCACAGATTCGATTTACAGCCACAAAGCGTGGCAAAAATATGAGATCGGAAATGTACAGCTGCCGATGTGTTCCGATTTCTATCCGCACGGGGAAGTGACCAAGGCGTTCGACGTAATGCGCATGGGACCGCCGCTGGCGGGAATCAGCGAGCGGGCGGCATTCATCGTGGATAAGGGTGGAAAGATTGTATTTGCCAAGGTGTATCCGCTGGACCAGGCGCCGAAGAGCGAGGAGCTGCTGGAGGCGCTGGGAAAGGTGAGGAGCTAGGACATCGCCAACCGTGCCGAGGCGATGGCCGTCGCCAGCGAAGTCTCCTTTACGGCTGCATGTCCTTGATCAGCACCACGTCGCTGTCGGTGTGGCCGCGGATGAGGCCGAGTTGTTTGCCGTCGAACGACCAGTGGAAGTCGTTGATGTGTTCGGCGGGAAAATCAGTGATCTGCTTTCCTTTGGAGCCATCCAGCGGCTGGGACCAGAGATTGTCAACTCCGGCCGTGCGCACGGAATACACGATGGCTTTGCCGTCGGGCGCAAAACGCAGATGGCCGCTGCGAGGACGCTCGAAGTCCAGGCTCTTGAGAACCTGGCCGGAGTCGACGGCCAGAATGGTGAGTTTTTCAATGTGCTCGCCGATATGGCCGAAGGTCGCGACAGCGGCAGTTTTGCCGTCGGGGGAAACATCGAAATCGGCTGCCAGTTCATCGGAAACTTTGCTGGCCTGGCCTCCCTCGAGCGGAACTTTCATGAGGCGGTTGCTGTTGGTGTTATCCAGATAAAGCACCAGCCCATTGGACGAACAATGGGGATACTGATCCAGTTTGCCATCGGTCAGCTGTTTGAGGTTGCCGCCACCGGCGTCCATTCGCCAGATATTCAGAACGCGACTGCCTTTGCTGAAAACGTTGGTGAAAACGATGAAGCGGCCGCCGGGACAGGCGGAAGGCGTATCCGGGGAAGCGTCCTCGGGCGCCGTGATTGACGTAGTGTTGCCGGACGCAGGATCGACGACGCCAAGTCCGGTTCGCGAACTCCGAAGCAGGCGGCCGTCCTGGGTCCAACTGAACTGATAGACAGGAGCCCCCGAGGTCGCTTGATGAAGCTGAGTGGCAGGTGCGCCAGCCGGCATGGCGAACAAGTTCCAGTGGCCTTCGCTCAGGACGGTGGCAATGCTGTGTCCATCCCCGGTAACGCTGGGGTCGGAGTAGTTGTTGGTGTCACGCGTGACCGGTTGAGACTTCCCCTCGGGATAAGAAATGAAAACAATCTGATTCTTGCTGAACTGGCTTAACGCAACCAGGCCCCGGCCGTCGGGCATCCAGACGGGACGCTGCACGATGCGATCGTCGGAGGTGAAGAAAAGGTGTTGTTTGCCGGCGGCCACATCGAGCGCGACCAGCCCGCTGAACGCGGTGCCTGGCTGCAGCACCATAAAGACGATGTTCTTGCCGTCCGGAGACCAGGCCGGATCGTATAAGCCGCCGGTCATGGATCCGCTGGACAGAACCTTTTCCTCGCCGCCATCGACGGGCTGAACCAGGAGGCGATACTTGCCGGCCTCGGGATTGTTGTAGCGAAGAAAGGCAAATTTCTTTCCGTCGGGCGAAAAGGTGATATTGGAATCAATGTCGGTGACAAGTTTCTCGGGCGTGCCGCCGAGCAGCGGGGCGCGATAGAGATACTCCAGCTCGTCGCTGCCGGGTTCGGTGCGAATGAAATACAAGTAGTTCCCATCCGGCGAGAAACGCAAATGCTTGTAATAAACTTCCGCGGGCGCGACTACCTGGGTATTGCTGTTGGTGGGTAGGTTACGCAGCCACAGGCTCTGCTTGCCGCCTTCATCCATGACGTTGAGGATGTACTTGCCGTCGGGCGAAATGGCGACCTGGCTGGCCTTGCCACTGTCGGTGACCTTGGCGATGGAAATGTTCTGGAACGGCATGGAACGGGCGCGGTTCAGGAAAGAATAAATGCCGTAGCCGGCGGCGGCGAGGACGGCGATGACAACCAGCACAACCGCGCCGGCGCCAAACTTATGCTCACGGGCAGCGGCCACAGCGGCCGAAGCGGAGGACGCAGCCACCTGAACGCTGGACGAGTCGGAAGGACGAACCAGGACCCCTGACCCTGTAACGGCGCGCGCCGAGGTACCGCTCGATTCGGTGTCGCGCTTCAGGCGTTTAAGATCGCCGCGGAGGTCCGCGGCCGACTGGTAGCGCAGCTCGCGATCTTTTTCCAGCAGCTTGGCAATGGCTTCCTGCAACTTGGGCGAAAGCGTGGGATTGAGCTGCGCGGCTGGAGTGGGATCACGCTCCAGGATGGCATGAAAAATTACCGCGGAAGTGTTGCCGGAAAAAGGCAGCGTGCCGGTGGCCATTTGATAGATCACCGATCCCAGAGAGAACAGATCGGTGCGGGAATCCAGTTCTTCGCCTCGGGCCTGCTCGGGCGACATATAGGAAACCGTGCCCACGGTTGCGCCGGGACTGGTGAGGTGGGCGGTTGCGCCGGCCGGATCAAGCGTGAGGGTCTCGGCGGCTAACGTATTTGCCCGAATGAGCTTGGCCAGGCCGAAGTCGAGAATCTTGACCGGGCCGCGCTGAGTAACAAAGATGTTTGCGGGCTTGATGTCGCGGTGGACGATGCCTTTGGCGTGGGCGGCGTCGAGGGCGTCGGCGAGCTGGATGCTGATGTCGAGCAGACGATCGAGCGGCAGCCGGCCGCTGGCTAATTTTTCGTTGAGGCTTTGGCCCTCCAGCAGCTCCATGGAAATGAACGACTGGCCGGCATCGTTTTCGACCGCGTAAACGGTGCAGATGTTGGGATGATTGAGCGCGGATGCGGCGCGGGCTTCGAGCAGAAAGCGCTCTAGCGCAGTGGCATCGCGGGCAAGGTCGGCGGGCAGAAACTTGAGCGCCACGCGGCGGCCGAGAGTGAGGTCCTGGGCTTCGTAAACGACACCCATGCCGCCGCTGCCGAGTTGGCCGGTGATTTTGTAATGAGAGATAGTCTGGCCGATCATGTTTGGGCCCGTCATATGCTGGCAAAACCAGTGCTTGGCCGATCAGGAGGCTTCAAGTGATGTTAGGCGGGAGCGGGAAGAGAGTCAAACGAGGGGTGGGGATGGTATACGGCAGTGGTTTTGAAATTGCCCCACTTTCTTTTGCCGGCATGCGGCCCGGGAGGCTGCCTCTGGTAGGATTTCCGGCGTGAACCTGCTCCGGCAACGCGATCGCGCGTCAGGTCTCGGCGACACATTGATTTCTATAGCACCCATAAATACTTTGAATTTCCACCTGGCCCGCTGATGGGGTAGGTTAGTGCCCATAATTCAGGTTCCGGGGCCAGGCGCCCGGAGACTGAAGCCGCGAAAATCTCACCAGCAAGTTCTGGGGAAATGGGTGCGAGATGAAAAAGTTGGGCGTTACTTCCATAGCCGTGGTGTTACTGTTCTCCGCCGTTGCCGTGGCTCAGGAAGGTTCCAAAACGCAGACGACGGCGCGAAAGACCGTCAGCGTCAGCGGCAAGATGAGCGATGACGGGCGAGTGTTGTTGCGCGATGCCGGCAGCCAAATCTGGACGGTCAGCAATCCGGAGGCCCTGGAGGGTTATGCGGGGCGAGAGGTAGTGATCCGCTGCCAACTGGTGCCGGAGAGAAACGAGCTTCGGGTTGTGTCGGTCAAGCCGATAAAAGGCGAGGCGGCCTACGCGACGAAATGGGGCGACTCGGCCTTTCGGCGGTAGGAAACCCGGTTCCAGGAAACTCTGCTGCCTTCCCCGGCAGAGTGTTGCTGGCGGATGAAAGGCCTGTTGAAAACCTTGGAAGGCGCCAGCTACGCTGATTATGGGTGAGTGGCCCGCGTAGTAAAAGTCCGCCTGATCAGCGCTGCGGTTCGGGCGCCGGACCGCGGCCGATTTTCACTTCCGTTGCATGGAGCATGTCTCCCATCGGCACGGCGTGAATGACGACCCTGTCCCCAACCTTCAGGTCTTTCTGCGTGGCTGCGGCCTCGCCCTTCATGTACTTGGTGCTGGGCGTCACCATCACCGCCTTGACGACTCCATCCTTGGTTTTTACGGTGATCGACGCATCTTCGACTTTTATGACCTTACCCATGACGTGTTGCTCGTCGCCGTGGGCGAATGCCATGGCCGTTAAGAACAATGCCGCGACCATCACAACGAATGCCCATTTCCTACTCATGCGTTTCCTCCTTGGACGTCGTTCCGTTCAGAAAGTCGTTCTCTTCCCGTTCTTCTTCGCGGTCTGCCGCGCTGTTTGGGTTCAGCTTTTGCATCTCCGCTTCCTCGCCCGCGCTAACCTGGGGTAAATGACGGATGAATAACACCAGCATCCAGGTTTCTTGATCGGCATCGCCACCTTCCGGTTTGCCCCATGCCGGCATCCCGGTCATCCGTATGCCGTTGCGAATGATGTAGTAAAGCTCGCCGTCGCTCAGCGATTGAGTTTTCGGCTGACGCATGTCTGGAGCTTTCGGATAGAGATTTCTCCCGAGCTCGGTATCTCCGCTGCCGTTGTTGGCATGGCAGGTTGCGCAGTGGTCGGCCCAGTGGTTCCGGCCCCTGGTCAGGGTTTCGGCAGTCGGGGAAATCGGATTGTTGAGTTCTTTCGCTACGGCAGGAATCGCTTTCCGCCTGAACACGCGAGCCATGGAGATCTCCAAAGGACTGGGTTGGTCGCGTGCGCTGAAACCTTTCCTGGAAAGGCGGGCAGCATAAGTCCCCACCGCCACGATGCCCGCCACGATCGGGAGAACAATCACCCACGCCCACCTTGCCCTCATCACCGCTTTCCCTCCGCCTCACTTGCTCTGTCGGGTGGTTCCTAGTAATGAAACCGGTAGCGCACCTCCACGAAAATCTCCCGAGGATTGTTCCAGTGAAAGCCGCCGAAGGTCAGGCTGTTGTCGAGTTCGACGCGCCGGTTGGCCACGTTCAGCGCGTTCACCGAAGCTGAGAAGCGCTCGCCAAAGTCTTTTCCCATGGCCAAATCAAAGGTGGTGTGTGCGGGCAAGTAGTCGCCGGGGTAGGGCTGGCCGGGAAAACCGTTGGCAAACCCTGATCCGTAGCTGACATTGGTGGAAGCGAAGCTGCGCCAGGGAAGAGTGACGTCGCCGCCGACGCTAAGCGTATTGCGCTGGTCGTGGTCCAGCGGGCTGAGACCGGGGTCGAAAGAAAAGTCAGTAAGGCCGCCGGTGATGGTGCCGCTTCCCTCAGCAATCTGATTGGAATAGGCCAGGTGGAGTTGCGCGCGATGGGCGATGCGCGGCGAACGCAAGGTCAGTTCCCAGCCGCGTATGACTGCTTTCGAGATGGTGAGGGGGAAGAAGATGTTTGAAGCGCCAATGTTGCCGTGATCGAAGAAGTTGTGGGCATTGGTGCGGAAGGTGTCGGCATCGAGCACCCATCCGCGGTAGGGGATAGTAACGCCGAACTGGTGCTCCTCGTCGAACTCGCCGTGGAGCGGGACAAATCCCAGGCCTTCCCCTTGTACGAAGTCGATGAGGGCTGGCCCGCTCACGGTCACTAGTGGAGGAGCTTGATAGTAGTGGCCGTAGAAGCCGCGGAAGGTCCAGCGCAGCTTGGGGATGGTCACGGTAGCTCCGAAGCGCGGGCTGATGGCGCTCTCGGAAACTCCGTCGGAGAAGCGCGTCGGTCTCATACCGGCGATCAGCGTCAGCCAGGGAACGGGAGTGAATTTGTCGTCGATGAAAAACGTTTCCTGGTTTCCGGTGGGATGTTGAACATCGGTAATCGGCGCATTGCCGCTGCCATCATTGAAGATGGCTCCGAAGGTCTGACTGTCGTGCTGATAAAAGCTGAAAAAACCTGCCTGTAGGTTGTTCCGGGCAAAACTGGCGGAGACGCTTCCCTGTCCCCCGGCATAGGTGGAACCGCGTTCCTGGGTGGTGGCGATGGGTACGTCGCTGGCCAGGCTGTTGTAGTCGCCGCTGTTGAAATGGAAAAGAGGCGATACCGTCATGGCAATCCTGGAATTGAAAGTGTGGACCCAGGAGAAATTTACGACGGCGTCGGACTCATGTTCACCGTCGCGCAGGCCGAGGCTCGGATACTGCGGGCTGAAGCCGTTGGCTGCGATGGATCCGTTTTCGATGTCATTCGGGTTGGGGTCGAAAGGGACCTGATAATAGTCACGCCGCAGCGAGGTCACGACGCGCAACTGATTTGAGGGATCAACGTTGAAAATAAGCGTGCTGAACCCGCCATATCCGTTGGCGGCATCGTGTACGACTTCGGGAACCGGCGGTTGCAGGCCGAGGTTACTGCGGTTGCCGTTGAGGCTGACGTAGTAAGCGAAGCGCTGGGTGTGGCTGCCAAAGCTGAACGAGTCGTTGGTCTGGTAAAAATTGCCCAGGCTCAGAACCAGTTCGGCTTCGTTGTTGCGCTCGAAGCCGGTACGGGGGACGACATTAAAAACGCCGTAGGTGCGGTCGCCGAATTCGGCGCCATAGCTGCCGCGGTTGACTTCAAGATAATCGATGTCCTTGGGGTCGAACTGCGGGCCGATATTCGAGGCGATATTGGTGTTGGGGACGGGCACGCCATCGACCAGCCAACTGGTTTGGTGGCCGCCACGAATATGCAGCTGGTCGTGAGTGACCCAGGTGCCGGGCACGTAGTTGGTGATCATGGCCATGCTGTTGGTGCGGTCGGCGCCCGGTGAGCGCTCAATATCCTGGCGGCTGACCAGAGTGGTGGGCGTGGCGGTGTCGGTGGGCACTACTTCCGGGGCAGCCGAGACGGTTACGGTTTCCCCCTTGACCGATACCTGTAGTTGGAAGTGGATAACTGGCTCGGTGCCTGAGATTACGGTGACCGTCTCAGTTGCCTGCTCGAAGCCGGGATTAGCGACCGAGACCGAATACTCACCCACGGGGACGGTGCTGAACTGAAACTCACCATTGGAGTTGGTGTTGGCGGTCTTACTCCAGTCCGAGGATTTGGCTTTGAGCATCACCATTGCGCCCTGCACGGGCCGGTGCTGAGGATCGTGAATGATGCCGCGGACGGAGCCAAAAATGGTGGCCAAGGCGGCAGCGGCGAAAGCGAAAGGAACGGCGAGCTGCAGAATGCGAACGCAACGCATGAAAGTTCTCCTGGTCCTGAGGCAAAATGCTGGGACGCCACGCGTACAGCGGCTACCGAGGGTGGCCGTCCACGCGTGTGCAGTCGTGATGTGGGTTGCAATAAATCAGGCGATGGAGAACTGAGGCGGGGCGCGACCGGACTGCGAAGAGCGGATGAGGTGGATGGGGGTTACTGCTGTCTGCTCAACCGGCAGCGGGGTGGAGAATGTGAGCGTCTGTCGGCCGACTGATGGCAGTAGACAGGGCGACTGAGAAACCGTGAGGGCGTGGCAGCAATCGTGGTTGCAGCAGGCGGGAACGGTGTGAAGTTCTGCAAGGTTCGGTCCGTGCTGGTGCATCGGCTTGCGCATGCAGCAGGCATGCGGCGCGGGCGTGGCGATCGCCAGGGCCACGGGGGCAAAGAGGCCCACGAGCATAAGAGTCAGCAGAAGCCTGGCGGTCAGACGATGCATAAGAGCGTTCTGAAACACCCCACGATTGCTCAGACGATGGAAGACAGCATAAGGTAGCGCCCGGCGGAAGGCAAGGGGAAGAAGAATGACAGCGCAGGCGGGTGGGCTGCTTACCTCATCAAAACCCAGCGGCCGCCATCGGTAAACAGGATGACCAAATTCATCACGATCATCATCAGGTCGTAGTGCCAGCCGTAGGTTCCCTCGCCCCAGAAACCAACGTGCCAGACAAAAATCTGCTTCTGGATGGCGCCAAGCATAATGAGGATGAGGCCGATGGCGGCAAGTTGAGTCAGCACGCCGAAAACCACGCCCAGGCCGCCAGCCAATTCAACGACCCCCAGAAAGATGGTAAAACCCTGGCTCATGCCAATATCTTTGCTGCGTTGTTGGGATTTGGTGGCGTGGCTCCAGCCGCTGGTGACGAAAATAGCAGCGACCATGAGGCGGAGGAGGAGAAGTCCGAAGTCGGTGTATTGGGCGAGTTGAGGGAACATGGTCTTTCTCAGGCTTTGCCGTGAATTTTAGCCCACCACCAGCGCACGCCGACAAACAAAAAGCGCCAGTCGTGGAAGAACTCAGGCTCTTTGCGTTCGAAGGCATGGCCGATGAATTGGAAGGTCCATCCCACGAGGAAAAGCACCAGCGCGTAGGGCCATAGGCGGTGAATAAAGATGCTGGCTAGGAACAAGGCGAGTGAGATGAGGATTGCTGGTATCCCGAGGGTATGGCAGACACGGTTCGCCGGGTGCTGATGGCTGGTGGAGTATTGCGCAATCCATTGTTCGTTGGTGCGGTTGCCAAGCATGGCGTCGATGATACATGGGAGAGGACGGGGAAGCGATAGATCGAGGCCGGGTTGAGAGGCCTGCCGAAAGCGTGTTAGCATCCTAGGTTTTGGCAGGGTTCGACGTTGGCCTATAGACTGTCCTCTTCATAGTGATTTATGGGCCCGCCGCAGTGCAGATCTCTGATTTCGATCAAGAATCGAGCTTCGCTCGGACGGGCGGGACGCCCGTCCCCACACGATCTCTAAGGAGTAACCCGTGAAGGTTTACGAAGGCGCAAACATCAGGAATGTCGCGGTGGTGGGTCACGGCCATGCCGGCAAGACGTCGCTGGTTTCGGCCATGCTGTACACGTCGGGAGCAACCCAGCGGCTGGGCCGCGTGGACGATGGTTCGGCGACCACGGATTATGACGATGAAGAAATCGCGCGCAAGATGTCGATCGCGGCGGGGATGGCCTATGTGGAGTGGGGCAAGACGAAGATCAACCTGATCGATACGCCCGGGTTCAACATGTTCGTCCACGAAGCCAAGATGGTGTTGCCGGTGGTGGATGCGGCGGTTGTGGTGGTGGACGGCGTGGCGGGAGTGGAGGTGGTCACGCAGCGGGTATGGAATTATTGCGAAGAGTACAAGACGCCGCGGTTAATCATTGCCAGCCGGATGGATCGTGAGCGCGCGGACGCGAACCGGGTGCTGGAGTCATTGACCAATGCCTTCGGACGGACGGTGATTCCGCTGGAATTGCCCATTGGCAGTGAGAAGAATTTTACCGGCGTGGTGGACCTGGTCAACATGAAGGCATACACCTACGAGTTGGGTGGGAATGGCAAGGGCAAGGAAGGCGAGATTCCGGCCAACATGAAAGAGCAGGCGCAGGCGGCGCACGAGAAACTGGTGGAGATGGTGGCCGAGGGCAACGATGCCTTGATGGAGGAATTTTTCGAGAAGGGAACGATTCCTGAGGAACACCTGGTGCCGGCGCTGCACGAGGCGATTCGCGAAGACAAGATCTTCCCCGTGATTTTCGGGTCTGGATTGGGAAATGTGGGTGCGGACCGGGTGATGGATTTCATTGTGGACTATACTCCCGCGCCGTCGGAGCACGAGTGGGTGCAGGGCGAGGCGGCAGCGTCGGGAAATGGGGAAGCGCCCAAGCGGCATGAGACTGACGCCGAGCCGGTTTCGATCTATGTGTTCAAGACGGTTTCGGATGCGTTTGCGGGAAGAATTTCGTACTTCAAAGTCTTTTCCGGAGTTTTGAAAAACGACGCGACTCTGCAGAACTTCACCAAGAACACAGCCGAGAAGCTGGCGCATATTTCCATCATGCAAGGCAAAACAGCGGTGCCGGTGAACGAATTGCACGCGGGCGATGTCGGCGCTGTAGCCAAGCTGAAAGACACTTTGACGGGCGACACCTTGGGCGACAAGAACGCGCCGATTCAGTATCCCAAGGTGCACTTGCCGGAGCCGGCGATTACGTTTGCGATTGAGCCGAAGAGCCGGGCGGACGAAGACAAGCTGGGGCCGAGCATCCACAAGCTGATGGAAGAAGACGCCATGCTGCGGTTTTTCCGCGATCCGCAGACCAAGGAGTTCCTGATCGCGGGAACCGGGCAGCAGCATATTGAGGTGGTGGTGGCGAAAATGAAGAAGCGCTACCACGCGGAAGTGATCTTGAAAGCGCCGAAGGTTCCGTACCGCGAGACGATTCGCGGCAAAGCGGACGTGCAGGGGCGGCACAAGAAGCAGACCGGCGGCCACGGCCAGTACGGCGATTGCAAGATCAAGATGGAACCCCTGCCGCGCGGCGGCGACTTCGAGTTCGTCAATGATATTTTCGGCGGCGCGATCCCCAAGAACTTTATTCCGGCGGTGGAAAAGGGAATCCGAACCGCGGCTGCGCGCGGCTATTTGGCGGGGTATCCGGTGACGGATTTCCGGGTAATCCTCTACGACGGCTCCTATCACGATGTAGATTCGAACGACTTGTCGTTCCAGATGGCAGGCCGCATCGCGTTCAAGAAAGCCATGGAAGTCGCCAAGCCGACGCTGCTGGAGCCGATCATGAGCGTGGAGATTACGGTGCCGGACGAGTTTGCGGGCTCGATCATGGGCGACTTGAACAGCCGGCGGGGGCGGATCCAGGGCATGGACAACAAGGGCGGCAACACGATTGTGAAAGCAGAAGTGCCGATGTCGGAAATGCTGAGCTACGGGGTTGATCTCACGGCGATGACCCAGGGCCGCGGCAGCTTCAACATGGAAATGCACCATTACGACATGGTGCCCGGGCAGTTGCAGGAGAAGATCATCGAGAAGGCGAAGGCGGCGAGAGGGGAGCAAGCCGAGGAAGAAGAGTAGAGATGTCGGATGCGTCCGACAAGCTCTTGAGGCAGGCGTCGCAGGCGCGGCGAGAAAATCGGCTCGCCGATGCCAAACGGGACCTGACCGAGGCGGTTGCAGTTTGCCGCAAAAGCGGTTCGCTGGTCGAGCTGGAGAAAGCGCTCACGGGTCTGGGTCAGATTGAACGGGATCTGCAAAATTTCGAGGCCGCGCGGAAGCATTATGAAGAGGCCGTGGCCATCTGCCGAGTGCAGGGCGATGCCCTTAAGCTGGCGCATACGATACGACATCTCGGGGACATTCACCGGCATGAGGGACATCGGGGATTGGCCGAACCTTGTTATCGGGAAGCCCTGAGTCTCTATCGCAGTCGTGAAACTCCGCCGCTGGAGTTGGCGAATGCGATTCGGGGTTTGGCGATCCTGCAAAGCGACGCGGGCGAGGTCAAAGAAGCAAGATTGCTCTGGGCGGAAGCCAGGGAGTTATACGCTGCGGTGAAGGTAGAGGCGGGCGTGGCTGAAAGTTCCCGGCGATTGGCGGGGCTGGAGCGACCGGAACAAACGAAGTAGGCCGAAGGGACAGGGAAAGATGCTGCGCCTTGAACCAGCCTGCTGGCCGTGCTTCGTGCTAATATCGCGCCAGTGGCCACGCTCAGAAACATTCCCAAGCTTCCGCAGGAGCGCGAGCGGATCGTCTCGGCGGCGCCGGTGGAAGACGATTCGTCGTTTGAACTGAAGCTGCGGCCGCAGCGGTTGGCAGAGTTCATCGGGCAATCCAAAGTTAAAGAAATTCTGGCGGTGGCGATTGAGGCCACAGGCTCGCGTGGCGAAGCTTTGGACCATGTGCTGCTCTACGGCCCGCCGGGCCTGGGAAAAACCACGCTGGCTACCATTATCGCCAATGAATTGGGGGTTGCCTTTCAGCAGACTTCCGGGCCGACGCTGCAGATCAAGGGCGACCTCACCGCGATTCTCACCAACCTGCGAGAAAAGCAGGTTCTGTTCATCGATGAAGTTCATCGACTGCAACCGGCGCTAGAAGAGATCCTGTATTCGGCGCTCGAAGACTACAAGCTGGACATCATGATCGGCCAGGGACCGGCGGCACGCACTCACACAATGGACGTAAAGCCATTCACGTTCATTGGCGCGACCACGCGGGCGGGGCTGCTGTCGTCGCCGCTACGGTCGCGATTCGGCATCGTGCTGCGGTTGGAGTTTTACAGCCACGACGATTTGCGGATTATTGTGGAGCGCTCGGCGGACATTCTAGGCGTGGAGGTTGACCACGCAGGAGCGATGGAGATTGCCAGCCGGTCGCGGGGTACGCCACGAATTGCCAACCGGTTGCTGCGGCGGGTGCGGGACTACGCGCAGGTGCGTGGCGGCGGCAAGATCGATCTGCCGACCGCGCAAGCGGCGCTGCAGATGCTGGAAGTGGATCGTTATGGGTTCGATGAAGTCGACCGCAAGTTGCTGCTGACCATTATTGAAAAGTATCAAGGCGGCCCGGTAGGGGTGAACACGCTGGCGGCGGCTCTGGCAGAGGAAGCGGACGCGATTGAAGAAATCTACGAGCCCTTCTTGATCCAGATTGGGTTCTTGAACCGCACGCCGCGCGGACGAGTGGCCACCCAGTTGGCCTACGAGCATTTCGGGATCACGCCGAATCGCCGGCAGAGTTCGTTGTTCTAGATCACTGCGGAGGTTCGCTCCGCCGGACAGCCCAGGGCGGCTGTCCCCACGTGGCCTGTGGCGCTCCCAACCGCTACAATGTCGGCAGCATGATTGCCCACCTCCGAGGAAAGCTGCTGGCCAAGCATCCCAATCAAGCCATCGTTGAGACCGGCGGCGTCGGTTATGACGTGGCCATCAGCGTTCCCACTTTTTCCGATTTGCCGAACGTGGGCAGCGAGGTTGGGCTGCACATCTACACGCATGTTCGGGAGGACGTGATCGCGCTCTATGGATTTTGGCGGGCAGGGGAAAAGCAGCTGTTTGAAAAGCTGATCACGGTGAGTGGGATCGGGCCGAAGCTGGCGATTACCATCCTGAGTGGCATGGCAGCCGACGAAATGACGGCGGCGATTCGCGGAAATGA
>Ga0335078_10000981_pt1 | contig 43378 bp, 22 predicted proteins | sample Lox_Sample_32_FD_206711 | JGI IMG/M metagenome (GOLD analysis project Ga0335078, IMG submission 206711) | Soil microbial communities from Loxahatchee National Wildlife Refuge, Florida, United States - Lox_Sample_3.2 | ecosystem: Environmental > Terrestrial > Soil > Wetlands | place: USA...
GGTATCCCTATGTCCCGGTCGGCGGCGAGATGGCAGTGAACTGCGCCATCTTGAGTTATGACGGCACGGTGTATTTCGGATTCAGCGGAGATGTGCACGCCGCACCGGATTTGCGGCGCCTGGAGGATCTTGTGAAATCGAGTTTCGAGGAGTTGCGGGAAGCTGCTGGAGTAGCACGAACGCGAAAGAAACCGCGGCAAAAGAAACCACTGCAAACGAAGAGCAAGGCGCCCGCGAAGAAGCCCGCATCGCCACTCGCACCCTCGGCTGCCGAGAAGATTCGTATACCGATTCCGCTGCCGTCCGCGGTGCCGCCTGTCGAAACAGTGAAAGCACCGGAACCAGCAGTCGAAGAGGAGAAAGTTTTGAGCCAGTTGATCGCCTAGAGATTGTATAAGAAGGTGGAAAGTGGAAGGCTTTTACTCCCCCGTGCAGGTAACATCCTGGCTCGCCCAGGGTCGGGCCCTCTTCCTGGTTATTCACTTCCTCGGCATCGCAGGTTTTTGCTACATTGTCGCGCGGCGCCTGGTACCGCTGGTGCGGGGCGAGCGCGATCTTCGCTTTGACCGGCCCCTGGCCCGGTTGGGAAGAGTCCTTAAATTCTGGCTGGGGCAGTGGAAGCATCCGCGCTACAGGACCGCGGGAACCCTGCATATTCTCATCTTTGCCGGATTCATCCTTCTGGCAATGCGCGCCTTCACCGTGCTCATCGTCGGAGTCTCCCCAGATTTTGTGATGCCGGGCCTTGGGGGAAAGACGGGGCAGAGCTACAACATCATCACCGACTACGCCGCCACGATCGTCTTTCTCTGCATGGTGTTCGCCGTGGTCCGCCGGCTGGTGTTCAGGCCGGCCCGGTATTTGGTACCAGCAAAGTACGGCAAGAGTCATACGCCTGACGCTATTTTTCTTCTGGTGTTGATCGCCATCCTGATGGTCGCCGACAGTCTGTTCGCGGCCGCGAAGGCTGCCGCCGAATCGCAGCAAGGCCAGCCAATTGAAGCCCTAGCTGTGCTGTCGCTGCCGTGGATCTTGAAGATCGCGCTTGCTTCAGCATCCCTGACCACAGTCGGGAAGTTCTATTTCGGCGCTTATCTTCTTCATGAGATCACGTTCTACTTCTTACTCTGCTATCGGCCCTTCGGCATCCAGTTTCATGTAGAGACTTCTTTGTTCAGCATTTACTTCGCGAAGCTGGATCGGGGCACGCTGAAACCGGTGAGATGGGGCGTTGGCGATGAGCATCTGGACGAGGTGAAGTCTTTCGGCGTGAAAACCTTCGAGGATTTCACCTGGAAGCACATGCTGGATTTCTATTCCTGCTCCGACTGCGGCCGTTGCTCGGACAACTGCCCAGCCAACGCGGTGGGAAGACCCTTGTCGCCGCGGTTCATCACCATCAAGGGACGGGACTATGCCTTCCAGCATTACCCGATGTTCGGCCGTTCGAACAATGGCAAGGCCTTGATCGGCAACGTTTATTCCGAAGACGAAATCTGGTCTTGCACTACCTGTGGCGCTTGCGAGGAAGAATGCCCGCTGCTGGTGGAGTACATCGATAAGATCGTTGATCTGCGGCGCGGCATGGTGGATGACGGGAAGGTTCCGCAGTCGCTACAGAAGCCGCTGAAAGCGCTGGAGAGCCGGGGCAATCCCTACGGCAAGTTGGAGAAGAAACGCGCCGACTGGGCGAACACCAAGGAATTCCAGCAGGCCTGCACGGTCAAGACGTTGGACCACAAGAATGGCGCCGACACGCTGTACTTTGTGGACAGCATCACCTCCTACGACGACCGGATGCAATCGATTGGGCGGGCCACGGCGAAGATTCTTGAGCACGTGGGAAAGAACTTCGGGATCCTCGGTGCAGCGGAAAGGGACAGCGGTCATGAAGTCCGCCGCTTCGGCGAAGAGATGCTTTTCATTGGCCTGCGCGATCACAACGTGGAGGCCATCAAGGCATCCGGAGTCGAGCGGATCGTCACTGCCGACCCGCACGCTTACAACGCGCTGAGACACGACTACAAAGATGTGCCGCCGGTGGAACACATCAGCCAGGTAATCGCCGGCGAAGTGAAGGCGGGCAAGATCAGGTTCAATGCGGTCGCAAACAAAAACAACGTCTACACCTACCACGATCCGTGTTACCTGGGGCGGCACAACCAGGTCTACGACGATCCGCGCGATGTACTCGACGCGATTCCCGGACTGAAGAGGGTTGAGATGGCTCGCTCCCGCGATCGCTCGTTCTGCTGCGGTGGCGGCGGCCTGATGCTGTTCTACGAGCCGAAAGAAGAGCAGCGAATGGGCGTGAAGAGAGTGCAGATGGCCGCTGAAGCCGGGGCCAACGTGATCGTGACGGCGTGTCCATTTTGCATGGTGAACATTGAAGATGCCATCAAGGTGGCAGGGATGGAAGGAAAAATGACCGTCATTGATCTTGCGGAACTGGCGGAACAGCAACTCGCGCGGGAGAGCCAGAGAGCCGCGTGAGAAATACCAGGAGGTGCATGTGGAGATTCTAGTGTGCGCAAGACGAGTTCCGGACACTTCGGAAAACGAGATCGAACTCAACAGCGCGGGCAATGACATCGAGCGCGACGAGCTGGTCTATTCGGTGAACGAGCCCGACAACTACGCAGTGGAAGAGGCCTTGCAGATCACGGCCCGGGTTGGAGGGACGGTCACAGTGGCGACCGTCGGCGGCGAGGACGACGAGGAAATTCTGCGCCGTGAGATGGCCATGGGCGCGAACCGCGCCGTTCTGATCAGCGACGACGCTTTTGCCGGCTCGGACGGCCGGGGCATTGCAAGCATCCTGAAGGCCTTCGTGCAAAAGGGAAAGTACGACCTGATCCTGACCGGGGTTCAGGCCGAGGATGGCGCCGCGCAGGTCGGCGGAATGCTGGCGGCGATGCTCGATTATCCCTTCGCTTCGCTGGTTACTTCGATCGAGGTCCTGGAAGGCCGCAAGCTGAAAATCAGCCGTGAAATCGAAGGCGGCAACAAGGAGATGCACGAAATTGACTTGCCGTGTGTGCTCTCCATTCAGACCGGCATTAACGAACCGCGCTATGTCGGAATGCGCGGGATTCGGGCGGTGGCTTCGGTACCCATTCCGATGTTTGGAACTTCGGAGCTCGAGCTCGACCCGAACACGGTTGGCGAAAGCGCCGCGAAAGTGAAACGGATTGACTACTTCGTGCCCGCGCTCGGCAAGGGAGCCGAAATGCTGCACGGCAACCGGGAAGAGAACATTGATAAGGTCCTTGAATTGGTGGCAGCCAAAGGAGGGTTGAAGTAATGGCTCGCATCTTTGTTTATATCGCGCACAAAGGCGGCATGGCCGATGATTCTGCAGCCGAACTCGCTGCCGCGGCCAGAAAGATTGATGCTGCAGTGTTGCCCACGGCCGTAGTCACCGGCAGTGGTGCAGAGCTCGACGCAACTTGTGCGGCCCTCCGCGCTTCCTACAGCGAGATTTGGAAAATTGAGAATGAGGCACTTGCTTACCCGGATGCCGAATTGGTGCGGAAGGCCCTGGTCAAGGTCCTGCCGCCCGGCAGCGTTTTGCTGGTTTCTCACGAGCACTTTGGAATAGACCTGGCCCCCGGGCTTTCCATCAAGCTGAACTCCGCGTTTGTCTCCGACGTGGTGGAAATCGCGGGTGTTGAGGGCGGCTATCTCAAAGCTGTCCGCCAGGAGTTTGGTGGACAGGCAAGCGCTCATGTTCACTGTGACATCTCCTCAGGCGCGGTTGTCACGATACGTCCGGGGGCTTTCAAGCCGGTGGCGAACACTTCTGCCAGCGGACTGGTGGTGGACCGGTCATTGGATGTCGGCACTCTTACGGCCGGACGGCGCTATCTGAAAACCGTTGTCGCCGAGGCGGGAGATGTGGACATCACCAAGTACAAAGTTTTGGTTTCGATCGGCCGCGGCATTCAGGAAAAAGGAAATGTGGAGATCGCCCTGGAGTTGGCCGAGGCGATGGGTGCGGCGGTGAGTTGCTCGAGACCCGTTGTCGACGCCAAGTGGATGGAAAAGTCCCGGCAGGTGGGCTCATCAGGAAAGACCGTCAAGCCTAAGGTTTACCTGGCCTGCGGCATCAGTGGCGCCTTCCAGCATCTGGCGGGCATCAAGGGGAATCCGTTCCTGATCGCGATCAACAAGAACCCCAAGGCCCCGATCTTTCAAGTGGCAGATGTCGGAATCGTGGACGACATCCTGGAGTTCTTGCCCGAACTGACAAACAAGGTCCGCGAAATGCGGACCGCTTCCGCAAAGTGAGGCCGCCGATGATTACCAGCAAGACTTTGAAATTGAGTTTGAAATCGCTCAGAGAGTTCGCCAAGAAACGCCTGCCCGACCAGGAGTTGATTGACCTGGATGCGCGCGATGAGTGCCCGCTGGAGATCGTCCACTACATGTGCAGTCCCGACCAGTTGGGCATCCAACTCCTGTTTATTCCCGAAGAATTTGGTGGCATGGGCGGAGGCACCTTCGATGTCTATTGCGTCTGTGAAGAGATGGCGCGCATTGACCTAGGCGTCGCCACGGCGGTGCTGGCCACATTCTTGGGCAGTGATCCGATCACCGTGGGCGCCACTCCAGAGCAAAAAAAGATCTGGCTGAGGCGCATCGCGGAAGAGGGATTGCTGTTTGCCTACGGCGCTACCGAGCCCGAAGCCGGCAGCGATCTGGGCGCTTTGAAGACCACGGCGGACCCGGTCACGCAGGACGGCCGCGTTGTTGGTTACAAAATCAACGGCGCGAAACAATGGATCAGCAACGGCGGAATCGCGGGTGCCTACACCGTTTTGGCGAATACTCCTGGCGGGCCGAGTTGGTTCATCGTGGAAAAAGGCGCGAAGGGTTTCAGCCACGACGAACCGGAGGATAAACACGGCATTCGCCTTAGCAACACGGCGGCCCTGGCATTCAGCGACGTCTATGTTGGCGCGGACCGCCTGGTCGGCCGCGTCGAAGGCCAAGGATTGATTCAAGCGCAAGCGGTATTCGGCTACACCCGCCTGATGGTGGCTGCGTTTGGCCTGGGCGCGGGCTGGGCCGCGCTTGACCGGGCAATTCCCTACTCCACTAAACGCATTCAGGCTGGCGCGCCTCTTTCCGAGAAACAAGGCTACACCCATAAGCTGATCGTGCCGCATGTCGCGCGGCTTGAGGCCGCACGCGCTTACATCGAAGAAACGGCCGAGCGCATCGACGCCGGCGAAGGCAGCTTGAACACCGAAGGCGCCATCGCCAAGTACATGGCGACCGAAGCCGGAAACCTGGCTGCTGATGCCAGTATTCAGGCGCTAGGAGGCTATGGCTACACGCACGAATACATGGTGGAGAAAATCAAGCGTGATGTTCGCATCACCACGATTTACGAGGGCACCTCCGAGATCATGGAGATGACCATCAGCCGCGACCGCTGGCAGCTCCATCTGAAAACGCGCGCCCAGCACTATCACGAGCAGGCGCGCAAGTTCGAAGACTTGCACGCCCGCCATCCGAATGTGGGCGCTGACAATGCGGCTCTGGCTCTGCATGCCCTGGCAGAGGTAATGGAGAAGGCCCGCGTCGCTCGCCTGACCCGCTATCAGCACATTCTCTTGCGCCTGGGTGAACTGATCGCCTATGCGGAGAGCGCGGGCAGTTTGGCTCGCCGCGCCGCGCTGATGGAAGAAGGCAAGCTCAACGAGAAGGCCAACCGGCGCTTCGACTCAACAGCATTGGCGGCGTTGAGCAGAATCTTTGCCCGCGAGGCCGCACTGAAAGTTGGCGAAGAGGGACTGCGCTGGGTCGTGGGGGCCGGCGGCGTGAGCGAAGCGGAGGTCGCGACATTGGAAACGAGTTTGGGACTGCCCGCTATTCATCGTGCCCAGGCGGGCTTGATTTCAGACCTGGATTACATAGCAGACGTAGTGTATGGCCGCGTAGCCAAACGCTCGGAGTTGGCTGCGTAGCTTTGCAAGAAGAAGTTCGGATGGGAGTTGACAGGACAAATTCTTATCTCCTCACGGGAGTGCAGTCATGGAAAACACTTCAGGCCGGGCCATCGCGATTGTAGGCGCGGGGGCAATTCTACCCGACGCTCCGAACGTCCCTACCTTCTGGGAAAACGTAAAAAGCGGCCGTTACAGCGTCAGCGAGGTTGATCCTGAGCGTTGGGACCCGGCCTTGTATTACGACCCCGACCATTCCGCACCCGATAAAACTTATTCCACAATCGGCGGCTGGGTGCGCGACTACGTATGGGACCCGATGAAGTGGCGCCTGGGCGTCCCGCCGCGTGTAGTCGATGCCATGGATGAGTCGCAAAAGTGGGCTATCGCCTGCACGCGCGAGGCGCTCGAAGACTACGGCTACCCCAAGCGCCCCCTCAACAACGATCGCACGGCAGTAATCCTGGGCAATGCCATGGCGGGGGAGAAACATTATTTCACCGCCCTGCGCCTTTACTTTCCGGAATACGCCCATGAGCTGGCGGAAACGGCCAGCTTCGCCGCGCTACCGGAGGCTCTGCGCCGCGATGTCACTCGCGAGTTGCACGACCGCATGGCCCAGCGCGTTCCTAAAGTCACGGAAGACACCATGCCCGGCGAACTAGCCAACTGCATCGCCGGCCGCATCGCAAACGTTTTTAACTTTCACGGACCCAATTATGTTGTGGACGCGGCCTGCGCATCGGCGATGGCGGCCATCAGTGCGGCAGTTGAAGGATTGGTGCAAAACGATTTTGACCTCGCGGTCACCGGGGGCATTGACCGCAATATGGGCGCTTCAACCTTCGTCAAGTTCTGCAAAGTGGGCGCGCTCTCGGCGACCGGCACTCGCCCCTACGCGCAGGGAGCTGATGGATTCGTCATGGGCGAAGGAGCGGCGATTTTCTTGCTAAAACGTCTGGCCGACGCCGAGCGTGACGGAGACAGGATCTACGCCGTGCTGCGCGGCATGGGCGGGTCGAGCGACGGCAAGGGAAAGGGCATCACCGCACCCAACCCGATCGGCCAAAAATTGGCCATCGAGCGAGCTTGGCAGAACGCCGGGCTGTCGCCCGCTACTGCAACCTACATCGAAGGCCACGGCACCTCGACCCGCGTTGGCGATGTAGTGGAAGTGCAGAGCATGGCCGATGTGCTCAACGGAGCTCACCTTCCCCTGCGGTCAGTAGCGCTCGGCTCGGTCAAGTCGAACTTTGGGCATCTCAAAGGAGCGGCAGGAGCGGCGGGATTGCTGAAAGCTGCACTGTCCCTTCGCGACAAAATGCTGCCCCCGAGTGTGCACTGCGAGCAACCCAATCCTGATATTGATTTTGCGCACTCCCCGCTCTACGTCAATACCGAATTGAAGGCGTGGACGATCCCCGCTGATGGAGTGCGGCGAGCTGGCCTGAGCGCGTTTGGTTTTGGCGGCACCAATTTCCACGCCGTGATCGAAGAATATATTCCCCACAGGTTGAACGGCAACGGCAAGCGCTCGGTGGTCGTCAACGAGATACAGCCAAAAGCGAAAGAACCGATTATGAATGTGAATGATGTTTCCGGCACTTCTACGTCCTCTTATAAGGCTCCTTTACGCGGCGCGCTGGTCCTTGGGGCTGCGTCAGAAGCTGCGCTGGCTGAACGTCTGCGTGCGGTAAAGAAAGATGCCGAAGCCGGGCACGCGCCCGCGCCAACCGCTCCCCCCCATTCCGACTTGCGCGCGCCCGAGCGCATCGCCATTGATTACGCCAAGGCGGCTGAACTGGCGGAGAGAGCCGGCAACGCGCTCAAGGCACTGACAGCCAACCAGCCGGCCATATGGAAAGCCCTGCGGGCACAAGGCATTTTCCGCGGACATGGTCCCGCGCCCAAGGTGGCATTTCTCTACCCCGGCCAAGGCTCGCAATATGTGAACATGCTGAAGCCGTTGCGCACTGCCGAGCCGATTGTGGCCGAAACTTTTGCGGAAGCCGACCGCGTGATGACGCCGCTGCTTGGAAAGCCACTCAGCGAATTCATTTTTGTGGATAAGGCCGATGCTGACGCCGTCGCCAAGGCCGAAGACGATCTGCGGCAAACTGCGATCACACAGCCGGCCGTGCTGGCTGCCGACCTGGCGCTGACCCGGTTACTAGCGGCTTACGGTGTCACCCCCGACTTCACTATGGGGCACAGCCTGGGTGAATACGGAGCGCTGCTCGCTGCCGACGCGCTTCCCTTCGCTGACGCCCTCGAAGCCGTGAGCGCGCGTGGCCGCGAGATGACTCGCTTTTCGCCCGAAGATAAAGGCCGCATGGCCGCGGTGTTTGCTCCGCTGGAGGAAATCGAACGAATCCTGAAAACTGTAAGCGGATATGTGGTAATCGCCAACGTCAACAGCAACCATCAGGCCGTCATCGGTGGCGCGAGCAAGACCGTCGAGCAGGCGATGGAAGCCTTCCAAAAGGCCGGTTATGAAGTGGCGTCGTTGTCTGTGAGCCACGCCTTCCACACCTCCATTGTGGCGGGAGCCAGCGAGCCGCTGCGCCGGGTGCTGGAGCGTCTGCACCTCACTTCGCCGCGCCTGCCCATCGTGGCCAATACCAACGGGGAGTTTTATCCCACGGGGCCGGGTGTCGTGCCGCAAATGCTGGACATCCTCGCGCAACAGGTCGCTTCCCCGGTGCAGTTCGTGAAGGGCCTGCGCACCCTGTACGATGCGGGCGCGCGCGTCTTTATCGAAGTTGGACCCAAGAAGGCGTTGCAGGGCTTTGCTGAGGACGTGCTCGGCAGCCACGGCGACGTGGTTTCGATTTTCACGAATCACCCGAAAGTCGGTGAGATTGTTGCGTTCAACCAGGCGTTGTGCTGCCTCTACTCAGCCGGACTAGGCCGCGGTGTAGCGGAAGCCGCCAACGAGAAGGCGCCGCTTCGGGCGATTTCTGCACCGCCGGAAGCCGCGAAAGCGATCGCTCTGGCCGGGCCCCCTGCGACCGCTGCCAATAAGCAAGGGACTTCGGTCAACGGTGACCATTACGTGGAACTTGGACGCTTATTCGCTGATGTTCTCGAGCGCGGCTGGCAGATATATCACGGCGAGAACCCCACTGCGGCCAGCCTTCCAGTGGCCATCACTGGAGCAGCTTTGGGGCTGCCGGGCACAGAGCACATCTTCGATGACGGCAACGTCGGCCGCATCCTTCGCGGCGATCAGTTCATTGATTCCATCCCCACGCACTTCCGCCGCGCTATGCTCGACAAGCACATCACGCGGCTGGTGAAGAACGATAACGGCGGCACCTTCGAGACGATCAATAACGCCGCGGAGGTCATTAAGCTGGCGGGGCGCGGTGGCGCCTTCAACCTGGAAACTGAATTCGGCGTTTCCGCAGAGCGCGTTGCCGCCCTTGACCGCGATACCCAATTGGCCATCGCGGTAGGACTCGACGCTTTGCGGGATGCCGGCATTCCGCTGGTTCAACACTACAAAACAACCACCAAGGGAACACAACTGCCGGACCGCTGGGCATTGCCTGACGCCCTGCGCGATGACACGGGTGTAATTTTTGCGTCGGCCTTCCCTGGTCTGGACTCCTTCGCAAGCGAAATGTCGCGTTATTACAAAGACCATGCCCGCGGCGAACAAGTGGCTTTGCTGCAGAATTTGCGTGCGCGGGTGGCAGATGCGAATGGCGATTCTGTCCTGGGGCAGGAAATTGACCGGCGCATCGAAGAATTGTGCGATGCCATCGAGAAAGAGCCGTACATCTTCGACCGGCGCTATCTGTTTAGAGTGTTGCCGATGGGGCACTCGCAGTTTGCTGAGTTCATCGGGGCGCGCGGTCCGAACACGGCGATTAATTCGGCGTGCGCCAGCACCACCCAAGCTGTGGGGCTGGCCGAGGACTGGATCCGCGCCGGACGTTGCCGCCGCGTGATCGTGGTGGCCGCCGACGACATTACCACCGACAACCTGCTGGAATGGATGGGCGCGGGTTTCCTGGCCAGCGGGGCCGCAGCCACCGACGAGGTGGTGGAGGAAGCCGCCATCCCCTTCGATCGCCGCCGCCATGGCATGATTCTCGGCATGGGCGCTGCCGGCCTTGTGGTCGAGAGCGCGGAAGCTGGGCGCGAACGCGGCATCCAGCCGATCTGTGAGGTGCTGAGCGCGGTCACCGCCAACAGCGCTTTTCACGGTACACGCCTGGACGTGCAGCATATCAGCCAAGTCCTGGAAGTTTTGGTTGCCAAAGCGGAAAACCACAGCGGCATTCAACGCCATCAGATCGCGCCGCGTACGGTTTTCATCTCCCACGAGACCTACACGCCGGCGCGCGGCGGCAGCGCCGCGGCGGAGATCCACGCGTTACGCCGCGTCTTCGGCGACGCCGCGGACAAAATTGTGATCGCCAACACCAAGGGTTTCACTGGCCACGCGATGGGTGCCGGGATCGAAGACGTTCTGGCGGTGAAAGCCCTCGAAACGGGAGTGGTGCCGCCGGTGGCCAACTTCAAGGAAGCCGATCCTGAACTGGGAACTCTGAACTTGTCGAAGGGTGGCATTTATCCAGTCGAGTACGCGCTGCGGCTTGGCGCCGGATTCGGCTCACAGATTAGCATGACACTGTTGCATTGGGTTAAGACGAAGGACGGAGTGCACCGTAATCCAAACGCGCTGGGCTTTGACTATCGCGTGATTGACGCCAATGCCTGGAATGCCTGGCTCGGCCGCATGGCAGGATGTCCGGCTGCGGATTTGGAAGTGGTCCATCGCACGCTGCGGGTACGCGATCAGGGAGCAACGGCGCGGTCGGCGGAAGTTGCTCGGGAACAACGCGCCGCAGCAAAGCGGGCGCAAGCCGAACCTGTGCAGGTCACCAATGCAACACCGGTTGCGAAAGCCGCGGCAAAGCCCCTGAGCGCGGCCCCGGCCCCGCAGGTCAAAGTGCAAACTCCCGCGGCAACGCCCGCGTCTGCACCGACAAAACCAGCCCCAAAGCTAGAGAGCGAAATCAAAGCTGTGGCGCCGGCAACCAAGGCGGCGTCTCCTAGTCACATTGATAAGGCGAGCGCCGGCGATCCAGTGAGGCAGCGTATCCTGGCACTGGCCGCGGAAAAGACTGGTTATCCGCAAGACATGTTGGACCTTGATCTTGATCTCGAAGCCGACCTGGGGGTTGACACGGTGAAACAGGCCGAGATGTTTGCGGCCATCCGAGAGATCTACGACATTCCACGCGACGAAAACCGCAAGCTGCGGGACTACCCTACGTTGGCGCACGTCATCCGCTTCGTGTACGAGAAACGGCCTGACCTGGCCAGCTCGGCCAGTGCCGCGCCCGCTGCGCCGAAGGTGGAAGAAGCAAAGCGAGCGCCTTCGGCGATTCCTCCCGCTGACGGCAGCGATCCGGTGAAAGAACGCATCCTCGCGCTTGCTGTGGAGAAGACCGGTTATCCCAAAGATATGCTCGATCTGGATCTCGATCTTGAAGCCGATCTCGGCGTAGACACGGTCAAGCAGGCGGAGATGTTCGCGGCCATCCGCGAGATCTACAACATCCCACGCGACGAAAACCGCAAGCTGCGGGACTACCCGACGTTGGCGCATGTCATCCGCTTCGTGTACGAAAAGCGGCCCGATCTGGCCAGCCCTGCTAACGTCGCAGTTCCAAAGGCGGCGGAGGAAATCAAGCGGGTGCCTTCTGCGCCTGCAGCAGCTCCCCCGACGGACGGTGCCGGCGATCCTGTCAAAGAACGCATCCTCGCGCTTGCTGTGGAGAAAACCGGTTATCCCAAAGATATGCTCGATCTGGATCTCGATCTTGAAGCCGATCTCGGGGTTGATACTGTGAAGCAGGCAGAGATGTTTGCGGCCATCCGCGAAATCTACAAAATCCCACGTGATGAGAACCGCAAGCTGCGGGACTATCCAACGTTGGCGCACGTCATCCGCTTTGTCTACGAGAAGCGGCCCGATCTGGCAGTTGCTTCGGCGACGTCCGAACCGAGTTCCCCGTCAGTTCCCGCAGCGGCCCCGAGCGCAACAGACACGGACGACTCTATCCAGAACAAAGTGCTTGAAATTGTGGCCGAGAAAACGGGCTACCCTAAAGAAATGCTCGACCTGGATCTCGATCTCGAAGCCGACCTCGGCATTGACACCGTGAAACAAGCCGAGATGTTCGCGGCCGTCCGGACCGCCTACAACATTCCACGCGATGAGAATCTCAAGCTGCGCGATTTTCCCACCCTGGCAAGCGTAATTCAATTCGCTCGCGACAGAGCGCAGCAGGTGACGTCACACGAAGAAAAAGTTCCGGTGAAAGAAACGCAGGTCACGCATGCGTCTTCTCCGGCTGCGGCGACAGCCCCAGGCCCACGGCCCAACCTCGCCAGCCTGGACGCCGCAAATCGCATTCCGCGCCGCGTGCCCGTGCCCATCCTGCGCCCCGCACTCACCCTGTGCAAGGCAACGGGAGTCGCGTTAAACGACAGCAGCCGCGTGGTGATTATGCCTGACCAAGCCGGAGTCGGAGCCGCGCTGGCACTGCGACTGCAGACATTAGGCGTGGAAGTCCTCGTGCTCAAAAGTGAGCAGGGCGCAGAAACGTTGACCAATCTGCTCAGAACTTTCGTTTCGGCCGGGCCCGTCCACGGAGTTTACTGGCTGCCCGCGCTCGATCATGAAGGCCAGCTTGGCGCCCTGAATCTCGCAACCTGGCGTGCAGCAATACATGTGCGTATCAAGGCGCTTTACAGCACGATGCGCGCTCTTTACGAACAGATTGCGCAGCGCGGCACGTTCCTGGTGTCGGCAACGCGTCTCGGTGGGCAGCACGGTTATGACGGGGCCGGGGCAGTCGCCCCGCTCGGCGGTGCGGTCACCGGCTTCACCAAGGCCTACAAACGGGAGCGGCCTGATGCCCTCGTTAAAGCGGTGGATTTCGATTCGGATCGCAAGCCGTCCGAAATTGTTGAAATCTTAGTCGAGGAAACGCTGCGTGACCCCGGTGCGGTCGAGATTGGCTACAAGGCGGGGCAGCGCTGGACTGTTGGCCTGGAGGAAAAACCGGCGTCCGACGGGCAGCCGAGTCTGACTCTGGACCACAACACCGTTTTCCTTATCACCGGCGCGGCCGGAAGCATCGTCTCGGCCATCACTGCTGATCTGGCGGCCGCATCTGGCGGTACGTTCTACTTGCTCGATCTAGTGCCCGAGCCCGATCCCAACAATTCCGCCCTCAAGCGCTTCGGCAACGACAAAGAAGGCCTCAAGCGCGACCTGTTCGCAAGCATCCAGGCGCGCGGAGAGCGGGCCACACCGGCTCTGGTTGAAAAAGAGTTGGCCGCCCTGGAACGTGCCCAGGCTGCTCGCACCGCGATTGACGCGGTATACGCCGCGGGCGGCACGCCGCACTATTTCAGCCTCGATCTCACTGACGCCGGCGCGGTAGACAACGTCATCCGCCAGGTGCGCGAGCGCAGCGGGCGCATTGACGTGTTGCTGCACGCCGCCGGCCTGGACCGCAGTCATCCTTTGCCCAACAAAGATCCGCGCGAATTTGATTTGGTCTTCGACGTGAAGAGCGATGGGTTCTTTAATCTGCTGCGCGCCATCGGCGACATGCCGCTTACGGCGTCCGTGGCATTCAGTTCTATTGCCGGCCGCTTCGGCAACCTTGGTCAAACGGATTACAGTTCCGCCAACGACCTGCTTTGCAAAATTACTTCGAGTTTCCGAATCACCCGCCCAGCCACGCGCGGTATTGCCGTTGATTGGACGGCATGGGGCGGCATAGGCATGGCCACTCGCGGCTCTGTTCCTAAAGTGATGGAATCAGCCGGCATCGACATGCTGCTTCCCGAAGCAGGCGTGCCGCTGATTCGACGCGAACTTATCTCAGGAGGAACGCGCGGTGAAGTTGTTATTGCCCAGCGGCTCGGGATCCTGCTGAATGAGTTCGACTCCACTGGTGGACTCGACGCCCGCGCAGTGGAAGTGTCTCATGAAGAACGCTCGACCCGGCAAGGCCCGATGATTGGCAAGGTCGCGAGTGCCGGACTCTACGCCCCGCTCACCATTGAAACTACGCTCGACCCGGCAATCCAACCGTTCTTGCACGATCATCAAATTGACGGCACACCGGTGCTGCCGGGTGTGATGGGCATCGAAGCGTTTGCGGAGGCCGCACTGTGCTTGCTTCCCGGCTGGCATATCGAGGCGATTGAGGAAGTGAACTTCCTGGCGCCGTTCAAGTTTTATCGGGGCGAACCGCGCCTGATAACGGTTGAAACAGTGATTCATCCGGATGGAGACGCCTTGATCGCAGATTGCCAACTGCTTGGCCGGCGTTCCCTGCCAAATCAGACCGAACCGCAACGGACCACGCACTTCACTGCGCGCGTCCGGTTAACGGACGGTCAACCCGGGTTGGTGACGGTTCCGCCTTTGAGCGCGCCCGACGGTCACGCCATTGAAGCTGATGACATCTATCGCCTCTACTTCCATGGTCCCGCGTATCAAGTCATCGAGCGGGCCTGGTGGGATGGTAAGCGGATTACCGGTCTGCTGGCCAACAAATTGCCCGATAACCATCACCCATCCGAACTGCCAACCCTCGTAGCGCCGCGGCTGATTGAGCTCTGTTTCCAAACCGCCGGGGTTTGGGAGATGGGCGCGCAGGGCAGGATGGGTTTGCCGCAGCACATCGATTATGTCTCCTTATCAAAGGTTGCTTCCGAGCCAGTGGAAAGCAGACTCTATGCTGTGGTTACGCCGAATTTGCAAGAAGGTAGTTTCGATGCAGAAGTAGTGGATGCAAAGGGGAATTGCTATTTGCGTCTGGGCGCTTACCGCACGGTTACAGTTCCCGGTACCATTGACAGAGAGAAGCTAAAGCCGCTGCAGGCGGCGATGTTATTAGAAGCGGTTGCGGCATGAATCAGTGAAGCCTCACCATCCACGTCGATCCGTTGAGGCGTTTATGAATCGAGAATTCCAACGCGTGGCCGTCGTGAATCGCGGGGAAGCTGCCATGCGTTTCATACACGCGGCCCGCGAGTTCAATCAGGAACACGGCTTGACCTTGCGTACCATTGCACTCTTCACCGAGCCAGACCGCCATGCCATGTTTGTCCGTGAAGCGGATGAAGCCGTGCTTCTCGGTCCCGCTCGGGTCCTCGACCAAACTAATCAGCAGCGCAAGTGCTGTTACGTGGACTATGGGCGTCTGCAGCTGGCGCTCACCACTGCGCGCGCCGATGCCGTCTGGGTCGGTTGGGGTTTTGTCGCCGAGCACGCCGCATTCGCGGACCTTTGCCATGAGATGGGCGTGGTGTTTATCGGCCCGGACGGCGATGTTATGCGGCGCGTGGGCGATAAAATTGCCTCCAAACACCTGGCCGAGCAGGCGCAAATTCCGGTGGCGCTGTGGAGCGGCGGCCCCGTCGAAGCGCTGGCCGATGCCGAGCGCCACGGTGAACGGTTAGGCTATCCCCTGCTGATCAAGGCCACAGCCGGCGGCGGGGGTCACGGCATTCGCCGCGTACGTTCAGCCAGCCAGCTCCCGGAAGCTTTTGAGAGCGCCCGCGCCGAAGCATTCAAAGCCTTTGGCGACCCAACGGTTTTCTTGGAGCAACTGGTGCAGGGGGCGCGCCACGTTGAGGTCCAGATCATCGCCGACCACTATGGAACGACTTGGGCGGTCGGCGTACGCGATTGCACCATTCAGCGCCGCCACCAGAAAATCCTGGAAGAAGCGCCCTCGCCGGCACTGTCTCCGCAACAGGATCACACATTGCGGGAAGCAGCAGTGCGCTTGAGCCGGGCTGCGGGCTACACAAATGCCGGCACCGTGGAGTTCCTATATCAGCCGGAAAGCCAGACGTTCTCGTTCATGGAGATGAACACGCGCTTGCAAGTCGAGCATCCGGTGACCGAATGCACCACTGGCCTCGACTTGGTCAAGCTGCAGATCTACATTGCGCAGGGCGGCCACCTGGAAGGCGAGCCACCTCGCACCACAGGCCACGCCATCGAGGTACGGCTGAACGCGGAGGACCCCGACAACAGCTTTGCACCCGCCCCAGGCGCGCTTGAACGGTTCAGAATTCTCACCGGGCCGGGAGTGCGGGTTGACACAGGCGTAGCAGAAGGGGATGTCGTCCCTGCGGAATTCGATTCGATGATCGCCAAGATCATCGCCTACGGCCAAAACCGCGAGGAAGCATTGTCCCGGCTGCAGCGCGCGCTACGCGGCAGCGTAATCGTTATCAAAGGTGGCGCCAGCAACAAAGCATTCTTGTTGGAATTGTTGAGTCGCCCCGAAGTGCATAGCGGCGATCTACACATCGGCTGGATGGACCACTTGGCCGCGACCGGCGAACATATCTCCCGGCAGTATGCCGATGTAGCTCTCGTGCAGGCCGCCATCGAGGCCTACGACGCACAATTGGCGGTGGAGCAGACGCAGTTCTACGCCTCCGCTGTACGCGGACGGCCGCACGTCCGGAGCGAGGTCGGCCGCACGGCTGCATTGCGTTACCGTGGGCACACTTACTCCCCTAAGACCTATCGCCTTGGTCCGCAGCAGTACCGCGTCGAGGTGAACGGCTCGCGGATTGACGCTCACGTTGACCGCCTCGGCCGCTTTGAGTATTGGCTCACAGCCTTCGGGCGGCGCTTCCACATCGTCTCCGTTGTCCAGGGATTGAGCTATCACATTGAAGTAGATGGCGTGTCGCACCGCATTGATCGCGACGACGGCGGCGTGGTGCATGCGCCGGCCCCGGCGGTGGTGGTCTCGATTGCGGTGAAGCCGGGCGACACGGTCGCAGCCGGCGACCGCCTGGCTGTGCTGGAGGCCATGAAGATGGAAATGCAGGTCGTGGCCCCATTTGCTGGAAAAGTCCGGCAGGTCATGACTATGCGCAACGTCCAGGTTGATACCGGCGCCCCGCTGGTGCAGATCGAACCCGCCGCAGTTGATGATGAAGTGCCGCAGGCTGGCCGGGTGGTGTTTGGCGCTTCCGGTGCGGCGAGCGCCGAACCTGCACTTTCGAACTGCCGCCAAAGCCTGGATGAACTCCGCCAGCTCATGCTGGGGTTCGATGTGGACCCGAAGAATAGTACTCGGCTGCTCAACGAATGGGGCGAGAGTTGCCCAGTGGATAGCGACGAAATCAGGCACGATGAAGATGAGATTCTCAACATCTTTGTGGACATCTGCTCTTTGTTCCAGCGCGAGCCAGAGGTAAACCACCGCGCCAGTAGCGAAGAACCGAGCGCCGAGGCGTACCTGTTCTCCTACTTGCGCATGCTGGAAACAGGTGGCGAGGGACTTCCTCCGGCCTTCGTCAGCGCGCTTCGGAGAGCGCTCGCCCACTATGGGGTGAAAACGCTGGATCGCTCGCCCGAACTGGAAGAGAGTCTGCTCTGGATTTACAAATCGCACCAGCGCGTAGAGCAGCAGATTGCGCCGGTTTTGGGCGTGCTGGAGCGGCGTTTGGGGTTGGCTTCAGCTCTGGCGCCGCACGCGGAAGAGTCCCTCCGCGCTCTCCTCGACCGGATGGTCTCTATGACCAACGGGCAGTTTCCGGCTGTCAGCGATCTGGCCCGGGAAGTACGTTATCGCTATTTCGATCAGCCGTTGTTTGAGCAGGCACGGAAGAAAGTTTACGAGGAAGTCGAAAACAACCTCGCCTATCTCGCCGCCAATCCTGATGCCGCGGACTGCCACCAGCGAGTCCGTGCGTTGGTCGAATGCCCGCAACCGCTGGTGGCGCTGCTTTCCTCGCGGTTCGCGGCCGCGAACCCCAGGATGCGCAAGCTGATGCTGGAGGCGATCACCTGGCGCTATTATCGAATCCGCACTCTGGAAAACGTCCGCTCTCTCGCGTTGGATGGGCAGTGCTACGCTGCCGCCGAATACGAACACGAGGGCAAGCGCATTCATGTCTTCACCACGCACGCTGAGTACTCACAGCTCTCTCAGGCGATGCGCGCGACCTTTCCTTTGATCGAGCAAGTGCCGGCAGACTGCGACATTGTTATTGACTTCTGTGCCTGGCGTTCCGGCCAATTGGGTGATCCGGAGACAACCCAGCAGGAAGTTCACGCGCTGCTCAATCAGGCTGGCTTCCCTCGGCCCATCCGGCGCATCGTGGTGGAAGTGGCCGGCCCCGTCCACGTTCAGGGGGCGGGCGGCATGCAGCATTTCACCTATCGGCTTGGTGAGAACGGGTATCAAGAGGAGAAACTGTACCGCGGACTCCACCCAATGATGGGCAAACGGCTGCATCTCTGGCGACTCAGCAATTTCGAAATTGAGCGCCTCCCATCGGTGGAGGACGTTTACTTGCTGCATGCTGTCGCCCGCGACAATCCTAAGGATGAGCGCCTGTTCGCCTCTGCGGAAGTGCGCGATGTAACTCCAGTGCGGGACGAGACCGGGCGCATCGTGAAATTGCCCCATCTGGAGCGCATGCTGACGGAAGCTCTCGCCAGTATTCGGCTTTTTCAATCGCGGCGTCCGCCGAATCAGCGCCTCTATTGGAACCGCATATTTCTGTACGTGTGGCCCCCGCTTAATCTGGAGCGCGATGAATTACGGGACATGGTCCGCCGGCTGTCGCCAGCCACCGAAGGCCTCGGTTTGGAACAGGTGGTGGTGCGGGCCCGCATTCCTAATCCGGCGACCGGCGAATTGCGCGATATGGTGGTACGTATCTCAACCCCCGGCGGCAGCGAGATGCTGATCACCTTCCGGCCGGCGGATAAGCTACAGCCCATCAAACCGTTGGCCGAATACGAACGGAAAGTTGTCCGCATGCGTCAACGTGGACTTATCTACCCCTACGAAATCATCAAAATGCTTACCCCAGACGGGCAGCATACCCGCGCGGAATTTCCGCCGGGTGATTTTGTTGAGCATGATCTCGACGCCCGAGGCCGGCTGGTTCCGGTAGACCGTCCCTACGGTAACAACAAGTCCAATATCATTGCCGGGGTAATCCGCAACTTCACCGCGCGGTACCCGGAAGGTATGACGCGCGTAATGCTGCTGGGCGATCCGAGCAAAGACCTGGGCGCGCTGGCGGAACCGGAGTGCCAGCGCATCATGGCGGCACTCGATCTGGCCCAGGAAATGGGCGTGCCTCTGGAATGGTTTCCCATATCAGCCGGCGCCAAGATCTCGATGGACAGCGGCGTGGAAAACATGGATTGGATTGCCCGCGTACTGCGCCGTTTGGTGGAGTTCACCCAAGCAGGCGGCGAAGTGAACCTTCTTATTAATGGAATCAACGTCGGGGCGCAGCCCTACTGGAACGCCGAAGCCACCATGCTCATGCACACCCGGGGCATTTTGGTGATGACGCCGAAAGCTGCGATGGTACTCACCGGCAAGCGCGCCTTGGACTACTCCGGCGGTATCTCAGCCGAGGACAATCAAGGCATCGGGGGTTACGACCGCATCATGGGCATCAACGGTCAGGCGCAATACTGGGCCCGAGACATTGATGAGGCCTGTCACATCCTGTTCCGCCACTACGACCACACCTATGTGGCGCCTGGCGAGCGCTTCCCGCGACATGCGGAAACCGCTGATCCAGCTGAGCGTGATGTGGGCGCATATCCTCACAGTAATGGCGAGGAGGGGTTCACTCGCGTGGGCGACATACTGTCCGACGTGACCAACCCCGGTCGCAAGAAATCCTTCGACATTCGTAAAGTGATGATGGCTGCCATTGACCAGGACCATGCTCCGCTGGAGCGCTGGGCGGGCATGCGCGCAGCCGAGACTGCGGTGGTCTGGGACGCACACCTCGGGGGCTATCCCGTCTGTCTTATCGGCATAGAATCGCGGCCGGTACCACGGCTGGGATTTGTTCCCGCCGACGGGCCCGACCAGTGGACCTCAGGCACGCTGTTCCCGCAATCCTCTAAGAAAGTCGCGCGTGCCATCAATGCGGCCAGCAACAACCGGCCGTTGGTGCTGCTGGCCAATCTTTCAGGATTCGATGGCTCGCCCGAATCCATGCGCAGGCTGCAACTGGAGTACGGCGCCGAGATCGGCAGAGCGGTTGTGAATTTCAAAGGCCCTATCGTGTTCTGCGTAGTCTCCCGCTATCACGGAGGAGCTTACGTAGTTTTCTCTCGTGCACTGAACGAGAACCTGGAAGTGGCTGCCCTGGAGGGGACCTACGCCTCTGTGATAGGCGGCGCGCCGGCGGCGGCCGTGGTCTTCGCCGGTGAAGTGGAAGCCAGGGCTCGTAAGGACCCGCGCCTGCAAGCGCTGAACCAGGCGATGACCACTGCCGAGGGCGCGGAAAAAGGCCGGTTGCGCGCCCAGTGGGACGAACTCTTCAAAGTCGTGCACTCTGAGAAATTGGGCGAGATGGCTGCTGAGTTTGACCGCGTGCATAGCGTACAGCGGGCCCTCGACGTGGGCGCGCTGAATCGCATTATTCCCTCAGCCAGCCTGAGGCCTTATCTCATTGACGCGGTGAAACGCGGCATTACCAAAGAGGAAGAATTGGAGTCCGGCAAGCGAGTAATGGCGGAAGCGGCCTAACTCGGGGAGGGCACATCGGGTGGACGTCTATTGGCTGGAACAAATCGAAGTGGATGTGCCGGCCGAGAACGATTGGCTAAGCGCAACCGAAATAGCCTGCCTGAACGGTCTGCGCGTTGCTAAGCGGCGCGCCGATTGGAGGCTGGGACGGTGGACTGCGAAAAGGGCCTTGGCCTCGTACTTGACTTTGCCCCCCTATCCCCACGTCCTGGCGAAAATAGAAATTCGTCCGTCTCCTTCAGGCGCACCAGTGGGCTTTTTCTCCCACGAACCTGCCACAGCCTCCATCTCGATCAGCCATCGCGCCAACCGAGCGGTTTGTGCACTGGCGCCGTCCGGCGTAGATCTGGGCTGTGACCTGGAATTGATCGAGCCGCGCAGTGCCGCCTTCATCGCCGACTATTTCACCCCCGAAGAACAAACCCTGGTATCACGGGCCTCGCCGGCGGAGCGGTTTCGTCTTGCAGCCCTGCTTTGGAGCGGAAAAGAGAGCGCGCTCAAGGCGCTGCAGACGGGGCTTCGACTCGACACCTTGTGCGTAATCGTCAGCCTGCACAACGGGTCACCCGACCTCAAGGGCTGGAGTCCGCTGCAAGTTCGTTTCCACGGCCGGACCTTTGATGGATGGTGGCAACAGGCGGATGGCATCGTGCGCACTTTGGTCGGCGCGCCACCACCAAACCCGCCTGTGCGCCTTAGGATCCCGGCCTACTTTCATGACACTACTTCCAAGTGCGCGTAGTGGCTTGGCAATCGCATGAGCGCCCGAATACATTTCAGAGGCCCGCCGCAATACCGCCTTCGCGGCGCGGAGGAACTGAGCCAAGCTGTCCTTGAAGTGTCCGCCCGCCGAATGCTTAAGGGGCCGCGCCGACCGAGTTGGAACTGGTTCGTGGAAGTGGCCACGCGTCTACTGAAGATGCAGGTGAACACTGCTTGCGGCATGAGCCACATAGAGGATGCACGCCGCTACCTGGATTCGATGGTAATCAGTTCTTCGGCATTATCAGCCATGCAGATCAGAGAAGTCGTGCATGAGAAATTCCGCGGGCACTGGTTCTCCGCCGAAAACACTGAGCCGCCGGTAATTGTGCTGTATTTTCACGGCGGCGGATATTGTTTTTACCCTAAGGCCTATGCCAGCTTTATCGCGCTGATCACCCTGACGACGAAATCCAGGACGTTCGCCCTCGACTACCGCCTTACTCCGGAACATCGGTTCCCCGCACAGCTTGAAGATGCACTCAACGCCTACCGCTGGTTGTTGGACAATGGCACCGATCCACACCATCTGGTTCTTGTCGGCGATTCGGCTGGCGGCAACATCACCCTGACGTTGCTTCTGCAGGCACGTCATACAAAGCTGCCGCTGCCGGCACTGGCCATCGCCCTCTCGCCGCCGACCAACTTCGAAAGTGAAATTGTCGGCAATGACTTTGACTGGATTGATAAACGTGCCCTCCTCAAGTGGCGTGATTGGTTTTGCGACCCATCTCAGCGCCACAATCCGCTGGTCTCGCCATTGTGGGCTGATCTACACGGCCTTCCTCCTATTTATATCCAGGCCGGCCGCGCCGAGGTTCTCTACGACAGCATTCAGGCCTTTGCCGATCGCGCCCGAAGCCAGGGGGCCGACGTCCTTCTTGAAAGCTGGGAGGACATGAATCACAACTTTCAGATCTTTGGACCAGATGCGCCCCAAAGCGTCGATGCGCTGCGGCGCATTGGCGAAGTGATGGACGCACGGGTTCGGCGGCGTGGGACAAACCGGTCTATCTCCATGGCGAAGGTGGTGTAGTTTTATGTCTCGCGACGATCAATTCGATTTCGACTTCATCGTCATCGGATCCGGCTTCGGCGGCAGCGTTTCCGCCCATCGGCTTACGGAGAAAGGCTACAAAGTCGCCGTCATGGAGATGGGCCGGCGCTGGACGCCCGAGAACCTGCCGCGCACCAGTTGGTCCATCCATCGCTGGTTCTGGCGTCCCAAGCTCGGCCTGCGCGGCTTTTTCAACATGCGCTTCTTCAAGCATGCAACCATCTTCCACGGCTGTGCGGTAGGTGGTGGATCGATCACCTACGCCTGCACTCTGCTCGCTCCGCCGGAAAAAGTTTGGGACTCCGGATCATGGGCCAGCCTGGCCAACTGGAAAGCAGAAATGCCCGGCCACTACGAAACCGCCGCGCGCATGTTGGGCGTAACCGAGAATACAATTCTCGGCCCCGCCGACCACCTGCTGCGAAAAGCCGCCGAAGCCACCGGTTGCGGGGACACTTTTTACCGCACTCACGTTGGAATTTTTCAGTCTTCGGACGGACAGCCAAACCAGACCTTCGCCGATCCCTTCTTCGGTGGAGAGGGTCCGCCGCGGACCACTTGCATCTCCTGCGGCGGTTGCATGATGGGTTGCCGTTTTGGCGCGAAGAATACTCTGGACCTTACCTACCTTTATCTGGCCGAGAAACACGGGGCACAAGTGTTCCCTGAAACGAAGGTTGTGGACTTGAAACCACTCAAGGGCGCGGCCGATGGCAGCCAGGGCTACGAAGTGCGCACGGTCAACTCCACCGCCTCGATTCGGCATCAACCCCAGCGCTTCACCTGCCGTGGTGTGGTCTTCTCTGCCTCTTCTCTTGGGACTATGGAGCTTCTCTTCCAGCTCAAAGAGAGGGGCTCATTGCCGGCCATCAGCAGCCAGTTGGGCCAACACGTGCGCACCAACTCCGAATCGCTCATTGGGGCGCGCACACCTGGCTACTCCCAGGATTTGTCGCAGGGCATCGCCATCGGATCAGGCATCTACATTGACGAGCACACCCACATTGAGGCCGTCCGTTATCCGCGTGGTTGCGACACCATGGGCTTTCTGACCACAATTCTTACCGATGGCCGCCCCGGTCCGCAGCGCATTGCCCTCTGGCTGAAGAACGTCACCAGCTCTTTGCTCCGTCACCCGTTTAAGACCGTGCGTGTGTTGCAACCTCTGGGCTGGGCGCGGGAGTTTGTGATTCTGCTTTGCATGCAGGCCCTAGACGGGGAAATCGAGATGCGGTGGAAACGCCCATGGTTCTGGCCCTTCAGGAAGTTTCTCGTCAGCCGGGGCGAGAAGGTGCCGACCTACATCCCCAGGGCAAACGAGTTTGCCAAGAAATTCGCGCAACTCACCGGCGGCTTTGCCATGAGCCTGCTTCCTGAGATCCTCTTCGATGTTCCGGGCACGGCCCACTGCATTGGAGGCTGCGTGATCGCGGATTCACCAGCCCGCGGCGTAGTAGACGCTCGTCACCGCGTCTTCGGCTACAAGAACATGTACGTTTGCGATGGATCGGTGGTGGCCGCCAACCTTGGCGTCAATCCCAGCCTGACAATTACCGCACTCGCCGAGCGGGCCATGAGTTTCGTTGCGCCAAAGGGAGAAACTTCCTGGAACGATGCGCCAGTTCCTGCTCACGTCGGTGCGAGTTGAGTTCCCGGATCGGCCGGCAGCAAGCGGTCCAACACTGCCTGTTCGCACTTCAGCCATAAGCGGCTCGTATAGAGCAACGCGCTGCACTGCAGCGTCATCCAGTCCCGCGCCATCAGGGGCGAGCGGAACTCCTTGCGATTGCTGATCCAGTGCTGGGCGACGTGGCGTGCGATGGTGAAGCCCATGCCGGAGCTGGAGCCTCCGACATCGCCCAGAATTCCATCCAGCGTGAATACCACCTTGGAGAGCATGATCAACGCGCCAGGAAATTTCACGCCCTTCATCGCCACCCGTTCCAGTAGCTGCATGGCGTCCACCGCGCTGGGCAAGCGCCTTACCGGCAGCTCGTCGAGAAAGCAGGTGACAGTTTCGCGAATCATCCGCCCCTGCCGCGAATCACTTCGGATACGCTGCTGACTCAGCGCCAATACTTCATTAAAAGTGCCCACTGGGTCGCGCAAGCTCACCATTAGAAACAACAGGGCCAGATGCCGGCGTTGCTCCCGTCCCAGCCGCTCTTTAAGCGCCCAATCGAGGATGGTCAGCTCGCCGGTCCGGTTGTTGTACAACAAATTGCCGGCATGGGGATCGCCGTGAAAAATAGCGTCTTCCTGCGCCGATAAAAGCGGGACTGCCACCAGTGCTTCAATCAGTTGCTCGGCAATTTTCCTTCGGCGCTGCGGCGGCAAGTGCGCTGCCGCGTTCGTTACCTTGATCCCGTGCTCTTCGGTGAGTGCTGTAATTCTGGGCGTGCACAGCGGCTGAATAAGCCCGGGCACCCGCACGCCCGGCATTGACCGGTAAAGGTTCCCCGCTTCAATCAGGGTTTTCTGTTCACGCACGAAGTTGACTTCGTGCTGCAGCAATCGCCGCACTTTCTTGAAAGTATCCGGGATCAGATCGGAAGGAAATCCATAGTTGTGGCGCGGATCTCCGAAGTACTGCGCCAGTCCTTGCAAATAGTCCATGTCCTCGGCGAAGTACTCAGGAATGTGCGGCTTCATTACTTTGAAGACGCCGCGCTCACGCCGTCCGCTGTCGGGGTTATGCCAGGTGAAGCGGACAACCGCGCTGACGCTGGCTTCTTTAAGGATTCCCGGCGCGATGTGGACCGCATAGGTCTCCATTCGTGGCCCCAGTTCCCGCTGAATGATGGCGCGCATGTCCTCCGGCCGAACATCACGAATGCCGTTTTCCAAACGCGCCAGCGCATTTCGGAGGGCTGGACGCAAGTGCTGATTGCGAGCAATTACTTGACCCAGTTTCTGCAGCCCGGGAACTTTCGCGATCAAGCGCAGCAGGCGCTGTTCGGCCGATGTTCTCTCTGGAAGCTCAAGCTGCTCCAGCAGTTTGGGCGCAAGGCGCGCGGGCGAAAGCCGCGCAACCACAAACATCATGGCGTCCCGCACCGGAGCACGCCACTTGCGGTAGCCCTCAGGAACAAGCCTTTCCACCGGAACAAGCTCGTCAACGATCCAGCGCGCCATCGTGTCCCGCATGGCTTGGCCAAGCGGGCTGCGTAAGCCGGCTTCAATAGCGTTGATTCGCTCGACGTCTGAGGCTTCTTTCGGTAGGAAGTTGGCAAGCGCGGCCCGTAGCTGCCCCGGCGCTAGCTGGCCCGAGGTGAACTGGCCTGGCGCTAACTGATGAAGCCCCGCTTCGAGGGCAGACGAATCGGACATAAGATATCCGACCTCATCACGAGGATAGATTCCCGCAGCTGATCCGGCTGTGACCGCCGTCACTCATCCCCGCCGCGGCTTCTGCCGCCCAACCCGACCCAGGATGCGGCGGATTTTTTTCGGTGACACAGAAAGGCGCGCCGCCACGCGGGAAACCTTGCGGCCTTCGCGCTCCCAAACCTTGGGAATAATCAGCTCCGCGAATTCTTCACTGATCTGCTGGAAAGTTTTGTCACCCACCGAACCTTGTGACCAGGCGCGCAGCGTCGGATCTACGCTGCCGCCGCGCAGGACTTTCGCTTTGAGGGTCTGCAAGTCTTCCCAGGCACTGTCAGCGTGGTCGCCTTTGGTAAGAGTAATGGCTTGATCGTAACAGTGGCGCGCCGCATCGGAATCGTCAAAGAAACGAATGCAATGGGTCAGCCCTTGCCAAATGTGGGTGTGCGCCACCAGACGCCGGTTCTGAGTATGTTTTGCCAGTTCGACCGCCTCTTGGGCGAAGTCCTGGGCCAGGCGCGCGTGGTTGCCGGGTTCGGTGCTTTCGCCAATGCCCTCTTCCACCCGCGCGTTTTCGATCATGCAAAGCAAAAGGCGCGCCCGCGCCATGAGGATGTAATCGCGCTTTTCGTCGCCCAGGCGGAATGCCGTCTTCGCCGCTGCCTCCGCATGTTCCAGGTCTCCGTTGTCCAGGTGAAGATAGGCATAGTTCAAGTTCACGCTGCCCAGGCCGTGGTGGTTTCCATACTGTTCGTAGATGTCGGCAGCTTCGGCCAACTCGGCCAGCGCTTCCTGCCGAAGTTGCTCAAAGCGGCCGCGGTACTGCAGCTTGCCCGAGCCGTTGCTGGCCCGCCCGCGGGCCGCGGCTTTGCGGCGCCGGGCCGCCTCGGCGTCAATCTTGCGCCGCAATTGCAGGGCAATCAGCCGTTTCACGTACGCCATATTGTTGAGCGACCGCGCCACGTTGCGGTGCCGCGGATCGCGCTTCTTGTACTGCCCAATCGCCGCGGTAAAGCTGTCAATGGCGTGCTGGTATCGTCCTTGCCGCCGCGCGATCCGGCCATAAGAAGAGTGGATGTTGCCCAGCGTAAGATAATCATCCGTTTTGCTGAGTACAGCCTCAGCTTCCTGCAGGATATCCACGGCCTGCTTGGCATCGCCTTTTTGAAAGAACAGCCAGCTCTCCAGCACCCGCATCACCGCGGCCATCGGTTGGTGGCCCAGCAGCGTGGCAAGTTCCCTACCCTTCACCGCAAATGCCAGCGCCTGATCGTACTCGCCCTTCATGCGCAGGCAGCGTCCTTTCCAGAAATCAGCGATGGCGAGAAGTTCCTTATCTTCGGTTTCCGTCTCCAGACCCAACACAAAATCAAAGTGCTGGAGCGCCTCTTCCTTGGACTCTTCCGCCATCGCCACCATGCCTTCGGCCATGCGCAAGTGCAGGTAGTCATGCAAAGGCAAGCGCGCCCGCACAGGTTTTGAAAAGCACGCAAGAATATCTTTGACTAGCGCTGGACGCTGAAATCCAAGGTCTACCCACTGGGCGAGATAGCCGGCAAACATCCCAGCATTCTTCTTTTCGGGGTCAAACCCGGTCAGCAAAGGACGATGCTCTTCCAGCCGCGCCATCCCGCGTCCCACGCGGCGGCACACCAGGTCCTCTTTGAGTTGCGCTAGAAACTGATCGGAGATTTCACTCGAGTGGCTCAAAGCGGGCGAGTTGCACCTCCTTAAGCCAATAGCTGGCAGACTAATACTCTCAATTATCTGTCAAACGCAGCAAACTCGATGTGACCAAACTCACAAGCTAATCAATGTAGTCATAAGCCACCAACGTCAGGAATTCCGCGAAATCCGGGCTGGTTATCATGCGCTCGTAAATTTCGGCGGCCTCCGCCATGCGGCTCCCCTTCAGCTTGTTCTTCTGTTCCGCGATCACTTTGCGGACCATCTCCGGCGTCACGGGAGGCCCATCGCTGAGCTTGGCCCCGTGCCGCAGCCATTGCCACACCTGGGCGCGGCAGATTTCGGCAGTGGCGGCATCTTCCATCAAGTTGTAAATGGGGACGCAACCCGAGCCGCGCAGCCACGACTCCAGATACTGCAAGCCCACGTCAATGTTCCAGCGCAGACCTTCCTCGGTGATCTTGCCTTCGGTAACAGCCAGCAAGTCCTTCGCGGCAACGTGCACATCCTCCCGGCGGCGCGCGATCTGGTTCGCCTCTTTCATGTGCGCGTCAAACACTTCCATGGCGATGGGCACTAGCCCGGGATGCGCCACCCAGGTTCCGTCATGCCCGGCATGCACTTCGCGCAGCTTGTCCTGCCGCACCTTATCCAAAGCTCTCTCATTCGCAGCGGGATCATTCTTGATGGGAATCTGCGCTGCCATTCCGCCCATGGCGTGAATGCGACGCCGGTGGCAAGTCTGGATCAACAGATCCACATATGACTTCAAAAAGTGTTTCTCCATGGTCACAATCGAGCGGTCGGGCAGCACGAAATCAGGGCGGTTCCTAAACTTCTTGATGAAGCTGAAAATGTAGTCCCAGCGCCCGCAATTCAACCCCGCCGAGTGCTCCCGCAGTTCGTAAAGAATTTCATCCATCTCGAAAGCGCCGAGAATTGTCTCAATCAGCACCGTAGCCCGGATCGTCCCGCGTGGAATTCCCAATTCATCCTGCGCAAGGCAAAACACATCGTTCCACAACCGCGCTTCAAGATGACTCTCCATCTTCGGCAGATAAAAATACGGCCCAGTGCCTTTGCCGATAAGCTGCTGCACGTTGTGAAAGAAGTAGAGCCCGAAATCGAACAGCGACCCGGAGATCGGCTTGCCGTCCACCAGGAAATGTCGCTCGTCCAGATGCCAGCCGCGCGGGCGGACCATCAGCGTCGCCACCTGCGCATTCAGTTCGTAACGCTTGCCCTCCGGGCTCACGTAGCTGATGCTGTCCGCCACCGCGTCCCGCAAATTGGCTTGCCCCTCAATGTTGTTCTGCCAGGTCGGCGAGTTCGAGTCCTCAAAATCCGCCATGAAGACTTTGGCACCCGAGTTGAGCGCGTTAATGATCATCTTCCGCTCAACCGGCCCGGTAATTTCCACGCGGCGGTCGAGCAGGTCCTGCGGGATGGGCGCAACCGTCCACTCTGCCTGCCGAATGTGCGCCGTGTCAGGAAGAAAATCCGGCAACTGGCCGGCATCAATCTGCTGCTGGCGAACTCGCCGCCGCCCCAGCAACTCCTGGCGGCGTGGCTCGAACTGGCGCGCCAGCCGTGTCAGAAACGAGGACGCTGCCGGCGTAAGAATTTCGGTTTCAACTTCATTGCGGAGATCGGTAGTCGTTGTCATGCGGTTCATTTTAATAGGGTTTTGCAGGTTGAGGAATAGCGAGGCCACCGGCTAGTCCGAAACGGACGACCAGATCAATACGGACGACCCGGCTTGGAGTCTGTGCCGCAATGCGTTCTACTGCCCACTGAACCGGAACGCCGGATTAGGAAAGAACTTACATGCAGATACCAAGCGCAGCAGAAATCACCAAACACTGGCATAGCAATGCCCGCTGGAAAAGCACGAAACGTCCCTACACCAGCCAGCAAGTCGTAAAACTCCGCGGCTCCATCCAGGTGGAGCATACGCTGGCCCGCCTGGGGGCTGAGCGCCTGTGGTGGCTGCTGCATAACGAAGAATATGTGCCCGCCCTCGGTGCGCTCACCGGCAACCAGGCGGTGCAGCAGGTGCAGGCCGGGCTCCAGGCCATTTATCTCAGCGGCTGGCAGGTGGCTGCCGATGCCAACGACTCTGGCCACATGTACCCCGATCAGAGCTTGTATCCGGTGGACAGCGTTCCTAACGTCGTTCGCCGCATCAACAACGCCTTGATGCGCGCCGACCAGGTCCACCACATGGACGGCAAAAACGGCATTCACTGGATGGCTCCCATCGTGGCCGACGCCGAAGCCGGATTCGGCGGCTCTCTGAACGCCTATGAATTAATGAAGGCGATGATCGAAGCCGGCGCCGCCTGCGTCCACTTCGAAGACCAACTCTCCTCCGCGAAAAAGTGCGGCCACCTGGGTGGAAAAGTCCTGGTGCCGACCTCGGAGGCAATTCAAAAATTAGTCGCCGCCCGCCTGGCGGCCGACGTGCTCGGCGTGCCCGCCCTCATCATGGCGCGCACCGACGCCAACAGCGCTCACCTGCTCACTAGTGATATTGATCCGGCGGACCGCGAGTTCCTCACTGGCGAAAGAACCTCGGAAGGCTTCTTCCGCATTCGCGGTGGTCTCGACTCCGCCATCGCCCGCGGCCTCGCTTACGCCCCGTATGCCGATCTGCTGTGGTGCGAAACCTCGGAGCCCAACGTCGAAGAAGCACGCCGGTTCGCGCAGGCGATCCATGCCAAATTTCCAGGAAAACTCCTGGCCTACAACTGCTCGCCTTCCTTTAATTGGAAGAAGAAGCTGGACGACAAAACCATCGCCAACTTCCAGTTTGAACTCGCCAAGATGGGCTACAAGTTCCAATTCGTAACCCTCGCCGGATTTCATGCCCTGAACCTCAGCATGTTCGAACTGGCCCGCGGCTACAAAGACAGCGGCATGACGGCATATTCACGGCTGCAGGAAAAAGAATTCAGCCGCGAAGCGGAGTACGGATACCAGGCCGTGAAGCACCAGCGCTTTGTCGGCACCGGATACTTCGATGCCCTCACCCAGGTGATCGCGGGCGGCGTCTCCTCAACGACTGCTTTGAACGGTTCTACCGAACAGGAGCAGTTCGCCGAGGTGCAACCGCTGGCGCACCCCAAACACGGTCCCGACGCGGCCTGCCAGCCGATTCTGGGCCACTGCCCATCTACCTCGCTGGTCCCCGAGATTATCCGAGCTGGTGAGGAGGAGCTTCTTCCCTCGGGAGATTGAGCCTCAATTTGGGGACGCGCGACCTGCGCGTCCCCCTTCTCCTAAAACCTCGCAGCCGCGTGATAGCGGCGCCATTTAACGCCGTTTCCTCTCTTTCATCGCACGCTCGAACTGGGCCTCCATGTCGGCAGTGGCCTGCGGCAGTTTTTCCGGATGGCGGATAAGATCCAGAAAGAGCACGCGCATGTCGCCAGGAAACCCCACCAATTCCCGCTGCTCGGAAGGCAGCGGAGGCCCGTCCGCGCTGCCAGCTGCTGGAATCTGCTCCGGAAGATGGAACGCATACATCCCGCCGTGCGCCAGGGCCTGGTGCGGATACTGCAGCAGCCACGAGCAGTTGTGGGTATCTAAAATCATATCGGCGGAAACCACGACCCATTGCCCGGCGTCCGCCACTGTAGGTTTTTGGCAATTCCACAACTGCGCGTGCGGTACGATCACAGCCGGATCGGAAAATCCGTAGCTATCTATCTCAACATTTTGCAAACCGTGCTGCTCCACAAACTTCTTCACTTCCGGAAGCGCCTGGTTCCAGTCAAGGTTGGAGTCGCTGGCCAGCTCATAGGCCGGACGCCCCATACCCAGCGCATTGAAATAAGGAAAATAGTATGGATACGTTCTCGCGGCCGTGAACAGGCAACTCAACGCGAGCACCACAGTCAGCACCGTCATCGCACGCGCCGCCGAAGGAAAAATCGGCCGCATCTGTTCCAGCATTCGCGGTAATGGAGCCAAGAGAAGAATAATCAGAACCAGAGGAATGCTGAAGTGCCGAAAGCTCACGTCGAAATGCCCCGCGATTGAAGCCGCCAGAAAAACCAGCAGCGCCACCCAGAGCACGCGCCAATGCACCGTAGTTTCCAACGAAACCGCAGGCGGAAAATCGTGCGTGCGGCGCCTCCGAGTCGCTGCGATCCCAAGCGCCGAGGCCAGCAGTCCGAGAAAACCCAACGGCGACTTGAGCAGAAATAAAACCGGAAAATAGAACCATACCCCATGTGGATAGCGCTGACCAAGAATGTACGCGGGCCGGGAGAAGGTTAGCGCCAGCACCAAAATACCGCGCAGATAGAGCCACGGGGGCATAAGCAGACGCCTCACAGGTATCCACACAGAGCCATGCCCCACCATGTAGAGCACATCCGTGGTCTGATTCAAGGAAAAGATGAAATAAACAGCATAAGTCATAAAAGCAGCCAATATTACGCCCCTGGCCGCAGCCCACCATCGGGCGCGGCGCCAAGCTCGAACCTCAGGTTTCATGCTGGGTTGGCCGGGCACAGCCCGCCAGCGTGTGCTGAAACCAAACAGGCCAATTGTAAAAAACAGAAGGCCCGCCGAAAACTTCGTAAGCAGTGCGCCTGCCAAGCAGAGCGCAAACCATACGATGTGCTTGCGGCTTGGTTCCTGCCACAAATCGGCGAAAGTCCAAAGCGCCAGCAGAGAGAAGAGCGTTACGGGAATGTCGGTGAGCACCAGCGGACCGAAAACAAGAAACAGCGGCGCACTAACATAGGCGGCAAGACAAAACAGTCCGCCCCACGGGCCGCCCAGGCGGCGCGCGTACACGTAAATGACCCAGCCCAGCGCCAGCGTGAGAAGCAGCATCGGCAGGCGCGCCCAGGCAAGGGTCTTCGCCGGGTCATTCCAGCGCGTCAATACCCATTCGCCGAACACCCACTCTCCGATGTAGGCATTGGGAAGAAATTTGCGGCTGTTGGTCCACGAGATGCTGGAGTAGTCGGCGCGGGTCCCGCGCAAAACCAGCGGAAGTGCGGCCAACATCTTAGCCAGTGGCGGATGTTCCTCATTCAGTCGCAGGTCGAATTTCTGCAGGTAACTCAGCCCCGCACCTATATGAGCTACTTCGTCAATGGCAACTGACTCGCGCAAGGCGGCGCCGCCGGCGAGCACCGCCATAAAAACCAAAAGCAAAGCGGCAGAAAGGGAGAACAGACGCGAGTCGGCCCGGCCTGGGCCCTCCGAGGGTGGAAGCGGCATGTTGGTCTCCTCGTCGTCAACAGGAATCCGACGCGAAGTGTACGCATGAGATTACTTCATTTGAACATCTTGGGCACAGGGATTGTCGCGTCGCCGCCCCTGGAACCATCGGCGCTGGCAAATCCACGAAAGAATCGAATCCCTGAAAGAGAAAAAATCGGGTGACCTTTGTAGAAATCTCCACAGAAACCCTGAATGCACTTTACAAATCTTCAGATAAAATAGTGCATCCCCCGCCGCCCGAAGGGCGCGTTTTGAATCTAACCTTTATGCGACGCCGTCTGGAACTGGATGCCCTTCGCGGGTTGATGCTGGTGTGGATGACTCTCACCCACCTGCCGACGCCAATCAGCGCCTACACCTACCAACCCATCGGCTTTGTGTCATCGGCGGAAGGCTTTATATTTCTCTCTGCATTATTCACAGGATTGATATATTTGCGCACCGCGCTGCGCGACGGTTACTCGCAAATGAGCCGCCGCCTGTGGGCCCGCATGCTGAGGCTCTATGGATATCACGCTTTACTGATCGGGCTGGCATTCCTGATTTTGCCGCGCATCGCAGCCGGAACCAACCGGCCCGGACTCCACAATCTGCTCGACTTCTATTTCCTCGTCGGCCCCAAACGGGCCGCGCTTGACGCCGCCTTTCTGGTTTACCGCCCCCCTCTGCTGGACATTCTCCCGATGTACGTGTGCTTCCTCGGCATCACTCCGGTTGCGTTGATGCTGGCGCGCCGCATCGGATGGCGACCCATCCTGGCCACCAGTTTCGCGATTTGGCTCATAGCGCAATTCGGCTTCCGGCAGATCTTCTATGACTGGACCACTCATGCCTTCGGTGTGCGCATTCCTCTCAACGAGACGGGCGCATTCGATATGTGGGCGTGGCAGTTCATGTGGCTGATGGGATTGTGGTGCGGCGTACGCTGGGCAAACGACGATTTGCCGGTCGGAAACTGGGTCAAGCGTTTCACCGTACCTGCCGCCGTAGTTGCAGCCGCTTTCCTGGGCGTGCGCTATGCCCTGAATTACGGCTTTGAGCTGGGGGCGTTCGAGCCTGCCTTCGACAAATGGCACTTCGGAGTGGCACGGATCATCAACTTCGCCGCCGTCGGGGTGTTGCTGGTACGGTTTCAGCGTTTTTGGAAGCCCATCGGGATTCGGCCGCTGGTATTCATGGGGCAGGCGTCGCTGCAAGTGTTCTGTGCGCACTTACCGTTTTGTTTTCTCGGGCTCGCCATTATGGGCGAGAAGCCAATGCTGGCCGGATGGGAGCAGGTGGCGTTGCCCGTGCTGACCCTGGCGACCCTGGTGCTCGTCGCGTGGAAAGTTGCCGAAGGAAAAGGCAAAGCCAAGCGGCGGCCGATTCCCCAAACGTTGTCGCCCGCCTCAACCTAGATACGACCGCAGCGCCGGCGTCACGCCGGCATTCGCTCTGTCAGTACGCTGCCGGCGCTAACGGGAAATGCCGCCGAGACTCAGGCGTTACCGCCCAGCGTATAATCAAATTCCTAGAAAAAATTCTGAGGGTGGGGCTTTCATGGTCTTGACGAACGGCAATTCTGGCAGCAATGGACACAGCGTTCCCCGGCCGCGTGCGCAGTGGATCAGCGGCCGCAAAGCTGCGAACCAGGACGGCAATTTTTCGCAGATGCATTACGCCCGCCAGGGCGTGATCACCGACGAAATGGGATATGTCGCGCACCGCGAGAAGATCTCGCCGGAACTGGTGCGCGACGAAGTCGCGCGCGGCCGGATGATTATTCCGGCCAACATTAATCACCCTGAGCTGGAGCCGATGTGCATCGGCGTGGCGTCGCTGTGCAAGATCAACGCCAACATAGGCAATTCCGCGGTCACTTCCAATATTGAAGAAGAGCTGAAGAAGCTGCACACTTCCGTGCACTACGGCGCGGATACGGTGATGGATCTTTCAACCGGCGGCGATATTCACAAGATTCGAGAGGCCATCCTGCGGCATTCGCCGGTGCCCATCGGGACCGTGCCGATTTACGAAGCCATCTCGCGGGTGAAGCGGGTCGAAGACCTCAACGCCGAAGTGATGCTGGAAGTGATCGAAGAGCAGGCCGAGCAGGGCGTGGATTATATGACCATTCACGCCGGCGTGCTCATTCAGTATTTGCCCATGGTTTCCAGGCGCATTACTGGAATCGTGAGCCGCGGCGGAGCAATTCTGGCGCAGTGGATGGCCCATCATCACAAGCAGAATTTTCTTTACGAGCGCTTCGACGACATCTGCAAGATTTTGGCCAAGCACGACGTGAGCTTTTCCCTGGGCGATGGGTTGCGGCCGGGCTGCATTGCCGATGCCAGCGACGAAGCGCAGTTTGCTGAATTGAAAACTCTGGGCGAGCTGACGAAGAAGGCCTGGGAGTATGACGTGCAGGTGATGATCGAAGGGCCGGGGCACGTTCCGCTGGACAAGATCAAAGAGCAGGTGGACAAAGAAAAAGAGCTCTGTTACGAAGCGCCCTTCTATACGCTCGGCCCGCTGGTTACTGATATCGCGCCCGGCTATGACCACATCACCTCGGCGATCGGCGCGGCCATGATCGGATGGCATGGCGCAGCCATGTTGTGCTACGTGACGCCCAAAGAGCATTTAGGTTTGCCGAATGATAAAGACGTAAAGGACGGCATCATCGCCTACAAGATCGCAGCGCATGCCGCGGACATCGCCCGCCGCCGTCCTGGCGCCCAGGACCGCGACGATGCGCTCAGTTACGCGCGCTATACCTTCGATTGGGAGAAACAGTTTGCCTTGTCGCTTGATCCGGATACGGCGCGTTCCATGCACGACGAAACCTTGCCCGACGACTACTACAAAGAAGCGGCGTTCTGCTCCATGTGCGGGCCAAAGTTTTGCTCAATGAATTACTCCTCGAAGGTTGACGAGTACAACAAGCAGGTGCACGGCTTGGAGAAGAAAGATTATTCGGAGCTGGTGGAGAAGCTGGTTTCCATCAAGTAGCTCTGTGGAAGTTCACAAAATGTTCCACGTGGAACGTTTTGTAGTGACATATAAACGGTTGATGTCAGACTATTTGATGGTCGTGCCGATGCATCGGCATTTGCCCGGCGGAACCGGCAGCTGCCGAGCAGTAATTACGCTCCCAACAGCGGAAATTTGCACGCAGTGCATCCGGGCTCAGAATAATGTAGGTTCACTTCGTGGACCCTGGTGTCGCCGGCGTAGCTTCGTCTGGAGAAAAGCGAGGCGGCCTGAAGCAGGCGCCAAGGACACAACGACGCGCGAAGGAAACGCGGCGGCTTCGACGCGCATCCTATAAGGTCGGTGGAGGGTTACCCTCTGCACTGGCCAGCAGGCTGTGCACAGTGGGAGCAACGCCTTGATGCCAAAACAGCCGAAGCGGAAGGTCACCGAGCAGTTCTGCATTGTGGAGGAGGCGTTGATTCCTGGCATCCGCGAAAAATTAGTTTTCCGGAACATCCGAGACTGCCATGGATGGGTGCCCACTTTCGTTTACACTCGGCTGCCAAGCGCGGCAAGCGTTAAAAGACGCCAACCGGGGATGCTAATCCTGGCTGGCGTCAGGAATTTTTAAGGGGAAATCAAGGAAGAGGAACAAGCAGGAGACACCAATGCAGGACAATGCCGATATCCTCGACTCTTGGAAGGAAATTGCAGTATTTCTCCAGCGTGGAATCCGCACCGTGCAGCGCTGGGAGCAAACGGAAGGCTTGCCAGTGCGGCGCCATCACCACCTGAAGCGTGGGTCGGTTTACGCGGTGCGAGTAGAGCTTGTGGCTTGGCTGCGAGGCCGCCAGCTCGGAGTGATGGTTCGATCAGAGAGCCATGATTTGCAGCAGTTCAGACTGCTGCGCATGCTTGCGACGCGGCAGGCCGTGCTTGCCGAGGAACTTCGCCAATTGCTGGCTGTCAACGCAGATGTGCGGACGCGGATAAGACCCTTCCGTCCGGTCGGGCTCGCTCCGGTGAGTTCTATCAATAGCAGGATTGCGGTTTGACAGTCTGGCATCCGGTTGCGTGGGGTGTGGTCCGCCATTGGTGGTAAAATCCGGTCTGCGGACTAAGTGCCGAGCCGAGGGGTCCGCTAACAGAAAAACGGAACACCGTCTCGCCTGTTTAGCCGGTCCTTTCCCGGGTGTTTAGAATAATCCGCGCGGAAGTTTTGCATGAAAGGTTCTGTCGCGAAAATCAGGCGCCTTCAGCGCGTCCCGCCATCCCCGAAGCCCAGCGCAAAAACTTTTCCCATCGTCGGCATCGGCGCCTCAGCTGGCGGCCTCGAGGCCTTTTCCGATCTGCTGCGGCAATTGCCGGAAAAGACCGGCATGGCTTTTGTGCTGGTACAACATCTCGATCCAAAACACTCCAGCGATTTGCGGGAGATTCTCGCGCGCACCACCAAGATTCCGGTGCAGGAAGTCACCGATGGCGCGATCGTACAGCCCGACCACGTGTATGTGATCCCTCCAAACACGAGCATGGTCCTGAAGGATGGAGCATTGCGGCTGGCCCCGCGCGTGCTGACGCGGGGGCAGCACATGCCGATTGACCACTTCCTGCGCTCGCTGGCGGATGCCCGAGGCAACCGGGCCATCAGCGTGATTTTGTCAGGCACCGCTTCCGACGGCACCGAGGGCTCGCGCGCTATCAAGGCAGGCGGAGGAATCACCTTCGCCCAGGATGCGGAAAGTGCCAAGTACGACGGCATGCCGCACAGCGCGGTGACCGCCGGCTGCGTGGATTTCGTTCTGCCTCCCGCCACCATCGCCAAGGAACTTACTCGGGTAGCGAGACACCCATATGTCACGCCGGATCACCTAGAAGAGCCAGCCATCGCGGCTGCCGGAGATGAGGTGGAAGATCTCATTGCGCTGCTGCGCGAAACCACCGGCGTAGACTTCACCCATTACAAGCAGACCACGCTGCAGCGCCGTATCAAACGCCGCCTGGTTTTGCACAAGCTGGAAAGTCTCAAAGATTATCTCCGCTTTGCGCGCAAAACTCCGGGCGAGATAGAGGAGCTGTACCAGGACATCCTCATCCATGTGACTGGCTTCTTCCGCGATCCTGAGGCCTTCGAGGCGCTGCACAAACACGTGCTACCCAGCCTGTTTAACGATCACCGGCAGACGGGCACGGTACGGGTATGGGTCCCCGGCTGCTCCACCGGCGAAGAGGTCTATTCGCTGGCCATGGCCATGCTGGAATATCTTTGGCTGGAAACGCAGAAAACCGCCAAGCCGCTGCTGGGCAACGCTCACTTCCAGATCTTTGCCACTGACATCAGCGACAGTGCGCTCAACCGGGCCCGCGCCGGGCTCTATTCTCAGGCCTTGGTTTCCGATGTTTCTCCCGAGCGCCTGCGGCGGTTCTTCGTGCACCTGGATGGCGGCTATCAAATCGTCAAGCCGGTACGCGAGATGTGCATTTTCGCCAAGCAGAATTTGGCCAAAGATCCGCCTTTCTCCAATCTTGATTTCATCAGTTGCCGCAATCTGCTGATCTACCTGGGGCCGGTACTGCAGAAGCGTGTGGTCCCTGTTTTGCACTACGCCCTTAAGCCCAATGGTTATTTGATGCTGGGCGAGTCGGAGAGCCTGGGCGGCTTCGGTGAATACTTCCTTGCGGTGGACAAGAAGAACAAGATATTCCAGAAAAAGAAGTCCGCCGCCCGGCTGCTCACGTACTTTGGCGGTCCGGACTACGGCAAACGTAGAAGCACCACGGACCCAAAGGTGGCGCGCGAGCCGAATCCGGTTTTCGCGGTGGAAAACGAGGCGGACCGGCTCCTGATGAGCCGGTTTGTGCCCCCCAGCGTCGTGGTGAACGAAGAAATGGAAATCGTTCACTTGCGGGGAAAAACCGGGGCGTATCTGGAGCCGGCCGCGGGTCATCCAACTTTCAGCTTGTCCAAGATGGCGCGTGAAGGGCTGCTGGTGGACCTGCGCTCGGCGATCGCCAAGGCCCGGAAGGAAAACGCCACGGTGCGCCGAGAGGGCGTGCACATACAATCCAACGGTCAAAGCCGGGAAGTGAACGTGGAAGTTACTCCCATGCGGGGACCTGGGCCTGGGGAACGCCTCTATCTGGTGGTCTTTCAGGAAGCGATGTCGGCTGCGGCCAGGAATCGGGAAGAGAAAAAACGGGCGGTGCGTGCCAGCGAAGGCCCCTCCCGCGAGAACGCGCAGTTGAAGCGCGAATTGGAGGAGATTCGCGAACAGTTCCAGTCGCTGATCGAAGAGAACGAGACCACCTCGGAAGAGTTCAAGTCGGCGAACGAAGAAGTGCTTTCGGCCAATGAGGAACTGCAGAGCACCAACGAAGAGCTGGAGACCGCCAAGGAAGAATTGCAATCCACCAACGAAGAGCTGACCACGCTCAATGAGGAGTTGCAAAACCGCAACGCGGAGCTGACCGCAGTGAACAACGATCTGCTCAACCTGCTGGGCAACGTGACTATCCCGGTAGTGATCGTGGACCAGGGGTTGCGTGTACGGCGCTTTACGCCGCCGGCGCAAAAGCTGCTGAACCTTCTCACCGGTGACCTGGGGCGGCGCTTGACCGAAATAAGGCCGAACCTGAATGTGGATGACCTGGGGCAGTTTGCGCACGCAACCATTGAAACTGCCGCGGCCCAGGAGCAAGAGGTACAAGAAAAAGGGAGCGGCACCTGGTACTTGATGCGCGCGCGTCCCTATAAGACCTGGGACAATAAGATTGACGGGGCGGTGATCAGCTTCCAGGACATTGATGCGATGAAGCACAACCTCGATCAGTCGCGCGAGTACGCCAACACGCTGATCGAAGACGCCCGCGAACCAATCCTGGTGATGGACGGCAACCTGCGAGTGTCCAGTGCCAACCGCGCGTTTTACCGGGAATTTGAAGTTGCCCGAAACGAAACCGAGGGCTGCGCGATCTACGAACTTGGCAACGGGCAATGGAACATCCCCATGCTGCGCGAACTGCTGGAAAACGTTCTTCCCAACAACGGGCGGGTGAAAAATTTCGAGGTGCGCCACGATTTCCCCCACCTCGGCGCAAGGACGATGATGCTGAACGCGCGGCGCATTGAACCCCGGCCGGGGCAGCAGTTGATTTTGCTCTATATCGAGGATGTAACGCCGAAAAATAATCGGTAGTCAGCAATCAGCATTCAGCAGTCCGGAATCAGAATGGGGTGCTCCGATGGCTGAATGCCGAGTGCTGAGTGCTGACTTCCCCTCGCCCCAGGTGCGGACACACACTTCTCTAAGTGATCTCAATCACAGCTTCCCAAGCCTTTTCGCGGGACGATTTATCTGCAGGCATGATTCGACAGAAGGCGAAGGTCGGGGGGTGTCTATGAACGCGCGAGCGATCTCCCTGATGGCGCTGATCATATGTGTCCTGTGCCTTACGGCGCGGCCGGTGGCGCAGGCCAAGAGTCAGGTCACAGTCACCCGGAGTGAAACCACAAGCAACGGCGTAGTGATTGTCTACGGCAAGCAGGGGGAAACGTCCATTGAGTTGCAGTGCAATGCGGGAATGCTGTACTGCACCCGCCTGCCGGAAGGCAGCTACGTAATGATTGAACTACCCAAGAACCGCGGGGTCTACGATTGCGCCGACGTGCGCCTGTACAAGCATGCGGAAGACGTAGATGCCGGCAATCACATTGGGGAGTACTGTCTGGAACGGAAGTAGAGATCGGCGCGGCTAGCGGGGGGGAGTCTGGAAGGGTATACGTTTTTTGTTCTTAACTCCAGCTTGGGAAGCCAGCTGGAAAAATCCGGGGAGGGATTTGTGAGCTACGTCATTACCGATACGTGCATCAAGGACGAACTTTGCGTGGATGCTTGCCCGGTGGATTGCATACATCCAAAGAAGGACGAGCCGGCATTCGAAGCAGCGACCCAGCTGTACATTGACCCCAGCGGCTGCATTGATTGCGGGGCGTGCGTTCCGGTGTGCACGTCGGACTCGATTCACGCTGAGAGTGATCTGGCGGCGGACCAGCAAGATTGGATTGAGAAGAACGCGGCATTCTATACGAACTAAAGTGTGTGGAGCGGGCACCCATGCCCGCGAACAACCAGGACCGCGATGATGCGCGCGGGCAGCAGTGCCCGCGCCACATGTTTACCGGGCGCTCTCCAGAACTTTGGCGGCGCGGTTGAGGGCTGCCGTGAGTTGTGTTATCTGCTGCCTGGTGCGGTCGAGGTCGTGCTTGTCTACGGCCTCATTGACGCCGGGGATCACCACCGCCGCATATCCGGTGTACTGGCCGGGTGCGTAGATCGAATGGCGGTACCACGCGCGGTTGGGAAGCCCCTCGGGCAGCAGCAAGGCGCGCTCGGTCTGGCTTAGTGCCTGGTTGAGCGTGCCCGGATCGCGGGGCGGATTTTTCTCGCGGCCAAGGACCTTGGCCCCTGCCTGCTGGAATTTCCGCGCGGCTTCGACGGCTTCATCGAACTTGGGCGCCTGCGCCCCGAACTCGCCCTCGGCCTTCTTTCTGGCGGCATCGAGGTAAGCGCCAATCTCCTTTCCATATAGCTCATAGTCATAGGGGAGCACATCGGCATCGGCCATGCGGATGGCTTCCAGTCCGTGCACGCGGGCGATTTCCTGTTCATAGAGAAAATCAGGGTCGGCGAATTTTTTGAACCAGGTGAAATCATCGAAGACGGAATGATAAACCCCGTAAGCGCCGGTTGAACCCAGATCGTCGGAGGGGACGCCCAGGTGCTGAAAGAACACGGTGTAGTCGGAGCCGCTGCCGAGATCGCCCACCGGAACGTCAGACTCGATCCGCGCGTTAGGCGGAAGGTAGACTGCGGCAGTTTCCCGCTGGCTCGTCTTGCGGTCTGCTTCCGCGTCCTTGCGCCATGCTTCATAGAGGGTGCCGCCTTTAGGGCTGGGCACAACCTTGGTAATGTCGCGGATGAACTGCTTCAATGTGGGCACCGAGGAGGCGCCGAATTTCGGCCCGGCGACGGCTACATCTACGTTGAAGTACGCAACCGCATTGGCCAGATCGGCTTCGTGCTGCTCTCCCCATTCGGTTGAGCCGATGAGGCCTTCTTCTTCCGCGTCCCAGCTGCCAAAGACGATCGTGCGTCTGGGCTTCCAGCCCGACTTGAGCAGCTCACCAATCCCGTGAACCGCCTCGAGCATGGATGCGGTACCGCTGTTGGGGTCCACCGCGCCGTAGACCCAGGCATCGCGGTGATTGCCGGCGACCACCCACTCATTGGTCCACGTGCTGCCGGGGATGCGGCCGATGACGTCCCAGATGGTGCGGAACTGGTAGTCCTGCTTGAGGTGCATTTTTACTTTCACCGGGCCGGGGCCGACGTGATAGGTGAACGGAAGCGAGCCTTGCCACTCGCGCGGCGAATCGGGGCCGCCGAGGTGTTCGAGAATCGGCCAGGCATCGGCATAGGAAAGTGGAGTGGAAGGAATTTTCGGAAGCTGCGCGGACTGCTCCGGCGGCGTGCGCTTGGAATCGGGAAGATCGGGAGTCGAAGCAATTCCGGGCGTAGTGGGGTCGCCGGGAAACTGGAACATGTAGCCGACTGAACCGCGCTGCACGCCCGTGTCCGGCCGCCACGGGCCTTGCGGATATTTGTCGCCGCGCCGCCAGCCATCGTCATAGGGATCGGAATAGATGAGCACGCCGGCCGCGCCATGCTCCTGCGCGACGAAGACTTTTACGCCGCGAAAGTTCTCGCCGTGGCGCACCAGTACGATTTTTCCCCGGATGTCAATCTTCATTTCTTCGAGCTTCTTGAAATCCGCAGGCGTGCCGTAGTTCGCGTAGACAACGTCGGCTTCGACATCACCCGAAGGCGACATGCCGTGGTAGGGAGTGACGACTCGCGGGTCGTCTTCAAAAGGATCGCCCTCGACATGCTCGCGGGAGGGGCCGTGCATCTTCACATTGGGAGGCGAAGTAACTTCCACGCTGATTTGCGCGGGATAGTTCATCCAGACTCTGTATTCGATGATTTCAGTTTCCAGTCCAGCGTCGCGGAACTTCTTTGCAACGTAATCAGCATCGGCTTTGTCTTCGGGCGAACCGGCGATGTGCGGGGCCTGCGTCAGTATGCGCAGATGCTCTTCCGCAAGTTTGGCATCGGGCACGGCGAGGAAGCGGGCTTCGGCGGCGTTTTCCGCAGCGGCGTCACGGAAGCCGAAAATCGTGGCAGGGACCTGGCCGGAATCCGGCGCCGGGCGGGCGGTTCCGGGGAGGTTGAACAGAAAAAAAGCGGAAACCAAAACGGCGAGTGGGAGGAATCTCATGGGTTCTGTGCCCGGCCCTGGGCTGCATCGCCGGGCGATGAATGATTGTAGCAGCCGAGAGCGGTAGACGGGCCAGAGCCCTTCGGCACAGGCGAACGCTGCGCTTGGCAGTGCGGCGGTGAACCGCTGTTGAAATTCTCGCCACAGCCGGCCGCCCGCGCCACGCGGCCTAGATTCTTATTTGGCCCGCGCCCGTTATCTCGTATTTTGCGGAAGTCAGTTCGGCCAAGGCGAAAGGGCCGCGGCAGTGCAGCTTTTGAGTGCTGATGCCCATCTCGGCGCCGAAGCCAAATTCGCCACCGTCGGTGAAGCGCGTGGAAGCGTTCCAGTAAACAGCAGCAGAATCCACCAGGCGCAGGAAACGCCGCGCATTCGTTTCGTCTCGGGTGACGATGGCCTCAGAATTCTTAGTGGAATAGCGGTTGATGTGGGCGATGGCGTCTTCAACATTGCCCACTACTTTG
>Ga0335078_10000982_pt1 | contig 43363 bp, 33 predicted proteins | sample Lox_Sample_32_FD_206711 | JGI IMG/M metagenome (GOLD analysis project Ga0335078, IMG submission 206711) | Soil microbial communities from Loxahatchee National Wildlife Refuge, Florida, United States - Lox_Sample_3.2 | ecosystem: Environmental > Terrestrial > Soil > Wetlands | place: USA...
GCACCAGACGTTCCAAGACGCGCTTCCAGACCTCCGGTCCCAAGGCCTGCGCCAAACGGATCAAGGTCTTGGCATCGGGGACGCGTTCACATTCGAGGCGACAAAAGGCCCGATAAAGCAAGCTGCCGCGCACTTCGCGTTCGCAGTCGGCGAAGCTCCAATGGTAGAGGTGTTTCAGCACCAGCGTGCGCAGCGCCACGGCGGCCGGGGTGCCGGGCCGGCCCCGCAAGCGACTCTGCGGCCGGCGGCGTCGCAAGGCTTCCTCGACGGGCTCGATCAATTCCTCATCCTCCAGCACCTCATCGATGCGCCGCAGCTCCGGGTCCCACAGTTGCTCTCCGTCGGGCAGGATCATCTCAAAGACGCTGCGTTGCGCGTGCTGGCGGCGAACCATGGCTCCTCCTTGCAACCCGAGCCGCCTTCCGCGCCCACAGGCGCTGCCGGTTCAGTTCCGCCAGTTCGCGCAGCGCACTCTGCAGTTCCTGCCAGGCGGCCGCGCCCTGACGCATGGGCTCGGCCAGATTTTGAGGCACGTAGTAGCCTGTGGTGCCTTGCGCTCCCCGGAAACTCACATAAAGGTGAGGGCCGTGCTTGTGGCCCTGATGACAGCGACAGCCGGGGCGTCCGCAGGTGCGATAGGTCTCGGAAAGCGTGCCGAAGAGCGAGCGTCGGGCCAAGCGGGAGATCTGGCGGAGGAGAGCTTCTCGGGTCTGTTTGGTGTTCGTAATCGACATGATCGATTATGAATCTAACTGGAGGCAACGGTGCCTGTCAAGCGAACAATGGAGCGTTCGGACACAATTCGTCGGATAGATCACGCGAATTCATTGATCGAAACCGGTCATTCTCGCACCGGAAAGTAGCTAGAGTGGAGGAATGCGACACAATCGCTCAGCCCTTTTCCGGGGAAGACACTTCGCCGATCAGATCATCGCCCTCTGCGTGCGGTGGTATCTCCTCTTTCCCTCAGCTGTCGTGATTTGGAAGAGCTCATGGCGGAACGAAACCTGAGCGTCAACCACACGACGGTTTGGCGCTAGGTGCAGCGCTATGCTCCGGAACTGAACCGGCGAGTCCGTCGGGAGTTGAAACGGAAGGGCACGTCCTGGCGAGTGGATGAGACGTATGTTCGGGTTGCCGGGCGCTGGGTGTATCTGTTCCGGGCCGTGGACTCCAACGGCGCCACCCTCGACTTCTATCTCTCAGAGAGCAGGGATGCGGCGGCTGCCAAGCGGCGATAAGGTCTTTGCGGCGGCGAATCATCCTCGCCCGCGGGTCATCAATGTGGACGGTAATCCCTCGTACCCCAAGGCGGTGAGCAGGCTGAAGCAGGAGCAACGGCGGCTGGTTCGGTGCTGCCGTATCGGACCTCCGCCTACCTTCAATAACATCGTCGAGCAAGACCATCGAGCCCTCAAAGCGACGGATCAACGCTAGGCAAGGGTTCAGATCGTTCGAGGCAGCCCGACGAACAATCCCAGGCTATGAAGTGGTGCACATGGTCCGTAAGGGGCAAATAAGGTGGTTACTGAAAAGGGATGGGAGTGGACAGGTTCTGTTCATCAACTTGACCCTCGGACTGAAGACCCCCTGACCCACTCAATCTCACATGTGCATTACTCTGCCTTCCGACTCCTATTCGCAACCCTTCCCGTTTCCTGAGATGCCGAAACGGGTCAGGCCGTTTTCAAAGTGCAGTCGTCGCATTTTCCGGGTCGGGCGTTTTTCCGGCCCAACCCTCAGGGATTCAGGAAGCGTCACATCAGCAGGTATGTGCGGCTCGTTCTCATGGTTCCAATCCGGGCTCGCGCCTCTCAGGCTGGCGCAATTGTTTGGCGCGTTTTCCTTTTGCTGCCGCGACCTTCTCGAGCGCCCGCAGGTAGGCAAGGAGTGCTTGGGGGACTGCTTGGCTGTAAACAAACTGCCCTTTGCGCTGGCAGGTGATGAGTCCGGCTTCGTTGAGCACTTTGAGATGGTGAGAGACAGTCGCCGGCGTCACACCTCGCATGGAGACGATTTCACCACACGTGATCTGGTCGGCTGCCGAGATCGCCTGAAATATCCTGAGCCGGGTTTTGTCAGCCAGCGCCTTCGATACCTTTTCAACGTCAGCAAGTTTCATATTCCCCTTCTAACTGTAGCGAACCGGCACACTTGCCGGCAACAGAACCCAATTCGGCCTCTAAACCGGAATGGCCTGCAACCGATCATTTAGACGATCATCTAACTGTCGAAGTTGCTCAGCTTCCCGCCCGGCAAGAGAAAAGCTGGAGGTTGAGGGGCGATGTTCTCGAAAGGAGACTGACATGAAGAGACTTGAGGGAAAGGTAGCCGTAGTGACTGGCGGAAACAGCGGTATCGGTTTGGCCACTGCGAAGCGCCTGCAGGACGAGGGCGCCAAGGTCGCGATTTCAGGCCGAGGCAAAAAACACTGGATGAAGCAGTGAAAACGATCGGCAAGGGCGTGCTGGCGGTGCAGTCGGATGTCTCGGAGCTTGGTGACCTTGACAAGCTGTATTCGGAAGTCTCGCAGAAGTTGGGCAAGATCGATGTGTTGTTCGTGAATGCGGGAGTGGCCAAGTTCGCGCCCCTGGCCGAGACCTCCGAGAAACTCTACGATGAGCAGTTCGACATTAACATCAAGGAGCGTACTTCACCATCCAGAAAGCGCTGCCGTTGCTGAATGACGGTGCCTCAATCATCTTGAACACCAGCGTGGTAGACAGCACCGGTAGGCCTGGGACTAGCGCCTATGCTGCAACAAAGGCAGCACTGCGCTCGCTGGCACGAACGGCGGTATCAGAACTCGTAGGGCGCGGCATCCGGGTCAACACGGTCGCCCCAGGGCCTATTGTGACGCCGATTTTCGAGAGGGCTGGGCTGCCCAAGGAAGCTTTGGAACAATTCGCGAAGGAAACGGTCGCCGACATCCCGATGAAGCGGTTCGGACAGCCCGAGGAAGTGGCGGCCACGGTGGCATTCCTGGCGTCGCAAGATGCGTCGTACGTCACCGGCGTGGAGATCAACGTAGACGGCGGGTTAGGGCGAGTGTAATGTCGCCGGCTGGCTGCTAGCCTCGTCGGCTTGGCCACACTGCGATTGCGTGACCTCCCCTTCGAGGCTGGCAATATAAATCTAACTATTTGTTCCAGCGGAACAGGCAAAATTTACAGAGGCTGCACCGGGGAAACTCGTTCAATTTCCGAACCTCCACAGGTGCGAGTTCCCCCGGGGGGAGCGCGGACTACAGGAGCATATTTCATGTGGTGACGCTGTGGGTGCGGCAGATTGGGGTCGGCTGAATTACAGTTGGTGCGGTTAGCAAACGCGAAAAGCACTGGGGACTTTTCCGGTTTCCTGCCGAAAAGCGCGCTCCACAGAGTCCACGCATCCAAACCCGCAGTCGACGGCGATTTCCTTTAGAGTCTGTAACAAAACTTCTCAAACCTAATCCTCTTGGGCGAGGTAGCGTGAACGGTTGTGGCCGCCGCGCTGCTCCCAGATGCGTTATGGGATCTGTCGAGCCGTTCTTGCCGACTCCGCCCCGACGACCACAAGGTGGGCGGCCGCGTATCTCTGATCGCGCCTGTCTCACCGGCATTGTCTTCGTCCTGCGCAGCGGCATTCCCTGGCAGATGCTCCCCAGGGAACTCGGTTGCGGATCTGGGATGACGTGTTGGCGGCGCTTGCGCGATTGGCAACGGGGGGCGCGTGGGATCTGATCCACTTTGCGCTGCTGGATTGGCTCGCTCGCTACGACCAGATTGATTGGTCGCGGGCGGTCGTGGACAGTTGTTCCATCCGCGCCGTCCACGGGGGTGACCAGACCGGGCCGAATCCCACCGATAGGGCCACGCACGGGAGTAAGCGTCACCTGATCTGCGACGGGCGGGGCGTGCCGCTCGCAGTTCGCCTGACCGGCGCGAACCGGAACGACTCGCAGGAAGCGCTGGCGTTGGTGGGTGCGATTCCTCCGCTCCACATTCCACGAGGGCGACCGCGGCAGCGGCCGGACTGTGTGCTCGGGGATCGCGGCTAAGACGGGCCTCCCTTCGGCGTGGGCTGCGGGCGCGGCATATCGTGCCGTGGCTTGCCATGCGCCGCACCGAGCATGGGAGTAGCCTGGGCCAGTGGCGGTCTGTCGTGAAGCGCACTTTGTCTGGCTCGATCAGTTCGCCGCTTGCGCGTGCGGTATGGCGAGCGGGCCGACATCCACCAGGCATTTCTCTCACTTGGCTGTGCGCTCATTTGCTGGCAGTCCCTGCGAAAGACGTGGACGACGGGCTGAGTCGGTGTCCAGGTTCTCCGTGGTCCAGTTCAGAATAGGTGCGAAGGGTCGCGGAGGGCGAGTTATCTTAGCCAGGGGGCTCGGATGGCTTCCGAGACCCGAGCCCAGATTAGTAAATACTGCGCGGTCAGCGAGCATCAGCGAGGAATCTATTTGCCGGTTGCCTGTGGGAGGGCGTTTTCAGCAGATTCTCCTGACGGAGCCCATCGCCAATATCGCGGAGCCCCTGAACCAGAAAGGTACAACTGCGCCCACTTCTGGCCTATCTCAGCAATGTGGCTTCACGCGACAGTAAACGGGCCGGTGAGTCCGGTGGATGAGGGGACGCCGCAAGGTGGGCCCCTCTCCCCCTGGCTGAGCAATATCGTGCTCGACGAGTTCTACCGGGAGTTGGAGCGGAGAGGTCTCCGGTTCGCGCGGTACGCGGATGATAGCAATATCTACGTTCGCAGCCGACGGGCCGGGGAGCGAGTGATGGGCAGCATCAGGCGATTCATCACGACGAAGCTCAAGCTCAAGGTGAACGAGCAGAAGAGTGCGGTAGCGCGACCTTGGGAGCGGAAGCTTCTGGGCTTTAGTTTCACGTCGGGGTGGGTGCCCAAACGGCGGATGGCGCCGAAAGCGGTGATCCGGTTTCGCGTGAGGGTTCGGGAACTGACCGACCGGACACGAGGCAGAAGCACGGAACAGATGGCGACAGAACTCACCCGATATCTACAGGTTGGATCGGCTATTTTGGGAAGTGCCAGACGCCCTCGGTGTTAGCCAACCTGGAGGAGTGGGTCCGGCGTCGGCTGCGGTCGGCGATCTGGAAGCAGTGGAAGCGAGGACCGGCACGTTATGCCGAGCTGCGGAAGCGGGGCGTGGGCACGGTCCTTGGCGGCTGGCCAACAGCCCGGCCCTCGCGCTGGCACTGCCCAATGCTTACTTCGACTCGCTCGGGATTCCACGATTGAGTGTTCGTTGATAGCTTCACCCGCCGCGCCGTATGCGGACCCGTCCGTACGACGGTGTTCGTCGCCGCATCTCGGAGCTGCGCTTCAGCAATCGAGACTCAATGGGAGGGTGTGCCCGCGTTCCCTCGAGACCCAAATCGCCGCGGATTGCCCGGGTAGCGGTCCCGCTACCCGAACCATTAGCTGACCGCTTGCTTCGCAGCGCCACTGCAGCGTCAAAAACCAACAGCACACGTTGTTTCGACGTCAGTGGAAATGGCCGCTATTCACCGCCTCACCTGCAATTAACACCACCACCGACCGCGCGCCGGCGCGATATGTTGCACCCAGAACTGGTTTCTCCGCATTCCATGCGCAAATGTCATGCGGCGGATCCAGCGCAGTGTCAATCCATCGCCGCCAGGTCTCGGTACCGTCTCTCAATACCGGAAGTTCGAACTCGAGAGGTTCCCAATAAGCATTGAAAATGAGGTGCGCCAATATCCCTTCGCGCTTCAGTTCCCCGCCGAGTGCGAGGCTGTGCGAGAAAGGGGACCAGTCCGGCTGATTGAGTTTCACACCATGCCACGCGGGTTTTACCTCGCGGAGAACCGCACTTAGGGTTACGCGCTGGCGTTCGTGTTCCACGTCCCGAACGAGACGGCGCTCAATCAGTAACTTCACGAACCGGAGGACATCCGCATGTTTGGATACCAGATTCCAGTCGAACCAACTCGTGTCATTGTCCTGGCAATAGGCGTTGTTGTTGCCACGCTGACTACGCCGCACCTCGTCGCCCATAACGAACATGGGCACACCTGCAGACAACATGACGGCTGTGAAAAACTCTTTCACATGCCGGTTGCGAAGCCTTTCGACGACGGGATCATCAGTCGGACCTTCAAAGCCGCAGTTCCAGCTTCGGTTCTCGCTCACGCCGTCGCGATTGTCTTCACCATTTTCTTCGTTGTGTTTCTGATTATAGGAAACGAGGTCGTTGAGAGTGAACCCGTCGTGGCACGTAACGAAATTGATGCTCTGTTCGGGTTCGCGCTCTTTCCAGCCATAAATACTTGGGCTGCCAATCAGACGGTCGGCCGCGCGCCCCACCGAATCATGCGCGCCCCGGAGGAAGTCGCGGATATCGTCGCGAAAACGGTCATTCCACTCCTTCCAGGCGTCTCCCACGAAGCTACCGACCTGATAAAGTCCTGCCGCGTCCCAGGCCTCCGCAATGAATTTGGTGCCGGCCAGCGCAGGATCGGATTCGACGTCCCAAAGCACCGGAGGATTCGGCATGACGGCCCCGGACGAATCGCGCGCCAAGATGGATGCAAGGTCGAAGCGGAAGCCATCCACGTGCATTTCATCTACCCAGTAACGGAGACTTTCCACAACCATGCGACGGACAACCGGATGGTTCGCATTCAGAGTGTTTCCCGTACCCGTAAAATTCGGGTATCGTGAGCTGTCTTCACACAGCAGGTAGTAAGTCGGGTTATCCAGGCCGCGGAAGCATTGGGTTGGTCCGTCGTGCCCATCTTCCGCCGTGTGATTGAAGACCACATCGAGAATGACTTCGATACCCGCTCGGTGCAGCGCCTTCACCATGTCCCGAAAGTCATCTAATGCTCCCAGCGGATCCTGGCGCGAGCTGTAGGCTTGGTGCGGTGCAAAAAATGAGACCGGTGAGTAGCCCCAGTAGTTCGTCCGGCCTCGAGGTGCATCCTGAGGGTCGAACTGAAAGACGGGAAGGAGCTCGACCGCGGTAATTCCCAGTTGCTGAAGATAAGGGATCTTCTCGATCAGTCCGGCGTATGTGCCACGTTTCGATTCCGCCAAGCCGGAGCTGGGATGTGCGGTGAAACCGCGCACGTGCATCTCGTAGATGATGGTGCGTGACCACGGACGCTTCAGGGGCACGTCACCTTCCCAGTCGTACGCATGCGGGTCCGTAACCACGCTCTTCATGGCCGTTGCGGCGTTGTCGCCTTCGAGACGCGCTGCCTCACGACTATAGTTTTTCGGGACGGCAACCGCACGGCCGTAGGGGTCGAGCAGTACCTTCGAGGGGTCAAACCTGAGCCCCCGAGCTGGCTCGAACGGCCCGTAGGCCCGGAATCCGTAGATCTGGCCCGCTTGCACCCCGGGCACATAGACGTGCCAGTAGTGATAGGCGCGGTTGGTCACCGGGTCGATCGGAATGACGCGCGCTGGCCGCCAATCATCTTCCCTATCAAAGAACAACAATTCCACGCTGTGGGCGTTCCGCGAATAGACGCTGAAATTGACCCCGCCCGGAACAACCGCGGCGCCTAATGGCGAGCTTCGTCCCTGTTTTTCCGCATGGTGCGTTGCCGCGCCCGTCTCTTCGACAACAATCTCCTCGAATATGACACTCATATGTCTTACTCCCTGCCCAGAAGCTCTTTTGCTACGGCCACCACCTGATCCGGCTCAAAGCCGAATTTCCTCTGGAGCTCCTTAAGCGGCGCCGAAGCCCCGAAAGTCTTCATGCCGATGATCCGGCCGGAGTCACCAACGTACTGCCTCCATCCGAAGGTTGAGGCTTGCTCGATGGCGAGACGCGCTTTCACGCTCGGTGGCAGCACGCTGTCGCGATACTCCTGTGTTTGGTGCTGGAAAATATCCCACGACGGCATCGATACCACTCGCGAGCCGATGCCCTCGGCGAGCAGCGTTTCGTGGGCATTCACGGCGAGACTGACTTCGCTTCCTGAAGCGATCAGGATCACGTCGGGGTTGCCGCCGGGGGCGTCAGCCAGCACATAGGCGCCCCGCGCCACACCGGATGCTGGTGCGTACTTGCTCCGGTCGAGGGTCGGCAGCGCCTGGCGCGAGAGTGTCAGCACGGCAGGTTCGTGGCGCAGTTGCATGATGTAGCGATAGGCCTCGACGACTTCGTTGGCGTCTGCCGGCCGCAGGACCACCAGCCCGGGGATGGCGCGCAATGACGCCAAGTGCTCCACCGGCTGGTGTGTAGGGCCATCTTCTCCGTCGCCCATAGCGTCATGAGTGAAGATGAAGATGGCAGGCAGCTCCATCAAGGCCGACAAGCGCATGGCCGGGCGCGCGTAGTCACTGAAGATGAAGAATGTGGCGCCAAACGGCCGGAGCTTAGACAGCGACAGCCCGTTCACGATCGCCGCCATCGCGTTCTCGCGGATGCCGAAGTGCAGATTCCTCCCGCTCGGGTTATCGGCCTGGAAGTCTCCCGCGTCAGTGTCCGTCAGAAGGGTCTTGTTCGACGGCCCCAGGTCCGCCGAGCCCCCAAGCAACCAAGGGATATTCTGCGCGAGCACGTTCAGGACCTTACCCGAAGCTTCGCGCCCCGCCATACCTTTCGGGTCTGCCGGAAAGACCGGCAGGTTACGGTCCCACTCAGCCGGAAGTTCTCGCCGCTGCATCTGATCGATCGCGGTTGCGAGCTCGGGGTAGGCGGTTCGGTAGGCCTCGAAGAGCTTCGTCCACTCCTGGCGCGCTTCTGCACCGCGCGCGCCAATGCCTGAAGCGAAGCGCTCATAGACGCCACCGGGCACCAGGAACTTTGCATTCTCTGGCCATCCGTAGCTGCGCTTGCAAAGGCGGACCTCTTCTTCGCCGAGCGGCTCGCCGTGGGCCGCAGCGGTGTCCTGTTTGTGCGGTGAACCGTAACCAATGTGGCTGTCAAGAACGATAAAGGTAGGCCGGCCGTTGGTATTGCGGAAGACCTCGAGGGCATGCTCGATGCGATCCGTATCATTGGCGTCGCCAACTCGCAGGACGTTCCATCCGTAGCCCATAAAGCGGGTGGCGACATCCTCCGTGAAAGCGATGCGAGTGTTCCCTTCGATCGTGATGTGGTTGTTGTCGTAGACCCAGCACAGGTTGTCCAGGCCCAGATGAGCGGCCAACGACGCGGCTTCTGACGCAATACCCTCCATCATGCAGCCGTCGCCGCAGACGGCATAGATGTTGTAGTTGAAGAGCTCGAATCCAGGCCGATTGTAATGGGCGGCGAGCCACTTTTGCGCGATCGCCATCCCCACGCTGGTTGCGACACCTTGTCCGAGGGGGCCGGTCGTCGTCTCAACCCCTGATACCCAGTGGTACTCGGGGTGTCCCGGAGCTTTGGAGTCGAGCTGGCGAAAGCGGCGGATATCGTCCAGGGTTACGGAGGGCTGGCCGAGAATTTCGTAATCGGCGTTCACGGCCTGCGTTTTAGTAAGGTGGAGAAGCGACCAGAGCAGCATGGAGGCGTGACCGTTCGAGAGCACGAACCGATCGCGATTGGGCCAGATCGGGTCCTGCGGATCGAAGCGCATGACGCGGTTCCATAGGGTATACACCAGCGGCGCCAGTGCCATCGGGGTGCCGGGGTGTCCGGAATTGGCCGCTTGCACAGCATCCATCGAGAGCGTCCGAATCGTGTTGATGCATAACTGATCGATCTCGGCATCGGTTATTGGTCGAGCAACTTGAGTGGTACTCATCATGTTCCTCCCTGGCTGATTCGGCTCCCGTGGGGCAGGCCTTGTGACTGCCCTGGGCGACCACAAGGTTCGCCCACACGACTGCGCGCTGCGAAAACAACTTTTCAGCCGTGGGTGACCATGCCCTGCCTTCCGCTGAATAGCAGTAATCTCGCGCTCACCACTTGTTTCACCGCGTTAACCGCCGCCGGCAAGAGCTTATAGGGAACAATCTGGTCCCGCTCCGCCGCGAAGGCTTTTTCCAACCCGCGGCGCCAGGCGAGGCGCAATTCGGTGTTGATGTGTATCTCCGTGATGCCGGCCTGGACAGCCTCGCGCAGATCCTCATCGTTAGTCCCGGAGGCGCCGTGCAGGGTCAGGAAGAGGCCCGTCGCTTTGCCGATCTCCGCAATCCGGCCGATGTTGAGGCGCTTCTGGGCCTCACCTCGAACCATGCTCCGCGAGAGGCCGTGCGTGGTGCCCACTGCGGGCGCCAGGATGTCAATCCCGGTTGCAGTGACAAACTCCCTGGCCTCATCGGGTGTGGTCAGCCTCAAATTTTGCGGGGCCTGCTCGTGGATCTCAGAGCCAGTGCCAATTTCCCCAATTTCTCCCTCCACCAGAATCGCCGGATTGATTCCCTTCAGTACCTCCACCGCCCTTTTCGTTTCCGCAACGTTCTGAGCGAACGGCAACTCTGAACGGTCAAACACAATGGAATCGAAGCCCGCCCTGGCGGCCTCCTCGGCGCTCGGAAGCGAGTGAGTGTGGTCAGCGTTGAGGAAAATCGGGTGATCATACTCATCACGAAGGGCCCGCACAGCCGCTGCGGCCAGGCGCACCCCCATAAAAGCGCGCTCGCCCTCGGAAAGCCCCACGATCACGGGGAGCCGCAGCTCGTGGGCAGATTCGAAGACGGCCTTCAAGGCAGTCAGCTCTGAGACATTAAAATGGCCGACGGCAACCTTGTCCTGCTTTGCTTCCGCCAAAACATCCCGAAGTTTTTTCATGCTACACTCCTTCCCTTTCAGAATCCGCCTTGTCAGCCGGACTGGGCTGGCAACGCGCTGCACAAAGGTCGATGAAAACCAGAAGGTGTCATGAAGCCGCCTTCTTTCGGTAGCCACGGATCAGATTGGTTGAACTGTCGTGCTTGAGCGCGGGCTCTGTCTGGCCCTCCAGTTCGGGGATGATGCGCTAGGCCAGCACCTTGCCCGGTTCCACGCCCCAACGGTCGAACGAGTTGATCTGCCAGACAGTGCCCTGCTAAACACGGAATGCTCATACCGAGCGACGAGTTTGCCCAAAACTGCCGGAGTAAGCCGATCAGTAGCCGGCTGCTTTCTTCAGGACAGCGCTTTTCGAATTAATCACCGTCATCAGCTCGTTCCAGGACTGGACGAACGATTTGGCCCCGTCGTCCTGAAGCTTGGCGGCCAGTTCGTCAACGTCGACGCCGGCCTTGGCGAACTGTCCCAACACTTCCTCACAGTCGCCGCCGTCTGCCGGCAGGATCGTGCTTATTTCGCCGTGATCGGCGAGCGCTTTCAATGTGTTCTCGGGCATCGTATTGACCGTGAACGGTGCTGCGAGCGCCTTGATGTAGAGAACGTCCGAAGCCTTCGGGTCCTTGGTCCCGGTGCTGGCCCACAGGAGTCGCTGAGGACGCACCCCGGCATTGAAGGCCCTCTGCCAGCGCGACGAGGCGAGCAGTTCGCGATATGCCTTGTATGTACGCTTAGCGATGGCGATACCAAGCTGATCGCGCAGCGATTCGGGCGCCTTACCCATCACCGCCGAGTCCCAGCGGCTGATAAACACTGAAGCGACGGAGCCGACGACCGGCTTGAGCCCGGCCTCGATGCGCCGCTCGATGCCGCGCAGGAATGCTTCTGCGGCGGCCACGTACTGCTCACGAGAGAACAAGAGCGTGACGTTGATGGGTACGCCGGCAAAGATCGCCTCCTCGATCGCTGGGAGACCTTCCTTTGTTCCAGGAATTTTGATAAACAGGTTAGCCTTGCCCGCTCGCGCGTGCAGTTCCTTGGCGGCGGCCAGGGTGCTGGGCGTGTCGTGAGCGAGTAACGGCGATACTTCCAATGACACCCAGCCATCCACGCCATCAGACTTGTCGAAGATGGGCCGGAACAGGTCGGCTGCCCGAGTCACATCCTCCAGCGCCAAATCGAAGAAGAGCGCCTCGCCTGATTTTCCTTGCCTCAGCCCCTCGCGGATCGCAGCATCGTAAGCAGTGCTGTTCTTGAGCGCGTGATCGAATATCGTCGGATTGGAGGTAAGGCCGGTTACCGACAGCTCATCGATGTACCTCTTCAGCGTGCCCGTGTTCAGTAGATCGCGCGTGATGTTGTCGAGCCAGAGACTTTGGCCCAGATTGTGAAGGAGTTCGGTTGCTTTCATGGTGTTGCCTCCATGGCCGTGGGAATCTCAGTTCGAGAAATCGCCAGCCGTCTCGAGGTTTTCGTTAGATCGTAGAGCCGCTGAAAGCCTGGCGGCGATAACATCTCTTCCGAGGCACGCCAGCGCCAATTGCCGTCGGCGCTGCCGGGGATATTCATCCGCCCCTCTCGCCCGAGGTTCAGCAAGTCCTGCAGCGGAGCCATCGCGAGCCCAGCCACGGAGGACCACGCCAAACCCATTAATGCCGGTGCAGCCTCGCTGCTCTCACCGATTGGCTCCCTCAGGTAATTCCGCACATTCCGTCGTTGGTCTCCAGGCAAATCCTCAAACCAGCCGCGAGTCGTGGGATTGTCATGCGTACCCGTGTACACCACCGTGTTACTGACGTAGTTGTGAGGGAGGTACGGGTTGTCCAGGGCGCCATCAAACGCAAACTGCAGGACTCGAGTCCCGGGAACGCGGAACTGATCGCGGAGTGAGCGCACATCGGGCGTGATCAGCCCCAAATCTTCAGCGATAAACGGAAGGCCACCCAACTCGCTCTCCACGGCGCTGAAGAACTCCGCGCCTGGACCTGGCGCCCATTGGCCGGACTGAGCCGTTGGTGCTCCGGCCGGAATATGCCAGGCGGCCGCGAACGCGCGGAAATGATCGAGGCGAATCACGTCCACGTGTGCGAGCAGCGCGCGCAAGCGGTCGATGCACCAGCGGTAGCCAGTCCCTCGCAGAGCCTCCCAGTCGTAAACGGGGTTACCCCAGAGTTGTCCCTGGGAGCTGAAGTAATCAGGAGGCACACCGGCGACGAGCCGGGGATGGTGCCGCTCGTCCAGCAGGAACAAATCCGGGTTGGCCCACACGTCGCTCGAGTCGGGGGAAACAAAAAAGGGCAAGTCGCCGATCAAGCGCACGCCCTTGTTGTGCGCATATTCCTTAAGACGCTCCCCCTGGCGGAACAACAGGAATTGGGCAAAGCATACTTGTTGGGTCCGGCTCGCCAGTTCTCCGCCGGCCCGGGTCAGCGCAGCGGGCTTGCGCTCGACCAAATCTTGCGGCCAATCGAGGTAATACGCGCCGTCGTATTTGGCTTTCAACGCCCGGAACAGAGCGTAGTCTTCCAGCCAGTGCGATTCGTGCTCGCAGAATTGCTCAAAGGCGGGCCGCAGGTCCGGGCGCGCTCCGGCACGGAAGTTGCTCCAGGCCCGATCAAGCAACCCGCGCTTAAAGGGTACAACCGAGTCGTAATCGACAGGGCTGGGATTCGTCGAGCGATACTCACAATCGCTCGCCTGCAACAGTTCGTCTTCAATCAGCCACTCCGGACTGATGAGCAGTGCGTTCCCGGCGAACGACGACAATGCCTGATACGGCGAATTGCCGTAGCCGGTGGGGCCGAGCGGCAACGACTGCCACCAGCTTTGGCCGGATTCAGCAAGGAGATCGATCCATTCCACCGCGGCTGGCCCAACGTCCCCGATCCCGTAAGGCGAGGGCAATGATGTTACGTGTAGCAGTAAGCCGGAGGCACGGTATTCCGACGGAAACGGTGGCACGGTGATACTGTCGCGGCTCATGCACGTCGTCCCTTCGAGGAATTCAACGCCTTGTTCACAATTTCCTTCGCCTCGGTCGGGCCACGTCGATGAGCAATTCTTTCGGGGCGGGCTGGCGGCTAGCGGCGAGATTTGCGGCGCCTGTTGGGCCTCTACGGCACTGGGCATGGCTTCACCTCCCAGATCTGGTTTGCATATTCGGCGATCGTGCGGTCGCTTGAGAACTTGCCCGAGCCCGCCACATTCAAGATGGCCTTGCGCGCCCATTCATGGGAGTCGGCATACAAATCTCGCAGCCGCTGATCTGCCTCGAGGTAGGACTTCAGGTCCGCCAGGTGCATGTAATGGTCTCCGTGTCTCAGCAGCGTATCGCATAACGGAGCAAAGACACCGGGTTCGTTGCGGCTGAAATGATTGGAGGAGATCAAGTCCAAGGCGGCGCGGGTCTCCGGCTCGTGTTCGTAGTGCCACTGCGGGTTGTACCATCCACGACTGCCGGCCACCTGTTCCGCCGTCAAGCCGAAGAGGAAGAAATTCTCCTCCCCAGCCTCCTGCGCCATCTCGATGGTCGCGCCATCTCGCGTGCCAATCGTCAAGGCGCCGTTCATCATGAATTTCATGTTGCTTGTTCCACTGGCTTCGTAGCCGGCCGTCGAGATCTGGTTCGAGACATCGCTCGCAGGAATCAGCCGTTCGGCGAGTGAAACGTCGTACTCGGGCAGGAACAGAACCTTCAGCCGGCCTTGCATCGCCGGGTCACGATCGATGGTTCCGGCCAAGTTCTCGATGAACTTGATGATAAGTTTGGCGAGCTGATACGCGGGTGCCGCTTTGCCGCCGAAAAAGAAGGTCCGCGGCGCCATTTCGAGATTAGGATTCTGCCGCAGCCGGTTGTAAAGCACCACGATGCGCAGAGCATTCAGCAGTTGCCGCTTGTATTCGTGGATGCGCTTGATCTGGCAATCAAAGATCGTGTCCGGGTCAACCGTCTGGCCGGATGTCAATTTGAGCCACGTAGCAAACTGAGATTTAGCTTTACGTTTGGCTTTGCTGAAGCCGTCGCGAAAGCTCTTATTCTCGGCAAAACGTTTCAGTCGGCGCAGTTCGCCGAGATCTGTGATCCAGGCGTCACCAATCGCCTCGGTGATTACACGAGCGAGCCCCGGGTTGGCGAGCAATAACCAGCGGCGGGGCGTGACGCCATTCGTCTTATTGCTGAAACGATCCGGAAAGATCTCGGCCAGGTCCTTGACCGTGGTGGTGCGCAACAGCTCGGAATGAATCGCGGCTACGCCGTTCGTGCTGTGTGAGCCGACGATGGCCAGGTTGGCCATGCGGACGTGCTTGGCCGGGCCTTCTTCGATCAAGCTCACGCGCTGCACGCGGCCCTCGTCTCCGGGGAACCGTGTTCTGACTGAATCGAGGAGGCGTCGGTTGATCTCGTACATGATCTCGAGGTGACGCGGCAGCATGTCTTCGAACCAGGCGAGGGGCCATTTCTCCAGGGCTTCGGGCAGCAGCGTGTGATTCGTGTACCCCAAAGTCCTTTGTGTGAGCTCCCAAGCCTTATCCCATCCGAGGCTCGCCTCGTCCAGCAGAATCCGCATCAACTCGGGAACCGCCAGTGTCGGGTGCGTGTCGTTGAGCTGGATGGCGATCTTGGCAGGCAGCTCATTCCAATCGGCATTGCTTTGCCGGAAGCGCCGAATAAGATCGGCCAGCGAGCAGGCAACCAGGAAATACTCCTGCACGAAGCGCAGACCCTGCCCCATGCTGGTCGAATCATCGGGGTAGAGCACTCGCGTGAGCGACTCGGCTTCGAGCGTCTCAGCTACTGCGCTGACGAAGGCTCCGTGGCTGAACGCCTGAAAATCGAAGTAATCGGATGCGTTAGCGGCCCAAAGGCGAAGCGTGTTAATGGTCTTGCCGCCGTAACCGACCACAGGCCGATCGTAAGGGATACCGATCAGGGTGGACGGCTTGCCGGGGATCACAGACAGGCTCCCGCTGGACACTTGGAAGGAGCAATTCAACTTGACTTCAACCTTGGCATCCAGGCGTGGAACTTCCCAGGGGTCCTGGCGACGCAACCAGTTATCCGGCTGTTCCTGCTGCCAGCCATCACGGATCGCCTGCTTAAACATCCCGTATTCGTACCGCAGTCCGTAACCCATGGCCGGGAGCTGCATCGTCGCCATCGAGTCGAGGAAACAAGCCGCCAGGCGCCCGAGTCCGCCGTTACCCAACCCTGCATCGGGTTCCTCCTCGAGCAACCCCAGCCAGTCGAGATTCTTCTCTTTAACGAGTTGCTTCGCAAACGGATCCAGCAAGAGATTCGCAACGTTGTTAGCGAGCGAGCGCCCAATGAGAAACTCCATCGACAGGTAATAGATACGTTTGGCGTTTTCCCGTGCGTAGGCGTTCTCGGTCCTTATCCAGCGCTGCGAGAGGACGTCCCGGACAGAATGCGCGATAGCCTCAAAGCGCTCACGCAGACCGGCTGCAGCCGGATCGATGACGTTGTCGAACAGGAGGTGGCGCTCATACAAGGCCTCATCCGTGCCTGCAAACTCGATAGGGCCGCACCCGTATTGATGGCGAAGTCTGGACATCATCTCGGATTCGCCTGAGATCGTAGAGTCCGCGATTCGGGTTCTACTCATCAAAAGATCCTTTCTGAAACCCGCCTGTGGGCGAAGGTGATTAGCCGCTCCCACGACGGCATGTTTGAATACCGGGCGCGGACTTCACTGGGTTCGACACGCACTTACAACAGGTGACGCACCCACATGGCGGGTGTCGTCCCAAAGTCGAATGACCGGCTGGCATCGGTTGTGTTCATAACCGAGAGCACTCAGGCTAGCCGTGCTTAGCAGGAAGTACCTGCCGGCTGAAGGTTCCAGGCCGAGCCAGCGCGCGGCAAGCACTCGGAGGAAATGTCCACTTGAGAAAAGGAGCACGTCGCCCTCGAGAGCGCGGACGCGGCTCACGACGTCGTCAGCCCTGGCGCCGACCTGCTCGGGCGATTCACCTCCAGGGCAGCCGTTCCGAAACAGTTCCCAGTCCGGCCGCTCGGCATGAATCTGAAAAGTGCGCCTGCCCTCATAATCGCCGTAGTTCCATTCGACGAGATCGCGATCGACTTCGACCGTCTCTCGGAAACCAGCCAGCTCACAAGTCCGGCGCGCACGCTGCAAGGGGCTGGTGAACACCTTAGCAAATTTCAGTCCGTCGAGTCGCTCTCCGAGCGCCCGGGCGTTCCGCTCGCCGCGTTCGGTCAGCGGCAGATCAGTAAGCCCCGTATGTTGTCCCGTAAGACTCCATGCGGTCTCACCATGCCGAGCCAGATAGAGAGCATGAAGTTCATTGGTCATGTATAATCTCGCGTGACGGATCATTCGTCGCGCGGGTAAGCATTTGCAGGTCGGCGGCCGAACCTATGAGATTCTCGAACCTTAGAGTTTAGCGGGTGCTAGGTCACTTTAAGCCACTTACCGAGCGTGGGTTACCACCTGGGTTGAGATCCTTGTTATCTCGACGTCGTTCCATGAGGGCCCTTGATGTTGACCGCAGAATGTGCCCACCTGCAGGCAAGTGCCTACATGTGGGCAAGCCCTGGTCGTAGTGATTTGAACTAGATCTTATCTAGCATCATCAGAACAAATAGCAGAGGGGAATCGATAATCGACACAAAGAGGGAGCCGGTGCGCGCAGCATTCGATCTACCAGAGCCAAGTTGGCTGCGTAATAGAGAAAGCTGGAGCTGAGTAGCAAGGCTCCCACGAAATAAATGGGACTGGCATGGCCCGGTAGGCTCGGAGCCAGGCTGACGGATATCAGGGCAAGAGCCGGCGCTACGCTTTGCCAAGCGATGAAGGGTCCTCGTTGTTCCCCAAAAGGAAGTACCAAGTAGCCCCGTCCGAGCATACCCCTCCCGACACATCCAGGCGATCGCCATGAAGTGAGGGCATTGCCAGAGGAAGAGCACGGCGTAAAGCACGCTTGGCTGCAAGCTCAGCCTCCCCGATGTCGCGGCCTGTCCGATCAGCGGAGGCATGGCGCCGGGAAAAGCATCAATTAACGTGCACATGGGCGTCTTGCTCTTCAGCGGGGTGTAGAGCAGGTAGGCCGCTGCGCGGAGCCGAGCTCTCTACGAATCGCCTTGAAGGTAGCGAGGTCCTGGCAGTTGCCGTCGACGAACGCAACAGGCTGCACAGCCTCTCGAAAACCGCAGCATTGACTCGGGCGTGTGTCTCGAGGCTGTCGTACGCCCGCGCTCGAAGCTGATGGAGATTCCAACCAGGTTTCGCCAGACCAATCACGGGCACATTGAGGCCGCCGCGCTTGATCATCGCGTGCCAACGCGGGAAGATCTTCTTTGACACTGGAATCTCCAGCCGCTGGTTGGCTTCGTACATTTAGACTCCCGCGTATCTTGTGGCTTCACGGCCGAAGGAGAGAATTCCGAGCGTTTCGACGCGCTCTTACGGCTGTCAATGGTTGTCGACACTTCAGTTTTGCCCCTCTTTGACTTCGGCCCGTTTCATTGAGATTTCAAATGCGCATCTTGGATCTGGTCAAGGCGACACAGTGGGCAGCTGGTGACCCGGCTCGAGGCCAGCTTCACGGCTCCGGTGACTTGCGATGGCGGTGCTTGACTCGCAATTGTGCCAGTGAGCGAGCCAAAGAGGCGTTGACGGTAGCGACCTCTTCGGAAGAGATCTTTTCGCGCAGGCGGGCGGCGGCGCGTTGACGCGCTTCCTCGACCCTTGCTTCGTCGATGGTCTCGGCCGCAATCGCCATGTCTGTCACGATAGCGACACGGTCGCTCGTGACGTCGATGAGCCCCTCGCCAGCCGCCAGAAAGTGATCCTGCCCGTTTTTGCGTACAATTATTTCGCCCGGTACCAATTGTGTCATCAGCCGGACATGGTGAGGAAGAACCCCCATCTGGCCCTCCACACCCGGCAGCGTGACGATCTCCACGTCTTCAGAGTAAGCTGTGCCTTGCGGCGTCACAATTTCCAGTTTTATCGTATTGGCCATGCTTGTGTGTCCCCTGGTGAGGGCTCCAGAGTCTGCTTGAAAACTCGGCTTGGTTCTTGTCAAGGACGCCTCTAGACTAAGACTAGAGGCGGGCATTTTGTTTGAATGCAAACTGCCGCTCTATAAGGCGCCTCCACAAGAATCAATGCAATGGCGGTTTTCACACAAGCTTTCAGCCCTCAAGTCTCAACTCTATTTGATTTCCTCGATTGGGCCCTTCATGTAGAAGTTCCCTTCCGGTACTTCGTCGTGTGTGCCCTCCAGGATCTCCTTGAAGCCACGAACCGTTTCAGCCACGGGAACCTGCTTGCCCTCATGGCCGGTAAACACTTGCGCGACGCTGAACGGCTGGCTGAGAAAGCGCTGAATCTTGCGCGCTCGTAACACGGTTAGCTTGTCCTCCGGTGAGAGCTCATCCGTGCCCAGAATGGCAATGATATCCTGTAAGTCTTTGTAGCGCTGAAGCACCTTCTGCACTCTACGCGCTACTTCGTAGTGCTCCTCGCCAACGATTTCCGGTGCGAGAGCACGGGAGGTCGAGGCCAGGGGATCCACCGCCGGATAAATACCCAATTCGGCGATCGCACGGTCCAATACGATGGTCGCGTCCAAGTGCGCGAATGTGGTGGCCGGGGCCGGGTCCGTCAGGTCGTCAGCGGGAACGTAGACGGCCTGGAAGGAAGTTATCGAGCCTTTCTTGGTAGAGGTAATGCGCTCCTGAAGGGCCCCCATCTCAGCGGCGAGGGTTGGCTGGTAGCCGACGGCGCTAGCGGTGCGGCCCAGTAGAGCCGAAACCTCGGAACCCGCCTGAGAGAATCGGAAAATGTTGTCAATGAAGAGCAGCACATCCTGGCTCTTTTCGTCGCGGAAGTATTCGGTGACGGCGAGACCGGACAGGGCCACGCGTAGGCGGGCGCCCGGCGGTTCGTTCATCTGGCCATACACGAGGGCGATTTTGGACTCGCCCAAGTTGTCCTGCTTGATGACCCCTGCTTGGCACATCTGCTCATAAAGATCGTTGCCTTCCCGGGTCCGCTCGCCGACACCGGCAAAGACGGACACGCCGCCATGGAGCTTAGCTATATTATGAATCAGCTCCATGATGACGACCGTCTTGCCCACGCCCGCGCCGCCGAACGCCCCCACTTTGCCACCCTTCAAGAAAGGGCAGATCAAATCAATGACCTTGATGCCGGTGGGAAGCACCTGCGGAGAAGTCGATTGGTCCGCGAGCGCTGGAGGCGGGCGATGGATCGGATAGAACTTTTCCGCATGAACCGGCCCACGCTCATCCACCGGATTCCCGGTGACATCGAACATCCGGCCCATCACACCTTCCCCGACGGGCATGGATATAGGCCCACCATTATCCGTCACCTCGAAGCCGCGCTTCAGGCCCTCGGTGCCCGACATCGAGATGGTCCTCACCGACCTGTCCCCGAGGTGCTGCTGCACCTCAAGCGTTAACTTGGCGGGCTGGTTTCGAACCTTGTATTCTACGGTCAACGCGTTATAAATCCCGGGAAGGGCTTCCGGAAACTCGACGTCCACCACCGGGCCAACGACCTTAACGATTTTTCCTTTATTCATATTCATAGCCAAGATCCAGCAGTCTGCTGAAAAACCACTCCGGTGCCTCGTAGAGGCCGGCTTTAGCCGGGCACATTAATGAATTCACGGTGCCGTCCTAAAGGGCGCCGCTACAAAAACCGCTAGGGACAGTGTTTTTCAACAAACGGCTTGATGTTTGTTCCCTCAAACTCAACTCGACTGCCCGCCGGCGATCTCGAGCAATTCCCTCGTGATATTGCCTTGACGCAGCTTGTTATATTCGAGCTTCAAGTGCTTGATCAGGCTGTTGGCATTGTCGGTCGCGTTCTTCATCGAAACCATGCGCGCACTCTGTTCACCGGCTTTGGCATTCAGCAAGACCTGATAGATGTAAATGTTGAGATAATGGAAAAGAAGATAAGCCAGGACAGCCTGCGGGCTCGGCTCAAACAGGGATTCGGTTTTGTCGGCTACTAACTTGTCTTCGGATTCCGTCCCCAGGATCTTCAGTCCTTTGATTTCGCCCACGGGAAGAAATTGCAGGCTGAGAGCACGCTGGGTCAGCGTATTGACAAATTCGGTGGCGACAATCTGGACTTGATCTACCTGCCGTTCCAAGAAGAGATCGCGGGCAGAGGCAGCAATCGCCCTGGCTTCGGGGAACTTCGGTTCATCGCCATAGGCAAACTCGGCGACAAGCTGCCGCCGAGTACGGGCGATGAACTGTGCAGCTTTCCGCCCGGCCGTGATGAAAACCGTGGACTGGGGGTCAAACTGGGCCGCCAGGCGAAACAGATTGCTGTTGAGCGCCCCGCACAAGCCCTTATCCGCGCCGATCAGGATGACGGCCCGTTTGCGGACTTCGCGCTTTTCGAGCAGCGGGTGGGTGAAATCGATCATCCGGGTTGTCGCTTCGCGCTGGATACGGTACAACAGGCGCACAAAGGGACGGCCGGCGAGGGCAGCTTCCTGGGCTTTGCGCATCTTCGACGCCGCCACCATTTCCATAGCCTTGGTGATCTGCGCGGTGCTGCTGACTGACCTGATCCGTCGGCGTAAATCGTGTAAGCTGTGCATGATTAGTAAAGGTTTACTGCCAGCTTTCTTGGAACTGGTCGGCCGCGGCCTTCAACTCCGCCGTCATGGGAGCGTTGAGCGCTTTTTCTCGTGCGATTTTCCCGAGCAAGTCGGACTTGCGGGTAGTCAGGAAATTCGTTAGACGAGTCTGGTATTCCTTGATCCGGTCCACCGGCACGCTATCCACATACCCATTTTGGACCACCCAGATCACCGCTACCTGCACCTCGACCGGAATGGGGCTGTACTGGGGCTGCTTGAAGACCTCCATGATGCGCTTCCCGCGGTCAATTTGCGCCTGTGTCTTGGCATCCAATTCCGAGCCGAATTGGGCGAACGCCGCCAATTCCCGAAACTGCGCGAGGTCCCCCTTGAGCTGCCCGGCAACTTGTTTCATGGCTTTGAGCTGTGCGTCTGAACCAACTCGGGAGACCGAGATGCCGACCGAGATGGCGGGGCGGACTCCCTGGTAGAACAGGTCTGTTTCCAAGAAAATCTGGCCATCAGTAATCGAGATGACGTTGGTCGGGATGTAAGCGGAGACGTCGCCGGCCTGTGTCTCGATGATGGGCAGGGCCGTGAGTGAACCGTTGCCATATTTTTCGCCGACGCGCGCCGCCCGTTCAAGCAATCGGCTGTGGAGGTAGAACACGTCGCCCGGGTACGCTTCACGGCCCGAGGGCCGCTTCAACACCAGGGAGACCTGCCGGTAAGCCACGGCGTGCTTGGACAAGTCGTCATAGATGATGAGAGCGTCCATGCCATTATCCATGAACCACTCGCCCATCGCCGCACCCGCAAATGGCGCTAGATATTGACTGGTAGCAGAATCGGAAGCCGGCGAGGCAAGCACAATGGTGTAGGGCATTGCCCCGGCCCCTTCAAGAGTGGCAATGATCCGCGCGATGGTGGATTGTTTCTGACCAATGGCGACGTAGATGCAATAAAGCGGGCGATAATCCTTGTCGTCGGCTGCCTCAGCTGCTTTGTTGAGGCGCGCCTGGCTGATGATGGTGTCGATACAAATGGTCGTCTTGCCGGTCGAACGGTCGCCTATGATCAATTCGCGCTGGCCGCGGCCGATCGGAATCATCGCGTCAATGGCCATGATGCCCGTTTGCACCGGCTGGTTGACCGGCCGGCGCCGGATGATGCCGGGGGCGATTTTTTCAACCGGATAGTCCAGTTCGCTCTTCACGGGTCCTTGGCCATCCAGCGGCTCTCCGAGCGTATTCACGACCCGTCCCAGCAGGCCCTTTCCGACGGGAACCTGCAACAGCTTGCCGGTCGCGCGGACCTCGTCCCCCTCCTGAAGTTGGGTGTAGTCGCCCAGAACGATCACTCCGACCTCCGTCTCGTCGAGGTCTAACGCCAGCCCCGTGATGCCGTGGCCGAGGTCGAGCATCTCGTTGAGCATGGCATCTGTAAGACCTTCGACTCGGGCCACGCCGTCACCAATCTCGCGGATGACGCCCACGTTCTGTTTCGCCGTCGTGGCTCTGGCTCCAACGATTTGAGCTTCAAGTTCCTGGAGTAGGTCAGCCATGTATCTTTCACCCCAATCTACTCATTGCTCTTCGCGTCGGGCGAAGATTCGAAACCGTCATTCCGAGCGCAGCGAGGAATCTGCTTTTCCAAAGGGCCTGCAGCAGAAGCAGATACGTCGCTTAACATGAAAGTCCCGCAGGTAGCGGCCGAACGCCGCGCTGCGCACCTGACTCAGAAGCTTCTCTCCAGCGCAGCCAGCCCGGCCTGCACGCTGCCGTCGTAGACATCGCTCCCCACCTTAATACGCATTCCCCCGATCAACTCTGTGCGTTGCGCGAACAGAATGTTAATCCGCGAACCGTAGACACTTTTCAGGCCGGCTTGGACGCTGTTCCGTAAGTCTTCGGGCAACGGCATAGCGGTAGCGACTTCGGCGGTATGGCGGTCGCGGTCCAGTTTCAGCAAGCGCCGAAAGTGCGCGAGAAGGGCGAAGTATCCACGGCGTTTTCCGCCGATGATCTGCTGCACTGCTTGCCGGACGCGCCCCTCATCCACGGTTCCATCGACCAGAGACAGCCGATAAAGCTGCATGGCCTCGCGCCGGAGTTGCTTGTTCGTCTTCATCCTGGTTTCCTGGTGGGCGACCGCTATACTGTCAACTGCTTGGCCGTCTCCTCGCTCAAACGCCGCTGATCTTCCGGCGTCAGAATCTTACCCGTAACGGTCGCGGCGGTCTGCGCCACCAACCGGCCTATCTCGCGCTTGAGTCCGGCGAGCATGCGAGCGTAGTCCTGCGCAGCGGCCTCGCGAGACTTGACGATGATCTGTTCGGCGGCGGCCATCGCCTTTTGGGTTTCCTGCTTTGACACTTGGGCGGCCGCGGCGCGGGCTTCCTCGATCAGCCGGGTCGCTTGGGCATTGGTCTGCATCATCACTCTCTGACGCTGGGCCTCGGTCTTGGCCAGCTCAGCTTTAATCTTCTCTGCGTTAGCCTGGCCTTGTTCGATCTGACGGCGCCGCTCCTCCAAGATCTTCAGAATGGGCCGATAGGCAAACCGGTAGAGGAGAGCACAGACGATGCAAAAGCTGATAATCTGCGCGACTAGGTGAGACCAGTCCACGCCGAACGTCCTAGTGATGTTCTCAACCTGCCCACCAGGTCCCACTTGCAACAGCAAGGCTAGACTATTCATAATCTGCACCTACTTGGTGCGGGCGCATCCCGTCCTTGGCTTTGCGCCCGAGGCTTTCTCCCTATTTCGCGAGAAACAGAGCGTAGAACATGATCGCTTCAGCGAAGGCGATGGCCAGAATGGACTGGACCAAAACCTTTGTGGAAGCGTCGGGATTGCGTCCCACCGCGTCCGAAGCTTTCATGCCGATCAAACCCACAGCGATGGCTGAGCCAAACGCCGCCAGCCCAACGGTCAAATCTCCGGTCATAGATTCTATTTTGCCTTTCTCGCCAGCCCCCGCCATTGAACGCGGTCAAGCCGTCGAAGTCTGTGATTCAATCACGCGCGGGTGCGGGCCCTTCTTCTTGCTGGCAAATCAGCAGCGTGAAGACAGCGGTCAACAACATGAAGACCATTGCCTGGACAAGGCCCATCAGCAGTTCCAGGAAGTAAAATGGAATCGGCACTAACCAGCCGAATCCCGGGAGCAATCGGGACATGGCTTCCAACATGTTCTCGCCGGCGAAGATGTTGCCATAGAGGCGGAAACTCAGGGAGACCGGCCGGAACAAAATCGAGACGATCTCCAGACAGCCGGCCGCGAAAAACACGAACACCATAAGCACCTTTAGCAAGCCGGTGCTCTGACCCTTCGGCGCAAAAAGCTCCTTAAGCAATCCTATCGGACCAACTTCCTGGAGGCCCCAGATGATCCAGCAAGCGAAAAAGACCAGGGCCATGGCGAACGTCATGTTGACGTCAGCGTTGGCGCCGCGCAGCCAGGGTTCGTCGATCTTGAATCCACCGGAGGTCTGATGACCCCACCCTACCGATCCCACTCCGGGAATGAGGGCCAGCCAATTTGCGGCGAGAATGAAGATGAAGATGGTCGCGAAAAACCAGAAGGTCTTTTTGACCAGATGCCCGCCTACGACGCTTTCCAGAAATCTGTACAGACTCTCAACAAGCCATTCAAGGAAATTCTGGGCTCCTTCAGGTACCTGCTTCATGTTTCGCGTAGCAAGCTGAGCAAAAATGATCAGGGCCAGGGCTACGATCCAGCTGACCAGCATGGAATTGGTGATCGGGAAGCCGAGGACGCGGGTGATCGGGACGGCCTTCTGCGAGAGGCCGTGTTCCTCTTCTGGGGTCGCCAGCAGGACCCTCGGTTCGGTAACGCTTCGGCTGGCCACAGCGCTGGCCGCCATTGATGAAGCAACTCCAGGTGGGGCGCCTGCCGCAAATGTCAAGTCAGCGCTAAGACCGACGAACACAGTAAAGAACACCAGTGGCAATGCGCCTTTCAGTTTGAACAGGCTCCTGGCCCTATGTGGCACCAATCTCCAATTTCTTCGCGGGCCGCGAAGAAAAGCAGATCCTTCGCTGCGGTCTGGAGGACATTTTAAGGTTGCTGTCATTCTGATCCCGCAGACGCGGGAGCAGCGGAGCGAAGAATCTGCTTTTGGTTGCGGGCATAGGCTATCCTTTGCAGTCAGGGGATAAGCCATACGTGGGGCATATCGATCATGTGTGTGTTCGCGCTTGAGCATTGCAATTGTTTCCCTGGGCGCCGGCCTCTATCCTTTTCTTATGATCTGCAAATCTCAAGGAGGTCGTCGCGGTTTGTCAGGAGCACTGCGCCGCCCGACCTCATCGGCAGGAGGGCCAGGCCCAAGAAGCTTGGCCCGCCGTCCCGCCAGCCCTCAACTAGAATGGCCACTTCCAGTCCGTGATCTCGGATCGATCCAGGCCGAATTCATAGGCGTGGTTTTGGCATGCGATCTGCTCGTTGCGTAAGGCCTCGCGAACACTGGATCCCGTGGCGTGGAAACGGGGCATACGATCGATGGCGTCAATGGCCAGACTGAAGCGGTCGGTCTGGTTGCGAATGGCCAGTTCCAGCGGCGTGTTGATGTTGCCCATTTCCTTGTAGCCGCGCACGTGAATGTTGTGCTGGCTGGGCCGGCGGTATGTAAGCCGGTGGATCAGCCACGGATAGGAGTGAAAGTTGAAAATTACGGGCTTGTCCGGCGTGAAGAGGGCCTCGAACTCGCGATCCGTCATGCCGTGCGGGTGCTCGGTGCACGGCACGAGCTTGAACAGGTCCACGACGTTTACGAACCGGACCTTCACGTCGGGCAGGTGCTGGCGAAGGAGGGCGGCGGCCGCTAGGGACTCCATGGTCGGAAGGTCTCCGCAGCTTGCCATGACCACGTCGGGCTCGGCGCCTTGGTCGTTACTGGCCCAGTCCCAGATACCGGCACCCTTAGTGCAGTGGACGATAGCGGAGTCCATATCCAGGTACTGCAGGTGCACCTGCTTGTCCGCGACGATGACGTTGACGTAGTTGACGCTGCGCAGGCAATGGTCGGCAACCGACAACAGGCAGTTGCCGTCAGGAGGTAAGTAAATGCGCACCACTTCGGGACTTTTGTTGGCAACTACATCGAGGAATCCAGGGTCCTGGTGCGTGAAACCGTTGTGGTCCTGCCGCCAGACCAGCGCGGTGATCAACAGGTTGAGCGAGGAGACCTTGGCCCGCCAGGGCAGCTCGTTACACTTCTCCAACCACTTGGCGTGCTGGTTGAACATGGAATCGATGACATGGATGAACGGCTCATAGCTGTTGATGAAGCCGTGCCGGCCGCTCAGAAGGTAACCCTCCAGCCATCCTTCCACCGTGTGCTCGCTGAGCATCTCCATCACGCGGCCATTTGGGGCTAGCTCGCCGCCGTCGGCGTCCTCCGGGAAGTAGTCTCCCAGCCAGACTTTCTTGCCAACATCGTAGAGGGCCTCGAGCTTGTTGGACTGAGTTTCGTCCGGCCCGACGACGCGGAAGTTGTGCATGTTCAGCCGCATAACTTCCCGGAGAAATATGCCAAGTGTAGGGACGTTGCCCGCCAGCGTAGCGCCAGGCTTCTTGACCTCGACGGCGGAATTACGGAAATCGGGCAAGTCGAGAGGCCGCCGCAACAAACCGCCATTAGCGACCGGGTTAGCGCTCATGCGGCGCGGCCCTTTGGGGGCCAGGGCCTTCAACTCGGGAATCAGCCGCCCCTGTTCGTCAAAAAGCTCCTCCGGCTTGTAGCTGTGCATCCAAGTTTCCAGCGCTTTCAGGTGGCTGGGGTTCGTGGCGATGTCGGTTAGCGGGATCTGGTGCGCCCGCCAGAAGCCCTCCAGGTAGTGCCCGTCCACCTCCCGCGGGGCCGTCCAGCCTTTGGGGCTGCGGAGGATGATGATGGGCCAGCGCGGTCGGAAGGCCTTGCCAGTTCGCCGCGCCTCCTCCTGGATCTTGCGGATCTCCGTAACGCAGTGTTCCAGCGTGGCGGCCATTGCCTGGTGCATGCTCTCGTGATCGCTGCCCTCTACAAAGTAGGGCGTGTACCCGTAACCGACGAACAAAGCTTCCAGTTCTTCATGGCTGATTCGAGCCAGAACAGTAGGGTTATTAATCTTGTACCCGTTGAGGTGCAGCACCGGCAGCACGGCCCCGTCGTTGATCGGGTTGAGGAACTTGTTGCTGTGCCAGCTAGTGGCCAAGGGGCCGGTTTCAGACTCGCCGTCGCCCACCATCACGAGAGTGATCAAGTCTGGATGGTCGAAGACCGTCCCGAAGGCGTGCGAGACGCTGTAGCCCAGCTCGCCTCCCTCGTGGATACTGCCAGGCGTTTCAGGGGTGGCGTGGCTTCCGACGCCGCCAGGAAACGAGAACTGCTTGAAGAAGCGCCGCATTCCTGCTACGTCTTCACTCTTGTCCGGGTAGACCTCGGAGTATGTCCCCTCGAGGTAGCCTTGGGACAAAACGGCCGGGGCCCCATGTCCGGGGCCGGAGATGAAGATGGCGTTCAGATCGTACTTGTTGATCAGGCGGTTAAAGTGTGTGTAGGTGAAACTCTGGCCAGCGTCCGAGCCCCAGTGGCCGAGTAGCCGCGGCTTCGTATGCTCTAGTTTCAGGGGCTCACGTAGCAAGGGGTTGTCCTTGAGATACAACATCCCCAGGGAGAGGTAGAGGCTGGCACGCCAGTAGGCGTCAGTCTTGCGCAGCTCCTCAGGGGACAGTGGCGTGCCCTTGATGGTCGAGCGAGCCGTCCCGTATGCGGAAATGCTCCCGTCAGAGTGAAGACGCTCGGGAACCGGAGTAGCGGTGGCCATGATTCAGTTTTCCTTCCTGGGTCAATGACCCTTTACACGCAGCCGGGGGCGACTTTTTTCGACTCAAATCAACAGCCGCGAGCCGCACGAATGACACGCCTCACGGACTGCTGTCGTTCTCTTGCTTGTTCTTCTTTTCTCGCTTTGCTCGCCTCCACCGCCTGGTCGACACGAGATCCTTCACGACTTTCGCGGACGGCAAGCTTGTCCAGGTCTCACTCACAAAATCCAGCCGGCGGCCTCCCCGGCGTTAGGCTCAGGCGGCAACGCCGTTGTCCGCGAACTCATGTCCTTTGGACCTCGTTCGTGGTGACGCAACTATCGCCTTCCGGCAGTCTCTCGAATGCGTCCACGTAGCGCTCATCTACATTCTCCGTCAATGACCCTCTCTGCCAGGTTCCTGCGCACTGTTCCTTATAGGTGCCGAACACGCCGGCCGGGAAAGTGAAGCCACACGGCCGCAATAAGATGCCGCCAAGAACGGCAAATTGACACTGAGGTAGCCACCGGCTGCGAATCGTGTTCACGCGGAAGTCATACTTTTGTGCTTCCAGACCCGAGTCCGTTACTAGCAGGTTGTTCTTGAGCGCGACAGAAACTGCATCATCGAGCGTGAGCAGTGGAGCTTCCGTGTCCCCTGGCAAAGCGTGTTGTTGTCCCAGCAGTACCGTTGGACCTGCGATGGCAAACATCGTAAGGGCCAGCAACAGATGCTTCGGCCTCATAATCACGCGCACATCCTTGGCATCGCTACGCCCTGTGTCCCCTTCCGTCTTGAATTCAACTGCCTCATGGTGTCGCGCAGCGGTCACGAGTAATGCAGATCACATGCCAAGTCGTTTGCGTTTTGCAAGTTGTTGAATCTGAGACTCAGGGTCGAACACCGAAACTCATTCTGCTCTCATGCGGGCGGTTCTACTGCCCACATGCAAGCACTTGGCCGCATAGTAGTGTGCAGAAGGTGTGGACCCCTGCCTCCGGATTTGTCGTTTTCGCAATTTGGTAAGTCGCATTGAGACGCGTGAAGGTTCCCACGAGTTTGCCGCTGCCGTCGCCTGCAACCACGGGCACCGCATCCAAATCGTTGCGACGACACCCCAGGCCGGCAGCTAAATTAGTCTAAATTATCTGTCCGCCGCTACGTCCAAGCGTGACCCCTGCTATATAGCTGCTCTCATCGCGTAAAAGAAGCTAGCTTGCTATCTTTTAGCTTAGCGCTCGGCAGCGCGGTCCATGGAAAGATCCCTGTGAACGTTTCCCTCGTCGGGAGCGGTTATGCAGTTAGTGTTCCGCTCCTCGGCCAGTCTCGGCACCCAAAGCGACAAATCCTGGGCCACGGGGAAGCCCCGCTCCTGCCAAGCGCGAAGACCCCCGGCAAGCGGTCGAACGCGGCGGAATCCCCGCTGTTGCATTGCCAGAGAGACACGAGCGCTCGTGAACTCACGCGGGCTGTCACAGTAGAGAATAACCTCGCGGTCTCGAGGCAGAGGGGTCGGCGTTCTTATGTCGTAAGCTCTATACTGTTCAAGCCTATAAGGATCGATGCGAACGGCACCGCGGATTCCTGGTCGCTTCAGCGCTTGAGACCAGCGGCCCCGCAAATCAACAATGAAGACCTGTTCGCCGGCGTCCAGTCTGGCTTTGAGCTCTTCTGGCGCGATCCGCGCCAGTCGAAACTCACGCATAAAGCGACACCACCGACCCAGCTTCCGGCCGAGGTAGATACAGAGCCCAGCTAAGGCAACAAGTGCAAAGAGCTGCCCCATCCTGGCGGAGTAAGCGGCCACACGGTCCAGGTCTCGGCTAAAGGCATAGCCGAGTCCGGCATAGACGCCCGACCAGAGGCCGGATCCAGCCGCGTCAAACATCAAGAAACGGAGACGGCTTGTGCCGGATAGTCCGGCCAAAGGAGGGGCGGCCGCGTCCAGGCCCGGCACGAACTTGGCCGTGAGGAGAACCTGCGCTCCATACCTGTCAAAGTTCCTTTTCGACCGGCGCTCGGCGGCGTCCGGGTCTGTCGCGAGGCCATAGATGAAGTGCAAGATCTTGTCGCCCCACCGTCGACCGGCCTCGTACCACGGTAAGTCAGCCAGCACAGAGGCAGAAAGAGCGAGGCCGACTGCGGGGATCAAGCTCAACCTTCCGGAGCCTGCGAGTGCCCCGGCCGCCAGAAGGAACAGAATTGCAGGTACCGGCAAACCCACTTGGTTTGCAAACACCGCGGCGAAAAGGACAGAGTAGCCGTTCTTTACGAGAAGCTGGATTATGAAGTTCATACCAAAAGCAATTCCAGCACACCACACATCGCTTGCATGGGGCTTGTCACTCACACTCCTTCGGGCACTTCGTAATAGTCGCGGACAGGCTAGCTCCAGCAAGCGCCCTGCTTTCCGCAGGACGAACCATACGGAGCGGTGGGTGAGGGCCGAGCCTGATAGGGTACTATCCTCCCCCTGTTCGTAAAGCTTAGTAGGGTCTAAGCCCGGAGTACCCTGGTGCCTACTCACTCACGGGAGTTAGCGATCCAGCAGCTACTTGCGACGGAGTGTCCACGCGCTGCTTCTTCTGCGAGGAATGCATGTCGCGATCGAGCAGCCGGCTGACGAGAGCACACAGAACACCGACCGATGTTCCACACATCAGCACACCGGTGATTGCTTCCAGGAGGTCCTAAGAGCCGCCAGTTGGACGGAAGAATCATATGACCATATCTCAGAGTGGAATAGGTGGTCGCGGACAAGTAAAAGGCGAGTGCCCACTTTGGGAAGCAACAGAACCGGTACAAGCTGGTCCATGGAATAATCACAAGCTTCTGGCAGAACCACAATTGCGACCGTCGATCTCATTACGAGCGTGGCCGAATAAATTGGCCCATGCTAATGGATACCGCGGATTAGAACACGTGTTAGTAACTCGACGAGCGCAGTTAAGCCGGCACACTGCGACGAGAGCAAGAGTCAGCAGAACAACAGCCGCGGCAACGTGATTGAACAGAATCATCGCAAAAGTGTCCAACGAGCAAAACATTCTCACTGTTCACTCGAGCCTCTTTCCCATCGTATTGGCGCCGGAGCCGTCAATCGTGAGTCCCCGAACGTCGAGCAGCGGAGCGCCTTCCAGTGCTGGTCGAGGATTCATATTGCAGTGACAGCGGTCGCTGCAGCGCCGGTGTCCTCACTTCACCGGCAACTGCCGGCACCGGATCAGGTTCACACGGTCAGTCCCGCATCAGCTCGGACCGTAAGCACAGGACATGCTGCTTGGCATGCCACCTCGTACGCAGTGGACCATGGCAGATGAGCACTGACCTCAGCGTAGACTCTGCGATGCAGGCCGATCACAATGGCCTCAGCATGAAGTTCTGAAGCGACCCTCAAGATTCCTTCGGCCGGCGGGCCGAACTCCGCGACCAATGCCGGCTCAATCGCAAAGTTGGCCTGCGCTGCCAGGCCTCGCAGCTGCCGGCGAGCGGTCGCTCGCGCCTCCATTTGTATCTGCTCCACGTCTGCCGCGGTGTATCGCCGGTGGCCCTCCCCGTGTGGGGCCAGCGAGAGCATATGAAGCAGCACGAGGTTGGTTCTGCGCTCACCGGCAATCGAGACCGCATATGGCAACGCTTGTAGAGAGGCGTCACTGAAGTCCGTAGGAAACAGGACAGGCCTGGGCGCCCCATTTGACGCTATAGGCGCATCGGGAGGTGAACAAGGCCCGACCGTAAGGACCGGGCAGCCTGCGTGTCGGAAGACCTGCTCGGCTACCGAGCCGAGCACGAGTTTCTTGAAGCCGCTTCGACCGTGCGTCCCAAGAACTACCAGATCGATATCTTCACGTCCGATGACCCTCTGCAGCTCGGTCCAAATGTCGCCAGAGCAAACCATCGCCTGATGGCGCATCTCACGGAGTGCCCCACTGGTAACAAGCTCCCGCTCGAGTAGCGTCAGATCTCTGAAAGCAAGCGTAGTTGATTGTGCGATGGCATCGGGCCCCGCGATGATAATACCCAGAGAAGAGACCACATGCAGGAGATATAGCTTTGCGCGGAAGTGGCGGGCGATCGCCAGCGCATGACGAATGGCTTTCTCAGAGGTTGCAGAGAAATCGGTTGCGATCAGCACCGACTTCAACTGCAAGTCTATTGCTGTATTGAATGAGGCCACCATATTCCGCTTCGCCTTTTGCTCGAGTTCGTATGGCTCACTTCTGCCGACCCGATTCCAAGACCCTCACCGAATGCCAATACGGCCGCCTCCGGTCGTACCGCATCTGCACCGTGCTGCCCGGCGGCTCGAGTCATGCAATTACGAGCTCCAGCCTCCACCAAGGTTTCTGTAAATCTCCACTAGGCTCAGCACCTCATTCAATCGAGCCTCGGTCAAGCCCAGTTCGGCATTGAAGGAATTGGTTTCATTGGTCAGAACTTCCAAGTAGCCGGCAGCGCCACCTCGATATCGGACACCGGAAAGCCGCGCCGCGTCTCGAGCGGCAAGCACCAACTCTTCCTGATGCTGCCGGAACTCGCGATTCTTTTGATATCCCACCAGCGCGTCCGAAACGCCGCGAAACGCCTGCTGGATCGTCTGCTGATAGGTCAGCACCAATTCCTTTTGGCGCGCTTCGCTCAATCGCACGCCCGAGCGAATCCTGCCGCCGGCAAAGATGGGCTGAACGAGTGATCCGCCCAGATTCCAAAACCCAGCCGGGCCTGTGAAGAGGCTGGTAAGCGCCGAACTCTGAAACCCGCTGGTTCCCGTCAGCGTGATTTGCGGAAAGTAGGCTGCTTTGGCTACTCCTATTTGAGCGTTAGCCGCCATCAACTGTGCTTCAGCTTCACGGATATCGGGCCGCCGCTCCAGCAGGCGGGAGGGTATTCCAGGCGGAACCTGCGGCAGATGTGGCTGCTCCGTGAGTTTCATTCCACGGGCGACCGGTCCAGGATTGTTTCCCAGAAGCGTGCTGATCAAGTTTTCCTGTTGCTGGATCAGCCGCTCGAAATCCGGGATCGATTCGGCCGCCACCGCAACCAGCTGTTCCGCCTGCCGCACGTCGAGCTCGGTGCTAGCTCCGCCGGTTGACAGCGTGCGAGTGAGCTGCAGTGACTCCTGGCGCGAAGCTAGACTCTGCCGGGCGATTTCAAGCTGAAGGTCGGACGCGCGAAGCTGGAAGTACGCAGCGGCGACGTCACTTACCAGCGTGCTGATCACTGCGCGGCGCACCCATTCTGTCGCCAGCAGATTGGCTCGCGCGGCTTCGGTGGCGCGGCGGTACTTCCCCCAGAAATCAAGCTCCCATGCCAGGGAGGCAGCTACGGTGTGGGCGTTTGTTTCGTACTCGGGTATAAGCTTTTGTTGCGGGAAGCGCTGGCCGAATTCAGCCGCCCCCGCATTAAGGGTCGGCAACTGGTCAGCTCGCGTGATGCCTACCTGCGCTTGCGCTTCCAGGATCCTCGTCGCCGCAATGCGAACATCGTAGTTCTGCTGGAGCGCAGTGCGGATCAACCCCTGAAGCTGCGGATCCTGAAACACGTCCCACCAATTCTGGTCTCCGAACGATTGCGGAGCAGACTGCGGCGTTTGCTTCGCCGGATTGCCAGCAGGCTCTGGCCTTTGCTGCGCCGAAATCTGCTCAGGTTGCGCCGCTTCAGGGGCTCCGCGGTACGCGCTCGGTACGTCCACCTTCGGTCGTTTGTAATTCGGACCGACCGTGCACGCGGACGAAACGAGCATCAGGGAAGAAACAGCAATTATCTTTTTCACGTTAGTCGGCCTCCACGAGTTCCATTGCCGGCTCCTCTGTGGCCGCAGGCATTTCGCGCTTCCGAAGACTCGCCATACGTTCCACGAGTACGTACAACGCCGGGATAATGAAGATGCCAATGGCAGTCGCAGCCAGCATTCCGCCAATTACGGCTGTACCCATGATCTGTCGGCCCACGGAACCTGCGCCCGTCGCGATGAACAGGGGCACGCAGCCGAGAATGAATGCGAAAGATGTCATCAGGATGGGCCGTAGCCTCAGCTTGGCTCCTTCCAGAGCCGCGTCAACCAGCGGCTTGCCTTTCTCGTATTCGCTTTTCGCGAATTCCACGATCAGAATTGCGTTCTTAGCCGCCAGTCCGATCAGCATAACGAGACCGATCTGCGAGTAGACGTCGTTTTCGATCTGCACCATAAAGGCCGGGAAGATCATGCCGAGCACCGTACGCCTCAGCCACAAGAGTGCGAAGGCGCCGAAAACCGCGACCGGCGTGCTCAGCAATACGCCAAAAGGCAGTGACCAGCTTTCATACAGTGCCGCAAGAATCAGAAAGACGAACAAGAACGACATGGCGAAGACGACCCAGGATGGCAGGCCCTCGCGCGCCTTCTGTTCCTGCCGGGACATGCCCATGTAATCGAAACCCATTTCAGGCGGCATCGTTTGGTGGAAGACCTCTTCCAAGGCCGCCGTGGCCTGGTCTGAGCTGTAGCCCGGCGCGGCACTCCCGATGATCGCCGCTGCGGAATAGAGGTTGAATCGCATCTTGAATTCCGGACCGTAACGCGACTCGAACCTGGTCAGCGCCGAAAGCGGCACCATCTCACCTTTGTTATTGCGCACGTAGAACTGCCCCACGTTGTCCAGACTGGAGCGGTACGGCGCGTCCGCCTCCACATAAACCTGCCAGGAGCGGCCGAATTGGTTGAAATAATTGACGAACTGCCCGCCCATGAAAGCCTGGAGGGTCTGGTAAACGTCGCTAAGATTGACTCCTTGCTTGAGCACCTTTTCTTTATCCACATAGACGTACTTCTGTGGCGTGCTGGGGATGTAGGTAGTGGCGACCATGCCGATTTCGGGCCGTTTGCGAGCCGCCTCCAGGAACTTATTCAGGTTGTTCACCAGGAATTCGGATTCCTTTCCGGAGCGGTCTTCCAGAACAAACTGGAATCCGCCCGAGGTGCCGACTCCCGGAATTGCCGGTGGAGAGAAGGCGAAGACCGTACCTTGTGGAAGGGTGATGAGCTTCAGGTTCAACTTCGCCTTGATGACCTGATACTGCTGCTCGATTTGTTTGCGGGTCTCCCACGGCTCCAGGGTCACCCAAAAGAAGGCGTTGTAGCTGGTGCGGGTCAGGCTGAGCAGACTGAATCCGACTGAGGTGGTGCAGTACTTGACCCCGGGCGTCGATTTCAGGATGTCTTCCACGGCTCGGGCTGCTTCCGACGTGCTCTGAATCGAGGAGGCTTCGGGCAGTTGCATTTGGATGTACATGTACCCCTGGTCCTCGTCGGGGAGGAAGCTGGATGGCAGCGCCTTCCCGAAAAACACACCGGCAACGGCAAAACCCGCCAGCGCCACCACGGCCACGACGCTTTTTCGAACCAATGCGCCCGACGTCCGCAGGTAGAAATTGCTGCCGCTCTCGAAGACACGGTTGAACCAGCCGAAAAATCTCGCCAGCGGTCCCTGCGTCTCCTTCTTGGGCCGGAGCAGCAATCCTCCCAGCGCCGGGCTTAGCGTCAAGGCGTTGAACGCTGAAATGATCACTGAGATGGCGATAGTTATGGCAAATTGCTGATAAAGCCGGCCGGTAATACCGGGGATAAACGCCGTCGGCACGAACACAGCCGAGAGGACCAATGCGATCCCCATCACTGGGCCGGTCAGCTCATCCATCGCCTTGCGAGCCGCATCCTTTGGGGCCAGACCCTCTTCAATGTGCCGTTGTATACCTTCCACCACGACGATGGCATCGTCTACCACCAAGCCAATCGCCAGCACAAGTCCGAACAGCGAAAGGGTATTGACGGAGAAACCGAAAAACGGAAACAGCGCGAATGTGGCCACCAGCGAGACAGGCACGGCTACCATTGGAATCAGAGTGGCACGCACGTCTTGCAGGAAAAGGTAAACCACAAGGATCACCAGCACGAAGGCGATCATCAGGGTCATGACGATCTCCTGCATGCCCGCCTTTACGGCATCGGTCGTATCCAGCGTGATCTTGTAATCGACGCCCGCCGGGAAGCTATCCTTCATTTTTGACATGAGCTTCCGTACGCCTTTGGCTGCTTCGACAGCGTTGGAACCGGGCAATTGGTAGACACCAATGATCGCGGCGGGCTGCCCGTTGAGTCGGGCGATCCAGTTATAGTCTTGCGAACCCAAGTCGACGCTGGCAACGTCCCTCACGCGTACCACACCGCCATCAGCCCCTTCGCGGACAACAATGTCGCCGAACTCTTCTGGCGTCTTCAGCCGACCTTGGGCACGTACGGCATAGGTAAACTGCTGGCCTGCTACGCTCGGTTCGGCGCCAACCTGACCGGCCGGATTCACCGTATTCTGCGATTGCACTGCGTTGACGATCTCGCTGACAGTGACCCCCAACTTTGCCAGTCGATCGGGTTTGACCCACAGGCGCATCGCATACTCCCCGATGCCGTAGATCTGGGTTAGGCCTACGCCGTAAGAGCGCGCGACCGGATCCTTCACATTGATGTAGGCGTAGTTCGAGAGAAACTTCGCATCGTAAGTGCCCTTGGGTGAATACAAGGCGATCAGCATCATTGGCGAAGTCAAGGATTTCTTCACGTCGATACCGAGCTGGCTGACCTCGGGAGGAAGCTGGCCAATCGCGAGCGCCTGGCGTGATTGGGTGAGGATGAGGTCCATGTTGGGTTCGGTTTTGAGATCGAAGTTGACATACAGAGACGTACTCGAGTTGTTGGTCGAGTTCAGCGAGTACATGTAGTCCATGTTGTCCACGCCGTTGATCTGCTGCTCCATGGGCGTGGCAACGGCTTTCTCCATGGTCTCGGCATCAGCTCCCGGGTAAAGGGCCTGGACGCGTATTTCGGGGGGGGCGATATCCGGAAACTGCGCAACCGGAAGGCTGGTGATGGTGATTGCACCAATGATCACCATCAGAACCGAGATCACTATAGCGACGATCGGGCGGTTGATAAAGAATCGGGACATGGCTTAGTTTCTCTCCCCCTGAATGTTTGCTGGCATGGAGCAGCAGATCAACGGCGCGGACAACTTAGGGACAACGGGAGTTCCATCCTTTACTTTTGCCACTCCTTCCACAACGACCTGATCACCCGGCCTCAAGCCAGCGTCGATCACCCACATCGTCCCTTCCTTTTCCCCCGCCTTGACTTGGCGAATGATCGCCTTGTTGTCGGCGCTCACCAGGGCGACCTGGTAGCCTCCCTGAAGCTCTTTGACCGCGGTCTGCGGAACCAGCAGCGCGTCTTTCTTCGTGCTGGTCTGGATGCGCACGCGCCCGTACTCGCCCGGACGCAGAATATTACCTGGGTTAGGAAATGCCGCTGCGAGGCGAATGGTGCCGGTGTTCGTGTCGACTTGCCGGTCCGTCAGCACAATCTTGCCCTTGTGCGGATACACGGTGCCATCCGCCAGAATCAGCTCTGGTGAGCTGTCGAATAAGTCGATGGGCTGCCCGCTGGAGCTGACGTGTCTCGCCCGCAGATACTCCTGTTCGCTGACCGGGAAGTACACCTTGATGGGATCCACCTGCGAAACTGACGTAAGATGTGAGTCGGGGCCTACCAGGTTCCCCATCTGGACTTGGGCGATTCCCGCAACGCCATCCACCAATGAGGTCACCTTGGTCCACCCGAGATCGAGTTGTGCCCGTTCCACGGCGGCCTCGGCTGCTTCGATTTCGGCCTGAGCAGATTCGACTGTAGCCTTGGCAGCGAGTTTGGCCTGAATCTCGTTGTCCAGCTTCTCCTTTGGAATGGCCTTTTGTTCTACCAGAGGCGTGTCGCGTTCCACATCAATCGTGCTCTTGCCCAGTTGCGCTTCTGCCTGGGCCAGGTGGCCGCGGGCGGCGGCAAGCTGCCCCTTGGCGCCGTCAAGCGTCGCTTGGAACGGCCTCGGATCGATTTCGAATAGGACCTGGCCTTTGCGAACGACCGCACCCTCTTTATAGTCTTGGCTGATGATGTAGCCGGAAACCTGGGGCCGAATCTCGGCATTGACATAACCGTCGAGTGTCGCCACCCATTCGCTCTGCACGGCCACGTCTTGTTGAAGGGGAGGCGCAACGAGCACTTCGGGATCCGGCAGCCTGAAGGCTGCGTGGCCACTGCTGCATCCAGTGAGCGCCAAGCTGGAAATGATAAGAAGAATGCCTGCCATCAGTGCGCACGTACGATTGTCGCCGAGGCAAGCGGCCAGCGCCTTCGCGAGCGTCGCTGCTCCGCCGGCACACTCACTCGAATTGTTACCTACCGGAATTGTGTTCATAATTCCTATTCACCCACCTCATTTAGCGTTGAGCTTCTTACCGGTCAAAGCCGGCACAGCGGCCACGGCAGAACGAGCAAACAGGCCGGCCTCAGGATCTTCGTTCTTGAAGTCAAGCAACAACAACTCATGCGTCGTTCACGATTGTGACCATGCAGATCACATGCCAACTCGTGCATCTTGCAAGTAGTTGAAATCTGAGGCTCGGGGTCGAACGGGCAAATGCATTTTGCCCTCCTCGACTGCCCGCATGCGGGCATTGCCCTGTAGGTAGCACTCGCTCGCGAAATCGCATGTGTGAGGCAGGAGTCTCTTTGACCCGTTCTGTGACGCCGCGTAGACCAGTACATAATCAGGGGAAGATTCTGGCCCGAAAAACGTGCCAGAGTATTTTGGTAACTGATTGAGAAGTGGGGGCTTTATCCTAGGGGGCCAATAGACAGCCGTGCCTAGCGGGCACTGCCGGAATGTGGGCCATTGAATGTGCGGTCTGGAAGACGATCGGCCGTGGCCAGGCTGCCCAAGTGGGCCCAATTGACCCGCGATGGTGAAGGGCACGCCCCAAAAGAGCCACAGCACGATCAATGGCCGAGCCAATGCTATCAGTGCATACTCTGTGTATGGTACTCTTCAACGCTCCTCTGTCTCTAGAGCCTCGTCGTGTTCATTGAGGAAGCGCCCTCTGCTGATCGCTCACTCGCCAAGATGGGGGTCAGAAATCTTTTTGCAATCTGCCCTCTTTTCGGCGCTAGAGGGGGCTTAGCGAGAACTATCGCCTTGACCAGATGAGCCGTTGCTACCTGCGTGTCGGCCCAATCGGACTGTCGGAACTAGGGGGTTCGGGGATATCGAACTCGACGCCGCGCTGATCGTTGACTTGCTTGGTCCTCGCAGCGTCGAGATCAGCCACGGCGACCTTGCGCGTGACCTGATCGCCGAATACCCAAACGGTCTGGCCGTAGATGGCATAATTCTGAATCTCCATCTGATGGCCGTCACGATAGACCAGTACCGTTGGAAGTTGGGACTCCGGCGCAGCGGGAGTGGGCTCCGGTGCGTCGACGCCGGGACCGTGACCGGGGTCGGGGCGATAGCCCTCATCTGCACGTAATTGCGCGACCTCGTCGCTCAACTGCCGCACCTGACCCTCGAGTTCGTCCTCCGGTCCGTATGGCGGCGGTCCGGAATCTTCAGGAGGCGCCCCAGCGGCGGCTTGTTCGTCCTGATCATCCGAAGGAAATCCGGCGTAAGACAGCGAGGAGGAGATGTAACCGTAAGGGTAGGAGTCATAACCGTAGGGGTAGGGGTCATAACCGTAGGGATACGAGTATCCGTAACCGTAATATCGATGACGGTGCGGCCTGCCGGAATATCCGCCGCCGGCTTGTCCGGACCGGCCGCCATCGGGCCCCTGAGGAGCGCCGGCGGACCGCGCTAGATCTGGGTTCTGATGGGAAACTGGAGCGGAGCCGGAATGGGAACTGGAGAATCCGCCTTCACTGTTAACGGCAGGATAGCTTCTGATCCGCCTAGCTTGTGCGGCAGCGGTTTCAGCTAACGAGAACAGTAAGATCAAGGTCAGGGTCGCTCTGTACAATCTATCTAGCCTCATGTCGTCCTCCTTTGTGGTCACCCGGGGGTGATCCGGTGACGATGACGCGCTATTCATCTCGAACGCGAGATATCGAATTGTCCCTGGCGCTCGATCCGCAACACCGCCGGATCGTCAAGTTTGAGCTGAGCCACCGCTGACCTCAGGTGCTCGACAGATTCAACGTCATCGACGCTGCATTCCAAACCTGCCTCCAGCCCTTCGCCGCGAACTGGCTGTCAATTGCGCCCTTCACGCGCTGGTTCCACATGGAATTGGCGGCCTCCACGTGGGCCTGGGAATAGATCTCCTAGTTGGCAAAACTCGCGTGGTGATCATGGTGGGTAATGATCGTCGCCCAAGCTGTGCCGATGAGCAGCGTTGCCGCTACGATCAGGGTCCAAGAGTACGGATCTTCACAAGTTTCTCTCCTTCAAAACAAGCTTCTGCAGTAGCATCATCGAGGTCCTGCTCGCGGGCTTGCATTTGGGGCACATGTGTTTCGTGCGCTCAACGAGGGTCCGCATTGCACCGTCCCCGGTGAGTTGGCCTTCCAGCCTGATGATCAATCCGTTCGCCGACTCTTGCATTCGATGCGAAGGATGTTTCACACGAATAGAATGCAGGTGCTGTGCCACCCAAAACATTCTGATAAAGTGACTGAGAAAAAGGGTGTTGCGGAGGTCACGCCAATATCAGACTGCGCCCAAACGCGGGCTGTGCCGAAATGTGGGCTATTAATGGGCAGTCGGAAGGCGACAGGAGCAGGGTTCGGGTTCGCCTATCATGAGGTGGGTTAATTGACCTGGTTGCTGTAATCGGCTCTACTGATATTCATTTTCCGCATCTTATTTTGCAGCGTGGATCGCTTCAGCCCGAGGCGCTCCGCGGCTCCGCTCTTACCGGCAATTTTCCCCGAGGCTGCCTTCAAAGCGTCGATAATCACCTGCCGCCCAGCTCCTTCGAAGGTCGACCCTGGCGCAGCAGTTTGAACCGACGATCGCCTGAACTCGGGAGTAGGAACTTTCAACTCGTCCCCTTGCGTGACGATGACGCAGCGCTCGATGAAGTTCTCAAGCTCGCGAACGTTCCCTGGCCAGGGGGCGTGCACCAGCGTCTCCATGGCCTCCTTCGGAATGGTCCGAATACACTTTTGCATGCGGCGCGACAGGCGTGAAACAAAGTACTGAATGAGGAGCGGAATATCTTCCCGCCTTTCGCGCAGTGGAGGAATCTCGATCGGAAAGACATTCAGCCTGTAAAAAAGGTCTTCCCGGAATCTATTATTCCGAATCATCTCCTCCAGATCCCGGTGCGTCGCGGCGATCAGGCGAACATCAACGTGGACCGTTTTTGCACTCCCCAGACGTTCAAATTCGTGTTCCTGGAGGGCACGCAGAAGCTTAGGCTGCAAATCGAGACTGATGTCGCCGATCTCATCCATAAAGAGGGTGCCGCCATCCGCCAGCTCGAACCGGCCACGTTTCAGCATCAGGGCACCAGTGAAAGCGCCTTTTTCGTGGCCAAATAGCTCGCTTTCCACCAGCCCGGAAGGTATGGCCGCGCAATTCAGGCGCACGAAAGTGCGCTCGTTACGCGGGCTGAGTCTATGAATCGCTTGCGCGAACAGCTCCTTGCCCGTTCCGGTTTCACCATGCAGCAGCACCGTTGAGCCGGTTGGCGCCACGATCGCAACCTGGTCCAGCACTTTGCGGAGAGCGGCGCTCTTGCCGACAATGTCCTCAAAGTTGTGTTCTGAATTGATCTCTGTCTGCAGGTAGACCCGCTGATCTTCCAGCTGGTCACGCGATTCACGAACCCCTCCGTGAGGCGGAGCATTTTCCGCTATGTCCACCTGGTTACCGACTTGGCTCATCTCGCTGCGGGTTTCTCCTTTCAGATCAAGGGGGAGACATTGCCGGACGGCATTCAGCAGGTCTTCATCGTCGAAGGGCTTCGTCAAGAAGTCCACTGCACCCGCTTTGACCGCGCTCACGGTCATGGGGATATCGCCGTGGCCGGTGAGAAATATGATGGGAATCTGAGTACCCGATTTGATCAGCTCCTTTTGCACGTCAAGTCCGCTGAGACCCGGGAGATTCACATCCAGCACCAAACAACTTGGTATTTTAGGTCGCGGGGTAGCCAGGAATTCCTGCCCTGACGCAAAGGTTTCTGCCCTCAGTCCGGCGGAGCGAATCAGCCCTGCCACTCCTTCGCGCGCGGACACATCGTCATCGACAACGTAAACCAAAGCTCCCGTGTCACTCATCAGGGCCACCTTCGTCTAACGGTTATGGTTGTTCGATTTCAATCTCAACGCTGCGTGGACGGCATCAAGCAATTCGTCGTCACTGAATGGCTTATTCAAATAGGCAACTATCCAATCCGAGGAAGCTTCTGACCTTGCTCGTTCGTCATATCCATGCGCCGTCATGAACACAACCGGCACTCTAAAATCGCTGGCCACCAGATGACGATGGAGTTCGATCCCGCTCATCCCCGGCATGCGTAAGTCCAATATGAGACAGTCTGGCTTGTTCGGCTGAGCCGAATTCAAGAACTCCTCGGCCGAGCCGAACAGGCTCACCGCCATGCCGGCGGACCTGATTAGGCTTTCAAGCGATTCGCGCACCGAAACGTCATCGTCCACTACTGCGAGAAGAGGCATCATACTTGCTCCACTTATTAGATGCCAGGTGTGGGAATGACGGTCAATTACACCTTAGTAGTAGGTTGGGCGCTTCAGCCCTGGCCGCCCCCAGCGTCTTTTCGAGATCGAATCCCCAGCTTCTCCGCCATTCTCACCAGGTCCGCCAAAGAATCGGCGCGCATTTTGCGCATCACCTGCCCCCGATGAACCTTGACCGTAAACTCGGTTATGTTCAACTCGCCCGCAACTTGCTTATTAAGGAGACCGGAAACCACCTGCTGCATTACTTCCTGCTCGCGCGCGGTCAGTGCCTCATACCGGCCTCGCAACTCACTAATCTCGGCGTGCTGCTGCCGGGTGCGCCGATCGCGTTCGACGGCCTCTTGGATTGCCCGTAAAAGGTCCTCCTCCTCGAACGGCTTCGTCAGGAACTCAACCGCTCCCGCTTTCATTGCCTGCACGGAGGATGGGATATTGCCATGGCCTGTAAGAAAGACGATGGGGATCTCCAGATCGACCTCAGCCATCCGCTTCTGCAGGTCGAGCCCGCTCAGCCCTGGCAGTTGCAAGTCCAGCACCAGGCAACTTGGCGCCTCGTGGCCGCGCCGGGCCAGGAATTCCTGCGCAGAAGCATACGCCTCAACCCTCCAGCCCGCAGACCGGAGCAGACTCTGCAGACCCTCTCGAACCGAGGGGTCGTCGTCCAC
>Ga0335078_10000983_pt1 | contig 43352 bp, 42 predicted proteins | sample Lox_Sample_32_FD_206711 | JGI IMG/M metagenome (GOLD analysis project Ga0335078, IMG submission 206711) | Soil microbial communities from Loxahatchee National Wildlife Refuge, Florida, United States - Lox_Sample_3.2 | ecosystem: Environmental > Terrestrial > Soil > Wetlands | place: USA...
GGCCAGAGACACGGTTCGCGCAATGACCTGTTTGGTGGGGCGGCTGGGGCTCGAACCCAGGACCGGCGGATTATGAGTCCGCTGCTCTGACCAGCTGAGCTACCGCCCCGATGCAGCCAGGCCACTGGCCGGGGAATTGCGTCGAAAGCTGCCTGCCATGATAACGGTGCCCGACGCCGCGGCAATGCTACAGCGACGCTCCTCAGCGACCCATATCACCTCGGTCTCCGCAGCGCCGGTCACCGGCGGGCGCTGTTGTCCCTGGCTATGGCGAGCGGCTAGCTTCAGTCTGACAGTCCGCTACCGAAAACCTGCGGGTTTGCTGGTTTCGCGCAAGAGACACGTACGGTTGCCCTTATCATTATGGAGCCTTTAGAGGCTTTAGTACCCGGTCGGCTGGCGTGCAGGATCCATGGTGCGACCCGTTCAGCCGCCACCGCCGCGCAGGGACGTGGGCACGCCAGCATTTTTGGGAGATCTGACACGTGACGGCACGACCAGTCACGGGCGCTGACGGTCCGTCAGCGGCTCGGACAGCACCCCCGGGTGAGGTCGCAAGCGGTCCGGAGGCTCCGGCGCGGGAACGCGGAGCCAGTCACCGATCCCTACTCCGCCGGGTCCCCGGCTGGGCCGTGGCCACGGTCGTCTACCTCGCTGGTGCGATCTTCATGTGGTGGCACGTCTGGGCCGGCGGCCATCCTGCCTCGACCATGCTGTGCAACTGCGGCGACCCGTCGTCCTTCGCCTGGTTCATGGAGTGGCCCGCCTACGCGATCAGCCATGGCCAGAGCCTTTTCCTGGCCCACAGCGATCAGGTGCCAGCCGGGCTGAACCTGCTCGACAACACCAGCGTCCTCGCGCTGGGGGTCGCCCTCGCGCCGGTTACCTGGCTGTTCGGACCCGTTGCCGCCCTCAACGTCGCCCTGACGCTGGCGCCCGCCCTATCCGGTATCTCGGCCTACGGGTGCCTGCGGCAAGGACTCGGCCTGTGGCGGCCCGCGGCGTTCGCCGCCGGGCTGGCGTTCGGGTTCTCGCCCTTCATGCAGCGCAACGAGGCGATCGCCCACCTGCAGGTGTCGTTCCTGGCCCTGGTACCGCTGATCTTCCTGTGCTGCTACGAGCTGACCGTGACCCAGGGAGGGAAGTGGTGGCGATGGGGTCTGCTGCTCGGGGTGCTGGTCGCGGTCCAGTTCTTCATCGGCTCTGAGGTCCTCACGATGACCGCCATCACGGTGGCGGGCTCGGTGCTGCTTGCACTCGCCGCCGCCGCCATCTTCCGGCGCGCGACCCTCCGGGCACGGCTGCCGTTCGCTGCCAGGGGACTCGGGCTGGCCGGCCTCGTCGGCGCGGCCCTGCTGGCCTACCCGGTGTGGTTCGCGATGAACGGACCCGATCACATCACCGGCTCGGACTGGGCGAGAGTGACCGTCAACGGCCTGGAACGCATCGTCCTGCCGCTGAGCCCGTCGCACGCCTACGTCCTGCACCTGCCCGATTCCGGGTACCTCGGTCCCGCCGGGCTGACTAACGGATACCTCGGGGTTGCCGCGATCCTGATCGTGGTCGCGGCGGCCCTGCTGGTGCGGCGGCCGCTGACCTGGCTGTGCGCGGTCATCCTGATCATCGCCACGTGGGCCTCGCTGGGGAGCTACAGCTCGCTGGCCAGCTTCGGGGGCCTGTTTTCCTGGCTGCCCTCGCTGTGGAACATCGTCCAGAACGTGCCAGTGCTGAACCAGGCCACCCCGCAGAATCTATCGGCGATCATGGTGTGGGCGGTCGTCGTGTCGGCGGCGCTGCTGCTTGACTGGATCTGGGCGCAGCGGTCCAGCGCAGTGCTGCGCGAGCTGCCGGTCCGGCTCCCGGGGACAGCCCTGGCCGCCGGCGGCGCCGCAGCCGTCGGGGTCGCGCTGGTCGTGCCGTGGCTGACCGCCTGGCAGATGCCCTTCAAGGTGGAGTCGGTCGCGACCCCGGCGCCGGTCGAGCGAATCCTGGCGACGCTGCCCCCGAAGGCAGTCGTGCTCTTCTACCCGTTCCCGTCCTCCAAGCTCGACCAGGCGCTGATCTGGCAGGCCACCGATGAGCTGCGATTCAGGGTGGTCGGCGGCCGGGGCATCACCGCGGGCGCGGGCGGCGCGGCGGTGCACGGACTCGAAGCCAACACACCGCCGGGGCTGCTCAGCGCGCTGAGCACGAGCTACCAGCCGTACGGGCACCTCAATCTGCCCAAGCTGCCGACCCCTCCGGAGATCGCCAGCATGCGCGCGGCGATGCGGAGCTGGGGAGTCACGAACATCATCATGTCCGGTGGCGGCCGCGCGCCCGATTTCTCCCGGCAGTGGCTGACGACCGTGCTCGGGGCGCCGCCGCACCTGCAGGACGGCCGCTGGGTCTGGACGAACGTCCAGGCGCTGCTGGCTTCCTAGCCAGGGACCTCCGGGCCCGGCCCGGCTCCCGCCAGGACCTCAGCCCGGTCAGCGGGCGCTGAGCTGCATCTCCATCGCGTGCTCGACCAGCTTGATCAGCGTGGCCTTGGTCGAGTTACGGCCGCGGGCGTCGCACTGCATGATCGGGACGCGCGGGCTGATCGAGAGCGCTTCCTGAACGTCCGGTATGGCGTGCGGGAAGTCGCCGTGGAAGCCGTTGATCGCCACGATGAACGGCAGGCCGGCCGACTCGAAGTAGTCCACCGCCGGGAACGAGTCCGCCAGGCGGCGGGTGTCCACCAGCACGACCGCCCCGATCGCGCCCTGGATCAGGTCGTCCCACATGAACCAGAAGCGGTTCTGGCCTGGCGTGCCGAAGAGGTAGAGGATCAGCCCGGCGTCGAGGGTGACGCGACCGAAGTCCATGGCGACGGTGGTGGTCGTCTTGTCGGGTGTGTGGCTCAGGTCGTCCAGGCCATCGCTCGCCGTGGTCATGACTGCCTCGGTCGTCAGCGGCGTGATCTCGGACACCGAGCCGACGAACGTGGTCTTGCCGACGCCAAAGCCTCCGGCGACGACGATCTTCACCGACGTCATCGCGGCGTCCGCGGCAGTCATGCCAGGGACGGCCCTAGAGCTTGCGTAGTCCACTGAGCACCCTTTCAAGCAGGTTGACGTCCGGGCGACCCTGCGCGTGGTCGATCTGGTGAACCCGGACCAGTCCTTCCATCGCCATGTCCGCGATCAGCACCCGGGCGACGCCAAGCGGCATCCGGAGCACGGCGGAGATCTCCGCCACTGACCGCCAGTCACGGCAGAACCCGAGAATCGCCTGACACTCGGGGCTGAGTACGGATAGGTCGCGCGCCTCGTAGTGGGACGCGGCGACCATGGCTTCAATCTGCAGCTGGTATCTCGGCTTGGTCCTGCCTCCCGTCACCGCGTAGGGACGGACGAGCGCGCTGCTTTCTTCTGGGGCACCCCGGCCGGCCGGCTCCTGGTGCCATGGATCTCCGCGGTCCGAGGCGAATCCAGCGCCGAAGTCGAAGCCAGGGCCTGACAGGTCACCGCGATCGCCCGGGTACAGACGTTCGCCGGAGTCCCAGTCATCTCGCCCGGCGCCGAACACGGCAGTCTCCTGTCACTATCGGCCGCCCTCGCCCCAGCCAGGGACGCCGCCGCGCACATCAGGCGTCAGCGCGCTGCCGACCCGCTCCACCAGCAGCGCCATCTCGTACGCGACCAGGCCCATGTCGCAGTCCGCGGCGGCCAGCACGGCAAGGCTGGATCCGTCGCTGATCGCCATGATGATCAGCAGGCCGCGCTGCATCTCCACCACGGTCTGGGTGACGGCTCCGCCCTCGAAGACCCGCGCGGCGCCCTGGGTGAGGCTGGTAAGACCGGAAGTAACAGCTGCGAGCTGATCCACCCTGTCGGCGGGGAACCCGTGCGAGAACGCCATCGGCAGGCCGTCCGAGGAGACCACGATCGCGTGCGCCACCGAGGGCACCCGCTCGACGAAGTTCGTGATCAGCCAGTTCAGGTCCTGGGCCGGACGCACAAGCGGACTCACAGGCGCTCCTTCCTGTCACGGCAGGTATCCCGGCTCGCTGCTCCGGTGAATACCGTTGTAGCTTCCGGCCACGCCGAACGGCGCCGCCTCAATCCGTCACTCACCATGAGCATGCCAGCAGGTCGCGTAATCCTCATCAGGAACCGTCTTCCCGATCCGACCCATTTTCGTCACTAACGGCGGCGGCCCGGCCTTCCCGGCTGCCGCGCTGGAAGTTCGCGAACCGGTCCCTCGTCGCGGCCGCGGACCGCACCGGAGCCGGCGCGGCGGCCTCCGGCCCCGCGGCACCGGGCACGAGGTTGGCCTGCGGCACCCGCTTGGGCAGACCCGCCGAGGTGGTGCCGCCGGTGGCCGGCGACGCGACGGCGGCAGCTGCCTCCCAGCCTCGATCCGACGGCGTGGCCCAGGCCACCTCGGGAACGGGCTCGGTACCGGACAGTGCGGAGCCCTCGGGCGCGGGCGTGCCGTCCGGGCCGGGCCAGCCGCCCATCGCGCTGCGGCCGCGGCGGAACCAGTCCGACTCCACCGCCTCGAAGATAGGCAGCCTGTTCTCCGCGGCAACGTGCTCGACCGGCGGGATGATGACGTCGCCGTTGGCCGTGGCATCCCGGCCGAAGGTGGCGGGTTCTGGCCGCCCCGCCGACGCCCCGGAGACCGCCGGCGGACCTAGCTGCACGGTCGGCGGCGTCAGGTCCACCGCCGGCAGCGGGCTGGTGGTGTGCGGCTCTGCCTGCGGGGCCGGCGGCTGGTCCACCGGGGCGGCAGCCGGGCTGCTTGCCGCGGCGTCGGCAGGCTGCGGGCTCGACCGGAACGCCGGCAGCGGGCCGGTGGTGGCTGCGCCACTGCGCATCGGGTCGCCCGGCATGGGCCCGGCACCCGGCACGCGGCGGACACCGAGCTTGCCGTTCCCCTCGGCCTCGCTGTGCACGGAGGTGAAGCTCGGCGACGAGCCGCCCGCGAACTCCTGCTCCATCGGGGAGATGAGATCCTCCACGGTGGCTGCGGCGGCCAGCGGCGCGGCGCCCACGGCCGACGGGGTGTCGAAGCGGCGCGGGCCGGACGTCCCGGTCGGCGCGTCGTGGCTGATGACCTCGTCCGGCAGCCAGACAAGCGCGGTCAGCCCGCCTGCGGCGGCAGGCCGCAGGCGCACCCGGATACCGTGCCTGGCCGCCAGCCGGGCCACCACGAACAGGCCCATCCGGCGGGAGACCGCGACGTCCACGACCGGCGGGTTGTCCAGCCGCCAGTTGGCGTGCGCCATCTCCTCGGCGCCCATGCCCACGCCCTGGTCGGTGATGTCGAGCAGCACGCCGCCGCTGCTGAGCAGGTGCCCTGCCACCACGACCGGGGTATCGGCCGAGGAGAACGACGTGGCGTTCTCGGCAAGCTCGGCGAGCAGGTGGACGACGTCGTTGACGGCGTGGCCGCGGACCGAGATGCCGGGCTGAACGTTCAGCGTGACGCGCTCGTACTGCTCGATCTCGGAGACGGCGGCGCGCAGCACGTCCACGAGCGCGACCGGCTGGTTCCACCGCCTCGTCGCCTCGTGGCCGGCCAGGACCAGGAGGTTTTCCGAGTTGCGGCGCATCCGGGTCGCCAGGTGGTCCATCTGGAACAGGCTGGCCAGCCGGTCGGGGTCCTGCTCGCCCTGCTCCAGGTCGTCGATCAGCCGGATCTGCCGCTCGACCAGCGACTGGCTGCGCCGGGACAGGTTCACGAACATCGCGTTGACGTTGCCGCGCAGCGCGGCCTCGTTGGCCGCCAGCCGCAGCGCCTCGCGGTGGACCTGGTCGAACGCGCGCGCCACCTCGCCGATCTCGTCCGCGGAGTCCACGTCGATCGGGTCGATGTCGAGCGGGACGCCGGCCCCGTCGGTGTCGCTCATCTGGCGCACCGTCTCCGGCAGCCGCACGCCGGCCACCTCGAGCGCGCCCGACCGCAGGCGGCGCAGCGGCCGGACCATGGAGCGGCCGACGACGGTGGTGAGCAGCAGCGCGAGCAGCAGCACGATCAGGACCGCGGCGCCGACACCGGAGGCGGTGAAGATCGCCTTGTTGCGCAGGCTGGAGGCCCTGGCGATCGTGTCGGCCACGAGATGCTGCTCCACGACCCGCATCTCGTCCAGCGGGCCGTTGCTGAACGCGCCGATGACCTCGGTGGCCGTGTTCGGCGTGATGCTGAGCTGCTTGCCGTTGTCGGCGAAGTCGATGGCCTGCGCCTCGTAATGGCTGGCGAGGTCGCCGAGAATTCCCGAGACCGTCCGGTTATAGAAGGCCAGCTGTGCCGGGGTGGCGGACACGTCGAACTGCTGCAGGTCGGCGGCCTCGTCGGACTGTGCCGACGTCAGCGCGGACAGCACGCCAGGCGCGAACTGGTTCAGGGAGTACGCGTCCGACAGCATCGCCTGCTGCTCGGATGTCTCCTCCCGGATCCGGGACACCAGGCCCAGCGCGCGAACGTCCGTCGCCAGCTGCTGGTCACCCGCGCTGAGCGCGACGTCGTCGTCGATCGCCAGCAGCGAGTCGATCAGGTTCGTGTACTTGGTCAGCACCGTCAGGGCCGGCAGCTGCGTGTCCAGCGACGCCGCCCGCAGGGCGTCCAGCGTAGCGAGCGTGCCCAGCGCGTTCTGCGCCTCGTCCTGGACCTGCGCCGGGTAGCCGGCGCCGATACCGGCGACGTCCTGCCGGACCGTCTTCACCCAGGGATTGGTCAGGCTCTGCTCGGTCTCCGGCGTCTGCAGGTCGGCCGCGTTGCTCTTGCCGAACGCGGCCCTCGCCTGGTTCGCGGCCTGGGCCTGCGCGATGTACTGGATCGTCGCGTCGCGCTCGGTCTCCAGGTTGCCCGCCAGGGTGGTGATCGCCGAGCTCAGGTTCGCCAGCTGGACTACCCGCTGGTAGGTAACGGCGTTCTCCCACGAGGAGACGATGTACGTGCCGCCGAGCACCACGGCGGTCAGGGTCGGGATGATGATCAGCAGGAGCAGCCGGGACCGGACGCGCCAGTTCTTCAGGGCGCGGCGGGACGCCTGGACGGCAGGCCTGGCCTGCTCGGCTGCGGCGGGCGGAGCCAGCACCGCGCCGGGCGCGCGGCCGACCACGGCGTCACGAACGACAGCGTCACGAACCACAGCGTCACGAACCACGGGGCCGCCAGCGGCCTGGGCGCCAGCGCGCGCCTTCTTGTCTCGGGACGGCACAGTCTCTGAACCCCTCACCTGGTGGCCGCTACGCCGGCGCGAGCCGTGACGGTCGGTGACACTACCGGCACGACATTCCTCCCAGCTAACTCTCTGCATCGGGTGCAGTCACGCGGCCAGGCGCAACTCTAGCGGGTAACCGGGTAACGTGGGCCAATACGTACACGAACCGGAAAAACCGATGTAACGTGACGTTTGCCCTGTCACCTGGCACCAATAGGGTACTCTCTCCCGCATCGTCCGCGTTCAGAAAACTGTCCGGATGCCCTCCGGATCTCAGGACGAAATACAACAATCATGTACAGCGCCCGAGGGAGAGTCATGAGGCCTGACCCGGCCGGCAGCCGGTTGCTGACCCGGAGGCTGCTGCCGTCATGGCGGCCGGGTCCGTCCCGAGGGCCGGGCCTGGCACGGATGCCAGGATCGTCACGGACAGTGGCGGCATCGCCGGGGCGGCCAGGTCCGGCCCGCAGGCGGCTCCTGCTCGCCGCTGCGTCCGGCTCGGTCGCGCTGCTGGCGGCGGCCTGCTCGTCCGGCGGGAGCGGCATGGGCGCGGTATCGGGCACGATCACGATCGCGGCCGCGCCTGGCGTAGACGACGCGCCGCTGTACCTGGCGCAGGAAAAGGGCATGTTCGCCGCCGCCGGCCTGCACGTGGTGATCAAGAACTTCGGCAGCCAGGGCGCGGAGCTGGCGGCCATCGAGGGAAACAAGGCGCAGATCGCCGCCAGCGACTACGGCAACGTGTTCGCGAGCCAGCAGGAGCGGTCCAACCTGCGGCTGCTGGCCGACGGCTACGACGCCACGTCGGGATCCGTCGAGATCCTGAGCCTGCCCAAGTACAACATCGGCAGCGCGCTCGACCTCCAGGGCTCCCCGACCGGCCAGGGCTCCCCGATCGGCCTGCCCAGCGACTCCGCCGTCGGCAACACCCTCGTCCAGGGCGTGCCCGAGAGCCTGTACGTGGCCGCGGCCCGCGAGGTGATGTCGAACTTCCTGGCGAGCGGCGCGGACACCCTGACCTGGCAGAAGATGTCCCAGCAGAAGGAGATCAGCCAGCTGGCCAGCGGCAGGCTGCATGCCGTGCTCCTCACCGAGCCCTACATCTACGACGCGGAGGCAACCCTCGGGGCGATGCCGGTGCTTGACGTGTTCAGCGGCGGTACCGCGAGCCTGCCGATCTCGGGCTACGTGGCGACGAACTCCTGGGTCAAGAACAACGGCACCGCGGTGGCGGACTTCCAGTCGGCGATCGAGCAGGCGCAGTCCTCGGCCGCGATCACCGGGCCGATCCAGCAGGTCCTGCCGAAGCTGCCAGGCGCCGGGTTCACGCCTCAGGTCGCGAACATGGTGACGATCGGCACGTACCCGACGTCCACCAACGTCGGCGCGCTGCAGCGAGTCACCGAGCTGATGACGACCGAGTCGATGCTGTCGAAGTCCGGAATCGGGATCGGCGCCATGCTGGTGCACGGCCAGTAGCGCCTGCTAGGCCGTTTTGCCCAGCCCCAGCTGGCGCGCGATCACCATCCGCTGCACCTCCGAGGTTCCCTCGCCGATCTCCAGGACCTTGGCGTCCCGGTAGAACCGCGCGACCGGGAACTCGTTCATGAAGCCGTAGCCGCCGAAGATCTGGGTGGCGTCCCTGGCGTTGTCCATCGCCGCGTTGGAGCTGACCAGCTTGGCGACCGCCGCGTGCTTCTTGAACGGCTCCCCGGCCACCAGCCGGGCGGCCGCGTCGTACCAGGCCAGCCGCGCCGTGTGGGCCCGCGCTTCCATGTCGGCGATCTTGAACTGAATGGCCTGGTAATGGCCGAGCTCCTGGCCGAACGCGGCCCGCTCGCGCACGTACCGCAGGCACTCGTCGACGCAGCCCTGCGCGAGGCCGGCCGCCAGCGCGGCGATCGCTACCCTGCCCTCGTCGAGGGTCTGCAGGAACTGCGCGTAGCCACGGCCGAGGTCGCCGAGCAGGTTCTCGGCCGGGACCCGGCACCCGGCGAACGACAGCTCCCTGGTGTCCGAGGCACACCAGCCGACCTTGGAGTACTCCGGCCCGACCGTGAAGCCGGGCGTGCCGGCCGGGACCATGATGGCCGAGATCTCGGGCCTGCCTTCGGGCCTGCCGGTGATCGCCAGCACGGTGACCACCGAGGTGATCGACGTGCCGGAGTTGGTGATGAACGCCTTAGACCCCTCGATAACCCACTCGTCGCCGTCGAGCCGCGCAGCGGTCCGCATGCCGCCCCGGATGTCGGACCCGCCGCCGGGCTCGGTCAGCCCGAACGCCGCCAGCCGCTCACCCTGGCACAGCTCAGGCAGCCAGCGGTCGCGCTGGTCCCCGGTGCCGAACCGGAAGATCGGCATCGCGCCCAGGGCGACGCCCGCCTCCAGGGTGATCGCGACCGACGAGTCCACCCGGGCGAGCTCGTGCAGGGCCAGGCAGAGGGCGAAGAAGTCGCCGCCCATCCCCCCGTACTCTTCCGGGAACGGCAGGCCGAACAATCCCAGCTTGCCGATCCTGGCGACGATTTCGTACGGAAACTCGCCTCGCTCGTAGTAGCCGCCGATTACCGGCGCCACGACGTCCCTGGCGAACTCCTCGACAGTGCGGCGGAGCGCCTCTTGCTCCTCGTTGAGCGTGAAGCCGACCATACCCGCGATGGTACCGGGCCTGCGGTCCAGGTCAGCGCCTTGCTCGCCGGCCGCGCTCGGGGTCGCACGGCGGCTGTCCGCAGAGCCTGGCACCATTGCGGCAGGCCGGCACGTTATTGTCTCGTCCGGACAATCACAGACCTGCAAGCCCGGTTGACCGGTCCCAGGAGGACATGATGGCGACGCTTACCTGCCCCAGCTGCGCGGCTGAGGTGAAGCCGGACGACCTGATCTGCTTCACCTGCGGGGCCAACCTGCCCAGGACCGCCGCCTCCCCCGAGGACACGCCCGCGCCGACCACCGTCATGCAGCAGTACCTGAAGCCGCCGCTGCGGTCCGGATCTATCTCCCCGGCCGTGCTCCGGCTCGCCTTTCCCACCGGGAACGTCGAGGTTCCGGCCGGCACATCTCTCCTGCTTGGCCGCGACCCGGCCGAGTCGCTGGTGGCGGCCGCGTTCGCGCGATACGAGAACGTGTCCCGGCGGCACGCGACGGTGACCATGGACGACGCCGGGCACGCCACGATCAGGGACGAGGACTCCACCAACGGCACCTTCGTGAACGGGGACCGGGTCCTGCCCGGCGTCGCGGTCCGGCTGGCCGACGGTGACGTCGTCCGGCTCGCCGCCGACGTCGCCGCCGACGTGCTGCTGCCCAGGCAGCTCGCGGATCCCGCCTCGTTCAGCCGGCCGGACTAGGCCCGTCGTCGGCGAACCACGGCTGGCCTGGGCCGCCATCGGCAAACCACGGCCGGTAGGGGCCGTGACTCGCGCCGGAGCCGGCGGCCAGCGGCCCGAAGGACGACCGGCTGGCGGCCTGCCCGGTGGGCGCGGTGTGCCCTGGCTGCTGCTCGCCTGCCTCGTCCGGGCCGGGCGGCCCTTCCTCCTCGTGCTCGCCCGGCTCGCTGGCAGCCGCGGGAAACTGCTCATCCTCGGGCCGGCGTTCCAGCTCATCGGCCTGCACGCTGGACGGATGCCGGTCGGGAAGCCGCGCTAAGCGCTCGGCCAGGCTGTCCCCGCGGCCGCGGGGCGGGCCTGTCTCCGGCCGGTCGGGCGGGCGCATCTCGGCGGGGCGCATGCGGTGATTGTGCCGCAGCCTGGCCGGTGCTGTCCGGGTCTGCCGGTCACCGGCTCGCCGCCTGCTCGTAACCTAAAGGCGTGCGGAGGCCGCGTCGATGATCGATCTAGAGCTGAGCTGGCGGCAGGCGGGGGTGGCTGCGGCCGGACTGATCGTCGCCTCGGTCGCCATGCGCGCGAGCAAGCGGGAGCGGCTGACCGCCATCTCCGTGTTCACCCAGGAGACCGGCCTCGTGCTCGGCCTGTTCGCGCTCTGGCAGCTGGCCGGATCGCTGGCGGGGGTGAGTCCCGACGGCGCGCTCGCGCGGTCGCGCTGGATCTGGCATTTCGAACGCGCCGTCTACCTGCCCAGCGAGACGGCGATCCAGAAGGTGTTCCTGCCGCATCCGCTGCTGATTCAGTTCTTCAACCTGTACTACGACTCGCTGCACTTCCCGGTGCTGGTTGCGACGCTGATCTGGCTGTTCGTGCGGCACCGGGATACCTACAAGCGGCTGCGCACCACGCTGGTCGGCCTCACCGGTGCCTGCCTGCTGGTCCAGCTCATGCCGGTGGCACCGCCGCGGATGCTGCCGGAGACCGGCATGGTGGACACCGCGATCCGCTACCACCAGTCGGTGTACTCCAGCGTGGCCGGCTTCGACCCCGACCAGCTCTCGGCCATGCCCTCGGTGCACGTCGGCTGGGCCATCCTGGTGGCGGTCGCGGTCATCGGCACCCTGCGCAGCCCCTGGCGCTGGCTCGCGACGGCGTACCCGGTCATGACCACGCTCGCGGTGATCGTGACCGCGAACCACTTCTGGCTGGACGGGATCGTGGCCGGGCTCATCCTCGTGCTCGTGCTCGCGATCCAGACCGCGGCACGCACCGTCTACTTCAGGGTCCTGGCTGCCCGGCCCGCTCCGGTGCCCGTCGTCGCGGAGACCTCCCGGTCCGAGCGAACGGGAAGCTTCCAGGCTGACTAGTCGTCCGCGACGGTCAGGCCCAGCGTCTCCGCCAGGACCGGCGCCAGCGCGACAAGCTGGCCGGTGCTGATGATCGCGCCGCGCAGCGACTGCGCGTCGATGACGATGCCGAGCTCGGCATTGCGCAGATCGGTGCCCTCCATCCGGGCCCGGCTGAAGTCGGTCCTGGCCAGCTGCGAGCCGCCGAACGCGCACCGGGTCAGCTGCGCGTCCGCGAAGTCCGCGTCGCGCAGCACGCAGCCGTCGAAGCGCACCTCGTGCAGCCGGGCGCCGCGGAAGTTGACCGAGTCGAGCTTGCAGCCGCTGAAGGTCACGCGCCGCAGTTCCGTTCCGAACAGCTGCGCCCCGGCGAGCGCGCAGCCCAGCACGGTAACGTCCAGCCACTCGCTCTCCGACACGTTCGTGCCGGTCAGGCGCACGTCGCGCATCCAGACGTCACGCAGCCGCGCGCGCTGCAGCTTGCCGCCCGCCATCGCGACCTTGCTGAACGCGCACTCCAGGAACCGCGCGCCGGCCGCGTTCGGCTCGTCGAACTCGGCGCCCTCGAACAGCACGCAGTCGTAGTCGCCGCGCGGCGCCAGGTCGCCCTCGGGCGGCGTCAGGTGCGCCGCGAACGGCAGGTCGGTCAGCTCGGGCGGGGTCGGCATCGGCACTCTCCTACGGCACGCACGCCATCATGACACGCGCCGCGGCACCGGCGCTCCGCAAAACTTAAGCATCAGCTTGACTAAGTAGTTCGGCGCCCGGTATACTCAAGTGTATGCTTAACCAAACGGCGGATCTGGACAGGGTGTTCCAGGCGCTGGCAGATCCGGGCAGGCGAGCGATGGTGGAACGGCTCAGCCTCGGGCCGCTGTCGGTCAGCGAGCTGGCCAGGCCCATGGCGATGTCCCTGGCCGCGGTCGTGCAGCACGTGCAGGTACTCGAGTCCTGCGGCCTGATCCGGTCGCAGAAGACCGGCCGTACCCGTACCTGCACGATCAGTCCCGGTGCCCTGCAGTCCGCCGAGCAGTGGATCACCGAGCGGCGCACCCAGTGGGAGCGCAGGCTCGACCGGCTCGGCGATTACCTGGCCGATACCGCAGACAACCCACCTGAGGAGAACAGATGACGACCCGCTCCGCCGCCCATGGCTCGTTCACCATCGAGCGCACCTACCCGGCCTCGCCGTCGCGGGTGTTCGCCGCCTTCGCGACCCTGGAGGCCAAGTCACGCTGGTTCGGTCCGGACGACGAGCACCCCGGCGACCACGACCTCGACTTCCGGGTCGGCGGCCGGGAGCACCTGGCCAGCAAGCACGAGGGCACGACCTACATTTTCGACTCGGTGTACTACGACATCGTGCCCGACGAGCGCATCGTCACCGCGTACGAGATGTATGCCAACGACGACCGGATCTCGGTGTCGGTCGCCACCGTCGAGATCACCCCCGCCGGGAGCGGAGCGCACCTGGTGTACACCGAGCAGGGCGCGTTCCTCGACGGGCTCGACAAGCCCGAGTGGCGCGAGCACGGCACCAGTGAGCTGCTCGACAAGCTCGGCGAGGTGCTGCGCGCGGGGGCAGCCGCGAACTGAACGCCCGGAGCGGAGAATTCCGGGGCCGGGAGCGCCCCGGAATTCTCCGCTGCGGTCAGCCGGCCGCCCGGAACACCGCCTCGCCCCCGACGTAGGTCGCGAGCACGCCGGTCGTGCCGATCTCCGACGCCGGCAGCGCGAACGGGTCACGGTCCAGCACCACCAGGTCGGCCAGCTTGCCCGCCTCGATCGTGCCTGTCTCGTCGTCGAGGTGGTTCACGTAGGCCGAGCCGAGCGTGTAGGCGGCGATCGCCTCGCCGAGCGAGAGGCTTTGCGCCGGCAGGAACGGCTCCGCGTGGGCGCCGGTCGCGCCGTACAGCGCGCGGTTCACCGCCACGTGGATGGCGCGCAGCGGATTCGCGCTGCTGACCGCCCAGTCGCTGCCGGCCGCGAGGCGCGCGCCGGAGCGGAGCAGATCGCCGAAAACATACTGGCGGGCGGCGCGCTCCGGCCCGATGAACGGGATCGTCAGCTCGTCCAGCTGCGGCTCGTGCGCTGCCCACAGGCCCTGCATGTTCGCCGTGACCCCGAGCGCGGCGAACCTGGGCACGTCGTCGGGGTGCACGACCTGCAGGTGCGCGATGTGATGCCGGTGGTCGCTGGCACCGTTCGCGTGCCGGGCGGCCTCGATCGCGTCCAGCGCCTCGCGGACCGCGCGGTCCCCGATCGCGTGCAGGTGCACCTGGAAGCCGGCCGCGTCCAGCCGGGTCACGTAGTCGCGCAGCGCGAGCGGGTCCACGTACGACAGGCCGCTGCCGTGATCATGGCAGCCGGCCGGGTCGTCATAGGGCTCCAGCATCCCGGCGGTGAAGTTCTCCGCGACGCCGTCCTGCATGATCTTCACGGTGCCGGCCCGGAACCGCGGCGCCTGGCCGCGCTCGCGCCTTGCCAGTATCTCCGGCAGCTGCTCCCCGCCGCGGCCGCGGTCCCACCAGAGCGCGCCCTGCACCCGCGCGGTCAGCTGCCCGCTCGCCGCCGCCGCCAGGTACACCGGCAGCGGGTCAGGGTGGCCGAGGTACGCGCCGACGATCGCGTCCTGCCAGGCGGTGATGCCGCGCTCGTGCAGGTGCCGCTGAGCCGCAAGCAGACCCGTCAGGCGCTCGTCGAAGCTCAGCTCCGGCAGCAGGTCGCCGACCAGGTTCGCGGCGCCCTCGTGCAGCGTGCCCTGCGGACCGCCGCCGGGCTCCCGCTCGATCCTGCCGTCGACCGGGTCCGGGGTATGCCTGTCGATTCCGGCCAGCCCGAGCGCCCTGGTGCTGGCCCAGGCTCCGTGACCGTCCCGGTTCGACAGGTACGCGGGCCTGCCGCCGGTCACCTGGTCGAGGGTGTGCCGGTCCGGCGTGCCGCCGGGGAACCACTCCATCCGCCAGCCCGAGCCGGAGATCCACTCCCGGTCCGGGTTGCGCTCACCGTACTCGGCAATCCGCTCCAGGGCCTCAGCCAGGCTGCTCGCGCCGATCAGGTTGCAGCCGATCATCGTGATCCCGGCGAAGGCCGGGTGCACGTGCGCGTCCTGGAAACCCGGCAGCAGCGCGCGGCCGCGCAGGTCGACGACCTGCGTGCCGCGGCCCGTCAGGTCACGGAGATCACGGTCACCGGCGCCGCCGAGCGCCATGATCCTGCCGCCGGTCACGGCCAGCGCGCTCGCGGGGCTGCCGTCCGCGGCCGCCGCGCGCGTCATCTGCCGGCCGGTGCCATCGGCGGTGTAGATCGCGCCACCCGCGAACACCAGGTCTGCCTGCTGCATCGTCGGCGTCCGCCTCTCTGTCGTGCCTGCGCTAAACCCTAGTGATCACGGCCGGGCGGGGTAGTTCCTGCCGCAACCGATGTGATGGAGGACAACGTGGCGATCGTCCCGGAGCCAGCAGATCTCGTCAGCAAGATGGACGCGATGGCGCCGGCGACCGGCCCGGCGCCGCCGGTAGCGCGGAGCTACCAGGTACCCCAGGCCAGGCGCGGGGCCGGGAGTTCCGGCGGGGTCAGGAACGCGGGCGGCCCGGACAGGTCAAGGGCGCCCAGCGGCGACAGCGCCGCGGCGTCCCTGCGGGTAAGGGCGGGCAGGTTCCACTTCTCCTCGACGAGCTTCAGTACCGAGGTGTGGTCGAAGACGTCGGACAGCACGCAGTCCGGCCGCGCGTAGGGCGAGACGATGACGGCCGGAACCCGGATCCCATAGGTGTCGTACCGCAGCGGCCCGTCCACAAGCTGCTCGGCGTGCCGGACATAGCCGGGGAACAGCGGCTTGAGGATGCTGCGCAGCAGCGACGGATGCGCGACGAGGCTGCGGCCCGGCACGTCGTCCGGCGGCACGGCGGCCGGCGGCGCCACGTGGTCGTAGTACCCGCCGTGCTCGTCATAGGTCCAGATCAGCAGCGTGTGAGGCCAGCCGGGCCCGTGCAGCACGCGGCGGATGACCTCCGCCGCGAAGCTCTCGCCCTTGCTGATGTCCTGCGGGCTCTCCTCGGAGAACTCGCTGAAGTCCGGGTCGACGATGCTGAAGCCCGGCAGCGTGCCCGCATCCGCGTCGGCGAAGAACTGGTCGATGCTGTGGATGTGCGTCATGTACCTGGCGACGCCGAGCGGATAGACGTCGGCGGTGAACTGCAGGTCCCGCTGGAACTCGCGGGAGGCATGGCGGAACGGCTTGCCGAGCGACTGCAGATGATGCTTCGCGCGCCGCCGCTCGTACTGGACGTAGCGCCGGAATTTCGACTGATCGGCTGGCACCGGGTGGTAGTTCGCCCAGGAGATGCCGTGCGCGGTCAGCAGGTCCATGATGGTGCCCGCCCGCGGCCGGTCGAGCAGGTTCACCGGCAGGTCGTCGACCAGCCCGTTCGCGGTCCCGGCCAGGAGGAACCTGCGGTTCGGGAACGTGGGACCGAGGCACGAGCTGAACCAGCGGTCAGCGAGCGGGAACGTGCGGGCGAGGCCGTGGTAGAACGGCAGCTCCCGCTCGGTCCAGTAGCCCATCGGGACGTTCTTGTCGCCGGCCGGCACGACGCGCTCCGTCGCGGTGACGAAGCCGTCCATCTTGCCCTCGGCCCACTGCAGGTGGCTGGCGCACCAGCTCTGGCACGGCACCCCGGCGTGCTGGACGGTAGATCGCAGCGGGTACGCGCGCACCATCGCGGCGGACGCGTCCGGGTTCTCCGCGCAGGGCTGCCCGTCGTCGCCCGCGGGGAGCCCCTCGCCGCGGCCCAGCGTGCCGACGTAGTTGTCGAACGAGTGGTTCTCCATCATCAGCACGACGATGTGCCTGATCTCCGGGATCATGTCGGTGCCTGGCAGCCGGGACGGGTCCGGCCGCCGGCCCGGCCCGGCCGCCGGCTGCCGGCGTGATCGCCGGCGCACCCGCTTGCGGTCAATTTGCTCCCACATCGCTCGCGCAGGTACCCGCCGCAAGCGGCCGCAAACCGGATCAGCCCGCCGCGGGCTTGCGTGCGCCGGCCGGCTGGGCGAGCCACCGCACCCGCCAGATCACCGGCAGGCAGCATGCGGCAGCACCGCTCGCCAGGCCCGAGCCGGCCGCGAAGGCCAGCAGGTGCCCGGCACCGACCGCCGCCGCGACCGGGCCCACCACCGCCAGCCCGGCCGACCCGAGCAGGAAGGCGCCGGTCGCGTTCAACGCGGTGATCCGCGAGTACAGCGCCGCCGGTATCCGCTGCTGCATCGCCGTGGCCCAGAACGTGCCCGAGACCGCGATGCCAGCTCCCGCCAGGACCGCGGCCGCCGCTACGGCCGCGGCCGGAGCACGTACCGCGAGCGCGACGCACGGCAGCGGGACGGCCACCGTGCCGGCGACCGACACCAGCGCGGGCCGGGACGCGCGGCGGCCGACAAGCGCGAGGCTCATCGCCACCACGCCCGCCGCCTGTGCCCCGCCGATCAGGCCCCATGCGCGCGCACCGCCCATGTACTGCTGCGCCAGGACCGGGCCCAGCAGAATGTAGGGCGCGTAGGTGAGCAGGTTCAGCAGGCCCCACTGGAGGGTTGTCAGCCAGATCCAGCTGTGCGCCCCGAACGAAGCCCAGCCCTCCTTCAGGTCACCCCAGGCGGTACTGGCCCGCGGCGCGACCGCGGGGACGCGCAGCAGGCTCAGCGCGAGCACGCTCGCGCCGAAGGTGGCCGCGTCGGCGGCGATCACGGCCGCCGGACTGAGCACGGCTATCAGCACGCCGGCGAGGCCGGGACCGATCACCCTCGACCCGTTCTGCACGACGCCGAGCAGCGCGTTCGCGTCGTGCAGCCGCTCGGGCGGCGCGATGTCCGCCCGCAGTCCGCCGAGCGCGGGGGTGAAGAACGCCTCACCGGTCCCGCGCAGCGCACTCAGCACGACGAACGCCCAGACCGGCACCTGGCCCGCGACCAGGACGGCGGCGAGGATCGCCTGCACCGCCATCCGGCCGGCGTCGGTGCCGAGCATGACGTTCCTGCGCCCGAGCCAGTCCGCGAGCACTCCGCCGCCAACCATGAACAGCACCTGCGGCACCACGCCGGCCGCCATGACGTACCCGAGCTGAGTCGGTGTCCCGCCCCGGCCGAGCACCGCGAACGTGACGGCGATCGGCGCCATCGCCGACCCGAGCAGCGACGTCGCGTACCCCAGGTAGAACACCCGGAAATCGCGCACTCTGAATAGCGCAGTGCGTCCGCACGCTGATTTACTGCGGTAATTGTAAGTGACAACTTCCTTAGCCGTCATGATGAGCAGGCTGCTAGTATTGAATCGCTTAATTCAATACCCGCTAAGGTAAATCTGACCTGCGGAAAGTTTCCGCAGTAAATGCGCGGCCGTGGCGCCGTCAGCCGGAGTCCGATATTGTGACAGGGACCTCCAAGTGGCGAGTGCAGCCGTATTTACTGCGGCCGACAATGACGGGAGCCGATTGCATGAGCGCCGCCGCCGCGACGCGTGCAGCCCCGGTCGAGTACGCGGTCGCCGTCGATCGGTACCTGGCCGCGGCCGAGCTAGGCGACGCATCCCGGCGGGTGTACCGCATCTCGCTCACGAGCTGGGCATGGCCGCTCGTCGGCAGGCTGCCGCCGCGAGGTACCGGCAGGCGGCTCGCCAGGCCGCCGGTGGTGCCGCTGGCCGTGCTCGACCGCGCCGATGCAGCCCCGAAGCTCGCGGTCGCGGTCGCGCACCGGTCCAGGACTGCGCGAGCCCGCACCGTCAACCGCGAGCTTTCCGCCCTGCGCAGCGCCGTCGGGTGGTGGCTGCAGCACCGGTGGATCGACAGCGACCCGACGGCCGGGCTGCGGCAGCTCGGCCGTCAGCCGGCCGCGCTGCTCCCGCTCACGGGCGCACAGCGGGCGGCACTCTTCCAGGCCCCGGCCGGGCTGCGCGAGCACGCGCTGTGGCACCTGCTGCAGGACACCGGCGCCGCCGCCGACTTGCTGCTCGGCCTCGACGCGAGCGACATCGACCTGCACGGCCGACTGGTCAGGCCGCGCGCGGGCGAGCCGCTGCGGCTCGAGGCGGCGACCTCCGACCTGCTCGCGTGGCTGCTGGCCGGACGACGGGCCGGCCCGCTGTTCCTCACCAGCCGGCGCGCGCCCGCGGGCACGCGCCCGGCGGACGTGTGCCCGCTGACCGGCCGCGCCCGAATGTCGTACCGCCGGGCCGCGGAGATCTTCACCGGCTGGACCGCGCCGCTTGACCCGGCAGGCCAGGGCTGGACCCTGCACCAGCTGCGGCCGCCGAGTCTTATGCTGCCATCCGGCGAGTCCGCTACAGGCCGGACTGTGCTGCCAGCTCGAACGCTGTGAACGGCGTCGGCCCGACCTCGCCCACGGTCACCCTGGCGTCGGCCGGCGCGGCACGCTCGATGGCCACGCGGAACTCCTCCGCCTGGTCGGCGTTGTTCGCGCCGACGACCAGGAACCGCCACCGGCGCGTCACGGCGTAGCCTTCCGCGGCGAGCCGCTCGGCCAGCGCGACGGACTCACGATGCGAAGGCAGTTGCACGCGCACCTCATAGAGCGCGACGCCGGCTGCCAGCGACTCGCTCGTCTCCGCCGCGTCCAGGCGCGCTCGCTCGGCCGCGATCGACGCCTCGTCGGCCGGCAGCGGGACGTCTGCAGGCTCCCACTCCTCCTCGACCGGGTGCCAGCGATCGACCGAGACATCGGCGGCCATGCCATGGCCGGCGAGCAGGTCGGTGACCGCCTGCTGGGCCGCGGCCGCCGCGTCCTGAGTGTGGGTGTACAGGTAGACCAGCTGGGCGTCGTCGGACCCGAGCGCGACCCGGCCGCCGAGCCGCTCGCGCACCTCGTCCTCGACCTGATGCGCGCTGAGGGCCGCCACCGCCTGCCGGGCCATGCCTGCCTGGCGCAGGCGGACCATGACCCGCCAGTCGTTGCTGTCGGTAGCCGCTGCGCCGGTTACGCCGTTCTCGCCTGTCACGTGCGCGACTCTACTCCCGCCGCGGCACTGGCCAGGTCTGGCCTCCGCGCTGCCCGGTATGACACAGTGCGGCAATGACCACTGCGCGCACCACATCCGGCACCGTTTCAGGCCAGGTGGCCGACGGCGTCACCCGGTTCCTGGGCATTCCCTACGCGGCCAGTCCCGTGGGCCCGCGCCGGTTCCAGCCGCCTGCCCCGGCGCAGTCATGGGATGGCGTGCGCGAGTGCCGGGCCTTCGGGCCGACGCCGCCCAAGCCCGATTACGCCGCCCCCTTCGACGAACTTCTCGCCGAGCCAGACATCGAGGGGGATGGCTGGCTGAACCTGAACGTGTGGACGCCCGGCATGACCGGCTCCGCGCCGGTGCTGGTGTGGATCCACGGCGGTGCGTTCAGCAACGGCAACTCGGCAGTGCCGATGTACGACGGGCACAGCTTCGCCCGCGACGGCATGGTCCTGGTCAGCATCAACTACCGGCTCGGCGTCGACGGCTTCGCGCTGCTGCCGGACGCCCCGCCCAATCGCGGTCTGCTCGACCAGGTGGCTGCGCTGGAGTGGGTGCGCGACAACATCGCCGCGTTCGGCGGTGACCCGGCCAACGTGACGATCTTCGGCGAGTCGGCCGGGGCCATGAGCGTCGCCACCCTGCTCGGCATGCCGAGGGCGCGCGGCCTGTTCCACCGTGTCATCGCGCAGAGCGGCGCGGCCCAGGTCGGCGCCGACCCGGCCGACGCGCGCCTGGTCACGGGCGAGCTGAGCGCGGTGCTGGGTTTCGAGGCGACGGCGGCGAGCCTCGCGGCTCTCGACCTGGACGCGCTCGTGGCAGCGCAGGCAGCCGTCCGCGACGCCATGGCCGCCGCACCGGACCCGGCCCGCTACGGCCCCACGATCGTGGCCAACTCGATGGCGTTCGTCCCGGTCGTCGACGGCGACATCCTGCCGGTGCACCCGCTGGCGGCGCTGGCCGCCGGGCAGGGCGGCGGCATACCGCTGCTCACCGGGACCAACACCGAGGAGTTCCGGCTCTTCTTCGTGCCGCCAGGACTGGCCGCGATGGTCACCGACGAGTCGCTGCCCGGCTTCAGCGCGGCGCTCGGCATCGACCCGCAGGTGGCCGCGCTCTACCGGGCGAACCGGCCCGGCGCCAGCGCCGGCGACGTGCTCTGCGCCCTGGTCACCGACAAGTTCTTCCGGGTGCCGGCGTTCGCCGCGGCCCGGGCCAGGCTCGACGCTGGCGGGTCCGCGCAGACCTATCTGTACGAGTTCGGCTGGCGCAGCCCGGTGCTCGGCCTTGGCGCCGCGCACGCGATGGAGATCCCGTTCGTGTTCGACAATCTCGTGGCTGGCGCGGAGCTGCTGGGCGACGCAGCGCCCGCCGGCCTGGCCGCGGACATGCACGCGGCCTGGATCCGGTTCGCGACCACAGGAGATCCGGGCTGGAAGGCATTCGACTCCAGCTATCCGGTGATGACCTGGGACGGCGTGCGCGCCGAGGTCGTGGACGACCCACGCGGGGACGAGCGCGGCAGCTGGTCCGCGCGCGCTTAGCCGCCGTGGTCCGGGACCCAGGGCAGACTAGAGGGATGGAGCTGATCCCGCGCGAGTACGTGGCCCTGCCCGGCGGCGGGCTGAAGCGGGTCTACACGCTCCTCGCGGCCGACGGCAGCTCCGCGCTCGGTGATCACAGCGCCTGGCTCGCCAGCAGGGCGAACAGGTGCGCGTGCGGCAGCGTGTGCCTGGGGTCCGGCCAGACCTGCGGCGGCACCGAGTGCATCGCCAGGCTGACAGGCAGCTAACAAGAGTCCAGCCGCGACAAACAGCCTTTATCAGCATAAACTCTGCCTGAATCCCACGGACGACGGCGGGGTGGTCGATGGAAGCCGAGCTTGCCCTCATCGCGAGCCTGCGCAAGGCGGTGGCGGCACTGCCGGACGACCTCGTGCTGCGGCTGCATCTGGCCGGCCGGCTGCTGGCGGCCGGGCTGCGGGCCGAGGCCGTCGGCCAGCTGGCAGCCGTGCTGCGGGCCGACCCGGCCTGCGACGCCGCGCTGACCATGCTCGCCGGACTTGACCTGGCCGGGTCAGCACGGGCCGCCGTTCCCTCCGGCGCGGACTCCCCCGCGGCGCCCGCGGACGAGGAGCCCGGATCATCGCCCGGCGCTGACGCCGGCTCCTTCGACTGGTCAAGCGCCGAGGCCGATCTCGGCGACGTCCTGCCGCCGATGTTCGTGACGCCGGACGGACGCGCGGACGGACGCGCGGACGGACGCGCGGACGCCGCCCAGCCCGGCATGGCCGCCGGCGCCGGGCGGCCGGTGCTCCGGCTGGCGGATGTGGCGGGGCTGGCTGAGGTCAAGGCGCGGCTGGAGGCGGCCTTCCTGGCCCCGCTGCGCAACCCGGAGCTGCGCCGGCTCTACGGCAAGAGCCTGCGCGGCGGCCTCCTGCTCTACGGCCCGCCCGGCTGCGGCAAGACGTTCATCGCGCGCGCAGTGGCCGGCGAGGTCGGCGCGCATTTCCTGACCGTCTCGCTCGCCGACATAGCGGACATGTACGCAGGGCAGAGCGAGCGGAACGTCAGGGAGCTGTTCGAGACGGCGCGCGGCGCGGCACCGTGCGTCCTGTTCCTCGACGAGGTCGACGCGATCGGGCAGAAGCGCAGCCAGCTGCGCAGCACCACGATGCGCAGCGCGGTGAACCAGCTGCTGCTCGAGCTCGATGCCGTCAGCGGCGGCAACGACGGGGTCTTCGTGCTGGCCGCCACCAACCATCCCTGGGACGTGGATGGCGCGCTGCGGCGTCCCGGCAGGCTGGACCGCACCCTGCTCGTGCTGCCGCCGGACGGGCCCGCCAGGGAGGCGGTGTTCAGGTTCCACCTCTCCGGGCGGCCGGTCGCCGGAATCGAGCTGGGTGCGCTCGCGAGCCGGACGGACGGCTACTCGGCCGCGGACATCGCGCACGTCTGCGAGTCAGCGGCCGAGATCGCCCTGCTCGACGCCGCGAGATCCGGAGCGGTCCGGATGATCCGCCAGGACGACCTGGTCGCCGCTGCCGGACAGGTCCGCCCGTCGCTTGCGGGCTGGTTCGAGTCGGCCAGGAACGTGGCGCTGTTCGCGAACGAGGGCGGCGACTACGACGACCTCGCGGACTACCTCAGGCAGCGCAGGCTGCTGTGATCCGCGGCGATCGCTGGTGACGGCGGATCTCGGCCGGGCGGCGGCCATGATCGAGCTCGGCCGGTTCGCGGCCGCGATCGGGCTGCTCGGGCACGTGCTCGCCGCCGAGCCGGACAGCGGCCGCGGCTGGTGCCTGCTCGCTCGCGCGCAGCTGGGCGCCGGCCGCCCGGCGGACGCGCTGGCCTCGGCCCGCCGGGCGGCCGTGCTTGATCCCGCGGACGACTGGCCAGGCCGGCTGGCCAGCACCGCCCTGGTCACGCTCGGCCGCCACGCCGATGCCGTAGCGGCCGCCGCGCAGTCACGCCGGACTGCACCGCAGCACTGGCGCCCGCACGTGTGCCTGGCGCAGGCGGCGGCCGCGGCCGGGCAGCACGAGGTCGCCGCGGAGGCAGCCGCGCAGGCGCTGGCCCTGGCGCCGGAGGAGCCGGATGTGCATGTCACGGCGGGGAAGGCGGCGCTGGGCCGCGGCGACCTGAGGACTGCCGCGGCCTGCCAGCGCGCGGCGCTGGCGCTCGAGCCCGGCCATGCCGGGGCGCTGAACGAACTCGGCTTGATCAGCCTGGGCGCGCGGGATCCGGCCGCCGCGGCGTGCTACTTCGCGCAGGCCGCGCGCGCTGCGCCCGCGAGCGCCGTGTTCGGCCGGAATGCGGAGGTCGCGCTGGCACGGACGGTGATCTCGGTCGCGCGCCTGGCCGCCATGCTCGGCGTGCTCGCGGCGAGCGCGGTCGCGCTCGGAGTACGGCGGTATGAGCTGGTGATTGTGCTTCCGGCCGGCTGCGCCGGAGTCGTCACCTGGCGGCTGGTGGCCACGATACAGAAGCTGCCTGGCCCTGCCCGCCGGCGGCTGCGGTGGCTCGTGCACGCCAGCGGCGTGCGGGCCCGCCGCCGCACCGTGCGCGGGGCGGCAGGGTGACGCGTCCTGCCGACGGCGGGCGCTGCCAGCCCGGATCGCGGGCAGCAAGCACCGCAGCGCTGGCGCCCTAGCGGCGTGCGTGCGCCAAGTCGGCGGTCGTGCGCGTCACCCACCCGAGACCGGCCAGGTCAGGCGGCGCACTCCCGGCAGACAAGCTGACCACCGCGAGTTTCAGCAAGCTGACTGCGGTGGTGCACCAGGAAGCAGCTCGAGCAGGTGAACTCGTCCGCCTGCCGCGGTATCACCCGGAACGAGAGCTCCTCGTTCGAAAGGTCAGCCCCCGGCAGTTCCAGTGACTCGGCGATGTCATCGGGGTCGATGTCAATCGCCGTCGAGGACTTGTCCATCCGCCTGGCCTGCAGCTCCTGCAGGCTGTCCTCGGTGACGTCGTCGTCTGTCTTCCTCGGGCTGTCGTAATCGGTAGCCATCTCGGCTCTAACCCCTCCATCTTCACTAACCCGTCCGCGCGCTTGTAACGCTCGGGAGGGCTCGGTTGTGCCCGAATCCGGCGGGGAATTCTGCCACGTCCGGGCGCGCCGTACACCTACCAGGCCCAGGCTCACGCTGCGTGTCGGCGCAGCGCGGCTGGATTTGCCGCCGTACCGGGGCATTCTTGCCCCGCGTGGCGCATCCACTCCCCCGCGAGCGTGCCTACCAGCGAGTAACTTAGCTCATTCGGCGTACTGGTTCGGACAAAAGTGCGTATGGTACGAACCGCACATCCGGTGCCACAGCGTACGACCCTGTCCGGAGCCCGGCCATGCCACATCAAGCGCCGCTGCAGCCCGGCGACCCGCGCAGGGTCGGCCGGTACCGGCTCGCGGGGCGGATAACGGGCATCCCGGCCGACGGCCCCATCTTCCTCGGCAGCGGGCCGGACGGGACCGAGGTCACGATCTCCGTGCTGCACAGCGAGTGGACGCAGGACGGCGCCGCCCGTGACCGGTTCGCCGCCGAGGCGGCGGTGGCCAAGCGCGTGCCGCCCTTCTGCGCCGCCAGGATCCTGGATGCGGGCCTGGACGGCGGCGACGCCTTCCTCGTGAGCGAGCACGTGCCTGGCCCGTCTTTGCTGGAGGTGGTGACCGGCGAGGGGACGCTCGCGGGCGACGAGCTCGGGCGGGTCGCGATCGGCATGGCCACCGGGCTCGCCTCGGTGCACCTGGCCGGGCTTGTGCACGGCAATTTCGGGCCCGAGTACGTGATCATGACCTCGACGGGCCCGCGGGTCGTGGAATTCGGCATAACGCCGCCGTACGGGGCCGCGACCCCGTCGGCCGACATGCTCGCCTGGGGGCAGACCGTGATGTTCGCCGCCGCCGGGCGGCCGGCCACGGCCATGGCCGACCTCGAGGTACTGCCCGGCTACGTGCGTGAGCTGGTGCTGGACTGCCTCGACCCCGATCCGGCCGCGCGGCCCTCGGCCCGGGCCGCGGTGCTGGCGCTGATCGGCGAGGAAGAGGTGCCCGCCGGCGTGCTCGCCGAGGGCTCGCGGCGGGCCGCGCCAGACGGCGAGTTCATGCCGCCGGCGGCCAGCGCCGGTCTCGCACCGGTCCCGGCCGGCGGAGCGGACCACCGGCAGGCCGCCAGGGCCGGCCACCACCCGGCGCAGCACACGTCCGCAGGCCGGGCCACCCGCACGGCAGGTCGGCCGCCCGCTGCGGGGCCGGGGCATGGGCCCGGCGCCGGCGGGCACGGCCACGGACCAGGCGCCGGACAACGGCAGGCGGCGGGTACCGGGCGAGGGCCGGACCGCCCGCCGTCGGCCGCCGACAGCGGGCCGAGGCAGGCCAGCCGGCATTCGCGCACCGGGGCCGAAGTCGCGCCCGTGCGCCGGCCGGCCGCCGGCGGGGCCGGCGAGCACCGGCCGCGCCGCACCGGGCTGCGCGCGGGCCTCGTGGTGACGGCGGCGGTCGTGATCATCGCGGTCATCGTGGTCGTCGCGGTGCGGATGCTCGGCGGCCACGGCTCCGCGCCGCAGCCGATCGGGGCGAAGAGCACGCGCGGGGTCAGCCTGCAGACACCGGTCACGACCCCGGCTGCCAGCCCGGCACCCGTGGTCACGACGCCCGCTGACTTCGGCGGCGGGTGGTCCGGCGAGGTCGAGCAGCCGCCGAACGACACCTATCACGTCGCGCTGACGCTGCACCGCGGCAGTCAGGCCGGCAGCGTCTCCTATCAGACCGCTGGCGTGAAGCCCTTCAGCTGCGTGCTGAGCCTGACCGCGGCGACACGGCAGAAGCTGACCTTCAGCGAGGGCGCGCAGGGCAACTGCACGGCCGGCACCGTCACCCTGCGGCTCACCGGCGGCAGTTCAGCCGCATACACCTTCCGCGGCGGCGGCTTCGTCGCCACCGGCAGCCTGAGCCGCGGCTAGCCGGCCGCGCCGACCAGCTCGACGAGCGCGTCGTGCAGCTCGGTGAACTGGCCCGGGCCGGCGGCGATCGTCATGGCCGCTCCCGCCGCGCCCCCGTGCAGGCCGCCCACGATCGCGCCCGCCTCGCGCGCGACCAGTCCGCCCGCGGCGACATCCCAGGCGTGCACGCCGCTCTCGAAGTAGGCATCGAGCATGCCTTCGGCCACCCCGCACAGGTCGAGCGCGGCCGACCCGGCCCGCCGGATGTCGCGGATCCGGGGCAGCAGCCGGGCAGCGACCGCGCCCTGGGCCGCTCGCTCGTCGGCCAGGTAGCTGAACCCGGTCGCGACGAGCGCGCGCCGCAACGGCACGCCGGAGTTGCACGCGAGCCGCCGCGGCCGCTGCTCCCAGCCCGAGTGCAGCCAGGCCCCGCCGTCCAGCGTCGCGATGTAGGTGGCACGCCGCAGCGGTGCGCACACCACGCCCGACACCACCGTCCCGGCCACCTCGGCGGCGATGCTCACCGACCAGTCAGGCAGTCCGTACAGGTAGTTCACGGTGCCGTCCAGCGGGTCGACTATCCACCGGACCATGCCGCCTCCGGTCTGGCCGCCTTCCTCGCCGAGGATCGCGTCACCCGGCCGCTCCGCGAGGATCCGGCGCCGGATCAGGGCCTCCGACGCCCGGTCCATCTCCGTGACCACGTCGGTCGGGCTGGACTTGGTCTGCACGACGCGCGCGGCACCGTGCCTGCTCTGCAGCAGCCCGGCAGCCTCCTCGGCCACCGCGCGGGCCAGCTCCGCCAGACCGGACACGTCCGGGCCGGTCGCCGCCGGGCCCGTCATCGGGCCGCCGGACCGGGCCGGGCGGCACCCTGACCGCAGCATCCGGCCGGGCAGCTGTCCTGGCCCGGGCCGAGCACGCCGAGCGACAGCGGCGCGGTGCCGTCCAGCCGCTCGCGCACCAGCTCGGTGATCATCGAGACGAACCTCGGGCCGGTGCCGGGAGTGGCCGCGCGGGCGAAGGCCAGTCCGGCGCCCGCCGCGGCCCGCGCGGCCTCCACGTCGAGGTCGAACCTGACCTCCATGTGGTCGCTGACGAACCCGATCGGCGACACGACTACCCCGGTCGAGCCGGCCGCGGCCAGCCCGGCGATGCAGTCGCTGACATCGGGCTCAAGCCAGGGCTGCGCGGGCGGTCCGCTGCGGCTCGAGTACGCGAGGTGCCAGGGCCGCTGGTAGCCGGCCGCGGCCGCGACCAGCCGCGCGGCCTCCGCGAGCTGAGCCGGGTAGGCGTTTCCGGCCGGCCCGCTCGCCGCCGACATGCCGGCCGGGATGCTGTGCGCGGTGAAGACCAGGTCCCAGCCGGCGGTCGGCAGCGTGCTCGCCGCCTGCGCGACGGCGGCGGCGTGCGGCTCGATGAAGCCGGGGTGGTTGAAGAACTGGCGGAGCTTGCCGATCCGGGGCGCGTCCGCCCCGACGGCAGCGCGGGCACGCGCTATGTCGTCCAGGTACTGCCGGCAGCTCGAGTAGGAACTGTAGGCCGACGTGACGAACGCCAGCGCATCCCGCACGCCGTCGGCGGCCATCCGCGCGACGGTGTCGGTGAGGTAGGGCTCCCAGTTCCGGTTGCCCCAGTACACCGGCAGGCCGATGCCGCTGGCCTGAAAGTCCTTCTCGATCGCGGCAGCCAGGTCCCGGCACTGCTGGTTGATCGGGCTGACGCCGCCGAACGCGTAGTAGTGCTCGGCGACCTGCTCCAGCCGCTCTGGCGGCACGTTGCGTCCCGCCGTCACGTTGCGCAGGAACGGCAGCACGTCCTGCGGGCCCTCGGGACCGCCGAAGGACAGCAGCAGGAACGCGTCGTAGCGGGCCATACCTCCATCCAACCAGGAGGCGGCGGGTGACACAGACGGCCGCGGAGCACCGGCCCCGGCTAGCGGCCGCCGGCCGCTAGCTGTAGTCGGCGGCGTACTCGGCGGCGAGCGCGAGCACCTCGTTCACGTACCAGTCCGCGTGGTTGTAGTCGAAAATCGCGCGGTACAGGGACTTGCCGCCCGCCGCGGCACCGTTGGCGCACAGCAGCCGCGCCGCCGACGGCACCGCGTCATAGGGGTTGAGGATGTTCGGCGGCCCCGTGTCGCCGAACCCGTCGATGCCCCAGGCTGCCCATGTCGACGGCAGGAACTGCATGGGCCCCATGGCGCCCGCGCTGGACGGCCCGACGTTGGTACCGTCAGCGCTCTCGATCTGGCCTATCGCCGCGAGAACCGTCCACGACAGGCCGGGACAGTACTGCGCGGCCGACGCCTTGAACAGCTGCAGGTAGCTGGCGGGCCTGCTGCCCGGGGCGACCGCGGCGACCGGCAGCGCGCGGCTGCGCAGAACCTCGATCCGGCCGCCCGGGCCGAGGATCTTGGACACCTGCCTTGTCAGCGTCGGCAGGCTGACGCCAGGCGCGCTGATGAGGCCGGCGACCTGGCGGACCAGGCCGAGCTTGCGCGATGTCTGGAGGTTCACCAGCAGGTCGACGCCGGACAGCCCGAGCCGCGCCGACATGCCGTACCGCAGGACCTGCGAGCTCGCGCCCGTGAGCTGGTAGCTCGTGCCCGAGTGCAGCCCGAGCCTGCTGGCCGCGCTCTGCCCGGCGACGAACTCGCCCTGCGTCAGGGCCGCCCAGAAGGACTCGCTGGACGCGGTCGCCAGCGGCACCCAGGACCGGAACGTGGCCGGGTTGACGCCGATGACGCTGACCTTCCGGCCGCCCGCGGTGATCTCGGCGCCGTCGAAGCTGATCATGTCGCGGACGCCGGTGATCTTCCTGAGCCGCGCGGTCTGCGCCCTGGTCAGGCCCTTGGGCGCGACGATCAGCAGGTCCGGCAGGATGATCTGGCGGAACGCGCCGGCCTGCGCCGCGCGCTGCCCTGAGCTGCGCGAGTCCTGTCCTGCCTCGGCCGGGACCACCGCCGGCCGTGCCGCCGTGGCCGGGGCCGCCCGTGCGGCCGGGGCCGCGGGCTGCGCTGGCCGGGCGGGATCGGCCGGACCCGCCCTCGCGGCGGGCACCGCGGGCCTGCCGGGAAACCTGGCCGCCGCGGCCGGGACCCCGGTGTGCACCGCGAGGCCGAGCACCGCGACGGCCCCCACCGCCGCCATCCGCTTGCCGGCGGGCAGGCTGCCGCCGGTCAGGCGGCGGACGGGCGCGACGAAATGCACGGCCCGCCGGTAGCGGCGTCGTCCCATGGCGACTACAACCCTAACCGCGGGTCCGGCGCTGGAGAAGAAGCCGGCCCGCTAATAACTGCCGAACGCACGGTGACGCTCAGTGATGGGCGCAGGTAGCTATCGGTATCTGCTCGTCTAGGCAGGTACTGTCTTGGCGGAGGCACAGCTCACTCATGACGCAGGCGCAGACCGCGGTAGCCGCGGACCAACCGGATCGTCCCGCTGCTTCGGATGGGAACGGCTACCTGCACCTGCTGCGGCTTCCCGGTGCGGCGCGGTTCTGTCTGGCGGCAGCAATCGGGCGCACACCCATGGCCATGTTCGGCCTCGGCAGCGTGCTCTTGCTGCGCGCCACGACCGGCCAGTACGGACTCGCCGGCACCGTGGCCGGGGCCGGCTCCATCGGCTACGCGGTCTGCGCACCGCGCATCGCCAGGCTCGCCGACCGGGCCGGGCAGCGGCGGGTGCTCCGGCCGCTGGTCGCGTTCTTCGCGGTCGGCACCGTCGTGTTCGTCACCTGCGCCCAGCTGCGGGCTCCGGTGTGGGCGCTGGTCGTCACGGGCACGCTCGCAGGATCGTCGATGCCGTCGCTCGGCTCGATGGTCCGGGCGAGGTGGAGCCACCTGCTCGCAGGCTCCCCGCTGCTGCACTCGGCGTTCGCGCTCGAGTCCGTCGCCGACGAGATGATCTTCGTGGCTGGTCCGGCGGTGGTGACGCTGCTGGCCACCAAGGTCCTGCCCGCGGCCGGGGTACTCGTCGCCATGCTCGTCTGCCTGGCCGGGACGCTGCTGTTCGCCGCCCAGCGCAGCACCGAGCCGCCGCTCGCGGCGCCGGATGCCGCCGTGCACCAGCGCGGGCGCAGCCTGCCCGCCGCCGGCCTGCTGACGCTCGTGCCGGGCTATCTCTTCCTCGGCGCGATGTTCGCCTCGATCGATCTGAGCACCGTCGACTTCGCCCAGATCGAGGGCTACAAGCCGGTGGCGGGCTTCATCCTGGGCACGTACGCGCTGGGCAGCGCCATCGGCGGCCTGTGGTACGGCTCGCGGACCTGGCGGGCACCGCTGGAACGGCGGTTCCTGATCACGCTCGCGCTGACCGTGGCCGGGGTGGGCACGTTCTGGGCACAGCCGTCGCTGCTCACGCTGGACGTCAGCATGCTGGCGGCCGGCCTCACGATCTCTCCGACCCTCATCGCCGGCTTCGCCCTGACCGAGCGCCAGGCCCCGGAACCGCGCCGGACCGAGGCCATGACGTGGCTGTCCTCGGCGATCTCGGTCGGCGTCGCCATCGGATCGGCCGCCTCGGGACACCTGGTGGACGCGGCCGGGCCGCGGCCCGGATTCGCCCTCGCGGCGGGGTGCGGCGTGCTCGCCGTCACTGCCTGCCTTGTGGGACACAGAAGGCTGCGTGCGACGGGTGGTGCGGGAGCGGCACAATGGGGCGATGCAACCTCGTAGCGACCCAGTGCTGGCGTCCGGTCGATGGCGCAACTGGGCAGGCAACGTCAGCGCCGAGCCCCGCCGTGTCGCGGAGCCCGGTTCCACCGAGGACGTAGCGGCTGAGGTCGGCCGGGCCGCGGCGGACGGCCAGCGGATCCGGATGACCGGCAGCGGCCACTCCTTCACGCCCGCCGCGGTCACCGACGGCGTGCTGCTGCGGCCGGGCAGGCTGACCGCCGTGCGGTCGATCGATCACGCGGCCGGCCGGGTCACGGTCGAGGCGGGCTGCCCCCTGCACGTGCTGAACGAGACGCTGCTCGCGCACGGGCTGTCGCTGGCCAACATGGGCGACATCCAGGTGCAGACCGTGTCGGGCGCGACCCAGACGGGGACCCACGGGACCGGCCGCGACCTCGGCGGCATGGCCGCCCAGATCGCCGCGCTGGAGCTGGTGCTCGCCGACGGGCGCGTCGTGACAGTGTCAGCAGACTCCCCTGCGGGCGGCGTCGAGCTGCCGGCCGGCCTCGGCGACGGCCTGTTCGACGCGGCCAGGGTCGGGCTGGGCGCGCTGGGCATCGTGACCGCCGTGACGTTCAGCGTCGGGCCCGCGTTCCTGCTGCAGGCCCGCGAGGAGCCCATGAGCTGGTCGCGGGTCATGAGCGAGCTGGACGAGCTGACCGCCGACAACGAGCACTTCGAGTTCTACTGGTTCCCGCACAGCGAGGGCTGCCTCACCAAGCGCAACAACCGGGTCGCGGGCCCCGCGAGCCCGCTGCCGCGCTGGCGGTACCTGCTCGACGACGAGTTCCTGTCGAACACGCTGTTCGGCCTCACCTGCCGCCTCGGCCGGCGGGTGCCGGCCGCGATCCCGACCGTGAACTCCGTGGCCGCGAGGGCACTCGGCGCGCGCACGTACACCGACGCGGCGTACCGGGTATATACCAGCCCCCGCCGGGTGCGGTTCAAGGAGGAGGAGTACGCGGTGCCGCGAGCCGCGCTGTCGGATGTGCTCGGCGAGATCAAGTCGCTGTTCCAGCGGCGGGACTGGCGCATCAGCTTCCCGATCGAGGTCCGCGTCGCCCCGCCAGACGACCTGTGGCTCTCGACTGCGTTCAAGCGAGACAGCGCGTACATCGCCATTCACGTATTCCATTCCGCGCCGCACGAGGCGTACTTCACCGAGGTCGAGGCGATCATGACCGCGGTCGGCGGCCGGCCGCACTGGGGCAAGATGCACACCAGGGACGCCGATTACCTGTCCGGCGTGTACCCGCGGCACCGGGACTTCGTGGCCCTGCGCGATGCCCTTGACCCGGAGCGCCGGTTCGGCAACGAATACCTGACCCGGGTGCTCGGCTCCTGAGGCGGCACGCGCCGCCGCGGGCGGCTGAGAGACAATCGAGGGGTGCGATTCCTTACTCAGCCAGCTCATGACCTTGCCTACAGCGACGTCTTCCTGGTCCCGAACCGCTCCGCGATCGGGTCACGGCTCGACGTGGACCTGACGGCCAGGGACGGCAGCGGCGCCACGATTCCCGTCGTGGTCGCGAACATGACCGCCGTGGCGGGCCGCCGGATGGCCGAGACCGTGGCGCGCCGCGGAGCCATCGCGGTCCTGCCGCAGGACATTCCGGTCGACGTCGTCGCCGAGGTGATCGAGTGGGTCAAGTCGCGCGATCTGGTACACGACACGCCGCTGACCCTGCGCCCGACCGACACGACCGGGCACGCGCTGAGCCTGCTGCCCAAGCGGGCGCACGGGGCGATCATCGTGCTGGACGCCGCGAGCCGGCCGATGGGCGTCGTGACCGAGACCGACTGCAACGGCGTGGACCGCTTCACCCAGCTTGACCAGGTCATGTCGACCGAGGTGCTCACGCTGCCCGCGGGCACCGACCCCGAGCGCGCGTTCGCGCTGCTGCACGACGGCCGGCACCGGCTGGCGCCCGTCGTCGACTCCGATGGCCGCTGCGTCGGGATCATGACCAGGACCGGCGCGCTGCGCGCCACGCTCTATCAGCCGGCCACCGATGGCCGCGGGCGGCTGCGGATAGCCGCGGCCCTCGGCATCAACGGCGACGTGGCAGGCAAGGCCAAGCTGCTGCTCGATGCCGGCGCCGACCTGCTGGTCGTGGACACCGCGCACGGCCATCAGGACAAGATGCTCGGCGCGCTGCGATCGGTCCGGGACCTGAGCCCGGAGGTACCAGTCGTCGCCGGCAACGTCGTGACCACCGAGGGCGTCGCCGAGCTCGTCGAGGCGGGCGCCGACATCATCAAGGTCGGCGTCGGGCCCGGGGCGATGTGCACCACCCGGATGATGACGGCCGTCGGCCGTCCGCAGTTCACGGCCGTGCTGGAGTGCGCGGCCGAGGCCCGCAGGCTGGGCAAGCACGTCTGGGCCGACGGGGGCGTCCGGTATCCGCGCGACGTCGCGCTCGCGCTCGCGGCGGGCGCGTCGGCGGTGATGATCGGCTCCTGGTTCGCCGGCACCTGCGAGTCACCGGGCGACGTGTTCCGCGATGCCGACGGGCGCCTTTACAAGGAGAGCTTCGGCATGGCGTCGGCCCGCGCGGTCCGGCTCCGGGCCGCGGCGGACTCGGCGTTCGACCGGGCCCGCAAGGAACTGTTCGAGGAGGGCATCTCCACCTCGCGGATGTATCTGGACCCGCACCGGCCCGGCGTCGAGGATCTGCTGGACGCGATCACGGCAGGGCTGCGCAGCTCGTGCACCTACGCAGGCGCGGACAACCTCGACGGCTTCCACGACCGGGCGGTGGTCGGCATCCAGGGCGCGGCCGGGTACGCCGAGGGCAAGCCGCTGCCGGCCGGCTGGTGATCCCGTTAGCGTCGTGCAGATCGATGGCAGCACTTAAGCTGATTTAGTGCGCCCTGCCTCCCGACTGCTGACCGTCGCGGCCGCAGCAGGCGTGGCGGCGGCCGGCCTGATCGCCGTCGTCCCGTCGGCCCGTGCGGCAGGCACGGCGGCCGCGGCGGCGAGCGCCGCTGCCCGTCCCGCGAGAGTCACCGCCGCCGCCGCGGAGCTGACAGACGCGACGTCGGGCAAGACGATGTGGGTCAGGAACATGAACGTCAGGCGGCCGATCGCGAGCATAACCAAGGTGATGACCGCGCTGGTCGTCCTCGACGCCGGCCAGCTCAACCGCAAGATCAGGGTGACGCAGGCGGCCGAGGACTACGGCCTGGCGTACGAGCCGACCGAGGCGGGGCTGCGCCCCGGTGACGTCCTCACCACCCGCCAGCTGCTGGAGGGCATGCTGCTGCCGTCGGGCAGCGACGCCGCCTACCTGCTGGCGACCACGTACGGCCCCGGCTGGCACGCGTTCGTGCGGAAGATGAACTCCGCCGCGCGCCGGCTCGGCATGACCAGGACGCACTTCGCGAACTTCGACGGCCTGCCGTGGCCCTCGGAGCACAGCACGTACTCCACCGCGCACGACCTGATGCTGCTGGCCGCCGCCGCGATGAAGCACGCGCCATTCCGGCAGATCGTCCGGCAGCGCACGCACTGGCTCGGGGCGACGAGCCAGCATCAGCAGTACTACTGGTCCAGCACCAACCTGCTGCTGCGCAGCTACCGCGGCGCCGCCGGGATCAAGACCGGGTACACGGCGGGCGCGGGCTACTGCCTGCTATTCGCGGCGGTCCGGAACGGGACCGAGCTCATCGGTGTCGTCCTGGACAGCACGCGGACCAGCCCGCAGACCAGGTTCACGGCGGCCGCGCGGCTGCTGACCTGGGGATTCGGGATCGTGAAGCCGGCTTAGGCCAGGATGTCGGGCGTCACGGCCTGCTGGCCGCCGCCGACCAGCGCGGCGGCGGCGCCCCACCGGCCGATCCGGTCGATCAGCTCCCGCGGCGCTGCCGTCTCCGCGTGCCCGTAGCCGGGCACGATCCAGAGCTCCTTGGGCTGGTTCGCGGCCTCGAAGAGCTGCTCGGCGTGATCCACGGGGAAGTACTCGTCCTTGTCGCCGTGCACGATCAGCAGCGGCGTCGGCGCGATCTTGGCCGCGGCGTCCGCCGGCGGCACCGGCACCGGGTCCCACCGGCCGCCGGAGATCCGGGTGTGCAGCAGCGTCTGCGCGATCAGCCGGCCGATCCGCCGCTCCACTGCCCAGTGAACCTTGCGCATGGCCAGCGTGCCGCGGAAGTACCACCGGCCCGGCCCGCTGACGGACACGACCGCGTCGACCCCGCCGATCAGGCCGCCGTGCCGCAGCACGATCGAGGCCCCCATCGAGAATCCGACCGTGACGACCCGTGCGTAGCCCAGCTCCCGCGCATAGCGCACGGCCACGTCGAGATCCAGAATCTCCTTGTCGCCGAGCGTGGACCGGCCGCCGGACCGACCGTGACCACGGAAATCGAAGGCGATGACGCCGCCGACGCGGTTCAGCCGCCGCATCACCTGCCAGATCGCGTTCTGGCCCCAGTGCAGGGTGAATCCGTGTGCCACGACGAAGGCCAGCTCGCTGCCCCCCGCCACGTGCACCGCGTCGATCGGCACCCCGTCGTCGGTAACCAGGGTGACGGCCTTGGGCACGGGTGTCGTCATGTCCTCAATTCTGCGGGACGTCGGGCACCAGGCTGGCCCGGGCTCTTCCGCCGCCCGTCGCAGTGCGGCAGTCTGGTGCATGCCTCGCATTCCCGTTACCCCGCCGGAGGGTGCTCCATGCCGCTGCTCGACCAGCTCGTCGCCGCGATCAAATCGGCCCAGATTGAGGTAATTGACCTGACTGCCCGGCTTGAGAGCAGCACGCCGATCATCCAGCTGCCGCCGCCGTTCGGGAACACGGTGCCGTTCAGCCTGGCGGAGATCAGCCGGTACGACGACCGCGGCCCCGGCTGGTACTGGAACAACATCGTCACCGGCGAGCACACCGGCACGCACTTCGACGCCCCGGTGCACTGGATCACCGGCAAGGACGGCCTGGACGTCGCGCAGGTGCCGGCGGCCAGCCTGGTCGCGCCCGCGGTCGTGCTGGACTTCACCGAGCAGGCCGCGAAGGACCCTGACTTCCTGCTGGAGCCCGAGCACATCCAGCGGTGGAGCGCGGAGCACGGGCCGCTGCCCGAGGGCGGCTGGCTGCTGTACCGGACTGGCTGGGATGCGCGGTCGGGCAGCCAGGCCGAGTTCCTCAACGCGAGCGAGACCGGCCCGCACACGCCGGGCGTCTCGGTCGAGTGCGCCCGCTGGCTCGCGGAGGAAGCACCGGTCATGGGCTTCGGCGTGGAGACCGTGGGCACCGACGCGGGCACCGCGCACTCATTCGACCCGCCGTTCCCCTGCCACGCCGCGCTCCTCGGAGCCGGCAAGTACGGGCTGACCCAGCTGCAGAACCTGGCCAGGCTGCCCGCGACCGGCGCGGTCGTGATCGCGGGGCCGCTGCCCATCGTCGGCGGCTCCGGCAGCCCCGCACGAGTGCTGGCGCTGGTCGAGCGGTCCTGATGCTCGTTCACGATGCCGTCGCGGCCGCGCTGGCCGACCTCGGGGCCGACACCGTGTTCGGCGTCGTCGGCAGCGGGAACTTCATGGTCACGAATGCACTGATAGAGCGCGGCGCCAGGTTCGTGGCCGCGCGGCACGAGAACGGTGCGGCCTGCATGGCCGACGGGTGGTCGCGCAGCACCGGCCGCCCCGCAATCCTGTCCGTGCACCAGGGGCCCGGCATCACGAACGCACTGACCGGGATCACGGAGGCCGCCAAGAGCCGCACGCCGCTGCTGGTGCTGGCCGCGGACGTCAGCGCCTCGGCGGTGCAGTCCAACTTCAAGATCGGGGTCGAGGCGCTGACGAAGGCCGTCGGGGCCACCCCGGCAGTGCTGCACTCCGCGAGCCTGGCCATCGACGACGCGGTCCGCGCCTACCTGACGGCGGCGCAGGAACGCCGCACCGTGGTGCTCGCCATGCCCCTCGATGTGCAGGCGGCCCAGTGCGCGTGGCCGGCCGGCGGCCCGGCCCGGCCGGCCGCCGCCGAGCCCCCGGCGGCGCCGCAGCGGCAGCTCGAGACCCTCGCCGCGGCGCTGCGCGCGGCGCAGCGCCCGGTGTTCGTCGCGGGCCGGGGTGCGCGCAGCGGCGGCGCGCGGCAGGCGCTCGAGCAGCTTGCCGGTCAGTGCGGCGCGCTGCTCGCCACGTCGGCCGCCGCCAAGGGCCTGTTCCGCGGCAGCCCGTGGGACCTGGATGTCAGCGGCGGCTTCGCCTCCCCGCTCGCGGCCGAGCTGCTCGGCGGCGCCGACCTGGTCGTGGCCTGGGGCTGCTCGCTCGGCATGTGGACGACCAGGCACGGCTCCCTCATCGGCCAGGGCGCGACCGTCGCCCAGGTAGACATCGAGCCGGGCGCGATCGGGGCGCACCGGCGCGTGCACGTCGGCGTCGCCGGAGACGTCACGCAGGTAGCCGAGGCGGTCGCGGCGCTGCTCGAGCCCGCCGCGGACGGCGAGCCGGCCGGCTACCGCTCGGACGCGCTCCGCGAGCGGCTGGCGGCCGGGATACGCTGGCGTGACGTTCCCTATGAGGACGACGGGGACGACCAGCACATCGACCCGCGCACGCTCACGATCGCGCTCGACGACATGCTGCCCTCCGAGCGCCTGGTGGCGATCGACTCCGGCAACTTCATGGGCTACCCGAGCATGTTCCTGTCGGTGCCCGATTACGAGGGGTTCTGCTTCACGCAGGCCTATCAGTCGATCGGCCTCGGGCTCGCGTCCGCGATCGGCGCGGCGATCGCGCGGCCGGACCGGCTGACGGTCGCGGCGCTCGGCGACGGCGGCGCGCTGATGGGGATCAGCGAGCTGGAGACCGCGGTCCGGCTCGGGCTGCCGCTGGTCGTGGTCGTGTACGACGACGAGGCGTACGGGGCGGAGGTGCACCACTTCGGGCCGTCGGGGCACCCGCTGGACACCGTGCGCTTCCCGGCCGCCGATATCGCGGCGATCGCCGCCGGCTTCGGCTGCACCGGGGTAGCGGTGCGCTCGGCCCCCGACCTGGAGCCGGTCAGGGAGTGGCTGGCCGGGCCGCGGTCGGCGCCGATCCTGATCGACGCCAAGGTGTCATCGGGGCGGGCCTCGTGGTGGCTGGAGGAGGCGTTCCGCGGTCACTGAGCCGCTGCCGGCCGGCGCTCGATGTCGGGCAGCGGAACGATCAGGCGCACGACGCGCAGTGGCACGCCCGCCGGCATTCGCACCGCCCGCGTCTCAGCGGGGCTGCGGACGAAATAGGCGAGCGCGAACAGGCGCACCCCGGCGCCCCGGTAGTTGGCCACAACGGCCGCCAGGTTCTGCAGCATCAGCCCGAGCTCCGCCGCACGGCCCCCGGTACCGGTGCTGGCCCAGCTCAGGAAGTCCAGATCGAGCAGCGCGTACGGCTCGCCGCGCGCCCGGGTGCTCTCAGCCGGCCCGGCGCTGGAGCTGCCAGGCGGCCACGAGCGCGTCTTCGATCGCGCCAGCGTCGCCGCTCGCGATGTCCGCGACGACCATCATGTGCTTCGCGTAGCGTGCCGGGACGCTGAAGGTGGCCGGGAACTGGCGCACGATCGAGTCCCGGTAGTCGAAGTCGGCGCGGATCACGATGTGAGCGTCGTCGAGCTGGCGCGCGACCAGCCGTCCGTGGTACCGCCACTGCGAAAGGCCTTCCGGTGCCGTGCGGCGCACGCCCGCGAGCCCGTCGGTCAGGCGAGTGATGTCGTCGGCTTTCACCGGTCCTGCCTCATGACTGCGCCCAGGCCGGGCCGGTCGCCGCGCAAGGCGGCCCCGCCTGCCTCGCTTGCCTCGCTTGCCTCGCTCGCCTCGCAGCCGGCATCCGGCGAGTCAGGCAGTCCTGACGGCGGCCTGCGCAGTCTGAGTGCGACCAGGACGGCCGTCGTGCCGACGATCAGGGCGATCACATTGGGTATCACCAGTGCCGGAAGGCCGGCCGCCGCGCCGTAGCCGATCCACAGCACGAACCCGATCAGCAGGATCACGAAATAGCCGACTGAAACTGCTTGCGAGGATCGCTCGCGCAGCATGCGGCGGATCTGCAGGACGGGCGCGAGGCCCATCAGCACGGCCCACGATGACGCGGCCACTGCGAGGGCTGTCTGTGCCACGGCGTTCCTCCGCGCGAGAGGCGCCCTGGCCCGCGGATCGTGTTCGCCAGTTGCCTGGTGAGGGGCGCAAGCACGACCACCGCCATGGTAACGCCGCCGGGCTGCGGAGGCCGGCTGGCACGATTGACAGATGACCGACCCCGATACGACAGCGGAGCGGGCGCGGCAGCGCGACCTGGTCCGCCGCGGCTACGACGCGATCTCCCGCGCATACCGCGCCGACGACGGCAGCGCGGCCGCGTCATCCGCCGAGGACGTCAGCCGTTATGCCGGCTGGACGGCGGAGCTGGCCGGACGGCTGAAAACAGGCGCGCGGGTCGCGGACCTCGGCTGCGGCGCAGGGATCCCGGCGACCCCCAGCTGGCCGACCGCGGGCTGCGGGTGCTCGGCGTGGACTTCTCGGCCGTCCAGCTGCGCCGCGCGCAGCGGCTAGTCCCTGCGGCCAGGTTCGTCCGGGCCGACATGACCGCGCTCAGCCTCCGGCCGGCCAGCGTAGACGCCGTCGTCTCCTTCTACGCGCTGATCCATGTGCCGCTCGCCGACCAGCAGGCCCTATTCCCCCGGCTGCGCAGGTGGATCCGGCCTGGCGGCTATCTCATGGCAACCGTCGGCGCGGACAGGTGGACCGGGACCGAGCATTATCTCGGCGCGGACATGTTCTGGGATCACGCCGACACCGGCACATACCTGCGCTGGCTGCGGGCGGCCGGGCTCGCCCCCGTCTGGGACAGGCACGTGCCAGAAGGCGACAGCGGGCACACTCTCATCCTGGCGCGCGCAGCCTAGACGGGCCGCGCTCGTGACCGACCGGCACGCTCGATCGTGGAGCTGGCGGGAGCGAGGAGAGTCGAACTCCGCCAGGTGGGGGACCTGGTCCGCGCTGCGAGCCCGAGTCAACCGGCCGCGCTTGCGCTCCCACTCTCATGGTGGCCTTCGCGGCCCGCAGCCGGGAGAGGCATAGGTCCCGTGCGCTCCGGGCACCTCGTCCTCAGCTGCGCTGCCCCGGCGCCGCCCGGTCACCGCCGCAGCCAGTCCCGTGTCATCCGGTGGCTCGTGCGGCCCACGGCCGCATACTCGTCGAGCTCGCCGGCAGCACGCACGCCGATCGCCCGCAGGCCGGCGTTCACCGCGTCGAACGGGCAAGGGCAGCCACGGGCTGGCGCAGGGCCCAGCCGGGCGGGATCCGGTCGGCGCCGCCGGCGGCAGGATCGAGCTGACCGGTCAGTTCGGCGGTAACAGGAATCATGGTCAGGCCTGCCGTCAGCGCTACCGTCTCGACGGTTAGCCGCGCCGCCACGATCGTGCCGGTGAAGATGATGACCTCGATGGCCGTTGCCATGTCAGGGCGACTCGGGATCCGGGCGGCCGGCGAGGACCAGGCAGCTGCTCAGCTCCGGCATCACGCCAGCATAAGCGGCTGGCAGCGGCCGACCCGATGGCGGCCGCCCTGCCGACAGCGGGGCGCCCTGCCACATTTCATCGGTTCGCCGTCCGCAAATGGGTTGTTGTCGGGCGCGAAAGTGCCTGGAATCGATGAAATGTCGGCGGGTACCGGGGTCCCGCGCCCTGAGGACCAAAGCACCTGTTGCCGCCAGCGCGCGCGCCGGTATGCCTGGTCGCAGGAGGTGGTAAACGTGTTCATCGTCGATGTGGCGCTGGAGCACGTCTGCGGCGAGTTCCGCTCGCAGGCAGACGACGGCCAGATCACGGCCTTCGAGCGCGATCTGCTGATCGACGGCGCAATCCTGCTGGCCGCCAAGGTCGAGGAGTTGACTCAGGATGGCCGTGCGGCAGTGCCGCCCCGCCAGGACCGCCAGGACCCCCACGCCCGCCACGCCCGGCAGCCGGCGGCCGCAGTGCGTAGCCGCCAGCCCGCTTAGCAGGCCGGCGCAGTACTTAGTCGCCAGCCCGCTTACCAGGACGGCGCCTTCCGGCCCGGCGCGTCGTGCTCCCGCTGGAGCATGCGCCAGCGGCCGCCCGCGGAGATATCAAGTCTCCGCGGGCGGCCGCTGGCTGCGCTCGGGGCGGCCTGCCGCTGGCCAGTGGCGCCCGCTTCAGGGCGCTAGCCGGTCCCTGCCACCGATCACGCCGCTCCCGCCCGGCCCGGAGCCGCCGTCATCCAACCGTCTCCGGATCGAGGTCCTTTCCGCCGCCGTTGTGCGCTGCGTGCGAGTGATGCTCGGGTGCGGGCTCGCCGGGGATCTCGCCGAAGTCGGGCTCGGCGTCCGGCTCCTCGTTCGGGTAGGCGACCTCGCCGTGGATCGCGATGTCCCCGGCCACCAGCATGGCGTCGGGCATCCGCAGCGGCGTGAAGAACTTGATCACCCGCAGGATCGCGTACGTCACGAGCGCGTCCCACACGATGACCGTGAGCGCCGCGAGTGCCTGAATCAGCAGTTGCTTGGGGTGCCCGTGGAAGGCACCCGCCGTGGTCACGTTCGGGTTCTTGCCCAGGCCGAGGTAGACGATCATGTCCGGATCGGCTAGCAGGCCGACCAGCAGGCCGCCGATCAGGCCGGCGAAGCCGTGCGTGTAGACGACGCCGAGCGCGTCATCGACCTTGTTGAACGGCCAGACCTTGCGCGGCAGGTAGCCGAACAGGACCCAGACCACGCACGAGGTCACCGCGCCGATCACGATCGCGCCGACACCGTTCACGTAGCCGGCCGCCGGGGTGATGCCGACCAGGCCGCAGATCATGCCGTTGACGCCGCCGAGGAACGTGGGCTTGCGCTCCTTGCCGAAGCCCATGTCCATGATGATCCACGCCATCATCGCGACCGCCGTGGCGAGGTTGGTGTTCACGACGGCGGCCGTGGCGTCCGCGCCGGCAAAGTAGGGGTCGCCGCCGTTGAAGCCGTTCCAGCCGAGCCACAGGATCCCGGCCCCGACGGCGATGAACAGCAGGTTATTCGGGACTGCCTTCGCGCGGTCGCGGGCGAGCCGCGGGCCGACCATCGCCGCCGCGACGAAGCCGGAGACGCCGGCGGCCAGGTGGATGACGTAGCCGCCGCTGAAGTCCAGCGCGCCATGGGCCGCCCAGTAGCCGCCGCCCCACAGCAGGAACGCGTTGACCGCATAGGCGAACGTGATCCAGAGCGGCACGAAGATCAGCCATACCCTGAACTTGATCCGGCCGATGACACTGCCGATGAACAGGATCGGCGTGATCGCGGCGAACACGAACTGGAAATAGACCAGCGAGCCCTGCGGGAACCTGAAGTTCGGTAGCAGGCCCTTGAGCGCCGGGATTACGGCTTGTGCCTGCTCGCCGGACGCACCCACCACCTGCCCGGGCTTGCCGAGTAGGCCCGCGCCGAAGCCGGAGATCCACGTGCTGCCGAAGCCCATCTTGAATGCCCACAGCACCCAGACGATGAGCGTCATCGCGAACGCGCTGAACACCATCATCATGGTGTTCACGGCCCATTTTCGCTGCACGATCCCGCCGTACAGGACCGCCAGCGCCGGGATGCTCATCAGTCCTACGAGCGTGGCCGCCGTCATCTGCCATGCGTTATCCCCGGGACTGAGGAAAGCTGCATAGGGGTTCACTCTTCGCCTCCAGAGGCTGAAGCGAAGGGCTGCCGGGTTGCCAGGCATCGGCGACCAGCACGGTTCCAGGCGACCGCTTCGGTTCGGTATTTCGTCTGGTTCATATCTCCCACGCGCTCGTTTCGGCCACGTTTCCTGACCGTTACGCCGGCCATACGATGCCGGCGCGGGCGGGCACGCTTGTAAAACCCTTGTTTCGCAAGGTGATCAATCGGCCGCCCGGCAGCCGGGAAGGGAGAGAATGGTCAGCCGCGCACGCCGGGCTTAGCCTCGGCCCGTCGCCTCCAGGACATGCCATTGACGAGGGCATGCACGTGCCTCGTCCAGGGTGGCCAGGGGCGCGTCTTGGATGCTGTCCCAGCCCCCGCGCCACGTCCGGACGTGCGTAAAGGTCAAAGAAGGCGGGGAGGTCGGAGTCCTCCCAGCGCCGCAGTAGCAGCCGCTTTGTCCGCACCAGCTCCATGCACTGGACGGTAGCCCGCGAACACCAGGCACGAACCGTGGAACCCCGTCCGTCCACCCGGCGCGACAGCCGGGCAGCCAGCACGGACCACGAGCTGAAACGGCGACGCGCCAGTGTCTCAGGCTCCGCCCCCGCAGCCGCGAACGATCCGGGCTAGACATCTGTGAGTGTGTCGCGTAGCGGCTCCGGTCTGGTCCGCTGCCAGGATCGGGGCCGGTGATCTGGGCTGGCTCGCTAGACATCTGGCCGCCTGACGG